>Ga0114918_10003083_pt1 | contig 14777 bp, 27 predicted proteins | sample LantaG_FD_87015 | JGI IMG/M metagenome (GOLD analysis project Ga0114918, IMG submission 87015) | Deep subsurface microbial communities from Baltic Sea to uncover new lineages of life (NeLLi) - Landsort_02402 metaG | ecosystem: Environmental > Aquatic > Marine > Oceanic > Sediment | place...
CCATTTTCTCCAAAAATTATGTTTCAGTTCCCATATGAATATAGCCATATCGCTTGACTTCATAGATTGTTTCATCGCCATTACATCATCGGCGGCACTTAAATCATACTCTATTGTTGCTTTGCTCATCTTTGTTTCTTTATGCTGATTTAGCGTTTAATGTCATGTCTATCTTTTTGATTACATAGTAAATATAACCTTTTTCAGTGACATATGACAATTATTTCCAACCATCTAATCCTGGATAACCATCTTGCCAATAAATTTGCATAAGTTTTAATCCCTTTAATTCTAATCGGGACTTCCAAGTTTTGTAATCGCTTAGGCTTCCAAACCTATCAATACCAAATTTAGTCTTGCCTTTGTCCTTTAAATAATAAGTAGCAGTTCTAGTCATAACTAAGAATTTTTCTCATTTTTCGTTTGGCCTTCCATAAATTTGATTTGGATGTACCGATACTAATTCCTAACTCCTCAGCAATTTCTTTGTGAGTATTTTCTTCCATGATATACATATTGAAAATTTTACGATAAGCTGGGCTTAGGTGTTCCATTGCCTTAATGACATCACTTCGACTTAATCCGATCTCTTTATACTCGGTATGATCTGCGGTTGCATTATTGATCACATAATTTACTGGTGCTAATTCTACTTTTTTCTTTCTAACTGAGTCAATTGCGTTATTAACTACAATTCTACGGATCCATCCTTCAAGTGAACCACCATTAAATTTATCTAAATTAATGAATACCTTGATAAATGCCTCTTGGAGAAGTTCTTGAGCAGTATCTAAATCTTTAGTATACCTACGACATACAGATAGCATTTTGGCATGATGGTCTGTATAGATCTTGTTTTGTATTCGTCTACTTAGTGCTTTCATCTTTGGATACTTTAAGCATTTCTGCGATTTCTTTTAAAACCTCATTAGGAAAAATGTCAGTTGGTGGCATATCATCACCAACAAATTTGATGATATGTGGTTGTGGGTAACCTTTGGGTATTTCCAAATCTTTCTCGAATAAAATAGCATCTAAGACGCTTGTAAATTCTTGGTAAGCACCGATGCCCCAAACAACTCTATAAATAATCTTTTGACTTTTACTCATCTTAATTAGTTTATGTTCTTGTTAATTACAAGTAAATATAACCATTTCAGATGACATATGAAACATTATTTTAAAACTTTTTCTTTTTTATACTCGAATATATAAATGCATTAAAATAACTCGCTAGCTTTCATCTTCTACATTTCTCTTTTTATCATGATGAACATTTTGTCTTTCTACGCGATATAATTCAAATGCTATTGGATCTAGTGAGCTTAACTTATTAAAATATTTCTCTATCCTTTGATCTAATATTCTACCACTAGTTAAATCCATATCAACAACATCATTAATTTTAAACAATTCGTCAAGTCGTCCTTTAAGATATTGTATTTCTCCGTATTTGCGCCAATCTTCTAATTTCATTTTTGTTTTTTTAAATCTATATTTTCCTTAATCCACCTTTGTGCTGTAAAGTCTTGTTCATCATAATATCCATGTATATAAGCAACATGAAATGCCTTTGTGCATAATGACTTTACTTCATCTTCTGTATACAATCTAGGCTTACACTTATTATCGCACATATTCAAAATCTTTAGTCATATACATTTGATCTGCATACACATTTTTTCTTTTAGGATAATGAAAATGTACAATATGAAAAATGTAATCATCTTTCAGCATCGCTTCGCGATAATCATCCAGTTTAGTGTCCCAGTGTTCTAGAAAGTATTCGGTTTTTTCTGCATCGGGAAATATAATACACATATTCCAATCTTTAAAGGTTGCATTATGTGGTGCATTAAAAAAATGTCTATTAAATTCTTGTGTACCAATAGCCACAGTACTACGAGTTGGTTTTGGTGCAGTGTCATTTTTTTCACCAATAAATTCTACATTCCAAAGAGTGACTTCACTGTTAATGGTATAACTCATTTTAAAGTAAATTGTTTATTTAATATAGCATAAAGCGTACATTTTGAAACTCAACTAAGTATTGATCTGGATTAGGCTCTTCCCATATAATTTTACCAGCTTCTCCCTTTTCAATAATTAAGGTATCACCAAAGTAATTCATTATGCTTTTAGAGTTCCATAAAATTTGTGTTCCTTTCATTATGATTTTTTAAAAAGATTTACATTAAATGATTTACCATTTGTATTACCACCAACATTATAATTTCATATCTTAAGTCTGTATTTTGGTCGCTTACTATAATATCATTAAATATTAATTTTAATTTGGTTATATCAAATTCTCCTATTTCAATAAATCCATCAAAAAATTCACCCTTTTCACCATTATGGCATACCATAATATTGGTGTTAGTTGTATCAAAATAACATTCTTTATAATTATATGGATCATCATTCAAGTCAGAAACTGAAGTCTCGATAGACCAATCAGGTCCAGTAATGTCAATTTTTGCAATGTTAGGTGATACACCCCATGCATGAAATAAATCATCATTTTCATGCCAATCTGTTGGTGGCCAAATAGTGGATTCTAATTCAGCTTCATATTGCTTATCTGATAATGTACCAAAGTATCAGTCTGTGCATGACAATTTGGACATATTAATCTAATGTTTTTTAAAGCATGATTAGTTCTATCTCCGTCAATATGATCTAGTTCAATTGGAATGTCTTTATTATTCCATTTATCTAGATCGCATATTGAACATGCTCTTTTCATAATACCTTCCTTAAGAAGCCTATTTTTAAGTTTTGCAGTTTGATAATATGGATGTTTTCCTTCTAGAATCTCATTTAAAGGTATTTTATTACCGTTGTGTTTTTTAACAGTACCTTTACCTCCTTGATTAGGTTTATATACTCCTAATTTTTGAGCTCTTCTTTTAAAAGTATTGAAATGAATCTTAAGAAATGCAGCTGCTTTTGACATAGTAACATGTTCTTCAGCTGCCGCTATTATTTCTTGATCTGTTGGTTTCATAATGTATAAACGCTTTTATTTTATATATCTGTCGTGTTTATACATTTTTTGTACTCGGAGCCGGGATCGAACCGGCACTCCCTCAATGGAAATAGCATTTTAAGTGCTACGCGTCTACCTATTCCGCCACCCGAGCATTACGGGCAATTATTGTACAAATATAGTGCCGTGATCTAATAAATTATCTATAATAGCGTTTCCTAATAGACCAGCTAATGCAAACGGAATTAAAGCAACTATAATCATCGCACCATCTTCTATAAAATGTGTAAGGGTTGATGCATTACTGTAAAAAAAGTTACTTTCAATTTTATCATAAAATGAATCTTTTATTTCCCAATAAAGATCATAATCACCTGAATTTGAAATCCTTAGCTCGTTTAATGATTTATTATATTTTGTCATAGCTTGATTTTCTAGCCATGATTCTTTGTCGGTATATCCAGTTTTCTTATATAAAATATAATTAAAAAGCTTAGTACGAAGCCATCCTATAACGGCCAAATTTAAAAGAACAATTGCCATAAAAAGTGAAATGGCTACTATTACTAATAATATTCCTGCTGCAAATTGTATCATTTTTTTTCTGGATTATATTGTGTATATTTTAATAAAAGTTCTTCACCTTCTTTAATATTATTTAAAGTATGTAATTGCCATTCTACTGGAGTAAGTGTTATATCCTGTAGCAATACACAATTAGGTGTTTCACTATGGTTTATGAATCCACCCAATGGCGTACGAACTATTTTATGACTATCACCAGACATATCAGGTACAGATTCAAAATCTAAATAATAATGTGTAATACCTAAGCAGGTTCCTTCTGTTATATTTAGAGTAGCAAATAGTCCTAATTCCCTTCTATTTGTTTTTGTTGATAGATCTGATTCTTTAATTGTAAGGCTATCTGGTAGTGGTCTGTAATATTCCTTGTTCATTTTTAGTTGGTTTTTAGTTTGCGAAATATTCTCATTTATGTTAATATAACACAAAAAATAAACTTAGAAACTAATGCTTCATTCGACTTCTGTCTCTGCTTTTAGTTCTGATAGGGCCATAATTCGTCCCCTGACTTGGGTAAGAGTGGTCTGGTTATGGAACTTGCCATCTTGATAGATCACCTGCAGCATTCCTTCCTTCTCCCTATCGAGAGTACATTGAGTCTCGACAGTGAAGTCCTCGTTGACTCTCACCATACCCTTCAGGCTCTTCTTGGTTCCGTCATCGGTTATTGGATCTTTATAGATTTCATAACCTTCACCATTACATTCAAACCATGCTCCTTTAGCTGCAAATCCTAAAGTATCTCTAGTATTCATTTGATACGTAAAACTACCAACACCCAATACAATATTTGTAGAAGCAAATCCCTTTCTAGCTAAACGAGTATAAATTTGTTCTTGTCGCTCAAGTGTAATAGAATCGCCGTATATAGCCCCTATGTGCTCGTCTAAGAGCTTAAATCCTAATTTATTAGTTGTACCACCAAAAATGTCCCAGAGTAGCTCTACGAGCCCCTTATAAGATGGATGATTAATATCTGTATTTGCTGGCATCTCATCATCATTTAATGAATTATATCCACATATAATATCTACAGGATCTCCAGAATCAGGACGTATTACCAGCTTGCCGTCTCTGGCCATGATCTGGTCCTTCAGCCTAGGGACAAACTCAGTTACAACATCCCATAATGAAAATGTATCTGACACAAGACTGACGATACCAGTGGGATGTATTTCTAGCATCTCTTTGAAGAATTGGTACTCGGCAATCTTTCTTAAGTACTCTTGATCTTTGTTCATCTTAATATAGTTAGTTCATTATTTAATAAAGAAGGTAAGCATTAAAACTCTCATACTCTTCAATCACATCGTCAAGTTGTCCATTTTCAAGTCTTGCTAGGATGTCAAAAATCCTAGTGGTAGACACCGAGTGTTCACTAGCATTAACTGAATTAATAGCCACTTCAGTTTCATCATAAAAATATTTGGAACCTGGAATAACTACAAGCGTATCACTACCGCGGAATGATGTTGCATGTCCTAATCCACTAGATAGCATATCCCATGGACTCAGTCCTCTTGCACTAAAATCATGTGCTAAAAAATCAATTAACCATGCATTTTCTGGATCTGTTGCATTTACCCATTTTACCAAATTTCTACGATACTGCAATGCAATAGTGGCACTGGTTGTAGGCTTCCATGCCAAAGAACTAATAACAGTTTCTAGATATAAAGTAAGCCATGCAAATCCCGCTTTAGTATTAATAAAGGTCATATGCGGCACATTGGGCGGAGTTTCAATTCCTTCAGGTAAAGCTTTTACTTTAATTGGAAGATAACCTAAATCATGAAGTTCACCAAAATGATCAGCATTAAAATCTAAACCAAGATATTGATTCATATCATCTCCAAATTTCATAGCATCTTCTCGTTTTAGTTTAAAGAAGTTTTCTTGAAATTCGTCGTGCAACCATCTCATTGTTAATTGTTGGCCGAATGAAACAATTTTAGTAACACCCTTAGGTGCATATTTAGTACTACGCGGTATCCATGTACCATATAAATAATCGGTATTAGGAGCTAGCATAGCTTTATGGCCTATTTTGTAGCCATCAGAATAATATAGTGCGTTAGGTTTAAACATTTTATTTAATTTAATTGATTATAACATAAACTGCTATAGAATGAAACTTAATTAATCTTCCCAGTTTATAAATGGGCATACTTTATTTTTAAAGGCATTGTACATACCGTTTAACATTTTAAATAGGTCACTGTCTTTACCTTTGTCTACAGTATTAATAAAAAGATAAAGTAATAATAGAGATATTAGTATTGATCCTACAAAAACCAATATACCAATCAATGCACTCCATCCATTTGTATAGATACTAAAACATACCATAAGAAATCCACCAAAACAACTAAAAAATAAAAGAGTTTTATTTGTTCCGGGTGGTAAATCTATTATCAACATTTTATCTAAAATCCGCATAGTTCTTGGTGAATTAGATATAAAGTAAGACATTGCTCTAAACGGAAGTCTTGGTATACAAGTTAATATATTCCATATAGTTAACCAAAAATATGGACACAAATAAGTATAAGGTGGTGTTTCTTCTTGTGACCATGTATTTAATTTATAATGCCATGAATCTTTTTTTAATTTTATTTCCATTTTTATATTGTTTGAAATGATTTAATTAATCCAGCAGAAAAATCTTGATACGAATTTGTAGTATAAATTTTATCAAAATAATTCATTAGTTTATTGTAACCTGACGAAAATATTCCATGGGTTACGATCAAATAAATTTCTGGATTTTTTACTTGTTCTTTAATTGCCTCAGCTATACCTATAAATGTTCGACCACCGTCGCAAATATCATCTATGATAATAAATTTTCCATCTCTTTTTTGCTCACCAAGACCGTTCACAGTAGTTTTTGTAATATGACCTGTTTCAAGATCTCGATGTTTATGTGCTGTTATTATTTCCGATGGGTGTTTTAGTAATCTTGATAAAGAATCCACTTTTTTATAGGCACCAGCATCTGGTGCAATTAGTGTAAATTCATTAGGATGTTTACTATATTTTAGATCATCTAATGCCCATTTAACAAATTCTGTATTGGGTATAATTGAAATATTGTTAATACAGGCTTCTAAAACATCAGAATGAGGATCTAATACTTTAACAGAACTATATTTTTGTGCATTAATAATAGGACACAATACATCTTTAAGATAATGATAATCACCAATACCAAATTTACGATCTGATCTTGCTCCTAAAAAATAAGGTACTGTAAGTTTAATTTCTTTAGCCCCCTCGGCTTTTAATGCTGCTGTTGCACATAAAATTAATTCTAAATCACTAAAACTATTTAGTCTAGAAATGATTTCATGGCATTCAGTAGAATCATATACACCATTTTTAATTGTCAAACCCTGCTGTCCATCAGGGAATTTGCTTATGTCATAATCAATATCAAATTCACCGCCTGGTCTAGCTATATTTAATTTTCTGTCTAACATTAATTCTGTGTAATTATATTAGGATATTCTGATAAAAACCCGGATCTAAACCCTACCGTTTTAATGTTATACACACTGTCTTTATAAAGTTTACCATATACATCACTAGAATTGAATCTAAATAATACAATAGAATCTTCTACTTTAAATGTACCTGTATCAGTATAAACTAAATAATAACTGTGATCACTACCATTTGTTACCTTAGTAATTCTTTCTTTGTCTAAAACTTGAATATCATAAGTATTCCATTGACTATAATATGCAATAGGATATGCTAATACTACAAGTAAAACTAATATAGATGAAATAATAATTATAAGTGAGTGTTTCATTTTTTTTTTTAAATAATAAAAAATGGGGCATATGCCCCATTTAAATCTTAGTTTACATTCTTTAGTACAGCAGCTGTATTAGAACCATACCAATTTCCACTACCATATCGTGATGTTCCATGCTTTGCAAACCCATCAGCATAAGTTTGTTCTATCTCTAACTGCATGAGTTTGAGCATCTTAGGTGATGATAGTACATCTTTGGTCTTAGCTTGTAGTTTTGCTGCGTCATATTCACCCTGTGCCTCAGCAACTCTCGCTTTAGCTAATGCTACTTGTTCCGCTTCTTTCTTCATTGCTAATTGATTTTTTCCAAGTTGAACCGAGGACTGTTCAGCAAGATCTGCCACAGCAGTTGGTATATCAACATCAGTCATTTGGATCCTCGCAAATTCTACATAAAAGTCTGGGAGTTCGTCTGCTAATATTTGAGATAGCTTGTCTTCCGCTTCCTGTCGTTTAGTAATATTCAGTTCTACCGCAGAGTATTGTGGTACCACTTCTTTACCGGCCGATTTCATCGTTTTTAGAATCTTAGTTTCAATATCCTTGATCTCAGTATGCAAGATATTAACCATCAATGGGTTCAAATTATAATCGAGTGCCATTTCAACTTTTGTTGACATGTTGTTCTTATCATTGAACTCATATTTTTGGACAATTGTAGTTTCACGCACATCATAATGTACCATGTCATCATATATCCAATGAATACCAGATGTTAGCCCTTCACCATAAACTGTGGTTAGATTAGTTTCACCACCCCAACTTACCTCTACTCCCTTATGTCCAGGCGGAACTGTTTCACATGATGGTAATGTAGTTATGGCAATCGAAGCCATTAAAAATATAAAAAATGTATTTTTCATTGTATTGTTTTTGTTAATTGTTTTGTTAATAATTTGTTATCAATATAATATAGCAATTTATTTGTAATATGAAACCTTACGATTTATTTTTAAATAGTTTATAAAATACAAATACCAGTGGTACTAGCATTAATATTAATGGCCAAACCAATGATAATATTAATGCGATGCCCGAACATACGGCACTTATAAAGAACCACGATAACATTAAATATAATGCATCCTTAAATGTATCTACACCATCTTCATAGAACTCACAATAATCATATATTAAATCAATAGGATCATCATTCCATGTATTTTTCCTATAAGATAATACCCATTTACGAAACTTAGGTATTAAGGGAAATATTGTAATTGCAAATGTTAAAACTATCCAAAATAAACAACCTATAATATTATACATTACGATTTCTTTTTAGGGTTATTAATTTCATTTTTCTTTTTGCGAAAGTCAAGAGAACTGAACTTTGCATCTTTGATTAATGCATAAATAAAAGCCAATGCACAGATCACCATAAACGTTGTTACTACTATTTTCATTTTTTATTGTTTTGATTTATAGTAAAAATAACAAGGGCCAGCTTCTTTTGAAACTAGCCCTTTAAATTTAATTGGTTTTACGTGTTATTTACTCATAGATACTTGCATTTGAATTTCACTGTTTCTATCTATATAATCTCCAGTTAAACTTCCATCCTTTGGTCCAAATGCATAAACCTCTTTAGGATCATTATCATTATCGGCAACCCATCTATCACCAGTCCAGTATACATATAAATCACCGATTATACCATCATTGACATAATACGCTGGATTTTTATTTATAGTTCCAGTTTCAGCTAAAGTTACTGTTTTAGCTGGGCTAACTAAGTATGCACTAATAGTATTTCCCTTAGGAGGTTCACTGTCTTTTAACGGATCGATTGCAGCTCCAGTAACACTATCTGTAAATGAATCTCCTTTAGTGGAATATACTACTGAATTAGAGGTTTGGGTTTTACTTGTAGTTAACACAACTTCAATAGTATAAACTCCATCTCTAAAATAACCGAGCCCTGTTGTTGTAAGTACATCAAGAGTATAATCTTTGTCGCTATTTTTAGTAACAGTGGCAGGGAAAAATGATTCTGAACCCTTTTCACCTTTAAAAATTAAACCAACTTGTAGTTTTCCATCTTCTTCAACAACATCTTCGCCTACTGTATAGAATCTTAATCCGCTAGTTGTAGATGCTTCATAAATATTAGCAAGAAACCCAGGAACTTTAGGTTCATCTTTATCTCCTGTTTTTTGTAGTAGTGATGGATATGTCGTGGTTAATTGTGCGAAATCAGCTCTTGTTGCATTGTTATCATACAATAAATTAATTATTGCTCGCTTCGGTGCCTCTTCAACTTCATAACCTAAAGCAGTTCCTACAACAGAAGTTGTAATATTATCCTTTGCCCATTGATCGGCAGTTGCTCTACTACCTCCACTATTTCGTTCATTATAATAAGTAGCAAAGCTATAAGTTGCAGCAATATTGATAGAAGTTATAGATGATAGTGTAGTTTCAACTAAAGTCGTATCTTCAGTTGTAGCTAATTCTACATAATAAGGTTGATCAGTTATGCTTAATCCACTAAATAAATCCTTAATTTTTTCTGTCGGTTGTATTAATTGATTATATACGCTTGGGTCGGCTATACCTATTTTTATATTTTCTTTTTGATCTGTAGTTAAACTAGTATTGATCCATTCTTCAACGCGGCTCACTATTAAATCTGATACACCTGTGTCATTTGGTAATCGATACTTATTAACTGTTGTTAAAAGTGTAGTAATAGGATTAACCCTAGCGAATCCTGCATTGGATTGCATTGGTGCAGCATCATAACCGGCGCCAACCGCAGTTCCGCCGTATGTTTCTATTGGTGCATAAAAAGTTTCAGGACCTGCTGCTCTTCCTGCATAATATTCAGTATAATCATCAATTTTCCATTGATTATTAAATGAACTAAATGATGCAATACCCAATTGGTTAGTTTGAACAACTTCTATAATTGAGTTAATATAAATCTCGCCTTCAAGTACTTCATCTTTTTGTGAAATTCTATATACTTGACCATCTTTATCGGTATATCTAAATGGACTAGTCCATCCTATAATAGCGGTAGCATCTGCAACTATACTACTTTCAACTGGTACATTAAACTTATTTGCACCACCACTACCTACTGCTCCATTAATAGGAGCGTTCATTGCTCGTTTTTGTACAGATTCTTTTAGGGCTTGTGTTCTTCTTTGTATACTTTGTTGTCTAAGTTGCTCAAGCTGTCTTTGTCTTTGATTCATTATAAAAATTTATTTTTTACACCATTTTAGGCATACTTTTTTAAATGTTACAATAAAAACTAAGTTACATATTAATTTTTTCATAGTTGTTTATTTTTATTATACTGCATTGTATATAACAACACCGTTAATCGATCCGTCATCAAAAGTACCAGTAAGATCACTAGATGGATTATCTTCACTTTTTGCATCGGATATACTTAATACACTAACATTAGTCGAGATAGGTGGTGCTGAAGCACTCAGTATCATAGCGCCACTATTTCGTATACCCCACGTGGACTCCAAACTATCGAAAGTAAGCATAAAATCCCCAGTAAGAGTATCTGCTGGTATATTATCAAGAGTAAAACCAGTTATTGTACCAGTTACGTCCCAGATATTTGGTTCTCTAAGTACAGGAGCTCCATCCCATGACCATTTGACAATACCACTTGATATAGTAGATTCTCCTGTTCCTCCAGGTGATGAACTAGATCCACCACCTGAAGAACTTGCACCTGCTATTGGTGCATTCATCGCTTGTTTTTGTACCGCTTCTTTTAAAGCTTGTGTTCTTTTTTGAATACTTTGTCGTCTCAGTTGCTCAATTAGTATCTGTCTATGATTTCTGTTATTCATTATTTTTCTATTATTTTATTATATTTGATGGTTTTCTTTATACTTAATTTCAAGATATAATAAAAGATGAACATACAAATGCTCATATAAATTTCCACCATACTCGCTCTCTAACAACTTAGCTAGTTTATATATTTTAATAAAATTTTTCACTTAAGTTGTGCCCAAACTTTTGGATGAGCATCCTGGAACTTTTCATCATACTTTTCCTGCCATATACGATCCAATTCTCGCTTATCCATCTTTGCACGTTGTTTAAGAATGCGAAATATTTCAGGATGTTCACTTCTAAAATCTGTACCATATACATTTTTCCAAATTTCAAGAGCATTATCATTACTAATGAAATCATGCTGATCTTGTGACTCTAAAAATTGTTGATAACCTTTGATCATCTTAATGTATTAAAATTTTATTCCGTTATCTTGTTCAATTTTATATGTTACAAAGTCAACTGCTTCAGATTTTTCAAAACCATCATCAATTAAATCTTCTATAATCATATTTGCTGCAGTTAACATAGACTTAAGTTCTCTTTGATTGGTTAAACCTTCCATTCTTTTACGATAAGAACGAGAAAAATCTGCTGCTTCATTAGTTGATTCCGAAACTGTACTTAATATACGCTTAATTTTTTTTTCATTAACTGATTCGTTAGATTCAAATTCTTCGTACTTTTTAATATCTCCCATTTTTTTGTTTTTTTATATTTTATATATTCAAAAGGGTTTGTAAGATTCTAATAGATTATTTTCTTCTTTTAAATAACTTTCCATGTATTTAAGAAGAGCAATATTTTTCTTTTTACATTCCAATTCTATGTCTACTGCCGAGCCATAAGTATTAATTTTTTCATATACCCAATCGGCATGTGCCTGTACTCTACATTCAGGATCCTCGAATGTTTTTCTACATGATGAATAGTGAAATAATGGACGTATTTTATTTGGCCAAGTACTTATTGCTAATCTAAGTGCACTTTCCTCAGAAAGACCACTGCTATTAAATCGATGATGATGATAATCAAATGTAATAGGTACACCAATTTTTTTATAAATATGGTCATAAAGATCTTGTACGCTATACATATTAGCTTTATCATCATTTTCTATAACAAGTCTAAGCCGTGCACTATCATCCAGAGTTGCCCAATTGTTTCTCCATCTAGTAAGTGTTTCTTCTTTACCTTCATATGCACCATTACAGTGAATATTAATAGGAGCTTGATGATTTCTCGGAAGGCCTATCATATCCATAATTTGGCCGTGCTGATTTAGTTCTTTAACTGTTTTTCTTATAGCATCCGGATTCGGACTCCCTAATACATTGAAATGACCAGGATGAAAGCTAAGTCGTTGATTATATTTCTTTGCTAATTGGCCTAATCCACGTAGAAGAATTTTGATTTTACCAATATCTGGCAGATCATCAAATTCGTATTCGCTCATCCAGGGAAACATACTGGAACTCATGCGGTATACATTTATACCATTTTTATGGTTCCATTTGATTACCTCGATTAGATCTCTAACATTTTCAAGAGCTAATGCAGATACATGATTTAAGCCTTTAGCTTTAAATGTTCTTTTAATACATCCACGATTAGTAGAATAGTTTTTTGGCATGCTAAGATTTATACAGCAATACCCTAGTTGTACATAGTTTTTCATGTGTACAATATAACAAATTTATTTGATATGGAACTATTTATTATCAGATTGACGCCAATCTATCCAAAATCCGATAGCAACACCTAAGTGCATTACTAAACTGGCTGCGGCTTCTTTAAGCTCACCATAATTATACATAGTCAGATGAATATGACCTACTATCCAAAACGGTACGGCAAATTGTTGACTATACCATACTAAAAAGAATTTAACAAACTTTTTCACTTATGTACTAGTTGACGTCCATCTTTGATCAAATATTTGATCTTGATTTAGGTCTTCTTTATTTATTTTTATAAATGTTTTTAATTTGTCTAGTGGAATCTTTTTTATGTCGGCAATTGATTGCCATGCTTCATCCTCAGAAGGGGCAGTAATAATCCAAGACCATGCGTGATCTTTTATATTGTCAGGTTGGAATTTAAATTTCGCCATGGTCAGGTTTCATTATATTTATACTTCTAGTATCACCTACCTTTTCATTAAATGTAAAATTATAGGTGACATAATTATCAAAATTTTGAGTATTTATAGTAACATCAAAATCTACACTGCCTCTAATAAATTCATCTAGAGCATCAGGGTCACCACCTGATTCTATAAAACTTTGAGCTAACCGGGTTATTATTTGATCTTTCATTTTAATTACTAAGTGGATAATCAATTTTTGGATGATATTCATAATTATTTATCACAAACATATCCGGAGTTAAATACTCAATTTTTTCTGTAAATGGTTTTTTTACATCATCAAATAAATAATGAAATGTATCTTTCATTTGCAAACTTGGTAAATCATATAATTTTCTAGTTACCTGTTCTGTTGCACCTTCTATTTGATTTTTATAAATATGGCAATCTCCTAGATTACATATTAATTCGTCAGAAACCATATTACATTCCTTTGCTAAAATTTCAAGTAAAATAGCGTAGCTTGCAATATCAAAAGGTAAACCAAGAGGCACATCGGCACTCCTTTGATTCCACATTAAACTGATTTCCCTTGTTGGAATATCGTATGTCTTTAATTTACCTTCGATGAACCCTGCTGGTTTATCAATATTAGGTGCATGTCTGTCTAAATATATTTGAATCCTTTCTTCTAAACTCAATTCTCTCGTATAAACCTGAAACCCATAATGACAAGGTGGAAGTGTTTGGCTTGGTAAATCGGTTGGGTTCCAAGCTGTGACCATAATTCTTCTCGAGTCTGGATTAGTCTTAAGTTGATCAATTGTAGTTTGAATTTGGTCTATTTTCTTTGTGTGTGCAGGCATATATCCTGGCCATGTATTCCATTCCCAACTTCTCCACTGCTTACCATAAATTGGTCCTAGCTCTCCCCATCTTTTTGAGAACTTATCATCTGTAATAATCTGAGCTATAAACTCAGCCTTAGTCATTATCCTAGTTTTATTTTCGACAGGATCGTCAATATGAACATCCCAGTCTGGCACCACTTGACTTTCTGCAAAGGTCTTATATGCTTTATACGCGTCACCAACCCAGATATTACACTTACGTTCTACGAGCCATCTCAAATCTGTTCGACCCATTAGCATCCAAATAAGTTCAGTAGCGACTGTTTTAAGTGGAACTTTTTTAGTTGTAAGCAATGGAAAACCACAACTCATTTTATGACGTAACTGTTTACCAAAAACAGAAAGAGTTCCTGTACCAGTACGATCAGATTTGTCTGTACCTTCCTTTAAGATTTCTTTAAGTAATTTAATATATTGATCTTCTATATTCATATTCTTTATATGAACTATTCTAATTCTGTTTAAAAGATAGTAGAGGGGAAGAAGGCATTATTTGCACGAACATATTTTTTTGAGCGTGGTTAACTCTGCCCCCCTGACAAGGCAATTACCACCTGTCAC
>Ga0114918_10003084_pt1 | contig 14774 bp, 18 predicted proteins | sample LantaG_FD_87015 | JGI IMG/M metagenome (GOLD analysis project Ga0114918, IMG submission 87015) | Deep subsurface microbial communities from Baltic Sea to uncover new lineages of life (NeLLi) - Landsort_02402 metaG | ecosystem: Environmental > Aquatic > Marine > Oceanic > Sediment | place...
AGCGTCGAAGGAGGGACGCCAGGAGGAGGCGGGAGCAGCGAAGAAGAAGGAGGTTCTCGCAGAGGAGGTGGAGGAGGCATTCCTCCCTCCTTTGCCGCCCCGGCCTTCTCCTTCTCCTTCCCTTCCTTCTCCTTCTCCGCTCTCTTCGCCTCCTCCTCCTTCGCCGCCCTCTCCCCGGGCTGCACCGCCGCCGCGTCGTCGTTGCGCGCGAACCGGCCCCTCACGCGCGGCCTCGCGTCGGCCAAAGTTTTGCGGCAGACATATTTGACCCTCTTCGTGAAATTGCGCTCGTGCCGCTTCTGGCGGTAGCGCAGGATCTTGCCGACCCGCTCCGCGGCCGGGAGGCGCGCCGCCCGGTAGGTCCTCCCTTCGGGCGTGACGAGCTCGAAGACGCGAGCCCCGGGGGCCGCGGATCCGGCGGCGGTGAAGGCGTTGGCGGCTTGCAAGGCGGCGAGGGCGCCGAGGTCCGTCGCCGAGGAGCCCCGGCTGCCGGAAGAGAGGCCGCCGCGGCCTCGGAGCTCCACCGCCGAACGGGACCTTCTCAGGCCTCCCCCGGTTGATGTGAGAGGGATGCCCCCGCTGCCCGTGCCGGAGGAGCGGGCGGGGGGAGGGGCGCGGGAAGAGGGAGGGCCGGCGGCAGAAGCGTTCGTAGCAGCAGCAGCGGCGGCGTTTGCGGCGGCGGCGGCAGAAGAGGCCTGATGCCGCTGCTGGTGCTGCACTGCTGCTTCATAGTAGCTCTGCTGCTGCTGCCACGCCGCCAGGCCGGCTTCTTGCTGCTGCTGCTGCTGCGCGTACGCCGCGACGGCGGCGGCGTGGGCTTGAGCCTGAGCAACGGCGACGGAGGAAGGGGAATCGAAGCCGGAAGCGGCGGCGGCGGCGGCGGCGAGCGAGCCGCTGCTCGGGTGCCGCGGAGGCCTCCCCGCCGACGACGAAGGGGAGGCGCCGCCGCCGTTCTCCACCGCTGCTGTTGGGTGCATCTCGAGGCCGCTGACGTGAGCCAGAGAGCCCGGAGGGAAGGCCTGGAGAGGGGGCGCCTCGAGGACCGTCGGGAGCGTCGGAGGAGGTGGGCTGAACGCAGCAGCAGCAGCAGCAGCAGCAGCCGCTCCTCCGTTCCCTCCTCGTCCTCCTCCGTCTCCGGATCCTTCTTCTGGGCTCGACGCCCTCCCCCCGCCTCCGCTGCTTCCTCTCATTGAGGGCGGAACCAGGGCCTGCAGGTCCCCCAGAGAGAACGCAGCTCTCCGCACGCCGCCGCGGTGGAGTCCGGCAGCGTGCGCCGCGGCGAGCGCGACGGTCCTGTCGTCGTCGCCAAAGGCGGCATCCAGAGCGTTGTCGCTCCCGTTGTTGCCTCCTCCTCCCGCACCTCCTCCTCCGCCGCCACCGCCGGAGACGCTGGGCCCTCCGTCGAGCGAGGCCAGGGAGTTGAAGAGGCGCTCCTCCTCAGCTGGTTGGGGAATTACGAGTTTGAGTTTTTGGTTGAGAGAGAGAGAGAGAGGAGGTTTGAGGTTGAGAATGAAAAAATGAAAAAGAGAAAGAGGTCGATCGATCAATCGGTCGTCGCTTTGGGCGTGGGGGGGCTTTTTTTAACGCATCCAACACCTCTCAGAGGCAAGCTTGGAGCGTCCCGAGACGTCTTAGTGGAGGCAGGAAGCCTGGGAAACCCCGGCGGCGCTGTTGATTCGTGGGTCTTGATTCGCCCCCATCAAAAAGCGGCTAGCGAGAAAAAAAAAGCAGCAGCAGCGCCCGGCTTGCGCCGAAAGAAAGAAAGAAAGAACGAGAAGAAAAAAAATGACCACGCTTTCCGCTCGGCTTCTCCTCAGGGAGCATGGAACGAATCCTCCTGTCTCCCCACGAGGCTTGTTCTCGAAAACCTCTCTTCTGCTGCTCAAGGAAGAGGAAATGCGAGAGAAAGAGAGAGAGCTTTTCCAGAGAGAGCAGAGCAAGGAGCGAGGGGGAATGCTCTCTTTCGAGGAAGAAGAAGATATCGAAAGTCTATCTTTGACGCTTGGTCTTCCCCTCCTCTCGCGCTCGCCCTTTGCCTTCGCGCCCGCAAGCCCCCGGCTTCTTCGTCTCCGCTCGTGCCCAGGCGCAGATCTTGGACGGATCTCTCCATCCGTAGGAGCAAACCCGGGAAGAAAAAGAGGAGAAGAAGCTCGGAGGGAACCGGGGAGGCACGGATTCGAAAAAGAAAACGACGTCACCAAGACGACAGCGATCGAAGTTTTTTCTTTTCCATCGATCTTTCTTTCTTCCTTCCTTACCGGTCAGGTGGTGCAGCGGCGCCGGCTCCGACGCCAGCGCCGCCAGCAGCGCGTCGTCAGAGATCCAGTCCGCCATCGAACAGGGAGGCTTGGGGGGATAGCGTGTGTTCGGCGCTGGCCCCCCAGGAGAAAGAGAGAGAGAAAGAACGAAGAGAAGAGAGAAGGCAGCTGCAACAACAACAACAAGCCCTTCTTCTCGCTCGGAGAGGGAAAAAAAATGGAAAAAAACTCCTTCGCCTTCTCCTCCTCATTTTCAAACCCCGAGACCTCCAAAAAAAACGCGCAGAGAATTACACCAAATCTGATTCAGTAATAAGGGATCCCCCGCTCCGTCCACCGCACCCTCCCGGAGCAGAGGGCCCCCAACGCCTCGGGGAAGACCTCGTGTTCCGCAGCGAGCACCCTCTTGGCGAGCGCCGCGGCGTCGTCTTTCGGGTACAAAACAGGCACGGCCCTTTGCGCCAGGATGGGCCCTCTGTCGAATACTTCGTCGACGAAGTGGACCGTGGGGCCCGAGAACCTCGCGCCCGACGCAAGCACCGCCTCGTGCACTTTAATGCCGTAAAACCCTTTCCCACCAAAGGGACCCGGGAGCAGAGCTGGATGGATGTTGAGCATGCGGCGGGGGAAGGCCCTGACGAGTGGAGGAGGGATGAGCTTGAGGTAGCCAGCGAGGGCGACGACGTCGACTCCCAGGCCTCCCGAAGCCGTGGAAGAAGCGGAATGCGAGCTTCCTCTCCTTGCCTCGCTGTCGGCGTCGGCGTCGAAGGGAAGGAGCAGCTCCCCCGCGAGCTCCTCCGCAGCCCTCTCCCTGAGCGCCGCTTTCCCCGCCCCCCTGGTCTCCAAGGGGGGGAAGCAGCGCGTCTCTATCCCTCGCTCCTGGGCCCAGGACCAGCCGCCGCAGCCGGGAACGTCGGAGACGACGACCTGGGGGAGTTGAGAGGTTGAAGGGTGCGAGTTTGGAGGAGGAGGAGAGAAGAGGTCGAAGGTTGAGTTTTTTTCTTTCTTTTCTGTTTGTTCGATGGTCGTCGTCGTCGATCGATTGAAAATTGGAAGGGGGGGAGGAAAAAAACTCCTCTTTCTCTTCTTCTCTTACCACGACGTCCGCGTCCACGCGCCCGTCGAGCGTGGCCGCGTGGATCGCGCGGAGGTTGGAGCCGCCGCCGGAGACGAAGACGGCGAGGCGCTTGCGCTGGGTGGAGGAAGAAGGAGAAGAGTCCTCGTTGATTGCAGCGGCGACGGTTGTTCGATGTAGCAGCCCTTGTCGTCGCTCATGCAGTGGAGCCGTTGCCGCTCTTCTTCGCAGGGGCACCGCCGCCGTGTCGGCCCGCGATGCTGTAGCTGCAGTCAAAGAGCACCTCATCGATGGCGTCCCTCTCTCAGTGGAGAAATTCGAGGGGGGGAGCAAGAGAGAACGGGCGCGCGAGAGGAGAGACAGCGAATTGAAGTTGTGTTTTTTTCTTCTTCGTCTGTCGGTCACTCTCGTTCGTCAACAATCGAAGAACGACTTTTCTTCTCACGCGCTCGTCCAAACTAATCTCTCTCTCTCTCTCGCCAGATATCTCTCACTCGCCGCGATGCCGCCTCCGCGACGGACCCGAGACCCGGACCTCGAAGCGAGCTCGAGCGATGAAGGCGAAGGAGGGAGGACAAGAAGAAGAGAAGAAGACGAAGTCAATGTCGCATCTGCTGCGGCCAGCGATTCGACGACCTCGACCTCGACCTCGCCCTCTTCCTCCTCGGCCAAGAGCAAGAACGCCGAGCTCTCGCGCGAGTGGAAGGCCCGCAGGGCCAGGTTCTACAACGTGAGGCTTGTTCTTTTTACTAGGCGACCGAAAGAGTGGAAGAGAGAGATGAAAGAGAGAGGAAGAGAGAGGAAGGTCGCGCGGAATTCCTTCCTCTCTCTCTTCCTCGACCGAAAAAAAAACCCGAAAAACGAAAATAAAAAACTTTCAAACACAACAACAGACCGGCTACCGCGAGGGGCTCGAGGCGGGCCACGAGCAGGCCTTGCAGCCCGCGTTCGATTCTGCTTTCAGCGCCGGGATGGAGCGAGGGATGGAGTGGGGTATTGTGGCGGGGGCCGCCGCCGCCGCGGGAGGAGCAGCAGAGAAAGCAGCGGAGGAGGCTGACTCTTCTCCTCTCCCCGCTTGGGTTTCCGCTGCCCGGCGAGCGGCAGCAATAATGCTGCCCTTCGCGGCGACGCCCATCAAGGCTCTGCTGGAGGCACAAGAGGGAGCCGAAGGAGCGGCGGCGGCGGCGAGGGCGAAGGAAGGAGCCTTGGCGGCACTCGAGGAAAGCGGGGTTCCGAAGCCGACTCTGGTTCCGGTCCCTTCTGCCCCTTCCTCTTCTACCGTTGTCGATGCCGCCGGTGCTGCTGCTGCTGCTGCTGCGTGTCTGGAGAAGCTGGAGATCAAAGAAGCTGGAGAAGAAGGGAAGAAGAAGACGAGCTGCTGCTCAGCTGCCGCCGCTGCTGCGAAAGACGAGAGCGAAGAAGGCTGTTGCGGCGGCGGCGGAGGCGGAGGCTGCTGCAAGTAGAAGAGAGAGAGAGGCCTTTCTCTTTTTCTCTTTTTCTCTTTCTCTTTCTCTCTCCCGCACGCGCGTTCACCAGAGAGAGAGACAGCGAATTGTAAAAAAAATAAAGTACTGGAGGTGGTTCGAGCCACTCGCTACCCACTGCGGGTGGTTCGAGCCACTCGCTCCCCACTGGACAGAAATTCCTAGAGTTTTTGCATTTCGTTTTTTTCATTTCTGCTTTCGTTCCTTTTTCTCCTTGCCCTTTTTCGTCTTCTTTTCTTCTTTCTTCTCGACCTTCACCACCTCTTTCTTCTCTTTCTTCTTCTCCTTCCTCTCCCCGCCAACGAGGCTCACGGTCCCGTCCGCGGTCATGGAGAACCTCCCGCTCTTCTTTCCCTCATCGATCGCCAGAGACACGCCGGAAGCGACCTCGGCGGCGCTCGGAGGAGGAGGAGGCGCGGAACCTTTCTTCTTTTTGCTCTTCTCGCCGTCGCTCTTCTTGCTCTCTTCCTTCGCAGCAGCGACGGCCGCTCTCCTCCCGGCGGCCTCCAGTGCCCTCCTCGGCAGCTTCTTCCCCGGCGAGGCCGCCAGCGACGCCTCGACGAGCTCGAGCCAGGGAGTATGTGGAGAAGGTTTTGAATAAGACGAGAGGTAGGAAGCGGCGGCTGCGGCGAGAACGACCTTCGGAGGCAGGAGAAGAATTCCGCTCCCGCAGAGCTCCTCGTCGTCGAGGTCGAGGTCGAGGTCGCCGTCGCTCTCCTCTTCTTCCTCGACCTCTTTCACTTCCTCCTCGTCGTCGTCGGAGCCCAGCCTCATCTTCTTGCCCTCCCACGTGGCGCCCGCCACCTTGCCGCTGGTCTCTCCTGCAACGGCGGAAGCGGAAGAGCCGTTGCCGACGCCCTTGCGGCCCTTGCCGGCCTTGCCCGAGGCGGCATCGAAGAGCGCCGCCTGCGCGTCTTCGTCAAAGAGAACGGATTCCTTCTCTTTTGCGGCCCTCCTCTTTGTTTCCGTCTCCTTGTCCCCTCCGACGCCGCCGCGAGGGGAGGCGCGCAGGAAGCTCGAGGCCCACCACGCACTCTTGGAGTCCGATGACGGGGGAGGAGGAGGAGGAGGAGGGGGGAGAGTTTGCTGTTGTTGTTCTTCGTTGTCGCCGTCGCCCTTTTTGGCGGCGGCGGCGGCAAGAGAAGAGAGAGGGGCCTTTGCCTTTGCCGCCGGAGTTGCCGGCGCCGCGCCATTTTCGTCGTCGTCACTTGAAGAAGAAGAAGAAGAGTTGGAGTCGGAGTCGGAGTCGGAGTCGGAGTCGTCTTCGCTCGAGGAAGAAGAGGAAGAGGAATCGGAAGAATCGGAAGAAGAGCTGCTGCTGCTGCTGCTCCTGCTCCGTCGCCTCTTCGTCGCCGCCGCCGCCGCCCCGTTCCCGCCGTTCCCGCCGCCACCGAAAGGGTCGAACGGCATCCCCAGGATCGCCGAGAGGTCCGAGGCGGAGTAGCCCCCGACCTGCTTCCCTGCCCGCCTCCTCGCGAAGCGAGCGAGGTGGGAAGTGGAAGCGTTCTGCTTCTGCTTCTGCTCCTCGTCTTCGTCTTCGCTGTCGTCGCTGCTGCTGTCGCTGCTGTCGTCGTCGTCCGAGGAGGAAGAAGAAGAAGAATCGGAATCAGACGCGGCTTTCTTCTTCGCCTTCTTCTTCTTCTTCGTTTTCTTCTGCTGCCGCTTCTTCTCCTCCTCGCTCTCGCTCTCGTCGTCGCTGCTGCTGCTGCTCTCGCTCTCTTTCTCTTCCTCCTCCTTCCTCGTGTCGCTAGCCCTGACCTCCGTCAGCTTCGACAGCAGCTTGTCGTAGGAGACCATGCCGGCGGCCCAGGCCCTGGAGGCGTCGTCGGGGTTGGACTGCCAGGAATTGGGAGACGAAGTTTTTTGTTTATTTTTTTTTTTTGGGGGGGGGGGAAGAGGTAGAGTGAGAGAAGAAGGAGAAGGAGGAGGAGGTCGAAGAAGAAAAGGTCGTTTTCAAACTTTAAAAAAAAATACTCACCAGCCCCACACCGGCGGCGTCCGACTTTTTCTTGACGCGCACGTGCTCCTTGATCCCCTGACCCGACGCGCCCTGCGTTTTTTTGGTTGTCGAGGAGGAAAGAGGTTAGCGTCGAACGAAAGAGAGAACGAGAGCGAGAGAGCCGGCGGCGGCTAGTTCTCTTGACATGCCGATTCTCTCTCCATCGCAAATTCCACACTCACTAGCCCTTCCCCTTCGCGCCAGCCCATGCGCTGGAGCAGGAGGAACCCGGCGCCCGTCCGCTCCACGCCCTGGTACTTTTGCTGGGCTAGCGTCAGGGGCAGCGGGGGGGCGTCGGCGATGGCCGTCGTCATCGTCGACGACGCCTTTTTTGATGGCATCGCCTTTCTTTTTATAGCTCTCTCTTTTCGTTCTCTCTACTTCTACTCTCGTGTTTCACGATTTGCTCCAAGGCAGAAGAAGCGTGAGACAAGGCCCTCGTCAAGAGAGCTGCTGAGCAAAGCGCACTGGGATGCAGCGAAGAGCGCTGCCTGCTCTCTTTCTCTCTGTCTCTTTCGTTTTCAGAGCGAGAAATTGTTTTAATGAAAAATTTTCGACATCGGCGTCGGCGGTCAAAAAAAAAACTGACTTGGGGCAAAAAAATTTCTCACCCCATCGCCCTGCTCTCCCCTCCCCTCCCCGTTGCATGCGCTCGACAGCGCTAGGCAGGCATCTGATGCGTTTCGTCCCATCATCCTCGCTGTCGTCCCTGCAAAGCGCTGCCTCGACATCGGCCCCCTCGGCGTCTGCATTGTCGTCGTCGTCGAGCATCGTTCCTCTCCGGTCGTCGTCAACGTCGACTTTTCTCCTTCGCGCAGCCGCCTCCTGCAGGTCTTCCCCTCGCATTTCGTCTACGTGGACGCCTCGAGCGATGTCGACAGGCGGTCTCGGCAGCGGCAAAATGTCGATCGCCGCAGCGGCGACAGCAGCAGCGGGCGCGACAGAGGCGACGGCGGCGATGGCGACAGATGCGGCCAACGCCGCCGCCGCTCTGAAGAATCCCGCTCATTCCTCTCCGTCGTCCTCCAAGCGGCGAGCGGCCCTGGACGCCGTGCTCGCCCCGCTCGAGGCCGTCGTCGGGCCCCTTTCCCGCGAGCCGATGGTAAATAGAAGAAGAAGAGAGTGGAGACGGAGGAGAACAGAGAGAGAAGATTGAACGAGCGAGGGCTTTTGTTTTTCTTCTCTCTCTCTTCGCCTTGGTGTTTCGTTCCCCTCTCGACCTTAACCTCTTCCTCCTCCCTCAAAAAAACCCCTTTCTCAACCTTTTCAACCAGGTCCCGCCCCACGCCCCGCTCGTCCTGGTCGTCTCAGGCCCCTCCGGCGTCGGGAAAGATGCCGCCATCCGAGCTCTGCACGCCGCCCGACCCGGGATACGCTTCGTCGTCACCGCCACCTCGAGGGAGAGGAGGCCGGGGGAAATCGACGGCGTCGACTACACTTTCGTCTCCAAACAAAGATTCGAGGAGATGATCTCGAACGACGAGCTGCTGGAGCACGCGGTGGTGTACGGGGAGTACAAGGGGATTCCGAAAAGGGCGGTGGAGGCGGCGCTGGAGGCCGCGAGGGAGGACGTGGAGGAGAGGGACAGGCTTCTGAAAAGAAGAGCGGAGGAGGCGGCAGAGGCAGAGGTGGCGGAGAAGGACGAGGAAGGAGGTTCTCCTCCTTCTGCTCCTTCTGCCGCTGCTGCTGTTCCTGCTCCTTCTGATCCTTCTTCTCCGCCTCCCCCGCCGGGAGCGGGCGCCGGCGTCGTCGTCCTCCGCCTCGACGTCCAAGGGGCGGCCACCGTCCGAAGCCTCCTGCCCCCCTCATCCTGCGTCTCCGTCTTCCTGGTCGCAGAGTCCGAGGCGGCGCTCGCGGCCCGGCTCTCGGCGCGCGGCACGGAGACCCCGCAGGCTCTCGCCACGCGCGTCGCGACGGCCCGGTCCGAGGCCGCCAGGGCCTCGGAGTTCGACTTCGTCGTGGTCAACGCCGAGGACGACGTGGATGGCACCGTGGAAGCTCTGGGGGCGATCGTCGACGCCGAGCGGTGCCGCAGCTCGCGCAGGGTCTTTTGATGGAAAAGATGATGAAAAAGTTAAAAGAAAAAGGGCGTCTTTTTTTCTTTTTCGATTTTCATCCCTTCCCGCGTTTAGAGCTCTTTCCTTGTCCCTCCCGTCCTTGGTCCCCGTGCTAGCAAGAGAAGGAGAAGAGAGAAGCACAAAAGCAATGTAATTCGTAGTAAAAGAAAGAAAGAAAGAGAGAGAGGAAGAACGAAAGAGATTTTTTGATTTGTTTCTTTCTTTTCTCGTCGTTTTTACAAACACACACACACAGAGGAGCTCTCTCTTTCACTCCCTCTTTCTCTCATCATCTCCCTTTTCCTTCAAAAGGCGAAGGCGAAAAAGCGACCGCGCTCGAAAGCCAGACGAAGGATAAAAGAAACTTCGAGAGAGAGAGATTTTTTTTCCCTCATTCTTTTTTTAATTTTTTTCGGACATTTTTTCTTCTTCTTTTTCTCTTTTTTTTTCTTTCTTTCTCTTCTCGCTCTTCCTGCTCACGGTGGGGACAAAGCTTTTTTTTCTGTTGTTATATCTCTAGTGTGTCATTGGTCGTTGTTGTTGTCGCTTTTGATCAAGCCTCGGGAGCTTCAGCGGAAGGAGAAGCAACAGCGGCAGCGGAAGGAGAAGAAGCAGCAGCAGCGACCTCCTCCTTGCCGCTTCCTCCCTCTCCTCCGTCTCCCTCTCGCTCTCCCTCTTCCTCCTCCTGGCTCCTCACCGCCTGCGAGGAGGGAGGCGAGCCGCGAGGGGTCTCCCTGCCGCCGCCGCCGGCCTCAGCCCCGGGCGTCAAAGGTCTCACGGGAGGGGCGCGCGCCTCTTCTTCTTTTTTGTCGCTCTCTTCTTCTTTGGTTTCGTTGCTGGCCTTTGCTGCCGCCGCTGCCGCCGCTTCCGCCACTTCCGCCGCCGCCGCGGCAGCGCTCGTTCCTGCCTTCTCCGCCTCCTCCTCAGCGGCCTTCTCCCTCCGAGCCTCCTGCACGCGCATCGCCGCCATCGCGCTGGCGGCGGCTGCCACGGCGGCGGCCCTCGCTGCTGCCGCCTCCGGGGAAGGAGGGCGAGGGCTCGAGATGGAGGAAGGAGGAGGAGGAGAGGAGCGTTGCGGCTGCGGCGGCGGCGCGCGGGGAGGCGAAACGAGCGGCGATGGCGGCGGCGGCGAAGGAGGCAGCGACTGCTGCTGCCGCTGCGGGCTCTGGGAGTAGACAAAGCCCTGCTGCTGCTGTTCAGAAGAAGAAGAAGAAGAAGAACTCGAAGAAGAAGTGACTGAGGCTAAGGGGAAGATCGGGACAATCCGAACAATCTCCCTCTCTCGCGCGGCTCTCTCTCCTCTTTTTCCTTTCTCTTTCTCCTCTTTCTCTTTCTCCTCCTCCTTCCCCGCCACCTCCGCCCCGAGCTCCAGGCTGAGCGGCAGGCATGCCGGGTCCCTGCACGCGAACTTGGCGCCGCGAAAGTGCTCGACGAGGCCGGCGAGGCCCTGGATGCGGGCCCAGGCGCACTGAAGGAGTTTCGAGTTTCGAGTTTTTTTTGATTTTAATGAAAGTTGAGTGGAAGAAAAAAAACGACTGACGAAAAAGGAAAAAAGTAAAAAAAAATCTTTCTTACCTCGCAGACCTTCCTCGACCGGAACGCCCCCCACGCCCTCCCGTGCAGCGCCTCGACCAGGGCGCTCGCGGCCCTGCCGTCGACGCAGTTGACGAAGGCGTAGCCCAGGTTGCAGGGGGCCGGCGGGAAGGCTGCGGCGGCTGCGGCGGCTGCGGGCTCGGGGATGACGGAGGTAGAGGAGGACGAAGAGGAAGAGCCAGAGGAGGAGGAAGAGGAAGCAGGAGACGGCGACGGAAACGAAAACGAAAGCGGGAAGCTCGCTCCTCCTTCTCCGCTCCCGTTTCCTCCGATCCCTCCGATCCCTCCGTTCCCTCCGTTCCTGAAGTCGATAGGCAGGTATAAGAAATCGAACCTCCCCCTGACCCCCGGGGTGGCCTGCAGCGTCTCCAGCAGCGCGCGCTGCGAGAGGCGGTTGGGGACGTTCTTGAGCATCAGCGTCGTCCGCGGAGGGGTCGAGGAGTAAGTCGAGGAAGAGGAGGAAGAGGATGAAGAAGGTTGGAGCGGCGGCGGCGGGAGAGGCAGCGGCGACGACGACGAAAGCGGCGACGACGGCGGCGGCGGCGACCGCAGCTGCTGCTGCTGCTGCTGCTTCCTGTTCTTCCCGCGCGGGCTCGAGCAGGAGAAGAAGCCCCCCGCGCTCCCGGCGCTGCTGCTGAAGGTCGGGCTGCAGGGCGAGAAGAAAGGCTGCTGCTGCTGCCTACGCGGAGACGAGCGGTGAGGCGAGTGCTCGTCCTGCTGCTGCTGGAAGCAGAGAAACTCCGCCTGTTGCTGCTGCTGGTGCTGTTGGGAGACGGCCGTGGCGGCTGCGGCTGCCGCTGCGGCGGCGGCCTGCACCTGCGCGTAGTATTGTCGTTGTTGTTGCTGCTGGTGTTGCTGGAATTGCTGCTCCTGCGGCGAAGAAGGATAAAACTGCTGTCGCTGTGGCGGCGGCGGCAGAGAGAGGGCAGGCTGCAACGGCGCCGACGGCGGTGAGTTGCAGTAGAAGAACGGCTGTGCCTGCTGCTGCTGCTGCTGCTGCTGTAATTGCTGCTCTTGCCACGCGTAGACCTCGCTGGGAGAAGGCTGGTAGACGTATCCTTCTGCTCGGAGAGACGGAGAGAGATGAAAGAGGGGGAAGCGAGAGAAGAAGAAAAAGGAAGGTCGGGGTTGAGAAGAAGAAGAAGAAAAAGAGAGAAAAAAGCGTCGAGTAGGAAAAACGAGGACGATGCGAAAGAAAAAAAACCTCGTCGATCTCTTTCGTCCCCCTCTTTTCGCGCTCTCGCTTTCTCCCCCCTCTTACCTGCCGTCCCCACTTGCGCAACCCCGCCAGAGGCCATACCGGAGTCGTAGCATCCGTTCCATGCGTCGGGTCCCGGGTAAGAAGCGGGCTGCTGCTGGTAGGTGCCGTAGCAGGAGAAGCTCGGAGAGTTCCCATCGCGGACGCCGCCGCTCGGCGCGCCGCTTGCCATCATCGTCGTCGGTATCTGGTAAAAGCCCTGATGCTGCTCGTACTGAAAATGTTGCTGCCCGGGGATCGGCGCGTACGAATAGTACGCCTGCTGCTGCTGCTGCTGGGGAGGAGCAGGAGGCGCGGGAGGCGGCACGGCGATCGGGGGAGAGTAGTAGTCTGGCCCGCGGAAGAGCGAGGAGGAAGGGCGAGATGAGGGTGAGCGGCTTGACGACGGGAACGTCATCGGCGCTGAAAGATGCGACGCGCGCACCCGCTCTTGCGCCCCACGCGAGTCCCTTCCCCCCGCGGGAACGTGCCCGCCGTCGTGTCGGGTGGCCGCCGGCGCCGGGATCGGAGACGGAAGCGCGGCGCCGGCGGCGCGAGGCGCCGAGCAGTTCGAGGCGCCGAGCAGAGGAGGATGGACTTTTTCGTTGCTCGACGCTTGTTCTTCAAAGGGCGACCTCGGCGAGGACTCGTCCCCGCTGCCGCTCTTCTTCGAGACGAGGGTCGCCATCGGCGCCGCCGCCGCCGCCGCCATCGACGGGGTTTGGCTCATTGGTGGGGTAGGAGAAGGCGGGTGTCGAGAGAGACTAGTTCTCGAGTTTTTTGTGAGCTCGCGACGACGACGTCGTCGAGAGGGTCGAGTTTTTGTTCACTTTTTGTTTCTTTCTTTTCTTCCTTCCGGAACCGTCGCCTCTCGCTGCTTCGTTTTCTTCTGAGCTCACTCTCTCTGTCCCGCCTGTCTTCGATGATCTCTCTCTCCTGCCGCGCGTCACGCGGCGCCACAGCTTCGTGCTCCTCGTCGTCCTCGTGCGCGACGAAGACGACGCGAGGGGCCGCCAGGACGCCGCTACCTTCGCCGTTTCCGATGGCGGCGACGACGGTGAGAACAGCACGCTGCGGCACCAGCGGCATTTCGTGCTCCGCTGCCGCCTCTTGCGCGACGCTGCTGCGCTCTCCGGATACGTCGATGATGGTGCGTTGAGTTGTTCTGTCTCTCCGTCGAGTCGGATTTCGAATCGAAAGGACAGAGGAAGGAGCGCAGGGGCGCGCTGTCGACATTGGCTAGCTAGCTAGATAGCGACGATGACGGCGACGGCGCTGCTGTCTTTCGTTTCTCCATCTCTTCCCGCATTCGCCCTCTCTCGCTCTCTTTTCTTGCTCTCCCCCCTCGACAGACGTCGTCTGTGTTCTCTTCATCTGACGATGAGCGTTTCAAAACACCCAAAACCCATTCCAAACCAAAACCATTCACATTCAGGCTCTGAAATCTTCGCCGTCGTCGCAGCGACAGCGGCGCTCGACCTTCTCCGCCCCCCGCGCCGCGGAGGAGCAGCAGGGCAACACCGCCGTCAAGCGCAGGCTGGACTCCGGCGGACCGGGTTTGCCTCCAATCAACAACAACGTGAGTGAATATGGATAGTTGGTTGGGGGGAGAGAGGTTTGACGGAGGAAGAAGAAAGAAGAAGAAAGCCTTTTCGTTTCTCATCATTTTTTTCTTCCTCCCTCTCCAAAATTAAAATAATAAAAAAAATCTTTCTTCAGGACGGCGGCGGCGGCGGAGGGGGCGGCGGCGGCTGGGGCAAGATGGCCCGCAACGTCGGCTTCAACGTGGGACTGCTGGGTCTCTACTTCTTCCTCGAGAGCGGCGGCGGCGGCGGGTTCTTCGGCGGCGGCGGAGGAGGAGGCGACGGCGGCGGAGGTGGAGGTGGCGGCGGCGGCGGAGGAGGAGGAGGCAACGGCGGCAACGGCAACGGCCCCGGTGGCCCCGAGAGGGGGCCCCCCGCCGACCCCCGCGGCGAGCAGGAGAGCATCAGGGAGAGGGACATCTATGAGGACGACAGCGATGAGGAGGAAGAAGCGGTTGTTACGACGAAGGCGGCGGCGAGGCGCTGAGCTGAATGAGAGAGAGAGGAGAAGGTTAGGGTTCGAGAAAGAGAGAGGTGCTTTTTTCAAAGTTTTCTTTTTTCTCTCTCTTCCGCCCCCCGACCGAACTCTGTGTTTCTGCTTTCGTTTTCATACTTTTTGCAATCCAGTTTTCACCTACACTTGCCCATACTCAATACCAGAGGGGGGAGATCAAAAGAGAGAGGGGGAGAGAGAGAGAGGGAAAAAAGAGAGAGTTTTTTTTGGGCGCGCCTTGCTCTCTCTCTATCTCTCACTTTTCTTCGGCCCTCCCCTCCTTTCTGTTTCCCTCTCGTTTTCCTTCCGCGCCTCTCTCCTTGCTTTCATGCCCTCTGGAGAGGCCCCTGCCCCTCGCGCGCGCCGTCAGCAACAGCAAGAGAACAACGAGCCCCCCCTCGTCTCCAGCGAGGAGGAGCTGCTCACCAACAGCGCCAAGCCCAAGCGCGCCCGCACCACGAGCTCCGGAGGAGGAGGAGGAGCAGCGATGGCGACGGCAGCAGCAGCGACAGCGACCGCGGCGACGAAAGGAGACAACGGCGCCGCCGCCGCCGCCGGCGCCCTGCACCACGTCATCGACGAGGACCTGCACTCGAGGCAGCTTGCTGTCTACGGCCGCGAGAGCATGAGGCGCATGGCCGGCACGACCGTGCTCATTTCTGGGCTGGGAGGGCTGGGGGCGGAGACAGGTGAGGAGAAAGGAGGAGAGAAGAGGAAGAAGATGGAAGCGAGAGGGGGGATCGATCGATCGAGCGAGCGAGCACGTTTCTTCTTTCTGATGCCTCTCTTTTTTGCGTTCTTTTTTCTGTTCTTCTTCTTCTTCGCCCCCTCTTTAACCCCCGCTCGACTCTCTCGACGACGACAATGAGGCAGAGAGCGTGACAAAAGGGGAAATGGAAGAGAGAAAGGCGGAGGAGGAAGAAGAAGAAGAAGAAGAAGATGAAAAATGCGAGCGACAACGGAACAGCAAACACGAAAGGGAAGAAGAAAAATTC
>Ga0114918_10003085_pt1 | contig 14771 bp, 18 predicted proteins | sample LantaG_FD_87015 | JGI IMG/M metagenome (GOLD analysis project Ga0114918, IMG submission 87015) | Deep subsurface microbial communities from Baltic Sea to uncover new lineages of life (NeLLi) - Landsort_02402 metaG | ecosystem: Environmental > Aquatic > Marine > Oceanic > Sediment | place...
AAGAAAAGTATATAATTTTACCGGAATTCTTTATTAATCCACCAATAATGCTTCTTAATTTATGTTTATAAATTACTTCTTCATAGATATTTGTTACTGTAAATTGGTTTAGTAATGTTTGGATGTTTACAATACAGGCAATAGAATAACTCTTGAATAACTCTCTGTCGTTTGAATCTATTCTTCTTTCTATCGATGTAGATTTCTTGGTTAATAGTTCGCAGAAGTTTTTCAAGAGATTTTGTTGGTCATCTTTGCTATTTTTAATTGTTTTTTCTGCCAATGATTTTACATACTTAATGTAACTTTCGTGCTCTTGGTAGTAGTAACACCTATACAATTTAGTTGCTAGGGATGAACATAATATTGGGGATGACATTAATATGTCCTGGATGCTTTAATTGTTCCAACGTTTCTATTCTTGTTGGCTTTATCTCTTACAACCTTTACTTCACCCAGGGTTGTTTCGATAATATCGAGATTGTATGTATTTAACTTATAAACAAGATCCCCATGTATTCCAGTTATCTTATTCTTAGCAACATTAATCTCTATAAATGGCATTAGTTCTTCTTGAGTTTCACCCTTACCTATCCAACCAATACTGGTTGCCTGGTCTGCTTGCTTTTCATTATGTACCATCATTATTATGTCAGAATCGTACTCCATTTGGACTGAGTCTTTCAGATCGGATATAGTTGGTTTCTGTCGTGAGTCTTCGCCTTTTCTCAACTCAACAGTCATCATTATATGCATGTTATTCAACTGTGTAAAGTCCTTGATTCTTTCTGATAAATCAGAAATTGATTCAGTTTTCTTACCAATCTTACTAGACTGAACTCTGAGTTTATGGAAGTTATCTAGAAGCACTAACTTTCTTTTATCCTCGAAGTTTTTATTAAACCAATCTATATGCATTTCCATTGTCTCAACATTATTACCAACTGAAGCATCTGCAATAATATATCTATCTGAATACTTATCAACCCATTCCCACGCCGCATCTATTTTTCTTTTCTTCGCACTATCCAATTTAGTGTATCGTTTGATTTCTGAAGTAGACAAGCCGCTTCTCATTGCAATCATCTTTTGTAGAACAAGTTCAACAGTATCATCAATGGACATGAAGAATAATGCTGCATCTTCATTGGACTCTATAATATCCATAGATAGTGCAATCATAAACATTGTTTTTCCAGCAGAAGGTCTACCACCAATAGTTGTTAAACAAGTCCAGAATGGTATACCATCAAACTTTTTCTCAAACTTTGGAAAGTGTGGGGTTTTTAAACCATACTCAAATTTACCTTCACTTATTTTATCTCTAGTTTCAGCAATTCTTTCAATCCAATCACTTTTGTTATCAAGTTTTTTATTGTATAGATCGTCTAGTGATTTTACCTTAATAACCGCTTCTTGAAGAATGGTCTTTGTGTCTTGCACTTTTCTTCTTTGAAGCATGTTTCTAACGTAATCATTTAGGAGTTTTAACTCTTCAATGTACACACTGGATTCTTTGCTTAAACAAGACTCAACATCTTTCTTAATATCAACATCTGATATACCAGTTATTTGGGATAACTGTTTAATCATCTGTAGTCTAGTGATGTGTCTATCTTCCATTGCTATCGTAGGTACCGCATTAGCAACAATCTCCATAGGATCATCTTCAAATGTGGTATGCTTTAGAGTCCAAAAGAATGGCATCAATGCTTCTTCTTTTAGTTTATCTAGTGCATCCATTCCATTAGTTCTAATATAACTATCTGGATCAAATCCTTCTGGGCATTCTAAAATTTTAATCCTGAACGCTTTGTATATAGATAGTCGTTCTATTGCTAATTTAACACCCTTGTTCCCTGCTTCATCTGGATCTAACCACAGATAGATATCTTTATATCCCTCTCTAACCAACATATCTACGTGAGGCTCTGTTAGCACTGTCGCACCAATCGCAACAACATTTGGGATTCCAGCCTGCGTTAAATACACAGCATCCAGATAACCTTCAACTATATATAGCGGACCACTTTCTCTTTTACAATTATTAAAGTTAAATAGAATCTCTGACTTATGGTATATGTCAGAGTTAAGGGAATTCATGTATTTTTGATGACCCTTATCGTCTTGCTTAAACTTGTTATTTCTGGTAACAAATCCAACAGGACCTTTCTTTTGTTCAAATATTGGGATTATAATTCCATCTTTATTGAACAGTCCTTTGTTGGCAAGATCAGCTCCACCCAACCAGTCTTTATCAGACCACCCAAGGTCTTGTAGTTCTTTCATATTTCCTGAAAATGAATCAATACATCCAATTTTAAACTTTCTAATAGTTTCTTCTGTTATTCCACGCTCAAGAAGATGCTTAATTCCAGGATGTTCTTTTTTAAGTTCACCTCGATGAAAAGCCATCGCATGTACAACATTGGTTGCATCTTGATATGCTCTTCTTTTCTGATATTCTCTCTTGACATCTTCTGAGATTTGAACTGGTTCATACTCTATCTGGAAAAGATTACATAGATACTTTAGTGTGTCTTCATAAAATCCAATCCCATTGATTGGTTTACCCTCAAGAAAGTGTGCTGCGTGGAATATATTACCGCAATGTTGGCCAGAGAAACAATAGAATACTTTATTATTTCCTGGGCCTTCCGCAATTATATGAGATGATGGATTATGATCTGGGTGATCTGGATGTATGCAACTAAAGAACCCGCTTTCGTTTATTTTTACACCTTTAATTAAAAGATAATCTCTAAGTTTTTCTGTAAGTAGCCCTGTAATTCTCGTGATTTCTGTGTTGTTATCCATATTGATCCCTTAATTAAAAAAGGCCAGAGTTACCTGGCCTTTACTTTGTTATTGTTTATTATTTTAGTTAAAACTTTTTGGCGGTTTATTCTCTATATAATCAACAAGTTGTTTTAATTTATCTTCGCTATCCAGTTCAGTCAGAGAAGTATAAGTAGTATTCTTCTCTTTATTAAAATCAGGCAAAAACTTCTTTAGACAATCTTTACCAGTTAGTCCATCTTTACTTATAGTTTTAATTCTTTTAATCAACTCTTCACTATAAGGTGTTTTATTATATGTTGGTTCAGATGTTGGTGTTTCATATTTTTTACTTTGTTCCATTCGTGCTGGCGTAGGTGCTTTTGTTGGTTTTTTATTTCTGTTATTGATGTAATTGGTTAATGCATTACCGTCCCAAAGTATCTCACCTCTATCATCGCATGGGTACATCTTTTTATTGGCACCATATTCTTTTGTTTTTACCTTTTGGATTTCCAAATCATATAGAAATCTACCAACACCCCATTTAACACCTGCTCTTTTGAACGCATCTGATGCTTCACCCTTTTCTTTTTCGGTATTAGATTCAATACCGCAATCCCATTTCCAGACCCAATGATTTTTCTCTGCATCGTATATTGCTATACCTGCATATAGATTGTCATTAATTACTCTATAGTCGGATTGCCAATTGAGTGGACCAACAACTTGATCTAGTCTATCGGCTAGTTGTCTGCTATCAATATAGGCAACACACATTGCGCCACCCTTATTGGTTGACTGAACTCGCCACTTATAGGGTAACTCGCTTTTAAGATCTTCAATATTAATCATCGTAAACTCCTTTTAAGATTTGTATAATCTCCTATAATATAATATAATTTAGTAAATAAATCAAGTATTTTTTTTCTGTGCATCTACAATTAATCTATCTGATATGCATGTCGCAACATAGGTTGCTTTTATTCTACTAATGAACATTTTATTTTCATTTAGAAATTGGATTAGGTTTAAATATTCACTAGCATCTATTATATATGTATGTATTTTATTTATTGATATTGCTTTAAATTCTTTCATGTCTATTCCTTGACTATTTTCTTGAATTATACTATATTAGTATGAACAAAGGAGACTACTATGTCATTTATTCGCAAGTTATATGAAAATGAAATCACCGAAATGAATGAGAAATTCGGTAAAGTCGGGACAAGAATTAGTAATATTTCTTGGCCTAGTGAAGCGTCTGCTTCAGTTGGACCTGTTGTTGTTGGTGAATGCAAGCGTTCATTATTCTATAAATATCTAGGATCAACTCCAACTGAAGACCAGAGTGTAAAAGGTAAAATTGTTTGCGATGTTGGGTGTCTATACGAGAAATTCTACATAGATAAATTCAAGCATCTCAAAATGTTTGTTGATGAACAAGTTAGAATTGAATTTGTTTCTCCTACTGAAAACAAGATTGTTATTAGTGGTAAACTTGATTTACTTGCAACTCTTAATCAGAAAGTAAGTTGTATAGAAATCAAATCTGTTACAGCCTGGAAATATGATGATATCTTTGGTAGTCCTAAAAAAATTGCATTACCATCTGCAAGTAATCTGATGCAGGTTTTACTTTATAAATATTACCTTACTAAAACAGAAGAAGGTAAAACCAAAGGCATTAATGATGTTTATCTAATGTATGTTAATCGCAATGATGGTCAAATTATTTGGTTTAAAGTTGATGTGGATGAAGATGGTTATCCAATTATTACTGCTATCTCTGCTGATGGTAAAGTGCTACACACTGTAAGCGTTGCTGAGTTTCCAAGTTTCAATGATTTTCTTATTGGTGCGGCTACCGCAGATGCAAACACATCTAGAATAGCAGAACTTAAAGTTAGAGCACAAGATGTTTTCGACAGATTTGATACTATATATAACTACGTTAGAAGTAAATCATTACCAGAAAAAGACTTCTCGTTGGTGTATAGCGAGGAAGAACTACAAAAGCAGATGTTACTTGGTAGGATTACAAAACAGAAATATGCTAGACACAAAAATGGAACCTCACAATATGGTGATTTCAAGTGTGCATATTGTCCTTACCTTAAGAAATGCTTATCTGATTCTGGTATAAATCTCAAATAAAAAAGGCGGCTTAAAGCCGCCTTAATTCTTCTAATTCTTCTTCGCTTAATGTTAGCATCAATTTTATTTCGTTTAACTCGTGTGGATTATCTAGACCTATTCCAAACCTAAGTTCGATTGCTTTTTTCAATCTTGGTGTAAAATTTTTGATCGTATGATCGATATTTAATCTTAGCAGTCGAAATAGTTCATCTTCATATTCTAAAAATGATTGCTGGTCTTTGAATTCACTTATAAATGTATCAGCATGATCACAAGATGTTAAATCAATTAAATTTAAAATATTATCAATTGTTTCTAAATCTAGGATTATATTGTTTACTTTTTCCAAGTCTCTTCTAATCTCCATAGTGTTGGGATGTCTTTGTAGAGATCCCGTTAATCTGGATAATGATGTATTAACATGTTTTATATTTCTAGCAATATCTCTTGGCGCTCTAACCAACTTATTCTTTTTGATGTAGTCGATTAGTCTTTTTTTTACATGAAAATAAGCATATGTGGTAAAAGCAATTTTTAATTCAATATTAAAAGCATCAATTGCTTCCATTATTCCAAATACTGCTTCTTGAAACAAATCATTGATTGCTGCATTGTCGTTAATAAATGTGAAATATTTCATTACATAACGCATTGCAAACCCACCATTAGATAAAACCATTGTATCTCTAAGTTTTTGATATTCAACACTTGTTTTATCAAGGTAACTTAGTTTATGCAACATTATATCATTTTGGATCCTTGTGGGGGTTGGATAATCATCTATATAAACATTGATAACTTTCTTTAAATCACTATATTCCATACCTAATTTATTCATTATATTTCCTTTACAACATTTCCCCCTCGTCCCGACTTGATAAATTTCTCTACAAATTTTTCATCGGGATCTACTACAAAATCAACTTTACCATATGTAGTAGAATCTTTCCAGAAGTAACCAATAATCCAATCATCTAAATAGTGCTTATCTTTTCTAGGTTGGCCTACATAATAACCAACTAATTTAATTGGGATGTCTGCCTCATTAGCAATAGTTCTAAAGTCTTTCCCTTCTTTTCTTAGTTGAATAACCTTATCGTGAGCATCTATCTCTTCTTGTGGAATCTTTATTTCTGTTTTTAAACAGTGTATTCTTGTCAACTCTGGAGAAATAGTTTTATTTCACACGAAGATCTTCTTCTGTAGTGCAATCAGAAGATCCAATTCTTTTCTCAGATTTTCCAAATTTGAGTTTAATATTACCGAGAAGTCTATGAACACATTTGGGCCGTAATCTTTTTCTTCCATAAAATTTACCTGTATTAAATCCTTCTATAAATCCTGAGAACGCAATGTTCATAAAATATCTGTATTCGTTCATGTGATCCCCTTTTTACTAAATATAGTAAGATCGGGGAACAAAGTCAATCTAAATATTTTATTTTGCATTCATATTCAGTTTCATGTTCCACAAAAGATAATTGCAATACCAACTCCTGTAGAAATTTTGTCATTGAGTTAATAAAAGAATCATATATTGATACTGTATACTCGAACTCAGTTCTATCTTCATGTTCTGTTATAGTGATACCTTGTAAATCCATTAGTAGTTCACATATTACGCATATCTTATCCACGAAATTGGGATCACATAGTATTAACTCTTCTACTGTTTGTTTTAAATGTTTATATTTCTCTTCTTTTTTGTGAAGATTCATTAGAACTGCTACGTAATAAGTATTTCCGCTGTCTGGTGTTTGTTGTTCTTTGACAAAATCTCTTCGTTCGGATATGTCCAATAAAGCATATTCACAATTGTCTTTTACAAACCTCAAACTTAGGAAACTATTACATAGCAGTTCATATATTAATGCCATCGTTTCTTTTTTATTTTTTTTGATGGTGATTATAAAACTTGCTGATGAACTATTGCTGACAAATCCAGATCTTATTTTCATAATTATTATCCATCAAACCATGCTTCCTGATGTGTTGAACAATTTGTTTCTCGCTGAAGTGCTTTTGTGATAAGAATTTCTATTGATTCTTTGAATTCTTTCCCAGTTTCATCATCTCCTATTGAATCCCACGATCTTCCAATATAAGGATCATCGGGCCCATATATTAGTTCAAGCATTGAATCGATTTCTAATTCACCATTGTGGATTTTTTCTGCAACTTCGTGGTCTATCATGGCTCCATATATCAAGAAACTACTTGAACTACTATTACTAACAAATCCAGTTCTAATTTTCATAATTATCCTTTGCAAATTGTTATATCGTGAATTGGACATGCCCGACAGCAATCATTATGATCACATACGCACAATCCAGATGAAGTTAATAGTCTTAAGCGCCAGGCTTCCGATAAAGGATTATTCCATATATCTTTCATGAAATCTTTATCTCTTGTAAATGCTAAACCGTCTTTCCACTCACCAACACCTTCGCAGAATGAGCATGGATAGAAATGACCTTTAACATCACAATAAGCCGAAAACAAAAATGATTCACATGGTTCAATCAAACTCTTAAGATATCTGTTATTTTTATCGATTGATTTAAAAACCATCGGTGCACTACATGAGTCAAATCCAATTGGTTTCTTTGAAGCCAGCGCCTCTTTTATAAAGTTCATCACAGCCATCGTTGATTTCTTAGAGTCACATGCTCTACCTTTTGGCTTCTTTGTTAAGAAAACTACAGCATTCAACTTATCCAATCTACCATCAATTGTTACATCTTCTAAGAGACTTCTACATTGTTCTAACGTGTCGTCATGTAATATCTGATGAATGTTTATCTGAGGCATACCTAAGTCTGTTAATTTTTTAACTGCATCATAACATACATCTTTACCATAATTACTAACAGAAACGGCACCACATAATTCACTTAGTTGTTGATAGTCACTTTCTTCCATTCTATATCCATTAATGGTAATATTTGGAACTACGTCATTCTCCCTACAATATTTCATTATTTTATATAGGTCAGGATTCCCGTCGATATCACCGATACCAAACGCTATCTGTGATATATTCTTCGGTAACCTATCAAATATCTCCTTGAAGAGTTCAAAGGTCATGTAGGTACCCTCTGGACCATTTGCTTTATAACAGAAGTCACAGGGTACGCCAGGGCCATTACAGATAGTTGATATCTCCATATCAAGAATCTCTGGACCCAATGGACTCCAAGAAGGGTCTCCATTTTGCCCCCACCTAACAAAAAACCCATTATTGGTATCCATAACATAGTTATAATCACCAGTTATTACTTTCTTAATCATTATCCAAACTCCTCAATGTTTACGAAATGCAATATTATGCTTTCTATCTATCTTACAAAGGTTACATCTAGCACAACCTTGTTCACCACCAGGACATTCAATGAATCCTTCTGGAACTGATTCATTTTTACCTATTACTATACACTTATCATTGTTTGCTTTATCATGGTAACTGCCCTTTACTAAGAACTTTGCCTTACTAAAGTCAAGATCAGAGCGAGCAGTGTAACCATATATAGTTATATCATCTCTATAATGCTTTATATGTTCAGCAACTGCTGACAACTTAGCAACATCTTCTTGCCCCCAGAAATCTCCAGATTCATTAAAGCGCACAAACCTAGTTTCTTTTCTTCTGTTTTTAATTTTATTCAAAATCTCTTGGGCAATTGTAATAGCATCCTGTGATTTCCAATATTTTTCTTGTTCTTTTCTATAGTTAATTGTGGGTTCTTTGTATTGATTCTCTGCTTTTTCAGCATAGCATGTAATACCTTTATTAACTACTTCACATAAACCTAATGCTTTTGATGGACAATCTTTTGCGCAACCCATGTTAAATATGCATGTGTCATCACCTAATTTATGATTTCCAAATTTTAATTTTATACTCATATTACATATATCTTTTGTTCATTGTTTAACTTATACCAAACGAACCAAGCATATGCACAACTGTCTGTTCCTTTGTTGGTAAAACTTGGTCGGTCACTTAATACATATAATTCAGTTACAGGATATTTCTGCCAGAAGTCATGTCTTCTTTTGGACTCCAAATATGACAATCTTAAAAGCATTATTACTATATCGGGTTGGAGTTCAATACTTCTGATGATGAACTCTCTTGCCAAACTGAATGGTGGGTTCGTCATGATGATGTCATAATGAGTTTTGATATCAAGTGTTAAAAAATCTCCTATGATAACATCATTCAATCCCGTTAGATGAAGTTTTTCTTCTTCTCTCAACTCAATAGCGTCGACAATGGATCTTGGATATTTTCTTTTAATTGTATATGCTATGTGTCCGTTGCCTGCAGCAGGCTCAAGAACTCTCTTATTGGACATGTCGATGTTACAGTTATCCAGAATATTTTCTACACAAGACACTGGTGTTGGGTAAAAATCTGATGGAATCCTTTCGGATCCTCTATTCGTTGATGACATTTTTTTCACCTAATATTTTTTTAAGTTCTTCTAATTCTTGATTAGTTGTATCAATTGATGTATTTTTTATTGTTTTCATGAAGTCAACAGTTTCACACTTCTTTATGTACTTAAACTTATTAACTATATCACCATACTTAATAGTAAGTACTTCCTGATCAGTAATTCTGTTGTCGGTTTCTAATTTAATAGTTAAATATGCGGTTAAAATATTTAATCTAGAATCTGTGATTTCAATTCCTTTTATAGTTGCAATTACATTTTTGAATGTATATTCTAGTTCTGCTGCCTCTTCTGGCATTCCATAATAATCTTGTTCTTTAATACCAAGTAAATCCAAAACTAGGTTATACTTTTCATATACTGTTATTGTAAGTTCTTCAATTTCTATAACATCACCCCAAATCGGGATATCAAATGTTGCCATTGTTAACTCCTTAAAATAAACTTAATTGTTCTACTTTTCTAATTTCAAATTTTTCAAGTATCTTATCTATTAGATCTCTGTAGTATTTAAGGTTTAACTGTGTTACATTTTTAATATATTCGGTGTATGTATAGTTCCATGACCTTTGTTTTCTGTTAAATTCTTTTAGTTCTTTGAACGGTAGTTGGTCTTTCCCAATAAAATAACTAATTTGTAGACCTTGCGCTGGCTCTTGGCCCGTTTTTAATTTAACTTGTTCTGCTAGGAATAGTTTTAAATCTAATGGATCATCGTATTCACTTGGATCCTTTGCAAGTTTAACTCTCTCCTCGAAGTACTCAAGATCCACGTCAAAGTCATATGCTTCCCGAATAACTTCTTCCATTGGTTTACCATTAAATACATGCTGAATTGCCAATTGAATGGCTCTATCAACTAACTTACACGCTCTAGATGATTTAATTGATGACCCATGTATTATGAACTTATCGCCATCTTGGACTACATAATTTTTCATTGCATAGAAATAGGCACGACCAAATTGTTCTAGTTCCATCTCCATGAAACAATTATTAAAATTGAATGTCTTATTATTCAAATCAGATAACCACGTATTAACTTCTTCTTCGGATATTTCTCTATCTATGATTAAACCATCAGTGTCTATTTCAATCACCGACTCACCATACTTATCAATTACTTTATTGGTCGTCCATCTACACATTGCAGTTACCATCATACCTGAAATCATATCACCATAAAGTGAAGTCTTTAACCCAAGTAATCCATATATGGAGTTAAGAATAATTTTAACACCCATCTGTTGGGCGTTTAATATTTCATGTTCAGCGCTGCCCTTTTCTACTTGTGACATTTGCCTTTTAATGCTTTTTCTTTCAGCCATTAATTGTAGAATATTAACCTTTAGAAACCCTTCTTTATCGTTTCTAACTTTAACTACTATATCACAGTTGAAATTTTCATCAGGTATTTGATATCAGTTATACTTGTCATCTCTGTCAAATTTGTATTGACCAGTGTATGGTTTTTTCTCAACGAATGTTGTTGTATCAGGCCCTAGATTCCAATTACATATAGCACTTGGATACATGCTTCTAAAATCTATCTTATAAACCTGATTGAAAAATCCTTTTTTCTTGAGTCCAACAACCGCACCAGTGAATTTTGATCCTAATTTTGCCACGCTGCCATTAACTGTATTATATTTTTGGAAATTGGTTTCAACATTAATCAATCTTTTTTCGTACATGTTTCTGGCAACAAACAACTTCGGGACGAAACTGGAGTACATATTCAATATGTTATCCAAAGGAATCATCAGCATTTCAGCAATAACAATACAGTTTCTGATATATATCTGACCAACAAACTCAGTTCTTAGGATATCTGCTATTTGATATTTGATTAAAGTTTCTTTGTCCTCGTTGTACAACTGAAGCATGTTGCTAATATTTTCTTTTACCTCAATATCTTCTATATCAATCTTATAGTATCTAGCAACATCTTTAAGGGTTCTGGACTTGATTCCAAATATATTTTGATCTTTATGTGCACCAATATTGGAGTTATAGATGTCGAAAAGGATTCGCCCTGGTATTCTTAATTTCTCATCATAGATACTTATATCTTTACTACCTCTTGAGAATAATTTCGTATCTATCTTGTTGAGAACGCATCGTTCAATTACGTATGGCCAGTCAAAGTCCTCGCTGTTATAACCAGCAATGATATCTGGATCCAATTCATTTATGTCTTTGGCAAACTCATAACAGGTATCAAAATCTTTGGTAACTTCATTATAGTTATCTATTACTTTTTGAAGTACCTTTACTTTGGTTCCATCGCTTTTGTAATCCCAAATACTATAACCGATTGTTAATATGTCGTTATTAATCGGGGTTGGAAATAGTCCATCACCTTTTGAGGCCACCTCAATATCAAAGAACATCAACCTTATATCATTATCATTTGGATAATTCAACACCCATTCTTTATCAGATATAAATATTTGTTCGATGTAATTGTTAGAGTAGACCTTTGACAGGTTTTCTCTTTCTTCTTTCCTTCGCATATTAAAATCAGATACTGAATCAAACTCTTGTTTTGTATACGTGAGTTCCACATTATCTGGTATCTTTGTCCACGTTCCCTTCTTACCCAAAATATGTGGGTACTCGTTTGATTCATAGAGGATAAATGGTTTGAACGGTATATCTACTGATTCTGCTTTTTTATTTCTATGTATTATAATTTTATCATGATGTGCAAAAATTGATAATGGAACTTTCATAAAAACCAATCCATGGGGTTAGATGTAACTGTTAATGCCAATTTTTTTCTGTTAATGGGGTTCATAATATATTCTGTGTCGTTTGCTTTGGTTATACATTTGTATTGACCTTTGTTAACAACAGATTTATAAATGGTTCCAGGTATTAATTTAGTATCAAAGATGTATAAGCGGCTGTTTATTGTTTTAACTATTATGGAGTCTCTTTGTTTAAAGTCAATGACCTTTCTTGTGAGCCCCAGAAACACAGTGATTGGCATTCTCATATTGGCATTATATAAGTATTTATTTTCATCATTGAATAACAACTCTTCCATATTAAATCCTGACATTAAAATTATTACCAAACATGGCAATATTTTCCATCCTTACCATATTTACCAAGTAGGGTACTATTACACTAATGTCTTTTCCCCTATAAATTGTATCTTGTTTTTCAATTAGAACTTTAATTAAATTCTCTAATTCACAAACCACCGAACTAGCAATGTCATTAATTGCATCTCTATCATTTTCATTTCTTCTATAGAAATAATAATGATATAACATGAATAATATGTCTTTACTTATATGTGCAACACCCATGTAATTAGTCGATAGTAATATGTTTTTAATTATGGAACTTCTTAAATGATTAGTGGTGTAACTTGTTATTTCACGAAACTCTAATTTACTTTGGGTGCCGCTGCTTTTTACAATCATTGAGTTAACACCACTAAACCCTTGGATTACCAAGTAATCATTGTTGAATTTTACATAGGATTCTGGTAAATCTTTTTGTAAAGTATAATGTATTTCCTGTTGAGTTACATGCCATAAATTTATTACACCTTTTAGATTGGAACTAAGTTCTTTTCTTTGATTTAGTATACTATTATAATATAATCTTGCATTTTCATTTTGAGTAACAAATTGTTTAAGAAGAGTGAATTCCATTTTAACCACCAACTAGTTTATTCGTGACCGTTATTTTTCTTTTACATTGTTTTAGATCATCTTCAGTTACAAAATCTTTCATGAAAACAGTGCCATCGATAAATACCGTTTTCTTATTAGACAGTTCTTTGTTAAGAGTATTAACGGCAACCGAAATTTCTTCTTCTCTTTCTTCATATCCAGTTTGACTTGTAAGTTCGATTTTAATCATTTTGTGCCTCTAATTCTTCTTTTAAGTTATAGATTTGACCAACAATTATTGAGTCGTTTTTAAGTGATAACATTTTGGCTATCACTGTATCGTATCCGAGCGTTGATTTAATACTACTTTGATCCACCATACAAACATATGTTCCATCTAAGTGTATTTCATCTTTTATATTTGGGTTCATAAAGACAAATGAATTTTTCGAATCATATGCAATCACATATTCGTTTCCACTTAAACCAGTAACTTTAATAGCCGTATATATTTTACCAGTTCTCTTGTCTTTATATTTTGTTTTGTTAGCACCAAGTTCATTTATTTTGGAGTCAAAGAATGTTTCACACTTTTCTTTGTATGATACACAGGCAGAATCCATCAGTAACTTATACTTCAGATAATCTCCAAGTTCACATGAATCATAGATTATATTGTTTATTGAGTGTATTAAAGATTTTCTACTTTTATCTATTGTTTCTTGATATAAAATAGATATGAGTTTTTTTCCTTTTAGATTGATGCATAAGTCTTCCATCACCAAACTATAGTTCGAACGACCTTTTAGTTTCTTGAACTTGAATATTTTATTGATGGTTTCATCAGACATTTCATACCCAGAAGTGATTCCAATATAAGTGGCAAGACTTAACTTACCAATGCTTTTAAGAAATGCGTCTGTTGCTTGTTGATCTCTGTAACAAACTAATTCTTTAATCATAAACAGCACTTCGTTCTTATTAAATCTAACGCCATTTAAATACATGTACTTAGCATTACCCTTTTTGATACATTCAAATTTAATATTGACGTTATCATTAAAGGTAAAATTAATAACGGTATCAGTAATAAGTAAGGATATTCTAGTATCCAAATTTATAAAAAAGATTTCAATGATATTATTTAAGATTTCTTCTTCAGTTTTTTGACCTCTATAGTAATCTATTAAATACGATTGACCCTTTTCAAACATTTTTGCTTTGATAAAATTATCATCAGTTTGGATGCTGAAATCATTATACTTAATTTTTCCAGTTGAACTTGTAAAAGATATTTTATCTGTTACGTAAATGTCTTCCAGTTTTGGATTACTCTTCTTCTTAACATACATATATTCTTCTACAAAATTCTTAAACGATTTTAGTTTCTCTTGGAATTCTTCACCCTCATGATATCTATATGGGATCTTTTTATCGGTATCTCTGCAATATATATAACAATGGGCAAGAGTTAATCCCTTTTTAGTTACAAAATTCATAAACTTGCTCAAATTTTTGAATAGTGCTTCTTCATAGTTTTCATCAACTTTTGGATCCTCGCTGATGATATTTGTAAATTTTCTACCAGTATTATCTCTTTTAAATATTACAAGGATTCTACCAATATCTATAAAGTTATACGGAATTGCTTTCAGTTTATCCAAATCATATGCTTCTCTATAACGCAGACTTGAATAAGTTGTTTCAATCATATATACATTTTGAAAATTATGAACCTCAGCGATTCCGCTTCTAG
>Ga0114918_10003086_pt1 | contig 14769 bp, 20 predicted proteins | sample LantaG_FD_87015 | JGI IMG/M metagenome (GOLD analysis project Ga0114918, IMG submission 87015) | Deep subsurface microbial communities from Baltic Sea to uncover new lineages of life (NeLLi) - Landsort_02402 metaG | ecosystem: Environmental > Aquatic > Marine > Oceanic > Sediment | place...
TAAAGGCTGAGAGGTTCATCATAGAGTGCACGATCAGAATGCTGGGCCGACACGAGCTCAACCCCATGACCGAATCCGACCATTGCACCAAAGGCGGAAACCAGCCCCAGCACCCCCAGGTGGTCTCCGAAAGTGCGCTTATCGTAGACCTGTGCCTTGATCCTGCAGTGCTTGCCGGGATATTTGGGGCTTGCCACGATGTATACTGGCTGCTGGATCGGAGCCTCGAGCATGTCTCTCAACACGGGCAGCTCGGTGTTCATCCGAAGCCGAATATGATCCGCTAGGTCGGCGTCGAACAATCGCATTCCATCCCGGTCTGTCCCGTATTCGACGGTCTCAAGTCCCTTAAGGTCAGTGGGAGCGGCTTTGCCTCTCTCCATGAGCAGCAAAGGCGACCTTCCTCCGCCGACGGCATAGCCGATTTCATAGAATACGTTCTCGCTGCCTTCGCTGATCTCGGCGATGACCAACTCTGCGCGATCGATGAGCTGATGAATCTTAGCGAGAAGATCGCAGCCGGAGCCTTTCACGTCGTCGGCCCGAACGCACACAATGCCGAACTCCTTCTGGGCGATAGCTCGGATTCGTTCATATAGGGCGTACCTCGACCGATAGGCCATGATCACGAAGATGTAAGGCCGGCCCTGGGTCAGTTGCCAGAGCATGTCGCGGATGCTCAATGCTCGTTCGTCCATTGATGTCTGCTCCTCAGAAAATGCGATCAAGGCGCCGCCTGCCTTCATCTAGCGGGTCTTCCGGGAAGCCCGTGTACGCCTTGCACGTCGGGACCCTGTCCCGGTGCCGTTTCCAAGCGCGGTAGCGCGTTTGCCGGGTTTGGCATACGCCGGGACGATCTCAGTCGGGCTCGCCTGCGAGTCATTGGGCTCCTGCCGCTTCGGAGGGCAGGTGATTATCTTGAATCCTGCCATGGCCACAATCTGCGGGTACTTCCGCACCGCATTCCTGTCCTTATAGCGATCTTTCTCAGAGAGCTGGCGATAGGGAAGCAGCGCCGGGTGGATCTTCCTGTTGTTATCGCGGTCCTTGCCGTAGACCCATCCGTTTCGCTTCTGGGATATCATCCACCCGTCGTGCTCAGTCTCGGCCAGCAACTCAAGATTCTGACGGATAACCCCGCGCACCTCACGTGCCGCGCTGGATGCGGGGTAATTTTCCGGCACGACGTACAGCCCTACCAGTTGGAGCACGAGCGGGATGCGAGCAGCAGCCGCACGGTTGACTTGCTTGATCTCCTCCGGCAGCTTCGCGAAATCTGTGTCGAAAGCTCCCGGTCCTTTCTTGCTCTTCGGTATCTCCTGGAAGAAGGCATGGACGGCCGGTGCCAGCGTCTCCGCAAGGGCTCCGAAGGTGACGTCGCGGTTGATGATCTCCATGAACCGTTTGCGGTCGACGTGCAGCGCCATCACCTCAGGCGAGGGGAGGTCGGATCGATACAGGCCGGTGGCGTTGGGGCGACGCATCTGGAGGGCAACTGTCTCCAGCGACCGCACACCGTGATAGTAGACATCGACCTCAAGCAAGGCCGACAGCACACCTGGGTCGATCTCCAGCCGCTCGTTGGCAAGCAAGCCAAGTGCCACACGAAGCTGCAAGGCGCGGCGGATCGGGAAGCAGACATCACAGTGGTTCCCGGTCTGGGAATCGCTGACCTGGCGGGGATTCGGTCCGAGGACATTCAGGTAGGCGCTGCGGGCCAGGAGGGCGATGGCCTGCCGGGCGTCGCCGTGGTCGCGGCTGGCGAGGGCGGCGATTTTCTCTACCACGCCATCTTCAACTGCATTCTCGTGCAGAGCCTTCTCCACGCGGATACGCAGAAGGAGTTGCAGGTCGAGTGCGTCATAGGGCGAGAAGACGAGTTCGTTGAGCTTGAGGAATGATCGCACGCGGGGGTCGAGATTGTCTGGCCAGTCGAGGCGGTTGGATGCGAATACGAGGATGAGTTTCGCAGGGATGCGCTGAGGCAGCCGCCGGACGAGGAAGGTCATGAAGGAGTCGCGGTCGCGGCGGATGTTGTCGACTTCGTCTACGAACAGCACGAGGTAGCCGCGGTATCCGGCGAGGGCGGCCTCGATGCGCAGCATCAGCTCCTCAAGCGAGATGCCCTTCTTGTATCGTTTGCTGGCGTTGAGCAGGCAGGCAAGGTCGTTGAGTCCCCGGAAGCACGGCCGGGGCGTCGAAAGATCGAGGTGCCGGTAGCGGATCGGGATTCTCTTTTCGCGGCACATCTCAGACAGCAGCTTGAGGAAGTAGCTCATCGTGAGCGTTTTGCCGGTGCCGGTTTTGCCCCATACTGCCAGATGGCAGGGATGATCGCCGCGAAGGACCGGCGCGAAGTGGCTGCTGAGTTCGCGCAGTTCGGCGTCGCGGACGTTCGCGTTGAAGACCTCCTCCAGCACCGCGAGTTGTTCGGAGCGGATGAGCTGTTCGTCGTCGAGGAAGCGGCGGTTTCGGATTACGGCGTGGTCGAGCATGTGCCTGATCTGTCCGACGATCTTTTCTCGCACATTGCTCGCTTCCACTGGAAATTCACCTGCAGAAGGTGCATCGGAAGCAGGACTTTATAAAGCTTTCGGCCGTCAGTGAGAGTAGTTTTCGTGTGGAAAAAGGAAGCTTGAGTTCGTGGGCTTTCATTCGCCAACTGTGGAATTGCGTTCCATATAGAAAAGAATAAATAAGAATACTACTACTATACTACAGGCGGTTTCCACAGGAAATCTACTCCCACTGAAGGCATCCTCACGCAGGCTCCGGGCCACGCAGACCCTCTATCGTAAACCTTCGCCTCTGCGAGGCCGGCCTGTCGGCCTGAAGGTTTATCGAAGGGTCCGCTGACGGCCCTCCGCTGGCAAGGGGCCCGGCGGTTCGCTCGGTCGCAGGCGAACCGCCCCAAGGGCGGAAAGCGGAGGTACGGAAGATGGTAGAAGATGTGTATGATGGTGTTGTGGTCGCGGAGTCGGCCGCGCTGACGGTGCAGAGGCCGGCGCCATACGGGAGCGTAGATGGGCTCGATGACGATGAGCTTGCAGATCCCGCGGAACTGGCCCGTCAGGCGGAGATGGAGCAATGGGGCCCCGTCCTGCTGCTGCCTGAAAAAGATGGGAAAAGCCTGCTCTCGCCGGCGGCGGGCAACATCGAGACGTGGCGGGGCAGCGTGACAGGGACGGGTCGCGAAAGATGGGACAGAAATAGCGTCGGGGCGCGCAAGGCGCGCTTGAGCGAGCGGCTGAGAGATACGCTCATTCTGCTGGACATCGTGAAGGAGCGTTTGCCGGGACGCGCTAAGTACTTGGTGTTGAAGCACCTGCGGATGGGCCTGATCGAACTCGACCATATCGCGGACGCCGACATGCTGGCCCTGGCGAGGCTGTATCAGAAGGCGAGGCGGTTGCGGGAGGATATCCGCAAGATCGAGGAGACGCGCGGAGGGCGTCTGCAGGTGCGGGCGAGACGCGATGCAAAGCCTCGCGCAAACCGATAGCCGGCATCTGCCGGGCCGGCATCACTGTGGCTGGCGGCACTCGTCACAGCTCTCCACGAACCACCAGTGGAACTCGAGCTCGGCCAGGATTGCTTCGCGTTCCCGTTCGGCTGCACGGGCAAACTCGCCCGCCAAATGTTCCGCTTCTGCGAGCGATCGCCGCCGCACCTCTTCCAGTATCCCGTCTTTGATTTCATCAGTCATAGTCTCCACCTCCGGATAGAGGGACGCCGTGCCTGTATAAAAACCTTCCGCACTCCCCGCCGTGCCATGACACTTCCTGTGCAGTGCCGGCTCACACCGAAAGCTTTATATATCTGCATCGCTTACCACTGCCCAGGAGGAAATTCAGATGTACACGCACAGCGTCCCGAACCGCGCCCCCGTGAAGGGCGGGTATGTACCATACTTCTACTACGCAGGGCTCTATCTGACCCAGGACATACCGTCGAGGTCCTCGCGTGGTTACACCCGCCCCGGCGACTATTCCGTCTACGATTTCACGTCTTTCTCCGGCAGCCTCCGCCAATCCGAAAGGCCGGCAACCGTCGAAGAGGTAATAGCCCACGGCTACTTCGCCGCCCCACAAGGCGACTCCGCGACGGCACTGATCAGCGACCGCAAGCAGACCGCATGGCTGGGCCTCGACGATATCATCTCGCAGATACGCCGGCGACATGCTCTTTACGAGCAGAACGTCTACGAACTTGAGCAGGCGCAATGCTCTGCAGTCAACGCCGTCTTCAGGATCGAGGCGGATAGAGGCTCTGTGCCTGCAACCAGCGAGGAGCAGTATTCTCTTCAGAAGCGGTTGCAGGAACTTTATACCGAGCAGCGCAAGGAGCGTGTCGAGCTCTGGCGCGATACCTCGCGGCTGAAATTGTTGCTTCCGGAAGCCATGCAGTCGTACCTCTCTTCGTATCGCAAAATGTCCTTCCTTGAAGGCGGATTCGCCGGTGGTGGAGCATTATGATGTCCCGCGTGCAAGAGCTGTGCCGCAAGCTCGAGCCGGTTCTCGGCCGAAGGATCAACGGACTGTGGCACGCCTACCTGGCGGAGTCGGATGCTGCGGGCAAGGCTGACATCGAGCAGACACTGGAACTCCTGGCCGCGAAGCACCTGGGGCAGACCTACCAGCCGGATCGCTCTCCCTTTCCGCCGCCGCACAAGTCTTTCGCACAGTCAGGAGAAATCGGCGTCGGCAGCGTCCTGTATGGGGGCCGCGAACTGCAACCATTCCGGTTGCGAAGCACGCGGCTGAAAGAACACTTGCTGGTCTGCGGGCGAAGCGGGTCGGGCAAGACCAATCTCACGTTCGTGCTGGTCAATGGCATCATGAGCAGGGGAATAAACGTCCTGGCGCTCGACTGGAAACGCGGCTATCGCGACCTCCTGTCGGTACGGCAGGATGTTCTTGCCTTCACCATCGGGCGTGAGGTCGCGCCCTTCCGGTTCAACCCGCTGATACCGCCGCCGGGCTGCGAGCCGCAGGTGTGGATCAAGCTGATTGTCGACGTGATCGCGTCGTCCTACCTGGGCGGCGAGGGTGTGATCAGCCTGCTGGTGGCGGGCCTCGATCACCTCTATCGCGAGGCCGGCGCGTTCGATCAGTTGCAGACGCGCTGGCCTACGGTGCAGGACCTGCTGACCTGGCTGCGGACCGTGAAGCTGCGGGGCCGAGCGGCGATGTGGCAGGCATCGGCCGAGCGTATCCTGCTGGCGATGACCTACGGCGAGTTCGGGGCTGTCGTCGACACGCAGGACAACTCGCACGTGCGCGAACTGCTGCAGCACAACGTCGTTCTGGAGATGGACGGGCTGTCGAGCAACTCCGACAGGAAAATGTTCTCCGAAGCACTCACGCTCTACCTCTATCGGCTGCGCCTCGCGCAGGGCCCGCAGGAGAGACTCACCAACGTGATCGTCCTGGAGGAGGCACACAACCTGCTGCTGCGCAAGGCGACCGAGGCGAAGGAATCGATGCTGGAAAGCTCGATCAGGATGATCAGGCAATACGGGATGGGCTACGTGTTCGTGGACCAGTCGGCGTCGCTTCTGAGCAAGGTCGCCTTCGCCAATTCCTACGCCACCATCGCGCTCAGCCAGAAGCTCAAGAGCGACGTGCAGGCGATATCCGGGGCGATGAACCTGACCGATGAGCAGCAGGATTCGCTGAGCACCCTTGCGGTGGGCACAGCGGTGGTACGCCTTGCTGACGAGCATCCGGAACCGTTCCTTGTGAAAATCCCCCGTTTTCCGATCCGGGAAGGCTGCGTCTCGGATGAAGCGATCAGGGCCCGGATGGCGGGTTATTCCGGGCAGTCCGCCGGGCAGAGTCCCGCAACGGACCATCGGGAAGAGGTCGCGGCCGCTGTCGACGACCGTAGCTCGCTACCAGCGTCTCAGCTTCTCCCGCCGCCGCGGCAACGCGATCCGGCAGCATCTGCTGGCAGGCGGGCTGATCGAGGCGGTCCCCATCGCTACGCGATCGGGCCAGGTCGTACTCTATCAATTATCAGAGCCCGGCCGCGCCATGTGCGGCGCCGCCGGCATCGAATGCGGGCCGCGTCCGCGCGCCAGCCTGGAGCACATGTACTGGGTCAACAAAGCGGTCGAACACTTCGAGAGAAAAGGCTATGACGTGACGCGCGAGCATCAGATCAAGGGCAACGGGGCCGCCGACCTCCTCGCGGAACGGCCCGGCGAGCGCGTCGTTGTAGAAGTCGAGACGGGCAAGTCAGACATAAAGAAGAACCTCGCAAAGCTCGCTCATGGCGGTTTCGACAGGGTGGTCCTCATTGCCACCGGTCCGGAAGGCGTCGAGGCATGCCGGCGTGCTGCGTCAGCGACCGGCGAACAGGCCCCGGCCATGATCGAGCAGCTCACGTGGCTCGATATTTCGTAGGGCCGCCGGCGCGGTATGCTTCTGCGATCTTCACCAAGGCCCGGCCAGGCTCGTCGAGGTCGTGGCGGTACACGAAGACCGCCTTGATCCAGTCCTCACGGTACGCCTTTTCGCGGTGCCAAAGCTCTTCCAAGTCTGCCATGTCCCGTGCATCCGGCACGTACTCAACGACCATGCCGCCATACGAGGGAAGGATGAAGATTTGGCGCTGCTTCTCGTGCGCGGAGGTGACGCGGACGGCAGCAGACTGCTGGTAGAGGAACGGGATGCCGCAGTAGTGCAGCAGCCTGCCGAGGCTCCGATGCTCCTCGCACTCGTATGGCGGCTCCATGTCCTCGAGCCTCCCCTCAAGTTGGTCGTCATTTCCCAGTTTGAATCACCTCCTGAACACTTTTCGCTGCGGCGTGTGACGCTTCCAGGAGCTTCTTCTCCGTTCGATCCATAAGGCTGAACAGTTGAGTGTTATGCTTCTGCAGTTTCTCAGCCGCTTTGAAGACCTCGTAGACGACGTCGAAGCGGTGAGCCGCAAGCTCATTCTGCGCACGCGATAGCAGTTCGTGAATTCGCTTCTCGTTCGCCATCACGGCTGACTCCAATTGCTGCACTTTGTCATCAAACTTCAAATCGTGGCATTGAGCAGCGAGTTCCCGCAATGCCTTGTGCTTCATCTTTGTCGTTAATGTCTCGTAGGCTTGCAGGAGTTCGCTGATCCGGGCGATGGTTTGCTTGCGGATCGTGGCTGCCGTCTGCTGCAAGGCCCGCAACCGTTGCACGAGCTGTCCCTCAGCCGGGAGCATCCTGCGCATCTGGAGCATGATGTCTTCGGCGTCGCGAGGATGCTCGGTGAGCATGGTCGCTTCTTTGCGCAAACGATGCCAATGCAGATTGATGACACTGTCAGGTTCTCGCGGCATGCCTGGTGTCTGGGCTCCCATATATATAAATGTTACGTAAGGGCGCCGCGTCGCCCCCGCTCAGGACTCGCAAAAGTTTATATATGTGGGGCTCGTGCCGCCCCGTGAGGTGATGCATGATGGGAAGACCATACAAGTGCCCCTACTGCGGGGAGTCGGACTCCACGAGCAAGGGAGTGCGGAGAACGAAGACGATGGGCGACCGGCGCATCAGGCACTGCAAGTCGTGCGGCCGTCGCTTCACGCCTAAGAACCAGAAGACCATCGAAGGCCCAGCCGACGTCGCGGCAGGCACCGTGAAGACGGTCGAGGCACCACAGGAGGCGCCGGCGCCGACATGCCCGCAGCTTGCGGCGTTGCTGCCGGGGCCGAGCAATGAGCCTGTGCTGTGACTCGACGGGCATCATCGAGTGTGCGTTCCGGCTTCACGAACGGGTGACCGCATGGGCCGAACAGGCCCGCCGTTTCTTCTACGACGTGCTCCTCGCCGACCACCGCTGCCCCGCATGTAGCGGCCGGCTGGGAATGCGCGGCGAAGGCAGATGCACCTGCATGACCTGCGGGCGGGAGTTCGACCCGACGGTCGAGTTCCAGCGGTGCTCCGACTGCGGGGGCACTCTCAGGCTGCGGGTGCGGCATTACGTATGCACCCGCTGTGGATCGGACGCGGCCTCACGGTTCCTGTACGACGGCCTCGTCTTCGACGCCGCATATTTCAGGCAGAAGATGTCCGAACATCGCCGGCGGAAACAGGAACTCCGCGAGCAGGTGCAGCGCATGCTCATGGAGTGCCGCTCGCCGTCCATTCCCATCCCGGCCGCTGACATGCATACAGTCCCCGGGCTGGTGGAGGCGCTTAATGCCTTCGTCTCTGTTGAGCGTGTCGAATTGTCGCCGCCGATAGGCCTCGGTTTCGATCTGTCGCTCTATCAGGTGCACCTGCAGGCCCACATCGGGGCGTTTCCCGTCAGCCTGCGCGATATACCGGCTCTCAGAGAAAGCCCACGCAAGGACCTCATATGGCGGTTCGTTGCGATCATATTCATGGCCCACGCCGGGCTGGTCGAGGTCCGGCAGGAAGGGCCATCCATTACGGTGATCAAACGTGAAACTCACTCAGAAGGACAAGGAATTTCTGGAAACACTGAAGCAGATGCTGGAGTCGAGTGAACTGTGGGTGGAACTGCGGCCCGGCGATCCAAGCCGGATGGTCCTGCGGGGGACGTACGGCGAGCACATCCACCGCACTTTCCGCATGACACGCCAAGGCGTACGCTGGCGGTTCTGGCGCCTCTTCAACGATATCTACGTCTCGTCTTTCGAGACCATACTGTTTATCGAGAGAATCTTCGGCTCGCAGCTGCGAGAGCACGCCATCCGCATCAGCAGAGAGCGCTATGCCCTCAGGCAGCAGATAGCAGCAAGCGGCTTCCAAAGCGCCGATCCCCTGCTTCATCGACGAGAAAGCGAATAGCGGTGAGCCGCTGGAAGGGGACTTCGAATGTAAAGAGATTCGCCCTCCGAAACGCTCTCGACGATCCGGCCTGTAAAGGGCGCCGGACGTGGCTGGTTTGCCGGCGAATGTGCCCTGGCGGGCGCCGATCGTCCGGCATGACCGCATTCCCGGTGCAGAGACGGTTGCGGTGTCGGCGCGCCCCCGGCATTTTAACAGCAGAGCTTTCACCCTCCCCCGCGGCGAAGGCTGTATCTCGCACGCAGAACCAGGGTGATTTACAGACATGACAGAGCCCACAAAGATCGACTTCCGCGCCAGGCGGATCAGGCAACTCAGCGACATCACCGAGATAGTAGAAATGCTGTTCTCTGGCAATGGGAACCAGCAGCACGCCGCAGCCAGAATACTGCTGGCACTGAAATGGGCAGATGATCTGGTGCCGGGTTTCACTCAGTTCCAAGAGCGCTACGGCATCTCGCGGCGTACCATGCAGCGCACACGCGCCAAGCTCTCGCGGCTGGGCCTCATTGAGCGGATCGGCCGCTTCAACAGCCGCCACTGCGGGCGTGAAGGATGGAAGCTTTCTTCCCGATTCAGCACCGCGCTGAGGCTGCTGGCCCGCAAGCTCGATGAGTGGAGGGCAGATCGAGCTCCTTCGCGCAGGGACAAGGAGGAGGTGCTGGCTTCGCTTCTGCGCAGGTAGCCTCCCACACCGCAAGCCATATAAACTCCGCCAGACCACCACTGGCCAATCCTCACAACATACGTTATACCACAACCGGCGAACCGCCCTTCCCCACGGGGTTGGGCACAGGGTTCGCCAGAGGAAGCACCACGCGACAGAACCGGAGCACCGCTCCAGGGCATCGCGAAGCGGTTCCTCGACGAGTAACGGCAACGGCCGGATATCCAGCCGGCGATTTCTGTAGATGATTCTCTGCAAGGCTGAAGCTGGAGCCCCATCGACGAGCCGGGCCGGCGGGCACCGCGTGACTTCTGACTAATCGAACCTGCGTGAGCGGCCGTTCTTTGTTCGACCGGCACGCGGCACGCCCCATCGCGAGGCGTGCCACGAGCACGCGGGAGGTGTACAAATGGCATGGAGACCGACAAAATGTCTCATCGAAGGAGAACTCGACAACAGACAGCCCGGAAGGATCAGGGGGTGGATGCTGTTCGCGGGACTGCGCGATCCGGTGATATTCGACCTCAAGGGCGATTTCCACCGCGACATCCGAGGAACGAGGATCGGCTTCGTGGGCGATGGTTGGGCGGAAGACCCGGAAGCCGTCGACTACATGGAGGGCTTTACACAACGACAGACGGGCACAGCGGGCGATATCACCGCAGGGCTGCCGCCGCAGGACTACGTCGACTACCCATACATCGAATGGTATTCGGACGAGAACGGTCGCGTGGTGATCGAGCTGGAAAGCAGCCAGATCAAGGTCAATGGCACGGCTCCGCCGGCGGAGCGGATGCAGCCGGTTTCCCGACGCGAGCAGGAGAAGCTGATGACAGGATTCCTCGTGAGCATGGCCGGCGCGATCAACCGAAAGGCACAGGAGCACCGAAAATGAACACTCAGAGCACGGTAAGCCGCGGGCATGAACTCCTGCCCGCAGAATTGTGCAGGAAGCTGCCGCCCTTGTACAGCCAGGAAGCACTCGGGCCGAAGGCCATCGCCTACGCGAAGTTCTTCACCCCCGATTCGGGCTGGACGTGGTATGCAACGGAATTCGACGGCAAAGACATCTTCTTCGGCCTCGTAGACGGCCAGGAGATGGAGCTTGGCTACTTCAGTCTGTCGGAGATGGCTGCGGCGCGGGGGCCGATGGGCCTGCTCATCGAGCGGGACCTCTATTGGCAACCCAAGCCATTGATTGAAATCGCACCGGAGTACTTCAGAAAGGAGGACAGCAGGTAGACACATGTGCCATTGCAGGGCGCTTGCTCGGCTAACGCTGGCAGGCGCCCTTTTTCATGTTTCAAGACCGGATGACGTGCACGACGTTACACTCGCGCCATCCCAAGAAAGGAGCCCATCAATGCCAGCCTCGATACCTCGTGCACGCTCTCCCCCGGGCGGCAAGCTTATCCTTCACACTGTCTCGATTATCACCTCTCTCGCTGAAAGGATCGTGTCATGAGACTGCTCTTCATCAACAACGAAGGCGGCGGATTCGCCGATTACGTGGAGGTCGCCGACGGCCTGACTATCGATCAGTTCTTCTCGGAGCGCATGCACGGCTGCAAGGCCCGCGACTACCTCATCCGCGTTAACCGCCAGCCCGTGGCCAGCGATCACGTCCTCCAGGACATGGACCGCGTGACCATCACGCCCACGAAGATCGAGGGCGCGCGTAGCATCGCTCGCCCCATCACCGCTTGACACGCTTCAGAACCATTAGCACTCTATCGCTTGCGTTACAATGCCGCTCGCGTCATTGTTGCGTGACCGTGTGCGTCTTCGATGCGTAACCGGACCATCACTCTCATCGTTGCGGGCACTCGCTCATCCCCGGGCGGGTGCCCGTCTTCCTCTCACTTCCAACCATCCAACAGGAGTATGCCAATGCCACCAGATTACGTTTTCTGCGGCCTGTGCGGCCACCGCGACGTCTCGCTGTTCGAGCATATCCGCAGCGTTCACCGGATGGAGATCGCGGAGTACGAACGCCGCTGCCCGAACTCCCCGCTCTTCAGCGGAAAGCTGGGCAGGCTGGTGATCGACGGCAGGCTCATGTCCGAGGCCGGCGACGCCAGGATAACGCGTGAGCTATTCGGCGTGAGGATAGAATGCCCTCTGCTGCCGGGCGAGCTTTGCCTGAAGTCGATCAGGACTACGAGTTCGACGAGCGGCTTTCGCGGGCCATGGTGCTTGCCCTGCAGGAGAACGACCGCATTCTGCTGATCGGCGGGACCGGCTGCGGCAAGAGTTCGCTGATCTGCCAACTCGCCGCGCGGCTCAACTGGCCGGTCCGCAGGGTCAACCTGCACGGCGAGACGAGCGTCAGCGATTTCGCCGGCCAGTGGATCGTCGAGGGCAGGCAGATGGTCTTCCGCTACGGCGTGCTGCCATCGGCCATGAAAGAAGGCCACATCCTCGTACTTGAGGAACTCGACGCCGCCGAGCCTTCCATCCTCTTTGTCCTGCAGGGCGTGATGGAGGAGAAGGGCACGCTCGTGCTCACCGAGAAGGGCGGCGAGGTCATCCAGCCGCATCCGCGCTTCCGGATAGTCGCCACCGCCAATACACTCGGCCTTGGGGATGAGACCGGCCTCTACGCGGGGACGAGAGTGCTGAATGCCGCCCACCTCGACCGCTGGGGCGTGGTGTTCAACATGGGCTATCTGCCGCAGGAGCGCGAGACCTCGCTGCTCACTAAGAAAGTTGCCGGCCTCGCGAAGAAAAACGCGGCCGCGTTCGTAAAGCTCGCCAACGCCGTGCGCCGGGCCGCCGACGAAGAGCAGGTCTTCTGCACCTTCTCCACGCGGCGGCTGTTGGCCCTGGCACGAAAGTCGGTGTCGCTCGGTTCGGTGGCGTTCGCACTTGAGATAACCGTGCTGAACAAGCTGGCGAAGAACGACCGTCAAGTCGTCTATGAGATCGCCCAGCGCCAACTGCCGGAGCTTGAGTCCGAGAGGGGGGCCTCATCATGACCAACCCTCTTGAGACCGTCCTGGAGAAGGTCGGGCGAGTCCTCTCAAGCAGGTACGGCATTCGTGTTGTGTGCAAGGGCAACCGCTGCTGCACCGACGGCAGGACGATCTACCTGCCGGCGCTGCCGGACGAAATCCCACCCGGCCTGATGGGAGCGATCCGGGCCTTCCTCGATCACGAGGTCGGTCACATCGTCGGGCAGTCAGACTTCGCCATCGCGAAACGTTTCGCTGAGAAGCACGGCCAGGATGCATTCGGCGTGCTCAATGTATTGGAGGACCTGCGCATCGAACGCGTCATGCGCGAACTCTATGCCGGCTGCGGGATCAACCTTCAGGCCGGCTACGAGTATGCCGTGGAGAAACTGCGCGAACAGTCCGCGATGCTCGATCTCTTCAAGCAGATCACGACCGCCATGTACTCGCGCGGTTCCTGCCGCGAGGATCTCGACTTCATCGCGCCGGATGCCTACTCGGTCTGCGATGAAATCCACAACGAGATCGCAGCCGCCCCCGGTGCCAAAGACACGGCAGAAGTCGAGAAGCTTGCGGAACGCGCCTGGGCGGTCATCAGCCGCCATCTTCATCCGCTGGCATCGCTGCAGCAGCAACAACAGGAGGGACCGCAAGGCTCTCTTAACTCGGCCGGACGCGTTCGGTCCGAGCCGGGATCAGCGGAAGCAAGCAGCGAACCTTCGACGTGTGCCTCGCAACCGGACGGACAGCCACCCCCGGGGAATCGCCGCATTAAGAGTAACAAAGATCCCGCTTCTGATGCCCAGGGAACGAACACGTCCGGTGCAGCGAGCGAGGCCGAAGGAACGAACACAGACACAGGCAAGGGGCAAGGCGGCGAAGGACAGAACCGCTCACACGGATCGCCGGCAGGGCCAATGTCCGACCTCGCCGGCCTGATCGAGCAGGGAGTCGCCCTCCACGCGAAGACAACGAACGCATACCGTGTGTGGACGACTGAGTTCGACCGGGTCGTGGTTCCCCGAGCCGGGAAGGCCGACCATCGCGCGCTCCTCGCGGAGGTCATGCCCTACGTGGGCGGCGTCAGGCAGCGGTTGCTGCAAAGCCTGCAGGCCGAAACAAGCTGCCGCTGGTTCGGCGAACAGGAGCGTGGCCGGGTCGATCCAAAATCGCTTCACCGACTCTCGCTGCACACCTCTGCGCGCGTCTTCCGCCGCAAGGTCCGAAGCCGTACGAAAAGCACTGCCGTGCTGCTGCTTGTCGACATGAGTTCATCGATGCGGGGCACGAAGATCGAGCTTGCCGCACAGACGTCGCTCGTGTTCAGCGAGTCGCTCGACAGGCTGGGCATTCCGTCGGCGGTTGTTGGCTTCTCAACGCGCGCGAGCGATACGGTGAAGAGCATTTCCTGCCAGAGCGGCATCCCTGAAGCCGAACTGGCCAAGCAGTTTCGTTTTCTCCCACTCGAGCACACCATCTTCAAGCGCTTCGACGAGCCGTGGCGGAAGGTATCCGGCAGGTTCACCGCCATGACTCCGCAGAACCTTACGCCTCTGGGGGAAAGCCTGCTCTTCGCGGCCCGCATTATTGCCGGCAGAAGCGAAGAGCGCAAGATCATCCTATGCCTCACCGACGGCAAGCCGGTTGTGGGCTTCGACCCCGAGGCAGTCACCTTCCAGCACGCCAAAGACTCGATCGCCCGCATCGAAAGAGCAGGCATCGAGGTCATACTCATCGGAATCAGGGAGTCGTGCGTCGTGCACCTCCACAGCAAGCACGTCATTGTGAATTCGCTGCAGCAGCTTCCCGGCACCGTGGTCCGGCAGTTGCAGCGCCTGTTGATCCAAGGGATTGAAAGGAGCAGAACATGATCAGGCAATCGGACATCGACCGCGAGGTCGCAAAGAGCACCGGCGAATCGCTCAGGACCGTGCAGAGGCTCGGCTTCAGCCTGCTGGAGCCGGTCACCAGGCTGGACCTGGCCGAGATCCGCGAGGCCGTCGAGGCAGCAGGTCAGCGGAAGGAAAGGAGGGCCACGTGACGGACAAGTCGATCCTCGACGCGGCCTTGCGCCTCTCGCCGGAGGATATCCAGTACATTAAAAAACACGCCTCCGGGGCAGACGAAGAACCGCCGGCGGCCACGCGGAACGAGCAGCTCGAGGATGCGGCAGACATCGTGCAAGCCGAGTAGACGAAGCTTGAACCTGCCGAGCAGTCACGCGAAGATGCATCTCAGCCATGCCGCGGCAGGATTCCAGACCTCGCGGTTCGATCGTGCTGCAGTGGTGGTGATCGATGCCATCGGGGAACTTGACACAGTGTCTATCTATCGAGCATGGTATGATCATCAA
>Ga0114918_10003087_pt1 | contig 14768 bp, 16 predicted proteins | sample LantaG_FD_87015 | JGI IMG/M metagenome (GOLD analysis project Ga0114918, IMG submission 87015) | Deep subsurface microbial communities from Baltic Sea to uncover new lineages of life (NeLLi) - Landsort_02402 metaG | ecosystem: Environmental > Aquatic > Marine > Oceanic > Sediment | place...
GATAGGGGGAGGGATGGGGAGTGTTGTTTGGGTCGGGTTTTTTTTTTTTTTTTTTTCCGTCGAACGTCTCTCGTTTCCTCACAAACGATTCTCGCTCGAGTCGAGTGAAGTCTTTGCTTGTCAAATCGTTCTCTCTCTTTTCTCTTTCTCTCTCTCCTGCTTCTTTCTCTCCCTCTCCGCCCCACCAGCGAGACCTCACTCGCGCCGCGCTCTCGTCACAGGCACCGCGTGCGCGTGTCCGCCCGAGAAGAAGAAAAAGAAAGAGAGAAGAAGAAGAAGAAGAGGAAGAGTCAATCGGAAGGAGGAGAAAGAATCGCTGGAAGAAGAAAAAAAATGAGCGGCAAAAACCTCGCTTCGGCGCTCCAGAACTTCAGGCAGCTGGCCGCCAAGAACCAGAGGATCAAGGTCAAGTCCGCCGAGCAATGGGCCAAGGTACGGGATGGAGAGGGAGAGGTGGGGGGAGGGAGATCGAGGAGAAGGGAAGAGAAGGATTCGAATGGAGGGGGTTGACTGTTTTTTCGGTCTTCTTCGCTGCTTTCCTCGCAGCTGCCTTTTTCTGCCCACCCCCTCCACCACCACCGCCAAACGCGCAAGGCAGCAGCAGCTCACGCGCAGCGCGATAACGATGATGATGGCCTACCGCGGTGCCCTCTTTCCCCAAAAAACTTTTATCCACCCAACAGAAAAAGGCCCAGAAGAAGGCCGCGGAGGAAGCAGCGGCGGCCGCGGCGGCGGAGGCCGCAGCGCAGGCCGCCGCGGCCGCCGCGGCGGCCGAGCGCGCCGCGAGGGGCACCGACTGGTCCGAGACCGTCATCGCCCGCGCCGAGATGCTCCCTGGAGGGTCTTCCAGTGCTATAGCAGCAGCTGGTGGAGATGCGAAAGCAGCAGCAGCAGCAGCAGCAGGAGCTACAGGAGCTGGAACCAGCGCCAACGCCGCCGCCAACGCCTCTGCTGCTCCGTCGTCGGCGATGAAGGAGGCGCTCCGCGCCTCGGTCCTCGTCGCCGGCGTCCCCTTGGCCAAGCAGGTGAAAGACGCGCTCTGGGCCCTCCGCAGGTCCCGCTCGGGGCGCAACCCTCGCGGGGGCCTGCGGGCGGAGGCGATAACCGCGGCGACGGGCCACGACGCCGGACCCGCGTCGGCGCTGGGCAAGGCGCTCGCGTCGCACGCCAGGGTCTCTTTCGAAAGCTCCACGGGTCTTTTCACGTACAGGGCGGCGCACTCGGCCGTCGACGCCGACGGGCTGGTGGAGGCGGTGCGCGCCGCGACGATGGTTGGCGGAGGCGGAGGTGGAACGGGAAGCGACGCGAAGATGAAGTCGTTGTCTTCTTCTTCTTCCGCGGTCACTGTCGCGACCTTTGCGCCCGGGGCAGGCCTCCCCGCCGCGGAGCTCGACGACGCGTACCCTGGCGCCCCGGCCGACGTCTCCAAGCTCATCGCCAGCGGCAGGCTGTGGTCCGCCCCTGCGGCAGCGGACTTTGGGCAGACGGCGGTGCTGTTTGTTGGGGTGGAGGCGAGGCACTCAGGTAACGGAGCCGGCGGAGGAGGAGGCAAGAGGCAGCGCGCTGCAGCGAAAGCCGCGGCGGCGGCGGCCGCCTCCGCCGCCGCCGCCGCCGCCTCGACCGACGCCTCCGCCGCGCTGGGCGCCAGGCCGGTCTCCCGCGACGTCGCGGTGCTCTGGGCCTCGCACCCGCCTCCCCCGGATGCTTCGGCGCTCGCGGCCGGCCTGCGGAGGTGGAGCAACGCGACGGTCGCGCCGCGCTCGGCCGCTGCGCGCCGCGCCGCGGCCTTCGCCTCGAGGCCGCGCGTCCGCAGGCAGAGGGACCCGAACGCTCCAGGGGCCGCTCCGAGGGTGGTGACGAACGCGCACATGCCCGAGCTCTGGAACGCAGGGGGACCGACGAGCATCGATTAGATTGAGAGAGGGAGCGGGCGAGCAAGTGTAAAAATAAGAAAAGAACAAAAATGAAAATGAAAAAAAATCACTCTTCGAAAAAAAGAAAATGCGAACGGCTGCGCTCCGAGCGACTGCTCCAATTGTCGCCTCTTCCCGCGCTTCTCCTTCTCCTGCTCTCCAGGCCACGCGCAGGCACCGAGCCCTCGCAGCTGCAGCAGTAGCGACGACCGTGACCGGCCTCGTCGCGGCGACCTACCAGCAGCAACGCGGATTCGTCCCGTCCTTTTCCTTTTCCTTTTCTTCCTCGAGATCATCATCGATCGCCGCTCGAGCAATGTCTTCGACGTCCTCCTCCGCCGCAACTTCCATTCTTGACGGAGGCGCCAGGGCCCTCGCCTCCCACCCGCGCCCGACCACCGTCGGCCCGCGCTCCTCGCCGCCGCCCACGGCTTTAGTCTTCCTGATGCACGGCCTCGGAGACACGGCTGACGGATGGTCCGACGTCGCCTCGATGCTCTCCCCGGCTTTGCCCTACGTGAAGTTTATTTTGCCGACGGCGGCGACGCAGCCGGTCTCCCTCAACGGGGGGATGCCGATGCCGTCGTGGTACGACATCCATTCGCTGGAGTCGATCTCGGGCAGGGAGGACCCTGCGGGACTGGCGAAGTCGCTCACCTACGTCGAAGCGCTGGTCAAGGCCGAGATGGAAGCCTCCAAAGTGCCGGCGTCGAGGGTGGTCGTGGCCGGGTTCAGTCAGGGCGGTGCCGTCGCTTTGGGCATGCTCCGTTCGGACTTACCGCTCGCAGGGGTCATGGCGCTTTCTTCGTACTTACCGCTGGTGAGCCCCGGGTCTCCTCATATTGAATCTGCGGTCTCCGAGGCCAACTCGAAGACCAAAGTCTTCTTCGCGCACGGCGACGCCGACGCCGTGGTCCAGTATTCGTTCGGGACGGCTTCCGCGGATTTCTTGAAAAAAAAGGGAAACGAGGTCGAGTTCAAGACTTATAGGGGGATGGGCCACTCCGCCAGGGACGACGAGCTGAGGGACATCGCCACTTTCCTGAAGGAGAGGCTGCCTCCTGTTTGAAGGAAAAGAAAGAGAGAGGAAAGAGAGAGAAAAAGAGAGAGCCGTCGCGAGTAACTAAAAAAGAGGATTTTTTAAAAGAAGTTCATTTCTACCCCTCTCTTTCTCTTTTTCTTCTCTAATTACACTTCTTTTCACTCCGCGTGAGGGTGCGCCGGTTCCTCAGGGGCAGCAGCAGTAGCGGCAGGATTCGCAGCGGGAGCATTCGCATTCGCAGCGGGAGCATTCGCATTCGCAGCGGCGTCACCGCCTCCTCCTCCGACCCCGAGAGCCGCCCCCCACCTCCGCTCCCTCGCCCGCTCCGCCGCCGCCTCCTCCGCCCCCTCTTCCCTCTCGGCGGCGGCAGCCACCGCCGCCGCCTCCCTCTCCGCCCTTTCGGCGTCGCCGCCCTCCGGGTTCCACCCGGGCAGCAGACTCGCGAAGAAGCCGATGACGATCGACTGGACCTCGGCGAGGACCCGCGAGAGGAATGAAGGGCGCGGGAGGTGAGGAGGAGGTTGAGGTTGAGGTTGTTGAGCGTTTCGGGCTTCGCCGCCGTTGTCTCCTCCTTCTCCCGCTGCTCCCCTCCCGCGCCGCCCCTGCGCCCTCCTGTCAATGATGTTGTTCCTCCTCCTCACGGCGTTGCCCCCGCGCCTCAGCGCGGCGGCAGCCCTGTCCAGCAGCCTCTGCCCCGCGGCGCGCATTCCTCCCACCTGCCCGCCCGTCACCGCCGCGGCCGCGGCCGCCGCCGCGACGGCGGCCACGGCCGCGACCAGCAGGAAGGTCCCGGGCCCCATCCAGGGCGGCGCGTGCTGGTAGAGGATGGCCGAGATGACGGCGAGCTGGAGCAGGGAGCGGCCGTTGATGGCGAAGCGGAGGTTGAGCTGGACGCGGGCGCCGGGGGCGGGAGGAGGGGGAGCGGCGGTGGCGTGTGCGGCAGGAGCTGCTGCTGCTGCTGCCGGCGCTGCTGCTCCTGCTGCTGCCGGGAAGCCAAAGTTGGCAGCGACTCCACCCGCAGCAGCAGCAGCAGCGGGGGCGGGAACAAAGGCGGCGTTCGCTCCTCCTAACCCTCCTCCTCCGTTGAGCCTCCGCACGGCCTCCGCCGCCGCAGCGGCGAGCCCGGCCTCCGAGGTATCAGAGGCCAGGAGGACGGGCGCCTGCCCGGGACCAAAGTGGAAGGCGACCGGCAGCAGCAGCACGGGCATGTAGGCGATGATAGGGCCCGGGACGGCGGGTGCCGCCGGGAGAGCTGGAGCTTGAGCTGGAGTAGAAGAAGAAGAAGAAGCAGCAACAGGAGGAGGAGCTGCCGTTGTCGTCGCGGCCGCCGCCGGAGTCTCGCGGGGACGGGCGGCGCGGGCGGCAGCGAAGGCGGTTCGAGCGGCGGCGAGGTTCTCCTGGAACGTCCTTGGCTGCGCCGGCGTCGCCGCCGTCGTCGTCGAAGAAGAGGGAGCGGAAGAAGAAGACGAAGAAGGCTGCGCTCCTGCTCCTCCTTCAGCTCCTTCGCCGCCGCCGCCTCCTCGCACGACGAGGTGGAGTGCGTGCGGCATCGCCGCCGCCTCTCCTCCTCCTCCTCCGTTGCTCGCTCTCATCAGCACCTCTGAGAGCTTCTGCGCGTCGTCCTTGAGCACCTTCCCGGCGTAGATGAGCTGTTGTTGGCGAGAGTTTTTTTTTTTTTGAAAAGAGGAGGTTGAGGTTGAGGTCGAAGATTGAAGATCGACAATCGATCCATTCGAAAAAAAAACTCTCTTCCCATTTCTCCTCTTCTTCTTCCTTACCGTCTGCCTCTCCACCGGGGGCTTCCCTTCGTACGTCTGCGAGAGCTTCGTCTTCAGCTCCGCGTCCGAGTCGTCGGCGCGGGCGGTGAGCACAAAGTCCGGGGCGCAGCTCCTCGCCGGGTTTTTGACCGAGAGCGAGAGGAGCGATGGTGAAGTCGATGTCGACGATGAAGTCGAAGGAGCGTCGGCAGAGGGAGAGGAGGAGGAGGGAGCCTCTGCTGCTGGTGCTGCTGCTGATGCTTCCAGCAGCGGCGCGCCGTTGATCTCGTCAGCCATGGCGAGAGAGAGAGAGAGAATGAGAAGAGGACGAAGAAGGCGTTTCGAGGTCGCGCTTCTCTTTTTTCGAAAAAGCAAGTCGAGGAAGATGCGGAAAAGTGATTCGTTTTTTGGTTTTTTCGTCCTCTTTCCCCCATTTCTCTCCTGCTCTCTTTCTAGATTACGCGCACCAGGGCATAGTTTTTTTGAATTTATTTCACACACAAGTAGAATAAGTAAAAGCAAAAGCAGGATTAACTTAAAAGCAAGGGGCAAGGCAGATGAAGAAAAGACAAAACTCAAAACGAAAAAACCAAAAAAAAGCCGAAAAAAAAACCCGAAAAAGAAAGAAAGAAAACTTTTTTTTCACCCGAGCAGAAAGTTCGGGTTCTGCGTCGACTGGAACACCGAGTTGACCAGCGACGGGTCGATCGGCAGCGTGTTGGTGCACCACTGCGTGAGCGGCGTGGCGCAGAAGAGCGTGCGCAGGCTCCCGGCCGACCCGACGTTCTGGTTCGGGAAGTTGTTCCGGAAGTTGTTGAACGGCCAGTTGCTGACGACGCTGAGAGCGGAGTTGGCGTTTATCAGGGGGGAGATTCCGGAAGATTGGATCACCACGTTGATGGGGTCTCCCGGCCTGTAGACCATGGCCGGTGCCGGTGGAGTGGGGGTTGGGACTGTCGCCAACCCCGGGGAGCGGGAGGTTCCCCCCGAGTAGATGTTGCCCTGGTAGACGCCGTTGGCCAGCAGAGAGAGCGGGTTCGTCTGGACTATGGGCCTCGTGCCGTTGAAGCTCGCCGGGTACTGCGGCAGGACGCGAGCGATGGAGTTGGGCACGGTGACGCCGACGGCCGGGCCGGAGTAGAGGAAGTTGGCGGGGTCGGTGGGACGGTTGGCGCCGCCGCCGCCGCCGACGCTGCCGCCACGGCCGCCGCCGCCCGGTCTTCCGGTTCCGGCGCCGCTGCCTTGAGCTGGGGCGCTGGTGGTCCCGTTGGTGCCCCCGGCAGCCGCGAAGGCCGCTTGCTGCCCCGGGCCGAGCTGCGGGTTGCGACCGGAGGAGACGGGCGCTGTCAGAGGGGCGCTGCCTCCGAGCGAGCCTCCGGCGGTGCCAGACTGCAGCAGAAGCCTCCCACCGGGAGAGGAGGTGAGGGGAAGGGGAAGAGGAGCAACAACGGCAACAACGGCCTCCTCTTCTCCTTTCTCCTCTTCCTCGTCAACCCTCGCCGAAGGAGGGATCGGCTCCACAAACGCCTCGGCGGCGGCGGCAGCAGCCTCCCTCCTTTCCTGCGCTTCTTCTCCCCTGCTCCTCCTCGCTTCGAGCTCCGCCACGGAGAGCACGAACGCTCTCTTCGTCCCCGGGTCCTGAGCCAGGACGAGCCCCTGGGATTCCAGTTTTATCAAGAAAGAGTCGAACTCGGCGGCCATGCGCTGGTTGGAGCGGCGGGCAGAGTCGAGCAGGGCGTGTCGTCCGTCTGTGATTTTTTTTTTTGATTTTGAGAAAAGGTTGAAAGGTGGATTTTGAGCGGAAGGTGCCTTCGACAGCTTGCACCCGAGAGAATTCGGGACGACGACGTCGAATTACCTTTTTCCCGGCTCTCGGGAGTTGCTTTCCAAGCTCTTAAATAGATCTCCTCTACCAACATAGATCCTCAATCCACAACAACTCACGGTCTCTGGCATTGGCCACCAGGAAGAGCGACAGGAGCGCCACGGCCAGGGTGGCGACATGTCGCCGCATGCCGCTTTTTTTTTTTTTCGACAGCGTCGAAAGATTGAATGGGCCGACAAGCGGCGACTTTAGCCTTCGCGCTCCCTCTCCGAATGAGAAAGGCGATGCGCCAATTTCCTGTTTCGATGGAGCTTTTTGACGACGCTGAACGCGTTCGAGGGAAAATCGAGGTTTAACGTTGGCCTGTTGGCGAGGCTTTGTGAGAGTCTCGAATTTCGATCTGCCTTTTTTTTCTCTTTTGTGAAGGTCGCTCGGCGTCGCTCGACGTACCAAAAAAGAACTCAACCTCCCAACACACCGCTTCCGCAATCCTCGGTCTCTGTTCTTTCTGGGCATCATTTTTTTCTTTTTTTGTTCTTCTTCACACGAGTAAGGGGGTTGAACGGCTGCGGGGGTAAATGAAAACAAAATTGCTCCAAGAGAGAGAGAGCAAGAAGCAAGAGAGGTTTCACGCTCTCTCTCGCTTGCTTCTTTTCCTCTCTTCTCTTCTCTCCTTCCTCTCGTCTCTCGTCTCTCCAACCTCCTCCTCCTCCTCTAGTCGTCGTCCTGGAACTCGCGCCTGTCGGTCCAGCGCGGCTGCCTGAAAGCCCGGATCTCCTCCTCGGTCATGTACTCGCCCGTCTCCTCGAAGGTCTTCCTGTTGAGCGCGCGGAGCTCGTCGAGGCGCTCTGGCGAGGAGTTTTTTTTTTGAGTTTGGGAGGAAGAAGTTCTTGAGCGAGAAAAAAAGAGATTTCCCAGAGTCCGATCCCTTCCCTCGCCGTCCGTTTCTCTCTCAAACCAACGCGCATTGGACAATTCGATCAAGCAGGGACCGAGCATTCTCTCCCTAGACCCCTCCCAGCGCAGCGGATTTGCAGTCGAGCGACGAAAAGGCACCGAATCGACGCGTTCTCGCTTCAAGCGCGCCACGCCTCTCTCTCGATCGATTTCTTCTTCGCTCTCTCTCTTTTCCTTTCCTCACCTTCGTCCTTCTTGTCCCTGCTGATGTAGAACAGCGGCGCCCCGATGCCGACGACGAGGCCCAGCACCCCGCCGAGGGCGCCGATGAGCGTGTCCGGGTCAGACCAGTCGAGCTCGAGCGCGCGAGGCGGGGGGGCGAGCGACGAGTGGCCGCGAGCGGCAGTGGCGGTGTTGTTGTCGTTGCTAATGCGACGGAGGGGAGCAGCGATGGCTCTCCTCGCCGGGGCCGCCGCGGCGGCACCGCGTGCGACAGCGGAGGAGCTGCGCGTCATGGAGGCAGCGCGCATGGTGAAAAGAGGGAAAGAAAGAGAAGAAACTAGTCGAGAGAGAGAGAGAGCGAGCTTTTTTCCTCCCAGATCGAAGAGCGTCGAAGAGTTGTGAGAGGCGAGCGAGCGAGCAAAAGAGCACTGACCTCTTCTTTTTTCCTTCTCTCTTTTTTGAGGGGCTGTCCCAGGAGGAAAATTTGTTTTTACAGAAACAAGTGTTTGGTTAGGGTTCGAGCGCGCGGGATCAGTGCCGTTGTGCGCGGTGGATGGGGTGGGGGGACAATATTCAAATGGAAAGCGTTATTGTTGTTTTCTCCTTTTCCCCCCTTTTCCTGTCACTCCCTTTCTCGCTTCCCGCACCCCCCGGTTTCGTCTCTTTTCGCTCCACGCCTCCTCCTCTCCTCTCTTCCCTTTTCTCCAGCGACACCCTCCCTCCCCTCCCACGCAACCCAATCGCCCACCGCCCGCGACCACAAAAAGAGGACTCGGAGGCAGGGAATTGCGCCGCGCGAGAAAAGAGGACGGCGCGCGAGAAGAAAGAAGAGAAAAGAGAGAGAGAGAGAGAAGCGAGCATAAAAAAAAACGAAAGAGGGAAGCGACGGAAAGGAAGAAAGAAGAAAAAAAGTTTTGAAAAAAAGAAAAGAAAGAAGGAAAACGGGGCTGTCGGACGTGAAAAAAGGGACTCAATATGTGTTGGGGGAATAACGAGCGCCAAAGGCGCTCGTGTGGTGGTGGGTTGGGGAGGCTGTCTCGCTGTCGTTGTTGTTTGAAGATTTTTTTTTCTTTTAGAATTGCCAAGGGAGCAGCAAGTCGGCCGAAGGAGGAGGCAACGATGGCTGTTTCTGCGCTTCTTCGTCGTCGTCATCTTCCTTGTACCACTCGCTGTCGGAGCTGTTGCACCCGTAGTCGTCCGAGCAGCCGCCCCAGGCGGCCCTGCCGACGCGTTCGAGCGCCGGGAGGGGGAGCGGGGGAGGAGGGAGGGAGGCGGAGGAAGGCTGCTGCCGCTGCTCTTGTCGCCGTCGCCGCTGCTCTTCTTGAGCGAGCGCCGACGCCGGGAGCATCTCCTCGTCTTCGTCGTCGATCTCTTCCTCTTCTTCTTCTTCTTCCTCGGAGACCTCAAAGGGCGTCGAGGCGTGCCTCGCGAAGGGCGAAGCGCAGGGCAGCGACGAGAACGAAGGGGCCACCGAAGAGGGAGCGGCGGGAGCGACCGAGGCCGGGGGAGCAGAGGCGGCCGTGGTTACTGTCGCCGGCGCTGCTGCTATCGCTGCCGTCGCCGTCGTCGAGATCGTCAGCCGGGCGAGGGCCCCCGCTCCGGGCGTCACCCTCGCGCGCGCGCGCCAGCAGCTGGGAAGCGGCGGACGGAGGGAAGAGACAGCAGCAGCAGCAGCAGATGCCTTTGCTGCCGCTGCGGCGTCGGCGGTGTTAGCTGCGGCCTCCTCTGCCGCCTTCGCGTCCGCCTCGGCCGCGGCAAGGGCGGTCGCCTCCGCGACGGCCGGGCCAGAGGCTTCCGCCGTGGCCGAGAGCCATCCCTCGACCCTCGCGGCGGCCGTCGTCGAGATGGCGGCCGTGGCGACGGGGGGGAGCTGCGTGTTTTGTGGTTTTGGTTGAGGGAAGAGGAAAGAGAGAAGAATGAGTTGCGTGGTTTTCCCTCCGCTTGTTTTGAAATTCCAACGTCGTCGGTGAATTCGTGCCCCATCTTGCGCGATATTGTCCCACTCTGGTCCATCTCGACGCTTCCAATCGACGGCATGATGTCAATGCACCACGTCTTCGTGGCGTGGCCGAAAATGGTGACTAAAAAAACCAACAGAGACCGCACCAAGGGAGCTGCAAAGGCGAAATCTGTCGTCGTCGTCGTCGCCGTCGTCGTCGTGGATTGGTCGATCGACTCGATCGACTCTTCGACAGCAGCAGCCGCGTCGCAGCTGCTGCCGCTGGTCCTGATCTGAGTGCAAGCAGAGTCGCTGGACATCGGCCTGCGGCGTATGTAAAAGGAAGAGGACGGGAGGGAAAAGGAAGGGAGCGGAGCGGGGCGTGTCGTGAGCTGGTTTGAAAATCGAAAGAGCTGACGCAGCTCTCGCTCGTTTCCCTCCCTCTTTTTCTCGGCGGCATACGCGGCCCCCTCCGCGCCTCGAAACGTGTAACCGCCGCCCAAGGGCGAGAGCCCTAATCTTCTGATCGTAATGTGCGTAGAGTCGGATAGGAAAAAAAGACTTACCTCGCGGAGAGAGGGCTGGGCGGCACGAACGTTTTCGATGATGATGGTTCGGAAGAAGCCGAAACTCCAATAGCTCCGAAAGGCGACGTCAGCGCAAACGTGGCCTCTGCCATCTCAACGGAGCGAGGGGCGCGAAGCGAGGGATCGGAGCGAGGGGATGGAGAGCTTGTGCGGACAGAGAGAGAGCGCGCGCGAAAGGGGAGGCGGACGCTCGTCGCGAGCGCGAGCGAGAAGGAAAGAAAAAGTGATTCCAACGGCTCTCTTCATTTTCGTTTTCGTTTTCGTTTTTTGAACGGGCCTCGCTCGCTCGTGCTGCTACTAAGCCTCTCTCTTCCTCCATCGGAGTTCCAGCCAAGGCGATGCCCCCCGATCCGCATTCCCTGCCCTCTGCGGCCGACGTAGCCTTCATGCGCCTGGCTCTCGTCGAGGTGAGGAAAAAATGGATGCAATAGACTTTGAATGGGCGACAGAAAAAGCCAAAGGTGGCCGACGATGCAAATCGAACGGAAAATCTCTCTCTCTCTCTCTCTCTCTCTCTCAACCTCAACCTCTCTCAACCTCAACCTCCTCAAACAGGCCACCGCCGCGCTCGAGCGGCAAGAGGTGCCCATCGGCTGCGTGCTCGTCGACGCCAGCGGCCGCGTCGTCGCCAAAGGAAGCAACCGCACCAACGAGAAGAGAGACGTGCGTTTTTGAGTTTCTTCTTCCTCTTTTCTTTTCCATTTTTTTGTCTTTCCTCACTTCTTCTCACTCTCTCTTTCTCACGCTGCCCCCCCCCCCTTTTCCCCCGAAACGCACCCCCCGAAACAACCGAAATTGCAGGCGACCCGCCACGCCGAGCTCGAGGCCTTCGACGCCCTGAGGGCCACCGACGCGGGGCGGGAGGAAGGGAACCCGGCAGTGGTCGCTGGCGGCGGCGAGGGCGACGAGGAGGAGGAAGGAGGAGAAGGCGAAGAAGAAGAACGGCGAGAACGAGAACCTCTCTCAAACGGCGCTGCCGCCGCTGCCGCCGCCTCTTCTCACCACCCCCACCCGCGCTCCTCCTTGCAATCGCTGACCCTCTACGTCACCTGCGAGCCCTGCGTCATGTGCGCGGCCGCTTTGTCCATCCTGAAGCCGAAACGGGTCGTCTTCGGCTGCCACAACCCGAGGTTCGGCGGCGTCGGCAGCGTGCTGGACGTCGTGTCCGGCGGGTTCCCGGGCTGCGGGCTCAGGCACGACGCGGGTATTGAAGAGGAGGAAGGAGAAGGAGATGAGGAGCAGGCGCGAGAAGCCCCCGTCGAAAAAACAGAAATCGATTCGGAAAAAATAACGAGCTCAAGTATTAGGGTTGGTGCTCCTTTTTCTTCCGACGCTTCACTCGAAACTCGAACTCAACAAATCGATCTCGCTTCCCTCTCCACGGCGCGCGCCTACTGGACCCTGGGCGGCGTCCTGGCGGCCGAGGCCATCGCCCTGCTGAAAGAATTCTACGAGACGGGCAACCCGAGCGCGCCGAGGCCCAACAGGCCGGCAGCAGCCGCGGCGACGAGGGCGGCGAGGAAGGCGGCGGCTGCCGAGGCCGCTGCCGCCTCCGTGGCGCTCGCTGCCGAGGCCGCCGAGGTCGCCAACGCCGCTGCGAATGCTAACGCTAACGCTAATGCTGCTGTTACCCTTGCTGCCAAGTGAAAGAGAAAAAACTGAACGGCCACGCGTGTAAAATCAAAACAGAAAAGAAAAAGAAAAAGCTCAACTAAAATTTCCTTGATGTTTTTTCGTTTCACTTCTCTTTCTCTCTCTTTTACTCTCTCTCTCCATCTCCTCTTTTCACGCCAGCCCGCTCCGCCTCGCCAGCTCCCCGAGCTGCGCCGCAAACTCCTCCCTGCTCAGTAGCTCCGTCGCGCCGTACACGACCCGACGCTTGCCGGAAGAAGAGGAAGAGGAACCAGAAGAGCGGGAAGCCCAGCGGCTGAGCGCCTCCCGCTCGAGGTACGACCCGCCGCCGACGACGAAGGCGACGACGTCGGCGAAGCCCCCCGGCCCGCGCCGGATGGGGGCCCCCGCGGGCAGGCGCGGGTCGTAGGTCGCGAAGGAGGCGTCGAGCTCGGCCGCTGCCGTGGCTGCTGCCGCCGAAGGGTCGGAGATGGAGGACAGGGCCGAGGAAGAGCTTTGAGGCGGAGGGGACGCGAGCCCCTCGAGCGCCGCGACAAGGGGAGAGGGGCGCTCGCCCGGGGCGAGGAGCCCGCGGACGCCACGGGCCAGGGAAGCGACGCCGGCTCCGAGGGCCTTGTCCGCCCAGGAGAGCACGCCGCCGGAAGAGGCCGCTGCCGGGGCTGCTGCTGCTGCTGCGGCGGCAGCTGCAGCGGAGGCGTTTCTGTTTTTTTGTTTGTTTTTGTTTTGAAAAAAAAAATGTGAAAGGAGAAAGTGAGTTTTCTTTCTCTCCGGGCCTCGAAAAAAGAAACCCCGAGAAAAAAAAAAAAACTTCAAAAACTTCAAAAACTCCATCCTCACCCGGCCAAGTTCAGCCTCCGCAGCCTCCGGACGTAGGCAAACGCCCCGCAGTCCCCTCCCCCGTCCCTCAGCGCCGCCTCGACGCGCTGGAACTCCTCGTCCGTCGGCAGCGGAGACGCCGCGGCTGCCCACACCAAGGCGGCGCGCGTCCGGTCAGAGGGCAGGCCCTTTTCTCCCCGCAGGAGCTTTTCGAGCGCGGTCTCGTTCCTCCGCCGCTGCTCCTCGGCGGCGCTCGCTGCTGCGGCATCACCAGTACCAGCAGAAGAAGAGGACGAAGCGACCCCAACGCGGCTGGCCGCCGCGGCGGCGGCGGCGGCGGCGGCGGCGCCCAAGTTCGCCCCGGCAGCCCCGGCGGCCGAGCCAAGCCCCCCTCCGATGTTACTCACGCATTCCTCCTCCGTCGCGTGCCACGCGTCCAACCCTCGGGCCTTGATCGCGTGCAGAAGCTGCGTGGCGATGTTTGTGTGCCTGTCCAGGGTGCGCTTGCGCACTGCGAGCTCCGGGAGCGAGGCGACGGCGGCGGCGAGAGAAGCAGTCGAAGAGGACGAAGAAGGGTTTTGCAGGGCGGCAACGACGGGGGTTGATGAAGAAGCGTTCCCTCCTCCGCTCGCGGCGTTCCTGTTGACCTCCTCGACCGCCGCCTTGTACTTCTTCAGCTGCGCGTCGACCTCCTCCGCCACTGCGGGAAAGGGAGAGGAGCCGTTGGCCTCCCAGAAGAAGTCGCCGGGCCCCACCTCGACAGTCTTTGTCGCTGTCGCCGCTGTTGTTGCTCCGTTTCCGTTTTCTCCGCCGCTTCCGCTCTGAGGCAGGGCCACGCGGTTCAGCTCCAAGCCCAGGACGTCCGCCACGAGGGGCTTGTAGGTCCAGCCGTGCTGCAGGCACGCCGCCATGTCGACCGATCGGTCGAAGATGACCAGCAGAGGGCGCGAGGCCCCCGCCGAGGAGGAGGAAGCGGCGGCGGCGGCGAGGGCTGCCGCGCCCGCTCCGGCAGCTGCCGCTCCTCCTCCTCCCCCGGCGCCGCCTCTCGCGGCCTCGCGCAGCCTCGCGTCCAGAGCCACGGCCACGGCCTGCGCCGGCCCTCCCTTCGGGCACCTGATCAGCGGCGTGACGCCAAGAGTCGCCAGCGCGGAGAACAGCCCCTCGGCCACCGAGGAGACCGCGGCCTCGACGGCCGAAGGCGGCGCCCCGGGGTCGTGCAGCGAGACGTAGCACCTCCTCTGCCTCAAAGTAAAAAGCCCCGGCTCGAGGGCGACGAAGGCGAGGTGCTGGTCGACGACGCGGCCGATGCGGGAGAGGGCGGAAGGAGGCGGCGGCGTGGGAGGAGTTGGAGCGCCGTTGTTCGAAGGCACCGTTGTCGCCGAGAGATTGCTCGCGTCGGCCGCGACAACTGCGGCCGCCAACCTCTCGAGCCCTCCTCTCGCCAAACCCCCGCAGAAGTTGAGGTGCATCTTCGAGTAGAGCCCCCGGGCAGCGTCCCCGGCGATGACGTCGACGACGGAGGGCTGGGAGGAGGTCGACGATTCTTCGTCATCTTTGCCAGAGACAAAATAGACAGCGGGCGCGTCAGGGATCGGGTCGCGCGGCGCCCGCAGCTGCAGGTGGAGAGAGACTCCATGCCTCCGCAGGTCCCCGACCCGCAAGAGCGGAGCGACGACGTCCTTGGTGAAGGCGTCGAGGACGAGGACGCGGTAGGCCGAGGCGGCGGAGGCGTCGTCGCCGTCGGCGGCGGGGGGGTGGAGGAGGCGGACGAGCGCCTCTGTTTGTTTGTGGTAGTTGTGAGAAGAGAGGAAGGAAGGAAGAAGAGGTTGAGAGAGAAGTTGAGCAATCGATGGAATCGCGACGCCGAGTTTTTTTTCTTCTTCTTCTCCCTTCTTTTCTCTATCTTCGACGCCTCGAGTGCTTGTTGCGCGTGAACGACAGGGAGCCTGCGAACGCGCTCGAGGCTCCTGCGGGGAAGCAGAGGTCGAAAAGGGAGAGCAACGTACCCGTCTGCTTGGCGCGAATGTCCATCGCGTTGAGTTTTTTTTTTTTTTTTTTTTTGTTTTTCTCGGCGTTTTTTTTTTTTCTTTTTTTTTTTTCTTTCTCTTTTTTTTATTTGGAAGTGCACACCTCTGTAC
>Ga0114918_10003089_pt1 | contig 14763 bp, 12 predicted proteins | sample LantaG_FD_87015 | JGI IMG/M metagenome (GOLD analysis project Ga0114918, IMG submission 87015) | Deep subsurface microbial communities from Baltic Sea to uncover new lineages of life (NeLLi) - Landsort_02402 metaG | ecosystem: Environmental > Aquatic > Marine > Oceanic > Sediment | place...
AAAAGGTTCGGTGATACCGGGATCACTTTTTTATCGAAGCAGTACTGCAATATATCCTGCGTCTCGCCGACATATTTGACGATCGTTTCGTAATAGATATTCTCGGCGGGGATGTACATAATTGCAAAATCCAGCGTGCCCTCGGCGGGCCTGATATAATCGCCGGCAATCTTGTCGATATGATTGGTAACGTCTTTGATGAATTGTCTGCGAAGCTTCGCTTTTTCCGGTTCGGTTTCGGCCTTTATGATTTTTTCAAAACCGGGCAGCGGGAATTTGGCATCAACGGACACCGAGAAGCCGGGCATTTGTATCAAGGCGTCGACCATCTTGCCATCCTTAAATCCATACTGGAGTTTATAGCTGTTTTTGGGCAGGATTTGAGAGAGTAAATTGTCAAGCGACCATTCGCCCATCTGGCCCCGGAGTTTGGGCGAGCTTAAGATGTTCTGAAGCCGTTTGAGGTCGGTTCCCATCTGCATCATCTGCTTATTTGCGCCCTGCAGTTCGCCGATCTGGGTATGCAGCTCGCTGAGCGTCTTCTGGTTCGATTGCAGGCTCTGGTTGAGCGTGCTCTGGCCTGTCTGTAGAGATTTATTCAGGCTTTCTGTGGTTTTGTCCTGGGCGGTTTTCAAATTCTCCAATTGTTGCTGTAGAAGGCCGATCGAGGCCTGCTGGCCGGCCATTTTCTCGGCATTGCCGGAATTAGAGACAATCAGCCAGACTAAAAGCCCCAGTACAACAACTACCAGAACACCAATTATGACAGTTAGAATCAGCTCCATCTTTTTTATCCTCAGAAAATCGTTTTGATTATAGAATGCAATGAGCCTTTCGTCAAAGGTCAAAGGTAATTCCTAAATGTGTAGTGTAGAAAAATATTGCCATGCCGGCCGAACCTTTGTATTGTCCCTTCGATGGGCTTTAACGGGTAATAATTAGATGGATTATAGATAGGTTGTTTGAAATGGGAAAAATAGAATCGGTCATATTCGATTGGGGAGGGGTGTTGATAGACGATCCGCGGCCGGGGCTTTTACGGTACTGCTCCGAGGCTTTCGGTATGGCGCTCGAAGATTATACGCCGGTGCATGATTCGTTTCTGGATGAGTTCGGAAAGGGCATGATCAGCGAAGAGAGATTCTGGCAGCAGATATCCGGTAAGCTGGGTAAATCGATGCCGCCAGTGCGATGGTATGAAGCCTTCCGTTCGGCCTATGTGCCGAAACAGGAGATGTTCCGGCTGGCTTCTTCGCTGCACGATAAGGGTTATAAAACAGCGTTTTTGTCCAATACCGAACTGCCGGCGGTAAAGTTTTTTCACGAGCAGGGCTACGATATGTTCGACGTACTCGTTTTTTCATGCGTCGAGGGATTGGAAAAACCCGATCGAAGGATCTATGAGATTACGCTTGAGAGGCTCGGTTCGAAGGCCGGGCAGGCAGTCTTCATCGACGACAGGCAGGATTATGTACGAGGAGCCCAGGAAGTTGGATTAAATACAATCCTCTTTAAGAGCATCGACCAGGTTAAGGATGATCTGGCGGGGCTCGGTGTTGAATGAATTAACTGCGAAGGATTTACTCATGCGGTTTTCAAAGGCCCTGGAAAACGATGGGATAATTTTGCTCGACGGTGCTATTGGCACGGAATTGGACAAACGCGGCCTGATGGGTCGGGCAGACAATAATCTCGATGCTCCTCAAGCGGTGCTCGATATCCAGCGAGAATACGCCGCTTGCGGATGCGATGCCCTAACGACAAATACCCTGACGATGAACCGTATCCATATCGAGATGCACAACCTTGGCGTTTCCGTGCGAGATGTGAACAAGGCTGGTGCCGAACTGGCACGACAGGCCGCCGGCAAGGATCGATATGTACTTGGCAACATCAGCTCGACAGGTCAACTGCTCGAACCTTACGGCACTTATAAGGAGTCGCAATTCTGCGATGCGTTCACCGAGCAGGCCGGCATTCTGGCGGAATCGGGAGTTGACGGATTTATCATCGAGACGATATTTGATTTGCGTGAGGCGATGTGTGCCCTTCGCGCGTGCAAAGAAAATATTTCGTTACCTGTAATCGTTTCGATTGCATTTACGACCGAAGAAAAAGGCGGCAGGACAATGATGGGTGACTCGGCGGAGCAATGCGCCAAGAGTCTAACCGACGCCGGGGCGGATGTCATTGGTGCCAACTGCGGCGATCTCGATCCGGCCCAGATGGCGGTTGTTATCTCTTACCTCAAGTCGGCAACGACACTGCCCGTTCTGGCGCAGCCCAATGCGGGCAGGCCAAAACTGGTTGGAGACAAGACCATATTTGATATGGCCCCGACGTCTTTTGCGGCGGGGATTGCCGAGTGCCTCCATGCCGGAGCGAAGCTTGTGGGTGGGTGTTGTGGAACATCGCCCGAACATATTCGTGCTGTGGCCGGAATGCTGGAGCAAAAATAGAAAATTTTGAGAATGTTGCTGTAACACAGCTCAGGTAGTGAGCGCCGGTGTGTGTTTTTGTGAAGTTTTCTCGAAATCTGCAATAAATCCTTAACTCGCATCCGTCTATATCCCCTAACAGAGACAATCCATACATTAGAACTCAAAGAAAGTCTGATTTCGAAAGGAGTACAAGATGGTAAAAAAGATTATGCTGGCGGTTCTGGCGGCGGCGTTATTATTGGCGGTGGTTGAGAGTTTAACGGCCCAGCCGCCCGGCAGAGGTCCCGGTGGCAGGCGAGGCGGTGGTGGGGCGGCTCCTCAGGGGCAAGCGCCTTTGCCGGCTAACGAACAAGAGAAAAAGATTCTGAGCGTCCTTGATGATATGGACCAGAACCAGCGGAGAGGGATGATGAACGTGCCGCAGGAAGACGGCAGGATCCTGCGAATGCTTACCGAGGCCATCGGAGCCAAGCACGTGGTCGAAATCGGCACATCCAACGGTTACTCCGGCATCTGGTTCTGCCTTGCCATGCAGACCACGGGTGGAAAGCTGACCACTCACGACATCGATGAAGGCCGGGCTTCACTGGCCCGCGAGAACTTCAAACGGGCCGGCGTCGATAATATGGTTACGCTTGTCATGGGTGACGCCCACGAGAACATTACGAAGCTCAAAGGGCCCATTGATATCGTTTTCATCGATGCGGATAAACCCGGTTATACCGATTACCTGAAGAAAATGCTGCCGCTCGTGCGTCCGGGCGGGCTAATCCTGGGCCACAATGTTAACATGGGATCGCAAATGCAGGACTATATCAAAGCGATTACTACCGATCCCAACCTGGATACAATTTTCCTGGGCCAGGGTCAGGATCTTAGTGTGACACTGAAGAAACGCCAGGGTCAATGATTTAGATAATGGTTAATATCGAGTGTGGGTCTTGTTGAAGCAAAAAAAAGATTACTGCTCTTGAAATTGGCGGGGCTAAAATAGCTCTGAGAACGTTTTCTTCATATTTTTGTGGAAATTTTCAACGAATAGCAATAAAGTTCGCTCTTGGATTTGTCCGGATTAGTATATGTCAGGCGTGGCAGAACTATAAGTAATCGCGATTTAGAAGGGAGCGGCAAATGTCAAACAAGACCATCTCGGTGATTGCGGCGGTGGTCGTGTTAGCAGGCGTGGGGTGCCTGATTGCCCAAAAAACAGAGAGCGGACCCGGCAGAACGCGAATGCAGGAACAAGGCAGTCCAAACAGTGACATGTCAGTTGGGCGGGAGCCCCCTCTATTAGCGTCCAGCGAGCAGGAAAAGAGAATCCTCAAAGTGCTTGAGGAAATGCTCTATGACCAGTACAACGCGATGTTGAGCGTCCCGCCGGAAGACGGCAGGGTGCTGCGGCTGCTGACCGAGGCGACCGGCGCCAGGCACGTCGTCGAGATCGGTACTTCTAACGGATATGCGTCAATCTGGTTCTGCCTGGCTCTGCGGACCACCGGCGGCAAGCTGACCACGTTCGAAATCGATGCCCGGCGGGCTTCGCTGGCCCGTGAGAACTTCAAGCGGGCCGGCGTCGATAAGCTTGTGATTCTTATCGAGGGCGATGCGCATGAAAAAGTAACAACGCTTAAAGAGCCAATCGACATTGTATTCATCGATGCGGACAAGAACGGCTATCTCGACTATCTCAACAAGCTGCTGCCTTTGGTGCGGCCGGGGGGGCTGATTCTGGCCCACAACACGACCGATGTAGGCTCGCAGATGCAGGACTATCTGGAAGCGATTACGACTAATCCGGAACTGGAAACCATATTCCTGCACAAGCAGACCACGGGTATCGGCGTGACGCTTAAGAAACGACAGTGAAAATAATTGAACTAACCGATTCTCTCTGTCATCCTCCACAGGACACCTTACGGTGCTGCGAAAGCAGGGATCCAGGAGCGTAACGGATTTAATGGATTCCCGCTTTCGCGGGAATGACAGATTGTGTTATGTTATTATCATTGAATGATTTGCTGGGACATTCGACTCAAAAAGTGAGTTTCAGTAAGATAACGGAACTGATATGAAATTGAGGTGAGCTTTGAAAATGATTCCTTCGAACCTAAAAGACCTTTCACGCCGAGATTTTCTTAGCCGCGGTCTATGCGTTACAGCCGGTGTCGCTGCGACGGCCGCTTTGACCTCATGCGATTCTATGAAAACCGCAGAGACTGAAAAACTTCCCGCCCGGACTCGGTTCGGATTCACGACCTACCAGTGGGGACTGGACTGGGATGTGCCGACCTTGATTGGAAATTGCTCCAAAGCCGAGGTTTTCGGTGTTGAGCTGCGAACCAGCCAGTCCTACGCTCACGGGGTTGAGTTGGACCTGGACGCCCGGCAGCGCCTCGAAGTTAAGAAACGATTCGAAGATAGCCCTGTTTGCCTCGTGGGAATTGCCAGCGGTGAACGGTATGATTCGCCCGATAAGGCGGAGCTTGACTTGGCGATAGAAAATACCAAGGCTTATATCAAGCTCAGCCGGGACGTCGGCGGCAGCGGTGTGCGAGTTTTCCCGAACAGCTTTCATGAAGATGTCCCGCGGGCAAAGACCGTCGAGCAGATTGCCGATGCGCTGAATGTCGTCGGTGCGTTCGCCGCCGACTATGCGCAGGAGATTCGCCTCGAAGCACACGGCGATGCGGGTGAGCTGCCGACCATCAGGGCGATTATGGACCGGGTAGTTCAGCCGAGTGTTCGCGTGAAGCTTAACAGTGACAAAAGGGATACCAGGGGCGAGGGTTTCGAGTCTAAATTTAACCTTGTGAAGGATTTGCTGGGCGAGACGCTCCATCTGCATAATCTTAAAGATACGGAATTTCCATTCCAGCTTCAAATGGATCTGCTGGTAAAGGCGGGCTGGAGCGGATGGCAGTTATTGGAAGCCAGTGACAAGGTCCCGGACCGCGTCCAGGCTCTGATCGAGCAGCGCCGGATATGGGATCGGATACTGGCTAACTCGCTTGAGCGCATGGCATAGAGTATACTGAACGATATTAGCGAAATGGAGGTGCTGGATTTGGCGAAACAAGCTATGGGCGTAACGCCCGGGGAAGAGCTGCAAAGAGGATTTGGCCTGTCAACCGCGACCTACGTAGTAATAGCCAGCATGGTGGGCACTGGAATTCTGGTCTCGCCCGGGTACATGATGGCTTCGCTCCAGAACTACTATGTCATATTCGGGCTCTGGGCCCTCGGCGGCTTGCTCGCCTTGTGCGGGGCCCTTTGCGTTGCCGAATTAGCTGCTGCTCTGCCCCGGGCAGGCGGTGAATATGTTTACCTTCGTGAAGCGTACGGTCCGATGCCCGCCTTTCTCTCCGGCTGGACGTCGTTTTTTGTAGGCTTTTCGGCGCCGCTGGCTGTTGCAGGTTATATCGCGGCCTTATACCTGTTGACGCCGTTTGGATTGGCCGAGGATAAGACTGGTCCTATAATCAAAATCACGGCCACAGCCATGATCCTTCTTATCACATTGCCTAATCTCTTTGGTCACCGTCAGTCCGCCTGGACACAGAATCTAACGACGCTTCTCAAGTTAGGTCTGTTTGTAGTCCTGGTAGTATTGGCGTTTCTGTTTGGCGAAGGGCGGTTGGCAAACATTGCCCAAGGGCAGCCAATAAGTAAAATCCAACTTGGGACGGCAGCTACGCAGTTGTTCTACGTCATGTTTGCCTACAGCGGTTGGAATGCCGCCAGCTACCTGGCCGGCGAGATCAAGAACCCGGCCCGGATTCTCCCGCGGTCGCTGCTGCTCGGCGCCGGGTTGGTGGTCGTGTTGTACCTGGCTCTCAATCTTGTTTTCGCCTACGCGGTGCCTTTGGCCGAAGTAGGATTTAACAATGCAGAGCAGGTTCCACAACTCGCGGTCCAAAATCTTTTTGGGCCGAGGATTTCCAGCGTTTTCTCCGTTCTGCTCGGATTGACGTTCATGGCTACAGTGAGCGCTTTTATTATTACCGGCCCTCGGGTCTACTACGCCATGGCTAAGGATGGTCTGTTCCCCTCGGCAGCGGCATACGTCAGTCCGAAGGGACGGGTTCCCATTTACGCGATGCTAGCGCAGAGCTTATGCGCGATCATTATTCTGTTCGTGACGGACTTCCAGAACCTGTACAAGTATGCCTCAGTGGGATTGTCGGTCTTTGCGATGCTTTTTATCGGTGCAGTATATGTTCTTCGATGGCGCCGACCTGAAATGGAACGACCGTTTCGCGTTCCCGGATACCCGGTTGTTCCGGCGATCTTCATGGCTGTGATCCTCTTTATGACTGTTTTCGCGTTCATGCAGTGGCCCAAACCTTCGATATACAGCCTCGGGAGCATCCTCGCAGGTATCCCGGTTTATTACATCTGGTCGTTTGTCAGGCGGCGAGGAAGCTGAAATATCCAAATTTCAAAAAATCCGAGCCTGGCACAGGGGTTCTGAAGTCAGGTATTGGACATACCTGGAAATGGATTAATCTGACGTCTGATACAACAGGCCGACTCTCACGGAGAAAAAAAAACTTCGGTCTGCCCGAATTAACAGCCTTTAACAGCCTGAAAATAAGGTTTTTGCTTTTTTTAAGAATATTTATCCGAAAACTGAAATAAAATTCCGCTCTAACCACGTCTTTATATATAGTAAGACGGTACAGGAAGGAAAAAGCAGGGCTCATTGAGGGAGCGTTAGAAATGAAAAAGAAAATCAATATTGATATTAAAGCAGCGGTTATGTTGATAATCGCTGAAAATATCGTTGCCCTGCGGAATGTTATTAGAACTATCATAAAATCGGCCTCCAAGTCGCTGGGTGTAAATGGAGGATCGGTATTTCAAGGCAATAAGAAGAAAGTGTAATTCTGCAAAGCGTCGAAAAATGTCAAAAAAGACTGAGCCTGGGAGGTTTTGGATAGCAATAGGTTGCGCTGAATAACTGGAAGATAGTCATGGTGCTGTTTAGCACATAACAGCCCTCCTTTAACGGCTGGATGTGGGTATGTCCGATACACATCCAGTCTTTTTTATTAAAACGAAGGCCCAGATAGCTGACTATCGGGTGTGATTTTCAAGCGTTTTTAACTCCACTCGCTTGGGTAGTCGATGGACCTGAACTGGATGCTAAACTTTTTGCATAGTTCATCGATAAGCACTTGTATCCGTTTTAGTTGACAATCGGTTGGGTGTTTGGTCTTTCCGTCGGCTATAATACAAATCCGGATGGTCTTATTGTTGCCCCCAGAGGTAGCCGGCGACTGTTTTTGCCATTTTTTAGTTGTCTGTATCTGCCCGTCAGTGCCGCCGAAGCCGTTATATATGCAGAAGTGACAGTTTATATCATCCGGATTTGCCAGACCGTTGAGCGAGGCTAACTGCTCGATGTTACCGGTCGCAGTATTGCTGTAGTAAATCTGGATACTATTCCAATTTCCAGGAGTTTGAGCGGCTTGTGTAGAAATGGCTTTTTTGACAGGATCAAGGCTGTAATAGGTCCAAAGGGAGAATGGGCCTGCCGATGGAGGATTATGTCCCAGCGCCATTAACACAATCGCCCCGATTGTCATTGATGCCAGCAGTGTTGCTAATACTTTTGCTACTCTTGCCTGATTTGGCATAACTCCATCCTTAGAGCATTTTCACTTCGCAATCTTTTGACAAAATACCATCCTTGAACGCGAAGAACTCACAGGTAATTAAAATCCCAACCCACACTTATCGAGCTTTGACCTACACTTCGATACCCATTTTGCGACTTGCGGCAATATAGGTGCTGCTCATAGGCGCGGTATAGAGCCCTTGTCTAACAGTATAATCCCTTATACAATAATCATCGGCACCTGCCAATGGATTACTCCAAAATTTTGCTGAAAATATTGTTGAGACTATAATAAAATGCTTGTGTCATTGGGCCTGTCCACTATGTGATTCTTTGCATAGGCTTTGTCAAACATCATTACCTAACAGTTAGCTTGTTATAAATGTATTGATTTAATAGATTCGGGTCTGTAATATTTGCCTTGTCGAATGCAAGATGAAAATTTGTAATGAAAGCGCCGGTTAAATAATAGAGTTATATACCGCGACGATAAGGACGAGCTTTAAAGTAACAGGAAAAGGATAATATGACATCAGAATCTAATTGCCATCAGGGGGACTTTCATTCGCTCTCCGCCGAGCAAATTGACCAATTAACTCGCCAGGGATGCAGCAGCGAAGACTGGTCGAAGGTTCAGGTTGCCGAGGGCTTCAACGCAGAGTCCGTCAAATCGACACATTTTTCCGGACACGTGAAACTGGGAGTATTTGAAAAACAGATATCTTTTTTTGGCGGTGTTTCAAAGCCGGCCGGAATTAGTGATGCGACGATTCATAACTGCACGATCGGCAATAATGTTTATATAAGCCGGGTAAGAAACTACATCGCGAACTACGTTATCGAAGATGACGCCGTGATAGACCATATTGAACTGCTTGCCGTGGAGGGCGAAAGCAGCTTTGGTAATGGCGTTCAAGTTGCTGCTGTTAACGAAGCCGGGGGCAGGGAAATACCAATTTATGACAATCTGTCTGCTCAGACGGCTTATGTCCTGGCATTCTACCGTTACCGGCCGCTGGTAATTGAAAAACTACGAAAAATGATAGCCGACTACACGGCTTGCGTTACTTGCTCAATGGGCCATGTCGGCGAAGGAGCCAGACTGTTTAACTGCCGGATAATCAAGAATGTCAAGATTGGACCGGCCAGTTTAATAGAGGGTGTCAACAAATTAGAAAATGGCTCGATCAATAGCTGTATCGAGGACATGGTTCATATCGGACCAGGCGTTTTTGCAGAGGATTTTATCGTCTGCAGCGGCTCGGAGATTACAGATGGAGCAATAATTTATAAATGTTTCGTAGGCCAGGGCACAGTATTATCCAAGCAGTATTCAGCGGAAAACTCCGTATTTTTTGCCAACTGTGGCGGTTTTCACGGTGAGGCATGCGCGATATTCGCCGGGCCTTACACCGTTACGCATCACAAATCCACGCTGCTGATTGCCGGCTTGTTTTCCTTTCTGAATGCGGGCAGCGGGACCAACCAAAGCAATCACATGTACAAGTTCGGGCCCGTTCATCAGGGTGTTGTCGAACGAGGCTCCAAGACAGCGAGCGATTCGTATATTCTCTGGCCTGCAAAAGTCGGGGCGTTCACTGTCGTGATGGGCCGACATTACAGAAATTCCGATACCTCGGACCTGCCTTTCTCATACCTTATTGAGCATGAGGATGAGAGTATTCTTGCCCCCGGCGTGAATCTTCGCAGCTTAGGAACGGTTCGAGACGCTCGGAAATGGCCGAAACGGGACAGGAGAAAAGACCCCAAAAAACTCGATCACATTAACTTCAAGCTCCTTAGTCCATACACCATTCAAAAGATGATCAATGGCCGTAACTTGCTATGCAAGCTCAAAGCGACATCCGGGGAAACATCCGAGTACTTCACCTACCACAGCGTCAAGATTAGTAATTCATCTTTAGATCGAGGCGTCAAATTATACCAGATGGGTATCGACAAGTTCCTGGGCAATTGTTTAATGACGCGGCTGGAAGCTAAGCAGTTCGAAAATTCTGACCAGCTTAGAGCGGCGATGAAGCCGCAAACCAGTATCGGGCCGGGCAAATGGGTGGATATGGCCGGCATGTTTGCTCCGGAAGAGGTCGTGGAAAAATTGCTTTTTGATATCGAAAACGGCTCTGTTAGCTCACTGGAACAGGTGGCGGACAGTTTTCGGTCGATGCACGAAAATTATCCTGAATATGAATGGGCTTGGGCGGCAAATATCCTACTGGAAAAGCAGGGTAAGGCAATGGATGAAATAACAGCCGACGATATCATCGAACTGACTAAAAAATGGAAACAGGCTGTTGTCGAGCTTGACAATATGCTTTATGCCGATGCCAGGAAGGAATTTACCGCTACTGCTCAAACCGGATACGGCCTCGATGGCTCACGGGAAAAAAAACAGATCGATTTCGGTCAGGTCAGGGGAACGTTCGAAGAAAACAGTTTTGTCTTGGAAATCGAAAAACATATCGTTCGCAAGACAGCGCTTGGGGACGAGTTGGTCGGTCGAATGGAAGAGCTGCGCCGGAATCAAACGAATTAAATGTTTTGCAAAATGCCGACCGGTAATATATCATCGGCAGACTGCGTTTTATGGTTATTATATTCAGGAGAAGATAACTTATGAGATTGATTATCGAACCGGATTATGCGTTAGCGTCCAAATGGGTCGCTAATTACGTTGCCAGGAGCATCAATGCGTTCGGCCCAACCAAGGCCAAACCTTTTGTTTTGGGTCTTCCCACGGGCTCATCGCCGCTGGGCGCGTACAAAGAGCTGATAAAACTCAACAAAAAAGGGACAGTTTCATTCGAAAATGTTATCACGTTCAATATGGATGAATATGTGAACCTTCCGAAGGATCATCCCGAAAGCTACTATTCATTTATGTGGAACAACCTGTTTAGCCATGTGGATATTAAAAAAGAGAATGTAAATATTCTCAATGGAAACGCGCCGGATTTAGAGGCCGAGTGCGCGAACTACGAAACTAAGATGAAGAAGCTCGGCGGTATAAACCTCTTCCTCGGGGGCATCGGCCCCGACGGTCATATTGCGTTTAATGAACCCGGCTCATCTTTGGCATCCAGAACCCGCGTCAAGACGCTCACTTACGATACTATTGTGGCCAATTCGCGATTCTTCGGCAATGACGTCAACAAAGTCCCCAAAACGGCCCTGACAGTTGGTGTCGGCACGGTTATGGATTCCGAGGAAGTGCTCATTATAGTAAACGGCCATAACAAGGCTCGTGCGTTACAACAAGCCATCGAAGGGAGCGTAAATCATCTCTGGACAATTAGCGCCCTGCAAATGCACCCGAAAGGGATTATCGTTTGTGACGACGAGGCCACAATTGAACTGAAGGTCGGAACGGCAAACTACTTCAAAGACATCGAAGCAGCCAACCTCGATCCGGCCACGCTCTTATAGTACCTCATAATCCAAACGAATCGTTACGGACTATTTGGTTCAGAAGATGGTTCTTTACCCGCCGGATAGACTATGTTCGCGCTGGCCTTTAGTGATTCTATATACTCTTCAGCGAGGTCGGTTTGCTTCGTCTGTGTTAGCTGTTTTATGATATCATCTTTGGCCTGCTCGAACGAAGTCGTACTGGCGTCCTTGTGTTCGGTGACTTTGATGATGTGGAATCCGTATTCGGTTTCCACGATATCGCTGATCTGCCCGATTTCCAATTCGAAAGCTGCATTCTCAAAAGCCGGGGTCGTTTCACCTCTGGGAAAGAAGCCCAGGTCGCCGCCTTGCGGGGCCGAGAAACAGACTGAATTAGCTTTGGCCAATTCGGCAAAATCGGCTCCGTCTTTGATTTGTTTGAGCAGGCCCTCAGTCTTGGCTCTGGCCTTTGCTCTGGCCTTTGCTTTGACATCGTTAGGATCTGCGTTAGGATCTGTGAGCTCGGGCTTGATTAGAATATGACTTGCCCTGACTTGTTCGGGGATTTCGAACTGCTTTGTATTCTCCTGATAATATTTCTGCGCATCTTCTTCTGTGACGTTTATTTTCCCCGCCCATTGAGCCTCCATAAACTGATTGCGGGCCAACCCTTTTCGCATATCCTCCTTGACATTATCAAAAGTCTGTCCGTATTCCTCCAATTTCTTCTTGAATTCTTCCAATGACAAGGGTTCTCTCTGAGATGCGGCAATTTCTTCGATCGTGCTTATCACCTCTTCGTCCGTGATTACTATATTGGCTTGCTTTATCTTTTCATCCAGCAAATTCCTGCGGATCGTTTGTTCGATGAATTGCTCTCTGAGCTGTTTGGTGTATTGCTCGGCAAACGTAGGCGGCAGTTGAGCGGACTGTTTGGCGATCAATTCGAGCTGGGGTTGGATGAGTTTTTCTATCTCGCTTTCGAGAATGTCGACGCCGTTAACAGTAACAGCGATATCAGGACCGGAATCGGCAGGCGCGGTCGATGGTTTCTCAACGCCCGTTTCCTTGGGGCTTTTGGGCTTGCAGCTTAGAGGAATAACGGCGAGTAATATCACAAAACAGGCCAGAAATTTCAAATTGAGAGAGCAACTTCTCATAATATATCCTTTCTCAGGTTCATAAAATAAAAAAAAGACCCTTCACAGAGGGCAGCAGAGCAAATTATGCTAAAAAAGAGCCAAATTGTCAAGCATTACTATTTTCCATCGTCAATGCCGGTTTCACACTTAATTGTATGTTGAGGTTATTTTCAAATATGCTGCAAAAACACAACCTTTGTAATGGGGCTGATAAAGTGATAAAATACCCGCTTCGAGGCGGTCCCGAACCGCACAGGCTCTCGATAACCAATTTAATATCGAAAAACTGTTTTTTTGTGGAGTTTTTTATGAAGAATGACTCTGATCAAAAGTCGGCGCTGACTGGCAGAGAGCGGGTCCTTAAGGCTCTTAAATACGAGCAGGTCGATCGGACTGCCGTCGATCTGGGCGGTACCCTCGGCACCGGAGCTCACGTGAGTGTTATCGCCGGCGTTCGCCGAGCCCTTGGCCTGGATGAGCCGGGAACGCCGGTTAAGGTTGTTGAAATTTATCAGATGCTCGGCGAGGTTGCCGCTGACTTGCGGGATGCGCTCAGGATCGACGTGGTGAATTTGCCTGGGCCGAAGAATCATTTCGGCTTCCCGGATGACGACTATAAACCATGGCGGACTTTCGAAGGCACGGATGTGCTGGTCCCGGGCAAGTTCAATACCGAGCCGGAGCCTAACGGCGATATCCTGCAATATCCGCAGGGCGATATGTCGGCGCCGCCGTCGGGGCGAATGCCTAAAGGCGGTTTTTATCTGGATGATATTGTCCGTCAGGACCCAATCGACGATGCCAAACTCGATCCGGCCGACAATCTTGAGGATTTTGCTCTCATCGGCGAGGATGATTTGAAGATCTATGAGCAGCGGGCGCGCGAGCTTTACGACAATACAGACCTTGCAATTACAGCGGGCTTTCCGGGGACGGCCTTCGGCGACATCGCTTTGGTGCCGGCGGCTTTTCTCAAACATCCGAAGGGAATTCGTGACATCGAAGAATGGTACATCAGCACTGTCTCGCGAAGGGAATATATCAAAGAAGTTTTCGCCGGCCAGACCGAGATCGCGATCAAGAACCTCCAGCGGATTCACCAGGCCGTCGGCGACAGGGTGCACGTAGTCTGGCTCGATGGTACGGATCTTGCCGCCCAGAACACGCTGTTCTGCAGCCCCGACACGTACCGGGAGCTTTACCTGCCCTACAGCAAAAAGCTCAACGACTGGATTCACGCCCACACGAAATGGAAATCCATGAAGCACTGCTGCGGCGGCTGCGAGCCGCTCATCGAGGGCTTCATCGATGCGGGCTTCGACGTGCTCAATCCCGTCCAGACTTCCGCCCGCGGGATGGACCCGCAGGGACTCGTGGACAAGTACGGCGGCAGAATTATCTTCTGGGGCGGCGGTGTGGACACGCAACAAACTCTGCCTTTCGGCACTCCCGACGAGGTCCGGCGGCAGGTGACCGAACGCCTGCGAATATTCAACCAGAAGAACGGATTCGTTTTCGCCACAATCCACAACATCCAGTGCAATACGCCAACGGAAAACGTGCTGGCCATGTTCGAGGCGTTGGGCAGGCAAGTAAATTAAAATTCAAAATGTAAAAATATGAAAGTCATCATCGCAAAGCGATGATTCCGCAATTTTGATGTTGTATTTTTGATCTTCAATATGCTTTTTTAAGGAATCTTAAAATGCTGAAACGAGCGTTGCTTGTTATTTTCGCGGCTTCATTATTTGCTCTTTCCGGCTGCGGCCAGTCCGCACAGCAGAAAACGCCGGAATCCGGCGGAAGGCTCGTCATCGACTTAAACGGGACATGGGAAATCGCCGAGGGCGGCATGGATTCGGTCCCGGCCGTTTTCGAGCGGAAGGTCCCGGTGCCGGGGCTTGTCGATATGGCCGAGCCCGCTTTCGAAGAGGTCGGCAAAAAAAGCCCGAAGCGACAGGCGTTCTGGTATCGCCGAACCTTTACCCTGGATAAAGCCGTTCCGGATGTAGCAATATTGAAGATTCATAAGGCAAAGTACGGCACGAAGGTATTGCTTAACGGCAATCTCGTCGGCGAGCACCTGCCGTGTTTTACGCCGGCACTGCTCGATGTCAGGCCGTTTCTAAAAACTGCCGGGCAGCAGAACGAA
>Ga0114918_10003090_pt1 | contig 14763 bp, 9 predicted proteins | sample LantaG_FD_87015 | JGI IMG/M metagenome (GOLD analysis project Ga0114918, IMG submission 87015) | Deep subsurface microbial communities from Baltic Sea to uncover new lineages of life (NeLLi) - Landsort_02402 metaG | ecosystem: Environmental > Aquatic > Marine > Oceanic > Sediment | place: Baltic...
AGTGCAGTGCCCTCGGACCAGTCCATATCTAAGAAATTAAGGTCCGTTCGGTAGTAGAATTTGTCTTTTGACAAATCTACGCTCCAGGCGTACTCGTCATCAATCCCTTCGAGCGCGACATAATGGTCCTTTTTGGGAAAATGCAGTATTACCTGGCATCCGCTCAGGTTCTTAAGAGTTTGAACATCGGTCCTGACCGCCCGGCAATACAAGCCCGAACGCTCCGCAAAATCCTTAATTGTATCGAGGCTCGTCGCCCTGCCCGGCCTATCGACCATTTTTGCAAGCTGCCGGTAAGTCAAATCCTTGCCTAATTTCGAAGCGGCATATTTCAGCGCCGCCGTCGCGCAGTTCTGGGCCTGTGTGCTTTCGGATGCGGCATAATCCAACCTCTCTGTTAAGAGCTGATCCGAATCGACCGTGTATGAGTAACGGTACAATGCTGGCCTATCGGTCACATTAGATTGGTACTCTATTAACGCACCAGGTTCGTAATCAAGGCTGAAATTCCCTATCGAAGGAGTATTGCCGCTAATTGAGGTGATATTCCAGTAATCAGTGGCTAAGAGTCTGTTTGTAAAAGCATCGTATTGTTCGATTGAAATCGTCATCGGGACCAGGGCCCCCGAGACCTGTTGGTAGTTGTCGTATTGTCTGTAGATGACTTTATCAGGACCATCTGTTGAATGGGAAATAACAGCGTAATTTCTCCCCGCGTCCAGCACAAAGGACATTTCCGAGCCATCTGAGTTATTCAGCGTAAGATGGATTTGCGTTTGCCCGCCGATGATCATCTCTGTTGCGGAGGATGTGGCTGCGGAAAGGTTCTTGTACGTATAAAGACCATATCCCCAGGGAATGATCCCGGCGGTCAATGGGCCATTAACAACGTGTGGATACGAGTTAGTCGTATCAACTATTACCTTATTAGCAGGCAGTGAATACATCGTATACTTTTGGCCGTCCCATGAGAAGATACGCCTGGCGTTCCACTCGAGGTTGAAATCGTTGGTCATAAAATTATCTTGCAGGGCCGCGCCTGGCTTTACAGAGTCATTTCGGGAATCTACTTTAATTTCCCAATAGAATCTGTTACCATCAAATTTTACGACAACGGTGGAATTCATGGTCATTTCGTTGGATAACCGGTAACGAACATTAAACGGGATCGCATCAAGCTTCAATTTTTGCAGTTCTGCTGCCAATTCCACTTTGTCCGGGCTGTTTTGATATTCCTGGACAGCCTTTGTGATTTCACTGCTGATCGTGCTTGCATTCGTTATTTTCGGTGCTCTGTATTCTTCATGTGTTGCCTGAATCGTACCGGCAGCTATCCAGGTCTTTGTTGGCTGGCTTGTCAGCTTCTCAAGGATCTGCAAAATCTCAGCCCTCTCCAGTTGTCTATCCCCAAAAGCGATACCGCTAATAGAAAATAGACACAAACTCGCTAATACAAAATGTTTCGTCTTCATAATTACCTCCATACCTTAAATTGGGTTAATAAAAAACGGTTTCCCGTAACGGTTACAACAAAGAGCTAAATGTGCTTCTATCCCTATAGCGTTTGAGAATCGGAAAATGTTGATAGTCTTTTTTCATTTTTTTGTAAATAAATAAAAAAAATCCAAAAATGGGGTTTAACAGGGTAAAAATGAGGATATTAATTCTGCTTGAAACCAAGAATTGAACACTATCGGCAAAATTAAGATTTGGGTCCTATTTCAACTTGAATTTACTTAACTCGTTTTCAGGAAATAGTTTAAGCCAATAAATAGACTCACGATGACTAAAATCGCCATGGTAAAGCTTAAACCCGGCGCCAGGCCAAGAGCGCTTGGTATGTATCCAAAAATTAATGCAATTGCCGCTACTGAAAGGCTGTAAGGCAGTTGTGTACGAACATGCCGCATCAGCTCGCAGGAACTGGCAGTAGAACTTATAATTGTCGTATCGGAGATTGGTGAACAATGATCGCCGAATATCGCACCGTCCAGAACCGCTCCGAGGCTTATCATTGTGGTCAAACCATACGTTTGTCCGTCAAGAGCAAAGGCAACTGGTATCGCTGTTGGGATCAAAATGGCCATTGTGCCCCAACTGGTGCCTGTAGCGAAAGAAGTTATTGAAGCGACTATAAACAGAATTGCGGGGAACCAGGATGGCGAAATCCTGTCTGCCAGAATCGTTGTTAGAAAATCTCCGGTCCCCAGGCTTTCACAGCAATTTTTAAGCGACCAGGCAAGAATCAGTATAAATGAGGGCATAATAGCCCGCTTAATACCCCGCTTAAAACATCTGTAAACGACGGAAAAACGCAACGACCCAAACAATAGCCCGCAGAGCAAGGCCAGCGTCATACCGAAAATAGCGGCGGAAAAAAGGATGAGATGGCTGTTTTCAGCATTACTTATAACCTCTCGCCAGTAAATCCAGCTTAGCAATGAGCCGCCTTCCCTGAGCTTCGCCGGACCATCGCCGTCTATCCAGAGGCCGCTCATATGAAATAGTATTAGTCCGCCCAGCGGCACAAGAGCATTGACCGCCCTGCCGGTCTGTTGCGTCGGCTGAGGCATATCTTTTCGAGCAACGTCATCCGATGTATTCTCCTGCTGTTCCCGGGACAGGTCGCCTGCCGCTGCCATTTTCTCCGCCGTCTTCATCGGACCAAAGTCCCGTTTGGCGATAATATGCACAAATACGAAAACAAGCATCAAAAGACAGTAAAAGCGATAGCTCAGAGCATCGAAGAACATCGAATAGCCGGTTTTATCGATACCCAGTTCCTGCCCGATATCAGCGAATAAACCGACCTCGTAGGCAATCCAGGTACTCACAACCGCCAGACCCGAAACAGGTGCGCTGGTAGCATCCACGAGAAAGGTAAGCTTCTCCCGGCTGACGCGAAATCTGTCCGTAATGGGCTGCATCATCGAGCCGACGATGATTGCATTCGCGTAGTCGTCTATAAAGCACAGCAGCCCCATCAAAGCCGTCGCCAACTGAGCGGATCTTCCGGCCTTAACCCACTTCAGGAGCCACAAAATAATCCCCCGAAAACCTCCCGAGGCCATAATAATCTCGATCATTATGAATATAGGCGGAATGAAGGCGAGTATCAGAAGATTCGTACTGCTTGTCACAGTGTCCGTGACACAGGTACTTATTGCTCTTAATCCCTGCAGCCAGGCGTCAATACTTAACGGGGCCTGTGGAAACGAAGTGAGAAAACCGCCGGCAACAATAGCAATCCCCAGGCTGAAAAGGACGTGATGTGTTAGAAAGGCCAGCAAGATAGCCAGCATGGGAGGAACAATACTGTACCACATGGCCGTCGAGGGATTTTCTTCACTATGCGGGAAAAAATATGCAAGTAAGCCGCTCACAAGACCCAAAATGAAGATAACTATCGCAATTTTTATGATTTTTTTCGACTTCAACGGATGTCCATTCCAGACGCTCATGCTTGCGCTGCGAAACTCCTTTTACATGCCATACATTTTCTCCGATGGGCACACGAAGAGACGGCCTCATGTTCTATCCCAAATTCACAACTACGAAATACAAATAAAACCGTCACAAATCAAGAGCAAAACCCGCCGGAAGATGAAATAGAATCTTTGCTGAATTATTTTTCATCTCCGGTTATAATGTTCTTACTGGAATGGAAGTCACTTATGAGCCCTTCAAGAGATGAGGTGAAAACAATGCCGGATGCCCTGTCGGTGAGAACCGGACAAGAAAAAGATATCGATACACTGGTGAAATTCAACATCGCATTGGCTCAGGAGACCGAGCAGAAACAGCTCTCGCCGCCCATAGTCGTTAAGGGCGTGCAAACGCTTTTCAAAAATCCGCAGCACGGTTTTTACGTTGTCGCCGAAATAGCAGATGAAGTTGTGGGCTGCTGCATGGTGACCTATGAGTGGAGCGACTGGCGCTGCGGCCTGTTCTGGTGGATTCAGAGTGTTTATGTCAAGCCGAAGTTTCGTCGGCGAGGCATTTTCAGAAAGCTCTACGAATTCCTCAAGCAAAAGGCATCGCAAGAGCAAAACATGTGTGGATTTCGCCTCTATGTCGAGCAATCCAATCATACCGGCCAAAATACCTATGCAGGAGTCGGCATGAAAGAAAGCCCATACAAGTTCTATGAGGAGTCGTTTCAAGATTAGATAATATTTATCCCGGATTTCCTACCGGAATAGTGTTGACATTGAAATGAAATCTTTGTATTATGGGACTTGTGGCTGACAGGAGTGTTTTAGTGAAGTGCATATGGGGAATTCCTGCTCAAAAAATAGCCTAAGCTTGAGAAGTTTTCTTTACATGGAGGTTATTCATCTGACATAAAAGGGTTTCAATGTGGCTAACGGCCATTGGAAAGAAAGAGTTTGTCTCAAGTCATTTGCAAATTGCCCCGGGTGGGTGAACACCGAGTTAAGTCGTAGCGTGAATTGTTGTTGCTCGTTTTATTATTATTTTTCTTTTAGAAGGAGGAACCAAAATGTCTCACAACTCAGCAAAACACATCAAATTGGTTATTCTGCTCGCATCGCTGCTGTTTTCAAAGCCGGTCCATGCTGTGAAGAACGTCAAAATTTCCGGCTACGGAGGCGGTCATCAGATATGGTTCGAAGCAGAGGATTTCGACGAGCGCAATCCCGAGAGTAGTCAGTATTTCCCTGTCGTTGATGAGGCCGGTGCGTTTGGCCAGGCAGTCAGCCGGGCGGGCGGCGTCGGGGGTATGATTCGCTGGACGTTCGATATCAGCACGGCCGGGGGCACAGGAGGCACCTGGTATTTCTGGGGCCGAGTAATAAATCCGGTAAATCAGTCAGATTATATGATTATCGAGGGTGACCCGGATGACCCGGAGATTCCCGATGGACCACCTTTTCCCGGAACCACTTCGGCCGCGGAGTTTACCGACGGTGACGACCGGGTTTTCGACAAAAACGCCGGTCCTCCCTGGGTATGGGACACATCCAGCCACGCAGATGGTCATACCAAAGAACTTCAAAACGGCGAGAACACAATGTACATCTGTCACAGGCAAGGCGATAATACTGTGTTCTGGGATGTCTTCATGTGGACAGATGATCCCGACTATGTCCCCACCGATAACGATTATCGAAATGCTATAATAGTTGCCCCCAGCACGGCTAATGCTCCAATCCCGGCTAACGGGACTACTGATGTGACACGAGATGCGGTCCTTAGCTGGACGGCGGGAGGTAGTGCCTCCGCAACTAACGGGCACAAACTCTACTTAAGTGAGAACATCGACGACGTCAGCAACGGAGTCGGCGCTATCACCCTGACATCCAGCAGCTTTGCAGTGCCTCAGCGACTCGAATTCGCCACGACTTACTATTGGCGTGTAGATGAGATTACGCCGAACGGCACGGTATTCGAAGGCGATATCTGGAGTTTTGCGACTGAGAAGTTTGCCTATACGATTCAGAACGTCACCGCAACAGCATCGAGCAGTTCGCTGGATACGGGACCAGAAAACATCGTGAACGACTCGGGGCTCGACAGCACCGGCCTGCTCCATAGCAACGAGAGCATCGGCAGCATGTGGCTGAGCGATATTGACGGGCCGCAGCCGGCGTGGATTCAGTTCGAGTTCGACAACGTCTACAAGCTCCATGAGATGTGTGTGTGGAATTTCAACGAGAGCCTGGAGCCGGTGATCGGGATGGGATTCAAAAATGTTGTGATCGAATACTCGCAAGACGGCGTCGATTTCATGACATTTGGGACTACCCATGAGTTCGCCCGTGGAACCGGTTTGGCAAATTACGCTCACAACACTGTTATCGACATGGACGGCGTTGGTGCAAAGTTCGTTCGGCTCACGGCCAACAGCAACTGGGAAGACCTGCGGCCTCTGTTTGGCCTTAGCGAGGTTCGTTTCCTGTCGATCCCTGTTCAGGCGAGCGAACCGAATCCGCTTTTCGGTACATTTGACGCGGCTCTGGAACTGGATCTGGCATGGAGAGCGGGAAGAGAGGCGGACAAGCACGATGTGTACTTCAGCGACGACTGGCAGGCCGTATTGGACGGCACCTCGCCGGTGACTACAGTGTCCGAACCCGGCTATGGCCCACTGTCACTCGACATCGGAAAGACTTACTTCTGGCGGATCGATGAGGTAAATGACGCCGGGACACCATCGACATGGCCTGGCAAGGTGTGGAGCTTCACAACCATCAAGTCTCTTGCTGTGGATGATTTTGAGTCATACAATGACATTAATGAAGGTGAACCCGGCAGCAACAGAATATTTCTGGCCTGGGTGGACGGGTATGACACTCCTTCAATAAACGGTTCTGTCGTCGGTCATGCCGATCCTCCCCTCGCCGAACAGATTATCGTTCACGGCGGTTTCCAGTCGATGCCAATGTCCTACGATAACTCAGTCGGCAAATCCGAAGCGACTCTGACATTGACTTCCAATCGCGACTGGACCGTAAAAGGTGCCGACAGACTGTCTATTTGGTACATAGGCGATATTTCAAATGCCGCCGAACCGATGTATGTTGTTCTAAATAACAGCGCTGTGGTGGCTAATGATAATCCGAACTCGGCACAGGCAAGTGAGTGGACCGAATGGATTATCGACCTTAAGGAATTTGCAGATCAGGGCGTGAACCTTACTAATGTCAATTCGATTACTTTTGGTCTTGGTAACAGGAGCGATCCTCAGGCTGGCGGTACAGGGATCATATACATCGACGACATCGGATTGATACCTGAAGAGGCACCGCCAACAGAAGTATGGTTAGAAGCAGAAGCAGCCAACCCCCTTGGAGCAAATTGGCGGGCCTATGAAGACCCAACAGCATCCGGCGGGAAAAACATCGGCTCGAATGTCGGTGACGGCGATGACCTCGACACCGCACCCGGACCTGAGTGGGTCGCCGCCTACAACTTCACCGCTCCCGCAGGAGACTACAAGATTGTGGCCAGGATCATAGCCCCAACTGTCGATGACGACTCCCTCTGGGTCCGGATAGTAGGGATGACAAGCCAGACGCATGAGGATCCAGACCAACCCGGCACCGGCTGGGTAAGGTTCAACGAAGCAGAGCCTGGGAGCCAATGGGTCTGGGACGAGGTCCACAGCAGCGACCATATCGGCGAGATTGTGAACTGGACGTTGGCCGCCGGCAATTATACTCTGGAAATCGCCAAGCGCGAGGACGGCATGTTGATTGACACTATATTGATCACCAACGTCCTGTCTCTCGACCCGTCGACACTGCCGTAGATAATTGCTTAGACATCGCGTTCACAGGGTACTTGTTTAGCCAAGGGAAAGCCATCCCCGCCATGGGCGTACCTTAGGCAGATAATGACAATCGGGATGAGGCTGCCACTCAATAGAATTAATGGAAAACGGGTGGCAGCCTCAAAGCCGCAGGTTTTGTGGATGATTGCAAATGATAAACGCTGGCTAAACACGTACTTCGCAGGCATAACAGTGCAAATCGGTCAGTTTGAGTAGATTAAGAATTCTCCTTTTTATCCAAACGAATCCTGTCACCGGGAGGATTTCTTTATCTCATCATATATAGACTCGACCAGCCGGGCCTCGCTCTGTTCAAATTCGCTCTTTATCTCTTCGGTATTCTTCCCTTTAGCGATTAGCGCTCTGATCTTTTCCTGACGCTTTTGCATCTGGCCGATATGATTCTCAATCCCGGCAAGATTTGTCATTTCGCTGTGACCGCTGCAGAATTTTTCCGCATCTATCTTATCAAGCATTTTTGTAAGTGTCCTGACATGCTCGAATGAATCTCCTCCCTTATAAGAATGGATAAGCTGGGCTCTCGTCAAGAATATCTGATCGCCGATAAAGGCGGTCTTTTCTTCGGGAAAATAAACTACGGCGTCACCAGTCGTGTGGCCCACGCCGAAATACCACAGCTCGGCAGTTTTAGAGCCAATATGTATGTTCATCTTTTCACTGAATGTCAGCGACGGTACGAAAGGCGCCAAGTCCGGCTTGATCCATTCCGACGCCGCACCGCTTCTGCCCGGTAGGAAGAAATCCTTCCGGCAATTTTCGTGTGCTATGATGGTCACTGTTTCGGGGAAATAGCGATTTCCCACAATATGATCGCCGTCACCGTGGGTATTTACGAGGTACTTTATTGGTTTGTCGGTGATTTGCTTAATTCCTTCAATGACCTGATCGACCGATGTCTTGTCCATCTTCGCATCGATCACAAGCACGCCGTCATCGCCAATATACGCCCCCCCCTGCGCACCACGTCCGCCCACAATCTCAAACAGCCTGTCGGAAATCTTCTTGAATTCCACGGGTTGCTCAGCTCTTGGCTGGCCAATTGAATTCGATGCCAGCAAAAGCGCCAGCATTAAAACAAGCTCAATCTTCTTTTTCATCTTAAATTCTCCTTTGAATTTATTGAATTGGCTTTAGCGTCTATTTCTTCCAGTTTGAAGCGTACACTCATGATAAAAGGCGATTGGCCTTCTATCCAGTGGCCGTAAGTTGTAGTGACAAACGTCCCGTCCGGCAGCAGCTCCAGGCCCGGATAGGCACAATCCGCTGCTTTGTGGTTGTCCATAAGCCGGATACGGTACTGCCCCTGCCTGCCATTGACAATATCATCATATGTCCCCACCCATCCGACCCAGTCGCCCTTTGTCGAGCTTTCATGTGTCGTATCACGGAATGTAATAAACAGCCTTCCATCCGGCGCATACCTGCCGGTGTGCCTGTCACCGGTCAAAGCCCCGGGCAGCTCGACGGGCTCGGACCAGGTACGACCCTCATCGTCGCTGAAAACGACAAAAGAATTGTATTTCCGGCTGTTCTCCCGCAGCAGCAAGGCAATTTGTTGGCCGTCAGGTGACCTTATCGCTCCCGGTTCGCACAGATGCGCCGCCGGATGTTCCGTTATTACCTCCGGCGGGCCCCAGTTGAGGCCTCCGTCTTTGGAAATCGTATTGAAAACCTGGAATTTCGTTCTCTTGCCGGCGCCGCGAAGGAAGCGGCCATCATCGTGAAACAAGGCCATATAGTCCCCATTTTTCAGCCGGACCAGAGAGGCCATCGCAACGACTCCGCCAAAATCGCCAATCGACCGAAGCGGTGTCCACACCCTGCCGTCATCCTCCGAGACTGCCATCCTGATAGGATACAATCCCGAAAACATGATAAGCCGCTTCTTATCCTGTGAATCGATTACCCGGTAGAGCGTGGGCACTTCCTGTGACGTCGCCCAGTTCTCCGGCACGGCCAGCCTCTGCGACCAGGTCAAACCGCCATCAGTGCTCTTTTTCATCACGATAGCCCCGCGCCCGTGCCCTTTCGGGTAAACCGTAATAATGGTCTTATTATCCTCAAGCAGGACCGTCGTCGGATGGCCGAGATACTGGCCCGGCTCTTTGTCGACGATGACCTGGCGGTAAGTCTCGCCGGCCAAGTCAATCAGAGGTATCGAGTAACCTGTAGGCTTACCGGCCCGCTCACCGGCAAATACCAGGTTCGCATTCACAAGACAAAGGACAAAAATCGCTAAAAAACATTTTGATCCGATCATGCTCACTCCTCATAGAAACTCAGCTATTATATTCTTTTTTGTTCCGGAAATCTAAAGCCCGTCTCCCTTTTTAATTGCTCAAGCTCTTTTTTCATCTGCTCGGTAATATCAGAATATTTGGAGCCGCCAACAAGATTATTAAGCTCCTCCGGATCATTGAGCATGTCATATAATTCTCCGGTCAGGCTGTCGTCGAGAGGATACGTGACATATTTCCATCGTTTCGTCCGGACGGCAAGTATCGTCGGCCTTTTGTATTTGCGGTCGGCTTCCTGAAAGTATTCGTACAGAAAACTTTTTCGTCCAGGACTGCCCTTGAGTACTCCCAGCCAGCTTTGTCCCTGCATCGTGCCGGGGGCCGGGACTCCCGCCAAGTCGAGGAGTGTCGGCGCCAGATCGATGTTCAGCACCATTTCGTCACATGTTGCGGCAGGCCCGGTAAGGCGGGGGTATCGCATCAGAAGCGGTATTCGCATCGACGGTTCGTACGCCGCCCGCTTATCCCACATCCCGCCGTGCTCGCCGTGGAAATAACCGTTATCGCCCGCAAAAATCACAACGGTATTATCGATAGCATTGATCTGTTCGAGCGTCTGCAAAACACGGCCCACGCTCTCATCGACAGCCGCCAGGCAACGGTAGTAAGCGAGAATCTGGCTTTTCCACTTCGGGTCCATTTTCCTGCCCCACGGAGGCTTTGTGCTCAGATTGTCTTTAGGATTATGCCGGGACTCGATCTCGACGTCCGAATAGAGATTCTTGTGCCGCTTTGCCGGGGCGAACGGCCCGTGCACGGCTTTATGACTCAGATAGAGCATGAAAGGCCGGTCGTGCTGCTTTTTTAAGAACCGAACCGCGTAATCGGTCAGGTCATCGGTCACATAGGTGTCGGACTGGACGTTCTGCCCGTCAACATTGAGCTTATTATTGTCATATCTGCCCTGACCGCTAAAGCTCACCCAATGTTCGAATCCGGGCCGGGGAGAATTCTTCATGGCCATGTGCCATTTTCCAATAAACGCCGTCTCGTAGCCGGCTTTCTGCAGGAGCTGAGGGAATGTCGGAACTACGGAATTTGGGTCTACCCCGTTATTTCGAAAGACTTCATGGGAGTGCGCGTAACAGCCCGTCAGAAAACTTCCCCTTGAAGGGCTGCACAGCGACGTTGTCACAAAGGCGTTCTTGAACATAACGCCCTCTCTGGCCAGGCGATCCATATGCGGCGTCTTGAGCCAGGGATGACCCACACAGCCCATAGCGTCGTAACGCTGGTCATCCGTCAGGATAAAGACAATATTGGGCCGCTCTGCAGGTTCAGTGCTCCCGCTTCGTCCGAACACAGGTGAATGCTTCTGCAGGCTAAGCACAGCACCCAGGCCTACACTTTTCAAAAAATTACGTCTGTCCAAAATATCGTTCATTCCAAATCTTCCTTTAAGTTTATACAGGTATTATGACATCATTTGCCGACTTCGCCACGTTTTTCCCATACTTCAAATCCCAAAAGCTAATTTTAACCACTATTCCAATTGTCGGGAGAATGCGATATAATCTTCAAACGTCGCAAGATATGACAGAAGAATTTCTGTGTATGACCGTGTCGCGTGGGAATACGTATTTCGGGGAATGACTTGAAATGTTGCTGAGGAAGAACCATGTCAAACTATAGTCGCAGAGATTTGATTAAGACTTCGGGGAGTATTCTGGCAGGTGCCGCACTGAGTGGATTGACGCTGAGCTGCCATCAAAACGAAACGGTACCAGGCGAATGGGCAGGCTTCAACTACGCGATGTGCAACGAGAGCATGGCTGAATTAAGCTGGGCCGAGCAATGCCGGATTGTAAGTGACGCCGGCTATGAGGGGATCGAAATCGCGGCGTTTACTCTTGTCAAAGAAGGCGTGCAGGAAATAAACCCGGCGAAGCGAAAGGAAATGGTCTCGGTAATGAAAGACGCCGGTCTCGAATGCGCCGGCCTGCATTGGCTGCTGGCGCCGCCGCCAAAAGGATTGCATTTTACGACGCCGGATGTAGCCGTCCGACGGAAGACTGTCGCGTATCTTGAGACACTGATCGATTTCTGCGGCGACCTCGGCGGCAATTATATGATTTTCGGTTCACCGAAGCAGCGCGATACGAAAGGCATTTCCGTTGAGCAGGCAAAAAAATATTTCGCCGATGGCCTTGCGGCGGTTGCCGACCACGCTCAGCAGCGAGGTATCGAAATTCTTGTCGAACCCTTAGGCAATAGAACGACTGATGTTGTCAATACGTTGGCGGAAGCCTCGCAGTTGGCCGAGCAAATCAATCACCCGGCGATTCGGATGATGTTTGACTTCAATAATACAGTTGACGAAACCGAACCGTTCGATGTCCTGCTGAGAAAGTACAACAAGAATATCCATCACGTTCACGTCCAGGAAATGGGCGGCAAATACCTCGGCACGGGAACGGCCGTAAACGACTACGTTAAGGCTTTTCAGGTGCTAAAAGATATGCGATACAATCGCTGGATTTCTCTGGAAGTATTTGATTTTTCGCCCGGCGGCAGAACGATCGCCACCGAGTCCATGAGAACACTGAAACAAATTGAAGGCAAATTAACTTAGTTGTCGTGGAAAACTAATCGTTGAAGTATATTTTAAAGAAGCTTCGCTTTAACAGGGGTCAGAACAATGAAAACAAATCTTTTCTTATTACTTATTGTAACAGTCAATTTTGTCGGCCCTGCCTGCATCTCGAGCGCCTCCGAAACTCAAAGGGATTTCTCCCCCAGACCCGATGAGCGGCAATTGCCCACGGCGATGCACTCGGAAATGAAAGAGCTGCCGAGCATAACTGTCGGGAGACAGAACGCTCACATCACAGGCGGTGACAACCGCGCACTGCAGGCGGCAGTCGATTATATCGCCGGCCTCGGAGGCGGAACAGTCGATATCGGCGAAGGGCAGTACGTGATGTACGATTCGCTGCATCTGCGCGCTAACGTGACGGTCAAAGGCGAGAAAGGCAAAACGATACTGCGAAAGGCTGATGGTACAGTCTGCCCACTGGCTCTTGACGGTGACTTTGGTGAGCAGCAGTTCACGGTTGAGGACACGACCGGTTTTGATGTCGGCTACGGCGTCGCGATTTGGGACGACCGCGCAGGTGGATTCCACACCACCGTCGCCCGCATCACCGGGCGAAACGGCAACACGTTTTCGATCGACAAGCCGCTTATGGCCGACTGCATGGTCGCCAACAAGGCCAAAGCGGCTACTGTTTTCCCCGTCATAAGCGGTTACAACATCGAAGGTGCGCATCTCGAAGGTCTGACTATTGACGGCAATAAAGAGTCCAACATCTACCTGAACGGCTGCCGGGGCGCCGGGATATTTCTGTATCGAGCCTTCGGCACAGTTATCGAAGACTGCGTGGTGCGCAACTACAATGGCGATGGCATCAGCTTTCAGCAGTCCAACGATGTTGTCGTGACCAGTTGTATCAGTGAGAATAACAACTATCTCGGCATCCATCCGGGCAGCGGCTCCCAGCGCCCGCGAGTTCAAGATTGTGTCGCCCGCAATAATGGGACCGATGGCCTGTTCCTGTGCTGGCGGGTCCGGCACGGCTCATTCACAAACAACGTCATGGAAGGTAATGGGCAATTCGGGATATCCATCGGGCACAAAGATTCCGACAACATTATTCGCTCCAACGTTGTCCGCTCGAACCACCAGGACGGTGTGTTCTTCCGCAACGAAGCTCTGGGAATGGCGGCCCACCGTAACCGCCTGGAGGAAAATGTAATCGAGAACAACGGCGTCGAACAGGAAGCGGCTGGGATACGCATTAGGGGATATACCAACGACCTGGTATTCAAAAATAATATCATTCGCGACACGCGGAGCGGCGACTCGCAAAAACAAACCGTCGGAATTCGTATCGAAGAGCACGTCGGGCAAGTCACCCTCGACAGCAATTTGATCACCGCAAAAACAGCTATTGACGACCGACGCCCTGAGAAATAGCAGCTCGTTTAGGAGAACGGTATATGAGAAATATGAAATCAAATCCGACACCCCTGGGCCGGTCATTTTTCCTGATAATTCTTTTCTGTCTTATTCCGATATTTGACAATACCCTTCAGGCCGGCAGTACCGCACAAAATAACGGCAGGAAAAAAGGCTACGTCACAATCGCCACCATCGGCTCTGGCCCGGCATCGGTTGCCGCCGACGCTGAGCCGCAGAAAGTCGTTGAAAGAATGATCGCCCACTGGAAACGGCAATTCGCGCAGGTTCTGCCGGACCGGCCCGATCTGATTGTCGTGCCGGAGGCTTGCGACCGGGCGGGCGGATTCGGCGCCGAAAAGCTGCTGGAATACTACAAGGTTCGCAAAGACCAGGTGCAGCAATTCTTCGCCCAAACCGCGCGTGAGAATAACTGCTATATCGTTTATTCGGCGTATCGAGTTATGCCGGACGACACCACACGCAATTCGAGCGTTTTGATCGACCGAAAGGGAAAAGTCGCCGGCATCTACAATAAAAATCATCCGACAATCGGCGAGATCGAAAAGGGAACGCTATGCGGCAAAGAGGCCCCCGTCTTCGACTGTGATTTCGGCCGGGTCGCAATGGCGATCTGCTTTGACCTTAATTTCGACGAATTGAGATTGAAGTACGCCGCGGCCAAACCCGACCTCATCATATTTTCATCGATGTACCACGGAGGATTGATGCAGAGCTATTGGGCCTATTCCTGCCGGTGCCATTTTGTTGGCGCTATCACAGGCAGCGCGACACCGTCTGAAATTCGCAATCCCATTGGACAGATCATCACATCAACCACGAATTACTTTAACTTTGCCGTCGCCAGGGTGAACCTGGATTGCGAGCTGGCGCACCTGGATTATAACTGGGAGCGGCTGCGAAAACTGAAAGCTAAATACGGACCAAAAGTCACAATTTCCGACCCGGGCTGCCTGGGTTCGGTTCTGATCTCCAGCGAGCACGAAACGATCAGCGTCGATGAGATGATTAATGAATTTGAAATCGAAATATTGGACGATTATTTTGCCAGATCGCTGGCATATCAGCATAAGCCGACAAATATGGAAAAGTAGGAGATACACGCAATGAGAGTTCCAAAGATAATAATAACACTGTTGACAGTTCTTTCTCTAACGTTGGCTGCGACCGCG
>Ga0114918_10003093_pt1 | contig 14760 bp, 19 predicted proteins | sample LantaG_FD_87015 | JGI IMG/M metagenome (GOLD analysis project Ga0114918, IMG submission 87015) | Deep subsurface microbial communities from Baltic Sea to uncover new lineages of life (NeLLi) - Landsort_02402 metaG | ecosystem: Environmental > Aquatic > Marine > Oceanic > Sediment | place...
TACGATTTACATTAGAGATACCTGTTAGAGACGGAGAGTTTGTAAATCCTTCTATTGTTAGATATAATAATAAACGTCATGTTATTTCCCAAGATTTCTTTGATACAGTTGTAAGGAAAACTAGAATAATATCACCACGAGTATCTGGCCCGTTTTCTCCTTCAATGAACTTTATTCATGAAGAAAAAGCTCAGAGATTTTTGTTCAGTTCCCCAGAAGATCCTAGTGGTTGGGGACTACTACTAACAGAGAGATACTAGTGATAGGAAGTTATGGGAAAAAAAGTTGTATACCCACCGCTCTCAGCTGAACAACTAGAACTGTGTCCTTATGGAGACAATCGTTGTAGGTTGTGCCAACTACGTCCCGAACAGATAAAAGATTTACACGATAAACGCTACAAGCTTAAGTACACGTATAAACAAATGCGCGAGTACATTAAGTCTGTGCATAATATGGGAGAAGATTATACACGTATCAGTAACCACTTCAACAAGCATGTTTTTGGTAAAGAAGCTTTACAACAGGCGTTATCAAAGAAGGCTTCTGTTGTTTACCCCGAACTTGTGCAAGCTGTAGAATCAATAAGTAAAGAATTAAAGATAACAACTAGTACGGATTTAGAAAAAGCATACGAAAGTTTGGTCAAGATGGCACATACTTTCGTACAGAGAGTTAATCGTATTCAGGATAAAATAGCAACTAGTATTGAAACAAGGGAACAAGATGGAACATTGGATAATGAATTATCAGTGGTAAGCTCTTTAGAGATGTTAGAACGTCTAGCAACATTGAACAAAGAAGCTAGAGCTTTTGTTAAAGAAATTAGTGCACTAAGAGCACCGAAAGTTATGGTTGCACAGTTCTTAGAAGCATTCATAGACACAGTAATAAAAGACGTAAGCGTTCTTGTAGGTAATGTAGCTGGTGATTTAAAACAGAGTGTGGACATGGAGTTGCTTGAGGCAGGGCATCCTGATATACTTACAGATCAGTCTTATGGTAAGATATTCAGAAATCTAGCTGTTGAGTACAAAGATAGAATGATGAATCTAAAACGTCAAAAAATGGCTGATGCGATTTCTGCACTACAAGAGATGGAGAAAATCCTTTGAGACCCATAGTCATAAATGCTTATAGTGCACTAGAACTTACAATGAACGCTCCTGAAAAAGTGAGTGAGCGCGCTGCTGTGTGTACACCTACATTAGTACACTTTGCACCATCGAATGGCTTGATTCAATTTAGAACAAATTGTAGCGGGTCTGGCAACACGTGGGTCCAAACGGTAACATTCAATGATTGGTGGTCAGTGGTTACTCTTGATAACCCTGAGAACATAGAAACACCTGAGTATTTAGAAACATTAGAAAATACTGAACCACCCCCACTTGACGATGCTGGGCAGGTTATTCAACCGCAGGCGCAGTTACAAGAGCCAGATAACTATCGCCTAGTAAAGCCTACAGCTACCTGGGAAGAGGTTCGGGACATGTATCCTGAGCTTATAAACATGGATATACAGGTATTTTGTAATTGTCCAGCATTTCAATATTGGGGATCTCGTTATCACTTAGAGCAAACAGACTCAGCTATTTTTAATGAAGGTACACCAAAACCAGATATAAGAAATCCAGAACCAGAGCAACCAAACATAATTTGTAAGCATCTTGCGGCTGTGTTTGCTAACTTCTTTTAAGGACATATTATGAAAAAAATACTACATAAGAAAGCATATGCTAAGTACATAGATCGTGTTACAGATGTGATTGCATCATTTTTGAATGATATGAATATAGAAGAAAGCGCAATTAAGAATATTGAACTATACAAAGATACTGCTAAGAAATTGCACGCTAATGTGTTATTGGATTCTACTATTATTCAAAAAGAGTATCCATACATTACAGCACAAGATTTAAATGTTCTTGGGAACCGTGTTTTGACAAACGTGGACGTTATAGGCGGTATGCAAGTGACTGCTACATTGCACGCTGAAGGGCAAGTAAGCCCTACATTGTGGCCTGGAGGTAATCCAGGCCCCTCAGCACCGCCCTCCACACCTACGGGTCCTCCTGGGCGCTCTGAAATCGATGAGAGTTCTATGGGTAACGGTGCTATGATGCATGGTGCGGCTTGCCCGCATTGTGGGCATAAGAATGATTTATCCGCAGCAAGCGGCAAACGGATCACATGCGGAAAGTGCGGTGAGATTTTTTCTCCGAAAGCTCTTACTTTAAACTCTGCCCCTAGCACAGAGCAATATACAACTCCTTATGAGTCTGATGTGAATGTTACTGCACAGTCAGTTGCCTCCGTAGACCCAGCAAATCCGCTAACAGACCCTATGGATGACCATACACAGGCTTTACGCACACAGCTTAAGCAAATGGGTGTGCCAGACGCTACGATAGATAATATGTTAGAAATGATCCAAACCAACGATCCAAATAAACAACAAAATACGACAACACAGATGGGTGATAACCCCCCAGACACTAAGTCACAGAATCAAATGAATCCGCTAAAGCCTATGAAGCAAATGAGCAGTGTTAGCATATGTTCAATGGATCAATTAGAACAGAATTCAGCGTTGTACGCGGAATACAAGGCTAAAGATATCGATTTATATGGATCACTCTTGAAAGAGATGTCGAATAACAACGTTGGAGAATATAGAGTTCAGTGGTTTACTGCACAAGAACCTCTAGGACACTCTACGTATACTACTAAGGAAGCGGCACTTACCGACCTATTTAATGAGCTTGGCCCTGAGTTACTTCGTGTTGATGGCTCATTGGCTGGTTTTGTAGTGTCGCCTGCTTGGATAAACATTTTCAAAAAAGCGAGCAAAACAATGAAAAATAAATCAGGATGGTTTGATGAGCCTGTAGGCAAAAACCCTGGGGACGGACCATATCCTCCCGCTGTATCTCTAGCCGAAGCAGCGAAAGAGAGGCGCGGTCCATTAAAAGAAAAAATGGAAAAAAAGAAAGAAGAAAATAAGAGAAAGCCAAATAAAAAAGAAGAAAACGAGATTATGGAAATTATCACAGTATTAGATACTGATGATATTAAACCATTCTTAGCTGATGAAGAGTTGCTTAAAGATCTTATAGCGGCATTCCCTATTTTAGCTAGAACAGATATCGATATCGATGGGTTTTTACAAACAGCACAAGCTAATAGACAACCTATGATGGACGGTAACCCGTCTTCTGGTCAGTTTTCACCAGCGGATGATTCAACAGAAGACCTGGCTGAGGTACAGCATACCGACGAGGATGACCTAGACGTACCCGAAGAAGATATTGAAGACGAAGAGTTTGATCAAATCACTGCAGAAGAAGCAGCAATGATCGGTGATGAGCTAGGTATTGACTGGGATACCTGTGGATTTGACCCTGATCAATTCGCTATTGGTATTATGGTAGAGTTTGAGCATGGGTCTGTTGACCCAGAGACAAATATAACCGATGATGATATTTTGATGACGGCTAAAATTGCATGGGCGCATTTAAAAGAGTTGAGTGATTATTATTATTTATTGATAAAAATGGAAGATTCTGAAGATGACTCTGAAGATGATTCGGAAGATAATTCGGAAGATGATGTTTACTTTTCTGATGAATTCGAGGAGGATGACACAGCGGATTTGTCAGCCAACCCTAGTGGAGAAAAAGGTTTTGATGAGGGGTTTCCTATGAGCGGTTCAGCGTACATGCGCAATTGCCCAGAATGTGGAACGATTCAATCTGTACCATTTGATGGCCCACCTCTTATTTGTCCAAATTGTTCGTACCCTATTCCATCTATGGAAATGTCTGATCCAGATCGCTTAGAATCTATCCGTGAAAAAGATAAAGTGGATATGGAAAAATCATTAAATGAACATAGTAAAGAACGTGGTATCCCCTTTAAGAATAAAAATAAAGGTATTGAAGAGGCGGCTAGTACTAAAAGTGCACAGAACAACGTTAGTGGACGTCCTTATATGATAGCTCCTAAAGAAAAAAGTGTAATTAATCAAAGATTAAGAGATGCGGGGTTAGATGGTAATGGTCGCTTTGAGAAAGCTACCAGTTCTTTTGGTGCAATAGCTGATGCATTACGGGATTTTGACTTATTTATTGAATTTTCTGAGTATGGATATGCACCTAGCACTGCACAAACTGGTGAGATAAACATGGAGCTGCAACGAAAGCTGCCAGGATATGAGAAAACAGATGAAGCTCTTTATATCGATAATTGTTTTCTACACTTATCCTGGTATTACTTTGATAATCCTGAAAAAGATCAAGGGTTTGCTGGATTTGGTCCTGCAGAAGTCATCGCGTACATCACATAATATTCCCGCTTCACCCACTTTTTAGTTGACAGTCAAGTTTTTCCGAGTATAATACCGTTATCAAGCAAGCATGGTCGAAACATTAATAAACATAGGAGAAACTCATGATCACGTTCAGACACTTTCGTTCACGTCAGGTCCTACCCGATGCAGCTAATAAGCATGGTGTCATGGTCACAAATCGATGCTTAATGGATACATACGGATCTGTTACTGCAGCTTGTGACGTTATTGACAATACTAATGGTGATGTTGCCGTTAGGGTTGGATTGTCTTTCGCAAACCCATTGGATGCCAAGGTGTACAAAGCAGTCCGTGCACGTGGTCTTGCGAAATCTCGTTTGAAAGGATCCAATATTGTCCTCCCAGTTACGCGTGATGATAAGGGCAAACTGCAGATCACAGAAGCTGTACGGAAGTTTCTTGTTGAAGCGTTAACAAAAGAAAACTTGGAAGTTGCGCTCGGAGTTGCGGAATATAATGGTCGTCTTGCACAATTACGAGAATGGTTTCCAGAGTTTGTTAAGCACTCATTAACATGAGTGTTTGATCGGGAAGTAACGCAGTCTGGTAGCGTGCCTGCCTTGGACGCAGGAAGCCGCTGGTTCGAATCCAGTCTTCCCGATTTTATTTTTTTTTTAGTTCTTTGAAAAATGTTCTATAAAATGGCAATTAGCACACAAGATTTCTAAATTTGATAGATCGTTATTTGTTCGATCTCGATTTTTGTGATGAACAATAAGTGCGTGTATGTTTTTAGCATAACCACATCTATTGCATTTTTATCCCATGTGCCGTAATGCTTTGGTTCGATATGCTTTTAGTGATGACCCGTAGTGAGGTGGCATGATTTCACGTATTCCACCCATTTTTTGTGCATTATCTTTACATTTTCTACAACAAAAGAATAAACCTGATTTTGAACTTTTTTGCTTACTTTTATTTTTGTAAAAGTATTTTCCACAATATGCACACGTAACATTTGGTTCTTTTATAGGAAAAACCCGATTATACGCACAGCTTAGTGAACAAAAACGCGCATGTCCACGGTTGTGTTCTGTTAGCGGAGCATCGAATTCTTTTTTACAAGTTTCACAAATTTTTTTAATTGTGTTCATTATAGTCCTTTCTGGGGCGCGGGACTGCATGGGGTGGTCGCCTCCCTTGCACGGAGGATATTCAGCAGGGTTCGATTCCCTGGCGCTCCATTTTTTGTTAATTTGAGTATAATATGTACACGAGGAGATTACTAAACTTGCGTAAAGTTTGTTGTCTCCATGTTTTGCCTCCGTAACCTAACGGATAGGGTGCGTGGCTACGGACTACGTTGTGCGAGTTCGAATCTTGCCGGGGCGTATTGGAGTTATTTATGATGGGTCACCGTGAAAAACTGAAAGACGGTGATGAACAAGATGCTTTTACTGGTTGGAGGCGTGTGATGCATTGGAGAACGGGTGCACTACGTGCTATTAAAAAACGTTTTAATAAACGTGTTAGAAAAAATGCACGTAAGGCACTAAAGGAAGTTAGTACAGATGAATAGTTTTTGCTGCGGGGTAGCGCAGTCTGGTAGCGTTCCGGGCTCATAACCCGAAAGTCGAGGGTTCAAATCCCTCTCCCGCATTTTTTTTTTATCTAAAAAGGAGATTACATGAAACAAGATTACACACACATCACATTTGTTATTGATCGATCTGGGTCCATGTCTACAATGCAAGCTGAAGCTCAAAGTGCATTTAATGCATTTATTGATGATCAGCGAAAACTTCCAGGAAAATTGACGGTTACGCTTGTTCAATTTGATACGGAATACGAAGTAGTTTGGAATGCCAAAAATGTAAGTAAAAAAATGAAGCCGTATAAACTAGAGCCTCGTGGTTGTACTGCCTTGTATGATGCAGTTGGTAAAGCAATCAATGCAACCGGCGAATACTTGGAAGGGTTGTCTGAAGCAAACCGTCCAGAAAAAGTGTTGTTTGGCGTGCTTACCGATGGTGCAGAAAACGCAAGTCATGAATTTTCAGCAGCAAGTATCAAAGAAATGATTACCCACCAAACGGAGAAGTACTCCTGGGAATTCAATTTCTTGGCTGCCAATCAGGACGCTATTACCAGTGCTAGTGATATTGGGATTGCTCACTCGAATGCGATGGGTTATGCAGGCACAGGTAAAGGGGTAGCAGCGGCGTTTGCATGCTACTCCACCGGAGCCATTAATTATCGTGGTGGGGCTGTTCGTGGAATCGTATTAGATGACGTAGCGCCGGATGAAGATTCCCAGAGTGTATGTAAAAATAATTCTGTGAAGAATTAAGTAGTCTGTGGGCAGTTAGCTCAGATGGTAGAGCGCAGCCTTTACACGGCTGATGTCACAGGTTCGATCCCTGTACTGCCCACTATGCCAGCGTAGCTCACTTGGTAGAGCAGCTGATTTGTAATCAGCATGTAGGAGGTTCGATCCCTCTCGCTGGCTTTTTGCAGTATAATACTAATCACGAAACGAAACTACCAAGGAGATTAAGATGGCTGACAAAGCGCAATTACACGAATTATTGGCAGCATTGGGTGACTTGGACGCTCGATCAAGTAAGGCTCAAAAAGAAGGCATCGAGACGTTTTCAAAACGTGTGAACCACTTTCTAGGATCTCATAAGGTATTGCGATCCTTCCGCGAAGAAGATAAGAATCTAGAGGAATCCGCAGAACAGCACCAAGCATTGACTACTACTGTTGGTGCTAAACTTCGTTATATCGAAAAGCCCGTAGCAGCATGGTCGGATGCATTTTTACAGAAAGAAGCCACTAACCAGACTGCTAAAGCAGACCTTGTAGTGGACGGGAAAGTGCTTGCTACAGGTTTGCCAGCACCTTTCTATCTCGGTTTAGAAAAAGAACTTAAGCAAATTCGTAGCTTATTTGAATCGATCCCAACACTGCAACCTGGTATTCAGTGGGTGGAAGACAAGACCACGACAGCGGCGGACAATTCTAAGGGTGTATGGCGTGTAGCACACCCTGTCAGGAAGCTTAAGACCAAACAAACAGTAGCTCACAAGATTCTTGTGCCCGCTACTGATCATCATCCTGCTCAGATTGAAAAATGGACTGAGCAAGAACCTGTTGGAGAATTCATCGAGGAAGTCTTTTCAGGTATGGTAACACCCGCCGAGAAAAGTCGTTTGTTGAACAATGTTACAAAATTGATTACAGCAGCAAAACGTGCTAGAATGCGTGCGAATAAGGCTGAAGTCGTCAAGCTTGCTATCGGTAAGGCATTGTTTGAGTATATGCATTCTGCTGAAGATACAGATTAGTCGTAATATTTGCTCTTTGATATAATTTTGGGACCAGCGTCCGTGTTCGTGTTCGTGTAATACAAGTTGTTAACTGGCTAGCTGAAAGTCGTTAACAGCGTCCAGCGTTCGTTTTTTGCGTCCCTCAGTGTACAGTGGAACCCAGAGGAAGTAGGCAATAAGCTATTATGCTTTGGCTTTGTGCGCAGGTCCGAGTCCTGTCCCGACCTTTTATGGTCGGGTAGCTCAGTGGTAGAGCAAAAGCCGTGAAATTATTTAGATAGTTTGTCTGTCCGAAACCCTGTACTGTTCTGCGAAAACAAACATAGCTGGGGAGTGCCCTATATCTCTTGGAGAGGACTATAGAAGCACTCCCTGGCACTTTTATTTAGTTAACATCTGCGTAGTATCGTGTATATTGGTTTTGGGCTAGTCGCCTAGTGGCAAGGGCTCCTGACTGTAAATCAGGCGATGTAATGTCTTCGGTGGTTCGAGTCCACCCTGGCCCATTTTTAGTAATATTGGAGTAATCATGAGCAATATATGGTTCATTTCTGATCCACATTTTTATCATGGTGGATTATTTTACACTGCGACAGGCCTTTCGCGTCTGTTCAAGAAATGAATGCAAAAATTGTTCATAACTGGAATAGTGTTGTTTTACCTGGTGATGTGGTGTATTTACTTGGGGACGTTGTTGGACCTAGAGGTAAGAATGTAGACGTTCTAAAAGAGTTACATGGTAACATTGTATTCATTCAGGGGAACCATGATAACAAAAAAGTGTTAGGGAAGTTACCTAATTGGTCACCACGATTATACCTAAACGTAGGTGGATTTAAGTTCTTACTGCAACACTACCCAGAATATCCACGTGCAGTACAGGATCCGCATACGCCACATAGCGTGAGCCTTCCTGAAGATAAGATTAATTATAGCGTAGACTTCATCCTATCTGGGCACATCCATAATAATCATTTTAAACGCGATGGAAAACAGGTCGGACGTCTTTGGACGGGACGGTCTTTAAATCTGGGTGTGGAAGTTCATAATTATACGCCTGTCTCGCTCGACGCTGTATTACAAATGTGTCGTAAACGGAGGCGACAAATAGAGTTTCCTGGGTACAAACCTATTGTTCCTGCGGATAATCCCGACGAGCAGTTAGACAAGTAGGAGGTATTATGACGCCGTATCAAAGAGATAAACTCGTATTCATTTGTGTTAGGTCTGCTAGGGGGAAAACTCCTACTTTAGAAGAAAACATATTTTTGAGAAAAATGTATAAAGAATATCCAAAAGAATACCCAACTTCTGAGGAAATACGCGATATTGTTGTCCCTTCAATAAACCCCCTGTTCAAACCAAGTGGGAAGGCGTGGAATTATGAAACGAAAAAATACGAGTAAAAAAGAACCAGATTTTTTTACGAACAGAATGAAGAAAAAGGGTTTCCGTAAGGAGTATTATAAAGAAGATTTAATTGAAAGTTTTTTAGACGAAGTGGATTCATGGATGACTGTACGTGAAATGTCTAAAAAGAAATTGGCAAAAAAATGTAAAATTACAGAGCTACACTTAACTAACCTTTTAAACAGGCACTCTATTATTTCTGCAGAAGAGATGTCTAACATAGCTTTTGTTCTGGGGTGTAGGCTAAATGTAGAGTGGCATAAAGACACAGGTACGCTATAATACTCCTTAACTATTCCAGCACAACCGTGTATAAGTAAGTGTAGGAGGATGTCATGTTATTCAAAGATATTCCACAACTGACACGTGCTCATTATCAAGTCAACGTGAACTGGGCGTATCTGGAAGGTCACATTGCCCACGCACAAGACCCAAAGTATGTAGAGGAAGGGATGGCCGTGCTGGACCTGGAGCCTGATTTCCAACGGGCACACGTCTGGAATGAAGCACAACAGTCGTCCTACGTGGAATGGATTCTAAAAGGTGGGGAGTCAGGCAAGGAGTTGCTGTTCAATTGCACGGGATGGAGTGGGAGCTATGAAGGTCCATATGTTTTGGTCGATGGATTGCAGCGGTTGACGGCTGTGAGAAAGTTTATGCGTAATGAATTGAAGGCTTTTGGCCACACACTAGAGGAGCTTGGTGGAGTGAAAGCCATGAGGATGACCCGTTGTGACTTCCTTTGGAGGGTCGCATCATTGGATACGCGTGCTGAGGTTCTCCAGTGGTACCTGCAGGTCAATTCAGGAGGGGTCGTACATACTTCAGACGAATTGGATAGAGTTCGTGAAATGCTAAAGAAAGAGAAAAGTAATAAAAAATGATCGTTTTTTTAGACTTCGATGGTGTACTTATTACCAGGCGTGCGAATTTACTACCTATCCCAGATACGCGTGTTGACAAAACCGCACGAAATGTGGATAAGGGTGCTGTGGAGGCTCTAAATTATTTGTTAAATAAGCTTGACGATCCGAAAATTGTAGTATCATCTACATGGAGGCTCAGTGGTATAAAAAGCATGAAAAAGTACTTAGCAGATTGTGGTATAAAAACAGAAGTTATAGATATTACTCCAATTTGTAAGATGACACGTAAACGTGACCTGGAAATAAACACATGGATAGAAAACAATAAGTATGACGGAGATTACATTGTAATTGACGACGAGAATTATGACCTGTTTAACATACCACCCGATAAGTTTATTCATGTAGAGCGCGGGTGGGACAACGCTGGTTTAACAAAAGAAATGGTAGACAACTACTTTCAATGGAGACAAAAATGAATTCTGATCTTACAGACAAAAAACGGAACAACACAAATCAATTTGAAGAAAATATGCCCAACATCGCATACGATTCACTTGGTGATGAAAAGCGACATGCTTGGCGTAAGAAGTTTAGTAACGTAATTCGTACATTTTTCTCAGGTGGATCATATAAGAAACCTCTCACTGGGCCTAGCACATCTATCTGTAGAGTTCGTGAAGCTACAGATAAGCCTCAACGCATTGTAACAGAGGCTAAGGGCGTCCGTAGTGGTTCATGGTCTGCACGTGGGAATGCGAAGCACAACGCACTCAGGAGCCTGAAAAAGCGTCTGGGACGGCGTTTCAACCCGCTTGACTATGTATTCGAGTACATTGATTCTAACTAAAGAGTACTAACATGAATACGTCTAATCCACATTTACAACTTATTAATGTAAATTTGTTTTTACATATTCAAAAAAGAATCAAAAAATATATAAAACAAATTGGCAGACCTATTAAACTTTTAGATATTGGAGGCGGAAAAGGTTGGGGATCTTCTTTGTATAAAAGTGTAAATATAGATTATTATGCATTGGATCTTAAATGTGCTGAGAGGTCATCTGAACATGTTACATGTATTCAGGGAGATATAACAGATAAAGCTCTTCAGTTAAATACATCATTTGATATAATTTTTACAAAGGATACATTTGAACATATTTTAAATCCATGGGATGCAACATCTAATATTCTTAATTTATTAAATAATAATGGATTATTCATATTTTTAGCACCGTTTAGTTGGAGATACCACCCATCACCGTATGATACATTCTGATATACGCACACAGGCGCACAATATTTATTTGAGCGTTTTGGTCATATGCGCAAATTAGAAGCATACTATCACTGTGAGGGTAGTATAAATGGTTTTTGGAAAAATAAAAAAGACACAACACTCGATAATAAAGCATTTCCAAAAAGTACAAGAGTTGTTTATATAGGGCAAAAAGATGAGTCATACGAATTTAATAAAAATCATTTAGATAGTGATTTTTGTCCAGATCACTCGGAGTAATTTTATGGAATTCGACATCAAAAACCATACACATTTTCTTTGTGTAAATGGATCCTGTGCTTTTGGAACAAATGTGGCAGGAAGTGATGTAGATGTTAAGGGCTGGGCAATCCCACCCAAAGAATATCTACTCGGTCCTTATCATAATTTTGAACAACACGACCAAAAGTACCTGCCAACTGACTTCCCATGGAGTAAGGAAGTATTTGATTACGCAAAGAAAAACGGCTTTGATGTACCTAATGAGCCATTAGACCAGGGAATTTATGGTCTGTATAAGTTTATCAAACTGGCATCTGACGCAAATCCCAATATCTTTACGGTGTTGTTTGCTGATGAACCTAATATTCTGTTTATGGATTCAATCGGTAAAGAGTTGTGGGAAAATAGGGAATTATTTCTTTCAGCACGAGTACGCTACACATATTCAGGATATGCAGTATCTCAATTAAAACGAATTCAAGGACATCGTAGATGGTTGTTAAATCCACCTACGGAAAAACCAACACGAGCACAGTTCAATTTACCGGAGCATACCACGATCCCCGCTGATCAACGTCAGGCAGCAGAACGTCTTGTAGAGACGTTAACACGTGACTGGTTGCTACTTGAAACAGATATTGAGCGTGATGTCCTCCATACGATAACGATGAAATTAGAAGACTTTTTTATGCATGTTTTGAATAAACCAGATATGCTGCAGGAAGCATCCTTAGCCGCATATCATAAATTAGAGATGAGTCAAAATTTCATACATATTCTCCAACAAGAGAAGGCGTACCACAGGGCAAAGACTGAATATAAGCAATACCAAGACTGGAAAAGTACTAGAAATGCAGAACGTGCCGAAATTGAGCGAGAGTTCGGGTATGATACTAAACACTCGTATCATTTAGTACGGTTGTCTGACATGTGTGAAGAGATCTTAACAACAGGGAAAGTGATTGTAAAAAGGCCCGACGCACAAAAGTTGCTTGATATCCGAAATGGAAAATGGTCGTATGATGAAGTGGTTTCGTATGCACAAAATAAAATGGCAGTTTGTGAAGAGATTTACAAGGCCGGAACATACGTTGTACCGAAGAAGCCTAATATAAAAGAGATTGAACGACTTTGCGTTAGATTACATGAGAAGGCACTACATGTCTGATAAAGAAGATAAGTCGAATACATTCTTTAATATTATGCGTGAACAAATTTCTAAAGAGATAGATGACAAGATCATTAAGGAATTAATGGAAGCGTCTAAATTTGTAGAAAAGCCTATGACTGCACAGAGCATAAAAGACCAGTATGACAAGTGGAATAACCAAAAGCTTAGGCCACAAAAACTCACGATGTTTGTTCCGGTTCCTGCGCCTGGAGAACCTAACGCAAATGGTGATTCTTTTTCTGAGGAATGTATTGAAAAACTGAAGAGTCGATTTAAGGATGCACTTCACGCAGAATTAACACAATATACATCTATAGTAGACAATATACCCACAATAGGTATTATTAAAAACATACTGGAAGATCAACTAAAAAGTATTTCAATGGAGTGTGAGGGCGCTTACCCAAAATGTGAAATTTGTGTTGAAGTTGATAAAAACGATCCTCAAAAAATTAACATGACTATTGGTGGTCCACCAGAGGTTATAGAAAAAATGAAAGAGGCACAACAACCAACATGTCGTCCAGTTAAGCTAAAAGATTCTGATGAATGGCAGAAAATAGGGGTAATTGGTGTTGATGCTGGACTTTGTTTGCTAGGAGACCCTTGTTACATCCTGCCACAAAAACTTGAACTACCTGATGGTGAAGATCTAAGTAAGGGTGGTTTAGACTATAGGGAAATGCTCAACGCTATGTATAAGCATACGTATGCAGAGGAAGATGATGAGAGTGGGTTTTTACATATGCATTCCCACCAGGCACATTCCTTTAATTATGCATTGGGACATGAAGGAAAAGGTATATGTGTAAGTTCCGGTTTTGGTGATGGGACGTATGATGTGTTTGTAAAGACTAAGGAAAATTGTGTTGCTGAAATGAAAGTTGTGTTTATTACAGATGAAGATGGATGAAAACTTACTGAAATGAGCGAAATTTCAAAAAATTTAACACATCCGTATTATGATGGTGTTCTAAACAACAGAAAGATAGTTAAAAGACATCGCGAGATATGGGAATCTCTTGAAAACTATAATCCATTTCATAATGAAGTTGAACTTAGTGATACCAAGGATTTCCCACCAGCAGATATGAAGAACGTTCTACGAATTCTTGAGGAGAGAAAAGTGACTGATAAGACTGAGATTAATAAAGAGGCGTTTACTAAAATGAGAGAAGAAATAGAAAAGCCAATCAAACTTCATATTGAGAATGCAGAGGAAATTGTGGATGCGTTTAAACTTCAAGTCTTAGAAGAAGTTCTTAAACAGGGCGGGTATTACGCTGCATGGCCTTTTTTTCAACACGATTTTAAGGAAGAGGACCTAAAAGTAAATGCAAAGTTTATCAAAGAGGATCTTACAGTTCAGCTAAATGTTGAGATAAGCGGCAAGTCTTGGGTTGTAGATTCAGATAAAGTTCCAGTAACTCGGTATGGGTTTAGCCTTATTGTGCCGATTAAAGAAATGTGGGCTCTTTCCGAGAACGGGGAAATCCCCGAGGTTCATATCAGAAACGGGTTTTTCAATGGAGGAAGAAGATGAACTATAAACATATCATTGGAGACTTATATGAGTTTACTGATGCTGAAGGTGATTTAACAACCATACGATTAAAAAATATAGGAAGTTTTACTCAAGCATCCGAAGATGAATCGTGCACAGTATTGTATTCTGTAAGTAGTGATTCTTATATTATTATTAAAATTAAGTATGCCGAGTTTCAAGAATTAATGAAGGTATATGTGGAAAATGAGATGCTTTCTAATGCATTCTGTGGGTACCCTGTATATCAATATTCTCTGGACGGTTCATATACTCCTCCAGAACAGGCAGCACCTAAAGAAGCACGTACGGGAGATTATCCTGATCCACATTATCATATTACTACGACAGGTGGAAAAAAGAAATAATATGTAAATGAAAGGGTGTAAAATGACAAACAAATATGAACATATATCTCCCTTAGATGCGTGGATTGATCAGATGGGTTTACAAAATTTTACAGAAAATGAGTTAAAAACACATCTAAGAGTATACGGAATTACAGAAGATGCAGATGATTTAATCAGATTAATAATGATTTCACTGCGCCAAGAGATAACCGAGTGTTATGAGCGCGGTGTTGCTGCAGGTAAGGAAGCGAGTAAATACGGTGTTATAGA
>Ga0114918_10003094_pt1 | contig 14757 bp, 16 predicted proteins | sample LantaG_FD_87015 | JGI IMG/M metagenome (GOLD analysis project Ga0114918, IMG submission 87015) | Deep subsurface microbial communities from Baltic Sea to uncover new lineages of life (NeLLi) - Landsort_02402 metaG | ecosystem: Environmental > Aquatic > Marine > Oceanic > Sediment | place...
TCATCATTTTCTCCATCATCATTTTCTCCATCTTCTCCACCATCTTCTCCACCATCTTCTTCTGTACCTTCTAGTGAATCATCTGTCTCTTCTTCATCATCTTCTTCTGTACCTTCTAGTGAATCATCTGTCTCTTCTTCATCATTTGAATGTGCCCACTCCTCCTCCTCCGAGTCTCCAGTATTATCTGTCTCTTCCCCATCCTCTACAACAAACCCATCTTTTTCATAACCTTGTTTAGTTAAATTTTCCGGGGCAACATATTCTTCTTCGCTTTCTTCCTCGTCATCATCTAAATCTTCAAATCCCCCCATTAATTTCTCATAGATTGTTTTCCATTCCTCGAATGTAAAATCTAGGCAATTTTCCGCAGTTGGGTTTTGTTCAGAATGCCTAATAACAACCAATTTCCCAAAATATAAATCACTATCTACTGGAGGAGGCAAATCATATTTATTTTCTGTATTTGCTCTTCCGGCATTTTTAGAATATACTGATACAAAATCACCTTCATTGATTTTCCATGTATGTCGTTTTGCAAAATCATCCTCTTTTCTAAAACCGGCTTTTTTATAAATATTTTTTAAATCGATGTTTTTTGTCCAATCTAAATCGCAGAGCGACCCGTTCTTTTCGATTACAACTATTTTCATTTCTGTTAAATATTTATATAATGGGTTTAAATAGTTTATTCAATTTATTAATATGCGATATTACGTAAATAAAGATATTCCTAATAACTGGTCACAAATGCTTATCAAACAACTAACGGAAACAAAAAAAGAACAATGGATATTAACCCATCAAGGATTATATAAATATATTAATAATATTTTGTATAAATTTAAATTATGGTTATCAGACAATGAATCGCCCATTATTGAAACAAAATCTATAATCAAACCATCAACTATAAATTGGGTCAAATTTGATACTCTATATAATATCCCTATTGAACATCAGGTACTCAATATGAAAATCTATAGTTACAAACTACATCCTAAAAGTATAACTACATTTATAATTGAAGAATATAATGGTGATGTAAATGACTATTATTTTGAGAGTATCGAAGCATTTGATAATCATTCATTGCTTGAAGATATTAATTCGTTCTTATCTCTACTTAAGTAATATCTGAATTATATAATGTTATGGTTTGTAATTCAACAACTGCTATTATCATTAATTTTGATAGCTATTGTACATTATATATATGAATTTTTCAAAAATAATTTAACTGAGCCAAAAATTAAAGATTTAGTAAATAAGCCAAAAGTGAAATATGAACAAATTTATAAAAATGCGTCCGTTGATATAGACTCAGAATCACAATCAGATATGAAAGTGGAATTGCAAAATTATATTCAAGAACTGTCAAAAGAAACTAAAGGTAATACACCCGATGGAGTAGTAACGGGAAATAATTTATTTGATAATAATTATCAAACTCTTTAAAGGTCTTAAAGAGACATTTCTATATTGATATACAAATGAAATTGTCACGACAAGATTTATCAAGCTTAATGAAAGACTTTCCTAATGTTGAACTATCTTATGAAAAAAATATACATAAGACAGTTCCCAGTTCCAATATTTATTTAACTATTCCAAAAGGTAAAAAATATTTTGCTTGGTTTAGAAATTGGAAAAAATACAATGTCTGTTTTTTTATGGAATTAGATAAACGACGCAAAAATATACAAACCGTTTTTATTAAGAACGTCTGTTTTGATCCTTTATTATGTTCTGGTGTAGGAACAATTGTATACGGAACGCTCTTTCATATCGATACATATGCATTTTTAAATGTAGAAGACATTTTCCATTTTAAAGGAGCCAATATATCTGCCAATACACAGTATGAAAAAATAAATACTCTGCAAACAATCTTTTCTAATTATCTCAAACCATTAATGCTATCATCATCCGACATAGCATTTGGTTTACCTATCATTGATACAAATCATGGTAATCTTATTAAGAAAATTCAAAACCTACCTTATTCTCTTTATTGTGTTCAACACCGGTTATTGCACCAACGACGAACTTTTCTTAATGAACGCGTTAACATAATTAAAAAATATGAATTTAATTTTACTATTAAAGCTACTATTCACCCTGACATCTATGAATTATATTATAAGAAAGGCGACGAATTAGTATGTTATAAATTTGCCTGTATCCCGGATTATAAGACCAGTGTATACATGAATAGTATATTTAGAGATATTAAAGAAAACAATAATCTTGATAGGTTAGAAGAAAGTGATGATGAAGAAGAGTTTGAAAATATTTCAGACGATAAATTTGTAGATTTAGAAAAATCATTGAAATTTAAATGCGTTTATTTAAAGTATTATGACTCCTGGAAACCTTTGATACAAACAGAAGAATTGGTATGCACTGAAAATGATATGCAAAAAATAGAAAAATATAATGCTCGGTAATATATATACATGCCAAAACGAAAAGGTGGAAGAAAAAAACGAGGAGGTAGTAAACAAAACCCTCTTGCAAATCCTGGAAATGTACATAACCCAAAAAATTTCGGTTCGGACCAAGGATTGATTAGCGGCTGTGCTGGGTGTGTTGGTGGTGATATTGCAATTGGTTCAGGGTGCACACTTACCAGTCAAGCAGCTGCACAAACATCTGCCACGCGTGGAATTAGTCGATTAATGAATGGTATAAGAGGTCAGGTTGGTGGTATTCAAACCGGTGGTGGCAACACAGCAACAACTACTTTTAAAGATTTACAAAATGCCGCAGAGAATGGAATGGGTTATGGTAGAGTACCGGTTACTTCTGTAACTAACTGTGGTGTCACTAGTTCAACCTCTATGGGGGCTGGTCAAAATGCTCAAGCGCAAAAAGGTGGTGGTGTCAGTCAAACAGCCTCTTGTGTCGCGGGATGTAATAATTTAGGAACTCCTGGTTATGGATTAAATGTAAAAGGCACGAGTGACTTAAATGCTACTTTAATGGGTTCAGGATATCCTGCCGTATCTCCATACAATACTAATAAATGCGGAGGAAGAAAAACGCGAAAACGCCGCAAGCATAAAAAACGACGCACGAAAAGAAAACATAAAAAGAAACGGCGCACAATAAAAAGAGGTACAAGAAGAAAAAGAGGAGGAGATGTTTCCACATTGCAAAAGATGAAACAAGAATGGCAACAATGGGTTGGCTTTCCACCACCATTAAGAGGAGGTAATTGTGGAAAAAGCCACTCAAAGAAAAATCAAGGTGGAACACGTAAAAAAATGAAGGGAGGATATGCACAGTTTGCTAGTAATGACCCAATGACCCCAGGATTCTCTTCGCCAAAACCAGGACCTCTTCCTTGGGCCACGGGACCTTTAAGTAAATCAAGACAAATTAACTGCCAAGATAACTACAATCACTATACAGGAAAAAGTAGCGCTTCTCCTGTATTAGATCAGGCTGCTCCTGTTACGCCATTTGGCGGAACTGCTTAAATAAATGTATAATAATATAATTATATATTTATTCATAACTTATTTAATCAAACACACACCTTGCAACAATTTTGCACACTGGTCTGGAACAGCCTTATGTTTTAGTATTTGACCATTCGTACTTAGCGTTGTCCACATATTTTTATTATACATTTCATTATTCGCCAATAATACAGTATATTTTTGCTTACGATACCACGTACATCTTTTTTTCCATTGTCTTTGAAACAATCCGTGCATATCTATAATATCAAATATTAACGCGTTGGATTTTTTTTTTCGCAATATTCTACCCACCGCCTGCCTAACATCTGTTTTGGGTGTCGCCATTAATAAAGACGTTAGTGTTTTAATATCCAGTGCCTCCTCTGCCATTGCATATGTTGCAATTATTATTTTCTTGGTTTCGCTTATTTTGAGGTCTGTTTGTTTCATTCCACCAATATAATAACCAACCGTGTGCAAACCTCTCTCTTGTATTGAGTCGTGTAAATATTTCAGGATGCTTTTATTGTGCGCCAATACTATAAATTGCTGTTCTGGTTTCTCTTTCAAAGAATCATCCAATACTTTTAATATAAAATCGCTTCTCTTCTCAAATTCACATAATTTTTTAATCATCCCAGAGTAATTCGTTTGACCGTTATACATCTTATCGACCTTTTCAAATTTATCGTCGTTCACTTCGTAATTTATACCTTTTACTACCACAACATCATCACCTTCGCGCTCCTTTTTATATACCACATCACCGATAAACATTTTAAACACGAATGATAATTTATCTTTTCTATCCATCGTTGCGGATAAGCCCAACATGTATTTTGTTACAATCTTAAATAAAGCATTACTGAAAACTGCTGCCGCCATGTGATGACAGTTGGATACTACTGGTCCGTCGATGTATTGTGGGTTATCTTTTAATGACTCACTCCCTATTACGAAATTATGATTATCCTCAACCTCAATATCATATACGTATGGTTTTTTATACCTATTAGCACCATTGTTTTTAAAATAACTTATACTTGATACCTTTAGTAATCCGTAATTTTGCAACTGGTCCGAGTTTATAGCTGGTAATATTATATTTTCGATATTATTTCTATCATATTTTGACACAATTAAATCACCCTCTTTTAATTTATTTGCTTCAATATATCCATTTATTGTTAAAATTTTGTGCTCTGGAGTGCAATTTATCACTCTTTTTGACATTTTTATTTTTATTAAATATTCTCTTTCTTTTCTCCAAGAGTGTGTCATTTTTTTATATTCGAAATTTTTGGTTTTTTGGTTAAAACTTAATATTTTGGGAAGCTGCTCTTTATTTATCCATTTTTCATATAAACTACCTATTTTTATTAATCCTTTATCTGTATGGATGTGTGTTTTATAAGGAAAACATTCGTCCAAAATGGTTAATCCAAAATTCTGGAACAAACTTGCAGGATATTTTTTCATGGAAATAGATTGAAGCATACCGATAACTATATCTTTACCTTCAATATCTATAACATCTCCTTGTATACGTCCCACTTTCGCTGTAGGCAGGAATTGATGTATTCTTTCTGTCCATTGCTGTAATAAAAACTCCTTGTGAACGATGACCAATGTCTTTTTCTTCAATTCAGAGATGATTTTCAATGATTGGACAGTTTTTCCGCCACCACAATGGATTTCCAGTAAACCACCTCCTTTTGTTTTAGCACATTCAATATATTTTTCGACTATTGGTTTTTGAAAATCTCTTAGTTCGCCTTCAAAATTTACATCGATGTCCTCTCCATCGGAAATTTTTATTGCATCCGGTTCTCCATAAGTATCCATACCATAAAATCGTGGAACATATATTTTATTAGGTGACTCGCGATATATAGGGAATGGTTCAGGTTTTGATAAAGAAGTTTTAGGCACAAATGCCTTCACTGTTAGTTCTTTTCTTATTAACTCCTGTTCTTGAATAGTTATATGTTCTTTCTTAATACTATATCCTTTGGGTCCCAGATAGGTGGCGATGTCTTCATCCATTTATATTAAATATATTGATTTATTTAGGTCGATTCATTATTTCAATTTCTTAGAATAAAAAATATAACCTTATGATATATGACAGATTTGTTCAAAATCATGAAAAAGGATACCCATCATTATGTATTGGCGGTTCTGCTTATTGTTTTCGTTGTGTCTGATGTTCAAGTGCCTGGAATTATTGGCGAATTAGTTGATACTATCCTTGGGAAAATTGTTGTTGTTATGTGTGCTCTTAGTTTATTTGGAGCACACCCTGTGGTTGGCGCAATTGGTCTTGTAGCTGCCTATCAACTTATTATGCGGTCACAAGGTCTTCAAGCTGCTTCAATATATATACCGAGTGAAATCAAAAAGTCACAGGTGTTAACTGCTATGAATCAATTCCCAGTTACTGTCGAGGAAGAAGTTATTTCCAATCAAATACCTTATGTCTTTAAAAGACACGCACAAGGTAATTCGCCATACAAAGGTGTGCAGGACAAATTACACGGCGCGGCAAAACTTAATGCTTCTAACTAATTAATAATAGTTTTAATAAATATTATTAATCTTGCGGAATTTCCAGAGATGATTCACTTGCCGCTGAAACACCATCGAGACGGGTGCGAATCATTGGCCATAATACATAATAGAAAAATATTCCACCGGCCAATATTGATAAAAGTACGATAATTATAATAAAAGCGGAGCTGTTGGTTATTTTTGACCAATCTATTGATGGTTTTTTAATACTTGTATCATCACCACTAGATGTGGGATCTGTATCATAATATTCTGTACATTCCATTGCTTGCGATGAACTGCCGTTATCTGTATCATTTGCCCCATTTGAATTATATGCAACAAACCCTTCTTTAAACCCGCCAACAAAACCTTCTTTCTTACTAGTCTTTGCTGCTGGTTTTATTGTTTTTTTGATTAATTCTAAATCAGACGCATTAATAACCGATGCATGCTTATTATCAAATACAATCATCGTGGCTTGCATATTGCAGGGAGGATAAGGTGAATCACCGATATAATGATAGAAAGGTGTTTTGGGTGCAGGCATCACGTCATTTAATGACCAATTTCTAACATTTACGGTAGTTGGGTTATTTTTTTCAAGAGGAATATGGGATGCAATTTGTTTAAAAAAATTTACAGAATCTCCACCACCCTCATTGGTTTTAATAGGCAAACATATCATGAAATTTTTTGTTCCTCCACTATGTTTTAATATTAATTCTGCCTCTGTATGTTTACCGTCGAATGTATGCAAGGAAGGAATATATAATCTGACACTATCGATGCTAAGTCCTTGCGAATTATACGTTACATTATTTTTTCCATCTGTTTTGATTTCTAAATAATCTCCTTTATTAATTAATTTACAAGTACTATTAGAATTGTATTTAAAATTAAAATTACAATTTTCTTTGCACTTATCTTCCTGTTGTGTTTTTAATTTCGTAGCTTCATTGTTAGGGCAACTCATTTAATATACTAATATAATAAAATAATATTTTTTTATTGTATATACCAATGACCATTACAAAGAAACGATTGAGAAAAAGAATCATAGGAAAAAACACCGTAACCCTTAGAAAAAGAAGAAAGTCTAAAGGAAGGAAAAGAAGAAGTTTTAGAAACAATAGACATGTTAATTTAAGAACATCTAGTTTGCGGCGAGGAGGTGCTGCCAAAAAGAAGAAGAAGAAAAAATCAACACCTAAGAAACCTGCGACTTCTCCTAAGAAAAACGCCGTTAATAAACCTGCGACTTCTCCTAAGAAAACAACCGTTAATAAACCTGCGACTTCTCCTAAGAACACCGCCGTTAATAAACCTGCAACTTCTCCTAAGAAAAACGCCGTTAATAAACCTGCGAGTAAAGGTACACAGAAGAAAAGAAGGAAAAAAACAGCATCCAAAGGTACACAGAAGAAAAAACCAGCAGCAGCAACGACAGCAAAACCAGCAGCAACGACAGCAAAACCAGCAGCAGCAGCAACGACAGCAGCAACGACAGCAAAACCAGCAACAGCAACGACAGCAAAACCAGCAGCAGCAGCAACGACAGCAGCAGCAAAACCAGCAGCAACGACAGCAAAACCAGCAGCAGCAGCAACGACAGCAAAACCAGCAGCAGCAGCAACGACAGCAGCAGCAAAACCAGCAGCAACGACATCAGTAGCAACGACAGCAGTAGCAACGACAGCAACGACAGAAAAACCAGCAGTCGTTAAAAAAACAGAAGTTCCACAAGAGAAAGTTATCCAAAAAGCGGAGACACAAACCGCTCTTCCTACAGTACCAAAATCGCAAGTCATGGATATAAAAAAGGTGACAGAAGAGGTAAAACAAGCCAATAAAAGTATTATTAAAAAAGCTGAGGCGTTAGAAAAAAATTCTGTGACCGCAACAAAACAAGTCGAAGGCGCTAGAGATACTCTTGTAAACGCGGTCAATAAATCTTTTAATTCGGTAAAAACAGCAATAAATACACAATCGAAACTAACCAAAACCTTCGTTGAAACACTTGAAAAATCTGCAACCCCTATTAAACCACCAAAAACTCCCAGTGGTAAAAAAGTTATTAAAATCGCTATAATAACGAGGGACGATGCACAAACTTTAGTCTCTAATCCTGGTGGCGGAACTGCGGAGGCTGCAATGCGGGCTACAAAAAATATTGTAAATGCACAGGCATAGATATCAAATTAATATAATCTAAATCACTTAATTATATTAATCACTAAAAGTTCTTTGGCGTTGCTGTGAAATGGGAATTGATACTTCCAATTTCTCTCCAATGGATGTCTTAAAATCTATCAAAGACATAATGATACTGTCAATTTTACAAATCAACTTCGCCTCTGTTGGGTATGTTTTTTTTAATGTATATAATCCAGTCATTAATGAATTTGCTAAATCCCTTAGCTTTTTCCCCAAAACTCTATACCTAGTATCATAGGTGATTTTTAAAATATTTAATACTTTATCTAAATATTTCATAAATTTTGAAAAATCTTCATCTAGATGATTAAATGTATGAGAACGACCTTGTCTTGTCCACCATCTTCTAAGCTGGACAAGATACTCTCCCCTGACATGTCTATAGTATACGCCACTACTATCTCTAGCAAGCTTGTCTCCATCTTCTAATTCACCTATTTCTTTAAATTTTGCCGAATAACTATTATATTCATCTTGCATCTCTTTAAATTCTTGCTCCTGAAAATTCATTTGTGTATTTAAACCCAAATTTTTACTCATTGCCATAAATGCCATTTATATATTCGCAATATTTTAAAGATAAGGAATATACCGAGGCAAAGCATTCTCGTATGTGGTCACTTTGAAAGCATCTTTGTAACCCTCCACATATATCGTATCACCATTGTACAAGTCATCGCACCCATATTCATTTGTACAACTCCGACCATTGCGTGATACCGGCAATTTAATCCCTTGATGTTGGTCACTTATTGTATAATATTGCCATTTGTTACGATTTGTATGTAGGGGTCTGCCCATTAGAGGTAAAATTGTTTCTTTCCCATTTAATCTGGTTAATAAACCGACTTGACGGTATGCATCATCAAATCCTTGCGTTCTAACATTAATTGGGACTCCTCGAGGATCAATGGCAGTTCTCACTGGGGGCATGAATCTATCGAGTTTCAAAGGTGGAGAATACGGATTCATTAAAACATCACGGGGCGCATCAGTATTAGTCACATTCCATCTAGGAAATGCTTCGTTTCCCTGGGAAATTATGTCTCTGTTTACAATAACTGTTGATTGATTTGGAGAGAATCCTGAATAATAGAAAAAAAGTCCAATTAAACCTAATGCACAAATTAAAAATGTAATTGTTACATTTTCAATACAAATTACTCCTGGGGGACATTTGCGACGAGCCATTTATATTAAATGTTTATTTTTTTTTACCATTCGGCAATTTGATACCACCCATCTTACCCATTAATCCTTTCAAGTTATCCATTCCGCCTAATTTATCCAACATACTCCCCGCTTGTTCCATAAGAGGAGCGAAATCCTTCAATTGCCCCATCAATTCCTTTTGTTGGTCCATTAATCCCTTTGTATCATTCGTTAAGTTTTTCATACCACCATCACCCAACATCTTATTAAGATTGTCGTATGCTTGTTCCATGGTAGCAGCATAATCTATTCTGGTACTGTCAACCTCATCTTCCTCCTCTTCAGTTGCAGCTCTTGCAGCCTTTGCTGGTCTGGAAGAAGCAAATTGACTTTTCATTGCCTCCTTCTTCTTCTTTACTTCTTTTCCTTCTTTCATCCCTTCTCTCATTCGACTACTAGCATAAAGGATGTTTGTTCCTAATATGGCTGAACTCAATATAACAATCATATTTTTACTAAAGTGGCTTGCCAATGCACAAATGGCAATAAATACCATCAATGAATTAAAATCCTCAATGGCTAAATATCCTAAAACATTGGTTACGGCAACGAATAATACTAAATACAATACATACTTGTTCTGGAGTAGTTTTTCCATTATTATATATATAAATTAGATATAATAATATAAATTAGTTAAAAAATCCTTGTTGCTTTTGCCTTTTTCTTATCAGCATTATCGGCTGCGTCAGCAGCTGCCATTACCTGATTGGCAGCTTTCGCTTTTACGTCAGCACATTCACCGTTAACCTTGGCTGAACCATCAGAACATGTCTCACTTTTAACTATATCATCACTAGCTTCCGAGTTTAATTTGCGAGCTGCTTCTGCTGCTGCTTCGCTTCCTGTTTTATTACCCCCATCAAATCCTTCCTTAAGACGTCCACAGCCGAAAAGAATGTTAGAAACGAAAAGACCAATAAAAATATCAACAGTGCGATTCTTGGTGAATTGGTTGGCGAGGTATGCTGCGCCGCCTAGCACTAAAACACACTCGATGGATCCAAGTGAAACATATCCCAGAACATTAATCACCATGAGTGCCACTGCGGCATAGTAAAGGTATTTACTCTTCAATACATTATTAAAATTCATCTTATATATAATTCAAATATAAAAAATTGATTTAATGCTTATTTGGGAAGATAATCCTAAATATATATGAATGATTTCGTCGAATTAATTGAACCAAAATATAAATTAGCCATATGTGAACTATATCATCCATATTTTCATGGTGACCTAAATGACGAAGACAACAAAGTTAAAAATTATCTTTATAATTCTTACTTATGTGCTTATACTATAGAAGAGGATGAGTTATACGACCTATATCCGTGGCGGTCCCATGAAAGACCTTGGGGCTTGCCTTTGGAACGATCGTGGCCTGATGTAAAACATCCTTCAATACGCAATTATCATAATATTGTTAAAAAATATGCATTGGAAATTGTGCAAATGATTCATATAAATACGGGGCATCAAATGTGTATACCAAAAACATTTTGGCTGAAAATAATTCAGCGAAAATATAAAAATTATTATAAAAAACTTCAGGAGCGAATTCGACGGGCCAAACATCCTAAAGCCTTGTTCAAACGACAAATTACAGGAAAGCGATTTTAACGACGTTTCTTCCGACGTTTCTTCCGACGTTTCTTTGTTTGTTTGTGTTTCTTATGTTTACCGCGTAAACTTTTTCTCCTAGATTGTCTCAATGAACGACGACTAATTGCCGCACGAGTAAATTTGTAACCACCTTTCTTTTTCTTTCTACTGGTGTTTTTTGCTTTTTTCTTTCGACCACCGACAAGAGGTATGGGACCCTCATCATCTAGCGCTCTATCTACTGGTGCCAAGATGCCAACAGCTGTGGCTATAGAATTAATTTCTCCAATTAATCCGGCCATCATCTGTGGAATATCCACATTTTGAAGTTGCTCTGCTAAATCTGCCATAGCTTGTGCTTGTTGAGGATTAATATATCCCTGTGCATTTACAGCATTAATCAACTCAACTAATGCTTCCTGTGCTTGTCCTGCTGCAGCTGCGGCTGGTCCTGCTTGAGCACCTATGGATAACAGACGACCATAGATTTCTCTTAAACGAATAACTGCTACTTCGCGGAACTCATCTGCTTTACCTGCTACATAATTTGAATTTTGTATATAATTTGCGCCCAATTCTGCATTTTGTATTGCTAACTGCCACGCATCAGTGTCTCCTGGTGTACCTACCGGGACCTCTTCCGGTTGTGGTCCCGTTGGATTTAATCCTAATGCTGCTAAATTTGCTGCGGCTGTGGGTCCTGCAGGGGCAGCATATGGTGTAACTGCGCCTGGTTGATTTAATTGATTTGCCAATGCATCTGTTACAGGGTCTGCTGGCGCGTAAGGACCCGGTACTCCTCCTGGTATTAGATATGGAAGTCCTACTGGATTTGCGTTTGGGATTGCTGCTGCTCTTGCTGCCATTTATATATATATATTAATAAATATATTAAATCATAGCCTCTCTTAACATTTCTTGAACAATTTTCAATCCTTGTTTATAAACTTCGATTAAATGTCTATAATCTTTTTTTTTAGTACCCATATTTCTTTCTAATTCATCACCTTGCATTTTTAATCTGCTTATTTGTGTCATGGCTCCAGCCAGATCAGTATTTTTTTGTTGAATGTGAGCTTGTATAGTTGCTAAACGCGCCGTTATAATTGCCATTCTTAGTTCTAAAAAAGATTGTACTGGATTAGTAGGATCTAAAAGTGTATTTAATGGGATACGTTGTTGTTGTCTTTGTTGTGCTAAATTCCGGATATTTTGTAGATGGGATTGTATATTTGGTTGAGCCATTACTTATATATTCCTCATATTAGTTTGCGGTTGTTGTTGTGGTTGTGATGGTTCACCAGTTATTCGATCCAACTCACCTTTTATATTATCCATTTCTCCTAAAATCTTATTCTGCTGGAAACGCGCTTTATTCGCCATTTCCGCTGATAATCCTGCTTCTTGTAATATTTTATCCAAATAACCCATCAACATTTCCAGCTGTTTACGCTCTCGTTCTTTTTCATCAACTATATATTTATGGTATCGTTTGTAATCATCTGTCACACTTTCTAAAAACTCGTTCTCATTTTGAACCTTCTTTGTCTCTTCTAAATAGCCCATAACAGAGTCCTGTGTTTTGTTAATTTCTGACTGTAACAGCTCGATAATTTTATCTCTATTTGCTAAATCCATTGATTAATATAATAAGAGATTATTTTATTTTTTCGCTATCCGCACCACTGTAGGCATTAAATACTAATTGTTTTTAATTTCACCAGACCATTTGTAGTGCTAAAGTATTTTATTGAAAAATATTTAAATGTTTAGTGATATTATTTAGGATGTCGAAAATGCAAAAAGAACCCCTCCTCGCGGAAAATCCCAATCGCTACGTTATGTTTCCTTTACAAGACCAAGATATTTGGAAGAGTTACAAGAAAATGATGGATTGCTTCTGGCGAGCCGAAGAAATTGATTTTTCAAAAGATATGACACATTGGGAAACTCTCACCGAAAAAGAACAATATTTTATCAAGATGATATTAGCCTTTTTCGCTGCGAGTGACGGTATCGTTATTGAAAATCTGGGCGCACGTTTCATGACAGAAGTTCAATTGCCCGAAGCAAGAGCTGCATACGGATTTCAACTCATGATGGAAAATGTGCATTGTGTTTCTCATAATACAAAAATATTAACCGATAAGGGATATTTTGATATTGGTGAATTGGAAAATGAATTTGTAAATGTTTGGAATGGCGACCAATTTTCCAATGTCCAAGTTAAATATACTGGAAACCAACCTATATTTAAGGTAATTCTCTCCAATGGAATGGAATTGGACTGTACTGATGGCCATAAATGGTTGGTTCGTACCGGAAACCAGAGTCATCCTGAAAGATGTATTCAAGAAAAGGTAGAAACCAAAAATCTTAAAGTTGGAAATGTTCTATCGGATTATGACCTACCTGTAATTAAATGTGAAGACCCCGATGAATTCAAAAACCCATACATACACGGTTTCTTCTGTGGAGATGGAACTTATACGAACAAATATCCTGTGGTTTACTTGTATGATAAAAAAAGAGAGCTGTTGCCACATTTTAATCCAGAAAAGATTCAAAAGAAAAAAAATCCTATCAGATTTAATATTACAAATAAAATAAATAAACGAAAATATGAAGTTCCTATTAATTATAGCATTAAAACAAAATTAGAGTGGTTGGCTGGTTATGCCGATGCCGATGGATGTATTAATCTAAATCAGCCAAAAGACGCGACCTCTATTCAGATTACTTCGGTTAATAAGTCATTTTTAAAAAATGTTCAAATTATGTTGACCACTCTGGGCATAATATCTACTATTAAATTAAACAGTCCTGCTGCTAAAAAATTATTACCCGATGGTAAGGGAGGGCATAAATATTATAATTGCAAAGACTGTTTTGTATTGTATATTACTTGTAAAAATGTCAATAAACTCATATTGCAAGGGTTTTGTCCCAGAAGGTTAAATATTTTATATTGTGAAAGGATGGATAATTCGTATTCATCAGCCCTCAAAATAAAAATTAAAAGTATTGAAAAAATTTCGGACGATGAAAAAACCTTTTGTTTTTCAGAACCCATTAATCATACTGGAATATTTAATGGGATATTAACTGGGCAAAGTGAAACATATTCTCTCCTCATCGATACATACATTAAAGACGAAGTAGAAAAAACCAAATTATTCACGGCATTAGATAACTTCCCCTGTATTAAAAAGAAAGCCGACTGGGCTATTAAATGGATTAATGATAAACGTTCTTCTTTTGGTACTAGATTGCTGGCGTTTGCATGCGTCGAAGGGATTTTCTTCTCTGGCGCATTTTGCTCCATTTATTGGCTCAAAAAACGCGGATTAATGCCGGGATTGACTTTTTCAAACGAACTAATCGCCAGAGACGAAGGCATGCATACTGACCTAGCCGTGCTATTATTCCGCAAATTAAATAAAAAGCCGAATAAAAAGAAGGTATATGATATTATTAAAGAAGCCGTTACCATTGAAAAAGAATTCATCTGCTCTGCTCTCCCATGCAAACTCATTGGTATGAATGCTAAGCTCATGTCGCAATATATCGAATTTGTAGCAGACCGTATTGTTCAGCAATTGGGCTTTGATAAAATCTACAAAACAGCAAATCCTTTCGATTTCATGGAAATGATCTCATTAGAAGGTAAAACGAACTTTTTCGAAAAGCGCGTCGGAGA
>Ga0114918_10003095_pt1 | contig 14756 bp, 9 predicted proteins | sample LantaG_FD_87015 | JGI IMG/M metagenome (GOLD analysis project Ga0114918, IMG submission 87015) | Deep subsurface microbial communities from Baltic Sea to uncover new lineages of life (NeLLi) - Landsort_02402 metaG | ecosystem: Environmental > Aquatic > Marine > Oceanic > Sediment | place: Baltic...
AACGTTCATCCGAATCGCATCTTCGATATCGACGGCTAATTCCTCATTAGAAAGTTCCTTGAGTATGCTTGGGCCGCCGCTGCACCGCATCACGATTGGTTTGGTCAGCGAAGGCGGTACTGTGGTTCGCAGAATTCCCCGGGTCAACATTATTGCGTCGGCATAGTACATGAGCGGCACGATAGTCAGGTCAATTCGCTCAAGCCCGGTCGTTGGGCCCTGAAAATAGCCGTGATCGATTGCAAACATTACCGTTCGACCCGAATCGGGATTGAATATCCTTGAGAGCCTATTCTTCATGCCCCAGTCAAGAGAGCCCGACCCTTTTAGAAAAAAGCCCGGTGTCTTCATGGGAGTGTCTTCGTAAAACTTTTTCGCTTCTTTTACTGCATCTGTATCAGCCATGATTCTGTCCTTTTCTTTATTTAAGCGGCGTCTTGCTTTTCGGCCCCGTTGTCTTTCCACATCAATGGAGTCGCGGCGACGAACCAGACGATTGTGGCGAGCAGCATTAGCCACTTGACCGTGTCCAGCTCCATTCGGCCCGCAAGGAAAATAATCGAAGGCAGTGTCAAACCGATTAGTGCCAGCAGTGAGACTATTTGCAAAATAGGACGCATAATAATTTCTCCTTTTATACCGCTATACGGAGCGGATCTTTTTCTGATAAAATTTGCTCAGGACGACATACAAAATGGCCGTGACGAACCAGCCGGGCAGGGAGACAAAGAAAATCTGCAAGCCTGCAAACTTTACCAATATCCATGCTGTTGCCAGTGTTACGAACCAGGCCAGGCCTGCCGCCCAGTTGAAGCTTTTGCCGCTCAGTTCGGCGTAGTAACTTTGCAGGCCGAACTTGCGGATCAGCCAGAAGTCCACGAATATTACCGCGCCCATCGGCATTAGAACCAGGCCGTACAGTGCGACAAAACCCAGCAGCTTCATCGCAATTGCCGGGAACATCCCCGAGATCGTCGCAATTGCGCCGGTAATCAACGTCACCTTGAAACGGGACGATTTCGGCGAGAGCGCCTGGAATGCGAGTCCCGCACGATAGATGGTCGGGTTGGCGGTCGTCCAGCCCGCGATAATTACACATAGCAGACCGGCAATTCCCGCGGCACGAAACGCCAGCGGACCCGGCAGCACATCCGTGTCGGCGGGATCGAGGTGCAATTGATAGGCGTAAAGGATCGAGGCGCTGATCCATGCCATGAAGTGCCCTACGTACATACCCGCGGCGCTGGCCACGCCGTACCATGACTTTTTCGCGAATCGGAACACGGATAAATCGCTCATGCCGATGTGCATGGCCATATTGCAAAACCACGCGAAGAACAAGACGTGCCAGAAGGTGAATTTGACCTGTCCCGCCTGAGGATCACCGCCCACCCAGATATGCTCTTTCGCTAATTGCCACGCGTCGCCGAGTGAAGCAACATCGGTATTTGTGGCGACGATGAACTGGCGAAGGCCAATGAATCCAAAGGCGAGGAAGACCAGAACCATCCATGGGGCGGCCACGTTTGCGAACTTTGACACAGTTTGGTAGCCGTAGGCGGCGACGATGGCGATAAGCCCACCGGCGACGGCGACCGCGAGGACCCAGCCGACACTGTTGGGGTAAAGGTCGTTAAGGCCCGGCATTTTGAAATTGAACCAGACGCCGATTGCCGTTGCCGAGACGGTTACCATTGCCCCTGCGAGGAAGCAGAACATCGCGCCGTTAGCGAGGTTATAAAGCGTTACGAGCTTGCGGCCGCAAATCTTCTCAAGTTGATAGTAGAGCGTAAGGCGGCTTCGCGTAGCTATCGGTGCACACATAAACATCCAGCTAAGGACCGCAAGGGCGTTACCGAGGAGAAGCCCCATGATAAGATCATAAGCACTGACTCCCGCGGCGACAAATAGCGGCCCGAGCATTAACTCGGTCCCGGCACAATGTTCGCCGGCATACATTCCGATGAAGCTCTTGAAACCGAGCAGTGCACTTTTCGGCACCGGCTCGCGCTCGAACTCACTTCCCGCTTGTGTTTGCTGCGACTGCTGATCCGTCTCCATGCCGTCTCCCTTACTCTTTAACAGTGATAAGTATCGGTTCTACCCGCGTTTGCTGAGAACATCCTTTTCGTAGGCTCTGGTCTCATCCAGCCATGATTCGCCGGCCGGGGTCTCCATTTTCGTGCAATAATAATCCCATACCGCTCCGAAGGGCAGTGTTTTTAGCTCTTCCTGCATCGCCAGGCGTCCGGTGTAATCGCCGTCCAGTTCCATTTTACGTAACATTTCAGAAGGTTCCAGCAGGGCGATCAAGAGGGCCTTTATCATGCACCGTGTCCCTATCACCCATGCCGCGATGCGGTTGATGCTGGCATCGAAAAAGTCCAGGCCGATGTGCACCCGTTCGAGATAATCGCCGCGAACGATCTCCTGCGCGATGGCTCGCAGCTCGTCCGAGAGAATCACCACGTGGTCGCTGTCCCACCGCACACCCCTGCTGACGTGGAGCAGGATTTCATCGATGAAGGTCATTACCGATGATATCTTGTCGGAGACGACCTCCGTCGGGTGAAAGTGTCCCGTATCCAGGCAGAGCAGCGTTTTGTTTTCGATAGCATAAGCCAGATAGAATTCATGCGAGCCGACAACGTAACTTTCCGAGCCGAGCCCGAACAGCTTGCATTCGACGGCGTCGAGGAGCCTGCTGCGGCCTATCTTCTTGGCGAAGATTTCATCGAGCGATTTTTTCAGCCGTTCTCGCGGTCCTTTGCGGTCGGCGGGAATATCCTTGGAGCCGTCCGGTATCCACAAGTTCGTGACACAGGGCGTGCCCAGTGCGTTTCCAATTGCGGCTCCGATGTCCCGGCATACAATTCCATGCTCGATCCAGAACTTCCGTATACCTTCGTCGGCGCTGGACAGCGTGAAACCGCTGTCGGCTTTCGGATGCGAGAAAAATGTCCCGTTGAAATCCATTCCCATGCCGTTTGCTTTGGCCCAGTCGATCCATGCAGTGAAGTGTTCCGGTTCCAGCTCGTTGCGATCTACCTTGCCGCCTGCTTCGGCGTACATTGCGTGCAGGTTCAGCCTGTGCTTTCCCGGTATCAGGCTCAGTGCTTTGTCAATATCGGCCCGCAATTCGTCAGGCGTCCGAGCCTTGCCGGGATACGCGCCTGTGGCCATTATGCCGCCCCCGCTAAGCCCTTCGTCGCTCTCGAATCCGCCGACGTCGTCTCCCTGCCAGCAGTGCAGCGATATGGCTATTTTGCCCAGCCGATCCATCGCCTCGTCACTATCGACACCCAGCGCGGCGTAACGCTGCCGTGCCGCCTCATATGCTTTTTCGATATTCTTCAAACTGCTCATCATGAACCCTTCAGGTATATTTTGTTGATAATTTGACACTCAAGAGACACAATTTTCCAGAAGTTTCTTTTCCGCCTGCCTGGTCCAGAGTCCGTCGCTGAGGCACTCGGCGACGTCCGGCATTTTTTCGGCCAGCTCTTTCAGTCTCACCAGTCCCAGATCCCGGCAGGCCGGATAGACGATAATCTTGCCGGCAATCGAACGATTCTCGACGGCCCGGATTCCATCGGTCGCGCCTTCAAGCCCGCTGATCGCGGCAACGCTGAGGTTGGTATCGAGCCGGCCGGATTCGACTTTGGAAAGCATGAGCTTCATATCATCCAAAGTCGAGCCGCTTGTCCCGATGAAATACAGCCGCTTTTCGATGTATGTATCGAGGTCGATTTCTCCGGTGACCGTTGCCGGGATGCCGGCGAAGATATTTATCAGGCCCCGCTCGTCGGAACCTCGCACCGCGGCGGCGACCAAAGCGGGAATCGGAGCCATCAAAGCAGTATAATCGAATGCCCCGGGCGTTTCTTCCTTTGTCGGATTACATGTCTTGTACTGAACGCCGTTCTTTTCGGCCAGGGGTGCGGCGATTTTTGTCAACGCGGCCAATCTACCGTCGTCTACGTCGCTTCCGAAAACACTGACGCCCTCGACGCCCTGGCAGATATTTCGGATTACGTGCATCATTCCCATTGGGCCGCCTGCGCCGATGACGTTGATTTTGTCGCCGGGGCGAATTTCGTCGGTCTCTGGAATGATTTCCATCGACTCGGCCGGGTCCGACCCGGTAGTGCCGATGATACGGATGCCGCCGTAGTGAACTCTGCCGACCATAGTGATAACGTCCCTGCCGAATTTGCCGCCGCAAAGGACGATATTCAGAATGCCTTTCAGGGCGACTTTTGCGAATAATGCTTCAACAACCTCCGGCACGAAGCCGAAATAAATCACATCATCATAGCCCGCATCGGCAAGCTCGGCTATATTTTCAACTTTTTTAATCGGGAGGGATAATCCCGCCGGTGCCGGAGCCTTCGAGATCCAGGTGATTTTAGCAGGCTTGCCATAGCGGCTGAACAAATCTCCAAAAGCGTTTTCGGGCACCTCCGTATCCGCGACAACGAGCATGTGACCGCCGGCTTTTAAGCTCGTTCGCTCCGTAGAGGCATAGGCGTCCTCGACGCACGCCCAGGGTTCCACGAGTGCCACAGCAGAGCCGGACAGTTCCTCGCTGACGGGCAGAAGCATGGAATCACCTTCCGGCGACGTGATTATTCTTTTGTCCATGAGAACGTATTCGGCAAGGGCTCCTTCGAAATTGTATCCGAGAGCGCCGTTGGAAGTTGCCGTACGCACCCAGCGATAATCCGTCTGCACAAGGAATCTTTGCCCGGGCTCGAAATCTTCGACTCCGGGTCCGACCGCTTCGATTCGAATCACGGCCTCGTGGCCCGGCACTGTCGCTGCGTCACCGGGAACGTAGCTGGGTATCTCTTTGAGAATATCCAGGTCGACGCCGGAGACTATCTCGCTTTTACGAACGTGTGATGAAAATTGTTTGAGAAGCTTGAGATCGGAAAAGCAAAGCCCGACCGCCTCGACCCGGCAGAGAATCTGATGCCTGCCCGGCATGGGGACTTGTTTGGATTTATTTAAGATAAGCTCATCCGGGCCTACTAACTGCACCGCATACTGTGTTTGTGGTATATCTGTCATAATAATTCTTTTCTCTCTGTCATTGCGAGCGTAGCGAAGCAATCTCAAATCGCAACAAATGAGATTGCCGCGGCCTGCTCGGCAGGCCTCGCAATGACATGTATAATCAATTTTTTATTCGAGCTAATATGTCCTTAGGAGTTAAATCTTTACTCAAGCGGCCAAGGCTGTCTTCATGCTCCGGCTGTAGTGAGCGTCCGAGCTGCTCGAAAAACTTATTCTTACAGGCGGCGTTTTCGAAATTCTTATTTGCCCACTTACTGGTATATCCCAGGCCGCATTTCCTTTGAAGCACCGAATGGGCGTAAATGATATTCGCGCCTTTAAGGAACACGGGCCCCAAAGGCTCAAGCTCCTTGCTTGCGAAGTCGTCGACAAATTTCTGCCCGGGGCTGTTCATCTCGGTGCCTTCCACAACTGGCAGATGCAGCTTCTCGGCCAATTCCACCACGTGGTAGAGGTTCTCCAATTTTACGCTGCTTGCCCCCGGCGTGTAATTACGGTCCGGAATGACATTGATTGCCGCGGCTCCGGTGCTCATTGCCACTTCAAGCAATTCCTCGATTGCTTTCTCGCCGTCACTTGTTCCGTCCAGCCATGTGTGTACGGGGATTCCGCCGGATGCGAGGATGAAGCTGTTTGTATTGGCCATATGAGGAAATGAGCCTTTGCCGGGCTGAACGTACCCAACGCCGCCGCGTTTCATAGTCTTAGCTCGAATCGCATTGAGTAAATCCCTGCTCTCGGGAAGCTGCGAGGTTGTGATCTCCATACCTAATTTATCAGACCAGAAATCGGCCAGTTCTTCGGGCCGGTCAAAGATTTCCAGAGCCTTACGGGCGTAGGCCGAACACATATGACGCTCGGTCGCATTGCCCGATGGCGTCAGCGTAAGCAAATCCCGCTCATAGTCGAGCTCCACCGGACGAAGATGCCTGTTAACCCTTTCCATCAGGTCCCGGTTTCTCCGCTGGGCGGTATCTCTAAGTCCCGCGAGGAACTTTTTCTGCTGCTCCGGGACGTTGGCAGAGGGAAATCCCACGCCCATGTGATACGAAATGCCCGGCTCGCCGGGAGAATTGATTACCCTGTCTTCGAATTCCGGAACAAATACCCGTGTCTCAAGCCCTGCGCAGCCCTTCATGCCGAGCAGCTTACAGGCATTCAGAAACTCATCGAGGGCGTCCAATACGTCAAAATCGACGACACCCGCGACGGCTAAACCGGCCTTACGTGCCAGCCAGGCGAATTTGCTTGGCGAATAACCGTACGTGTTGTAGGAGAAAAAGGTATGGCAGTGAATGTTGACGTCTGTACCAGCCTCGGGCAAATTGATTTTCCCGGCTTCGACCTTCTCACAGAGAGCCGACAGGGCATTATTTCTTTGGCCCGGGTCGAAACTATCCAGTTGTTGTTCGAGTTTTTCGATCAAAGTATGTTTCCTTTTTTACTTTTTGCTTTTCTCATATTGCTCTTGCCAGAGCGCGGTATCCTGCGGCTCGTATTCTTTGAGCTCGAATGAATTGCCGACGATCCGGCGGGCCTCTGCGAGAGTTTTTATCTGTCCGGTTGCTATGGCCTGCATCAGGATATTGCCGCTGGCAGTGGCCTCAATGGGGCCGGTGATAACTTTCCTGCCGAGCGCGTTGGCCGTAAACTGGCAGAGCAGCTCGTTCTGGATTCCGCCGCCGACGATATGCAAAGTTTCGATCTTATGTCCGGCGACATCTTCAACGGCCTCCATTACGGAGCAGTACTTCAGGGCAAGATTTTCCAGGATCGTCCTTGTCATTTGCCCCTTATCCTCGATCGGTTTTTGGTCTGTCTCGATCAGGTAGTCGTTAATTCTTTTCGGCATATCACCCGGCGCGAGGAATCCGCTGTAATCGACGTCGATATGGCGGGCGAAGGGTTCGGCCTTTTCGGCCATGGCCGTCAGTTCGGCATAGGAAAGGTCGGTTCCTTCTCGCTGCCATTGCCTTCTGCATTCCTGTGTTAGCCAGAGTCCCATGATGTTCTTCAAAAGCCGGATTGTATTTTCAACTCCCCCTTCGTTTGTGAACTCATACTTGAAAGTCTTATCGTTGATTATAGCCTGTGGTACTTCGACGCCCATAAGCGACCATGTCCCCGATGAGAGATATGCCCATTTGGCATCCCCGGCGGCAGGCACTGCGGCTACGGCTGAGGCTGTGTCGTGTGAGCCGATCGCGATTATGGGAACGGGCCCGCAGAGAAGTTCCGTCCCAATTTCGGCGGTCAACTGGCTTACAACGGTCCCCGGCCTGATGATTTTCGGCATGATTTCAGGCGGCAAAGACAGACCATCCAGAACTTCTTTCGACCATTTACCGGTTCTCATATCCATAAATTGCGAGGTGCTCGCCAGGCTGTATTCGGCAAAAATCTTGCCGCACAGAAAGTAGCTGAACAAATCCGCGATGAAAATAAGGTTCGTAGCCGTGGCCATGGAAATGGAATTTTTAAGTCGCATTGCGAGCAGTTGGTAGACGCTGTTAAACTGCAAAAACTGCAAGCCGGTGTTTTCGTATATCTCGCGCTTGCTCATTAGCTCGAATGCTTTTTCCGTTATACCAGTAGTTTGGCTGTCGCGGTAGTGATAGGGATTTTCAATCAGCTCGCCATCTGCATCCAGCAGGCCGAAATCTACGCCCCAGCTATCTATGCCGATGCCCCAGACCTGGGCGCCTGCCGCTTTTGTTGCCTTGCCTATACCTGCTTTAATCTCGGAAAACAGCTTCTTGAAATCCCATCGCAGCGAGCCATTCTCTTCGATCGGTCCGTTGCCGAAGCGATGAATTTCTTCGAGGACAACTTTGTCGGCCGAAACAGAACCGAGCATCACTCTGCCGCTCTCGGCACCAAGATCAACTGCGATATATTTTCTCACTTCCGCCATTGTTGACTCCTTATTCCAAGAATATAAGTATAAGAAAAGGAATTTATACTCCAGATTCTGTGCTTTTGCAAACTGAAAATCATAGGCCAAAGGATTCCCGAAGATTCTATGCGGAAGTATCTTGACAGAAACGCTGAAAAGGATATTATAATTATATTACCTTTTATCAATTTCAAAGCCACGAAAAGAGGAGATAATATGTGAGTACTTTTATTGATTGAGTTTCTACAGCTCCTATGGCGGCGGTCCCAGCACGTATCAGGTGCACAATAAATACAGATAATTTGTTGAGGAGATGAGAAAATGAAACGTAAAGGCGCCATTTTTACTGCCGTTTTAGTAGTGCTACAGTTGTACAACAGCAATTTGACTTCTGCCGGGGGCGAGATAACCGACCCCGAGGCGTCAACAACGAAATCCAGAATTGACTTGAAGGGGACTGTTGACAGTACTATCGCCGATTACTACAAAGATGATTTTGAAACGGGTGATTTCAACACATTTCCGTGGGAACATTACGGAGATATAAGTTGGACCATTACCTCGGGAGAGAGACATTCCGGGACTTATAGTGCCAAAGCCGGCGCCATCGACCACTATGAAAGTACCACTCTGCCGGTGACACTTGATTGTGTATCCGGGGATATCACATTCTATTGCAAAGTCTCTTCTGAGTCGAGCTTTGACTATTTGACATTTTACATCGATGGAGTGGAACAGGATAAGTGGTCGGGCGAGGAGGACTGGGCTGAGGTGTCTTTCCCCGTGATAGCGGGGACGAGAACTTTTGAGTGGACGTATTCAAAAGACGGCTCGGTGTCGGAATACGACGATACGGCGTGGATTGACGATATTGTATTTCCAATCGTCGGCAACTCAGTGCCTCAGCCACCACTGCCGGATGGTCTGATTATGGAAGGCGACTTGGTTATGGGTGAAGGCTATGCTGATTCACGTTATGAAACTTCGCTCTTATGGTTTACGGTCGAACAAGCCGATATCGGTAAATATTTTCACTTCAGTGCGATCGCGAATGGTCCGTTGGCATTGTTTGCGGTTCGCGGTGACAGAGATGGAAATAATCGCGATTTTGGAGCGTCGGACAGCTTGCTCTCGGTCGCTCGTGTCGTTAATCCCTATGTGAATCCACAGACGGAGTTTCGCGCTTTTGCCGCCGGAGATTATACGCTTGTATTTAAATCTCATATATATGAAGACCCATATTCCTGGCGACAGGAATATGTGGCTCCTTCGAGGATGTCCGTTCACTACAGAGTCACCAAGACAGACCACTCTCCGGCTTGGGCGGAAGGAAATAGTATTTATATAATGGAATCGACGTTTCATGATACGTTCAAGATAGACGGAGAAGAAGTCCAGAAATCGAGCTTCGATTTCACATCGTACCAGGCAGCTCTCAATGACGTCTTCATGAAATACACTGAGCTGTTTGGCTATGACTACACCGTATATGGAACCATGGTGGGCGTGCGATATGCCGGAGATCCCGACTATCGATACGGAGGGGATGCATCTAGTCCGATAAACGTCAACAAGGATTATTTTGTTCCGATAGAAAGAGTCCAGGCCCCGTCCGTTTTCACGCATGAGCTCGGACACGTTTTCACTCTGGGATATCCCTTTGTCTATAGTTTCGATAGCGCTAATAATGTCGAAGCCGCTGCGAATTATCCCCGAGACTGGCTTGCTGATCCGATGGGAGGAGGGGGCCTCTCCCATGATAGATTCATTCGTCATCAGGCTGAGATGATGATTACACTAAGAGATATTAATCCTTCTACTCCGTGGCATGAAGCTCTGGCCAAAGATGGCTTTTTATTCCTGATAAAAAACATTAGTGGTAGCTGGAATGGAATTCAATCGGTTTTTCGAAGCTACACTAATGATTACAACGGTAACGAAAGCAATACAGATGGATATGCTCGTGCTGAGGAATTATACTTGAAATTGGCGGAAAGTATCCCAGATGAAGAACAAAAGAATGCTTTTTATACCCAACTTAATTATTGGCAATGCCCTTTTGCCCCTAGCGGCCGATTTATACGAGTTATAGATAATGATAATGATGGTTTTGTATCAGGGGTTGACCCAGATGATGATAATCCCCTCGTAAATCCCTATTCATATGAGTTTATTGAAGACGGTATAGACAATAACCTGAATGGATATATTGACGAGTTAGTTCTGAAAAGCAACGGTGAAACTATTACCCTTGGTGATGATAGTACTGCATATGATGAAGATCGTGGCACCAGGCGAAGGATTTTCTTGAGAACGGGTGAAACTATTGATATTTCCGTTTCTTCACGAGGAAAACCAGTGAGAATTGGAATTTACAAGGGTAATATTTGGCAAGGAGGTCCGGAGTGGTGGTTTGCTGATGAGTATCCCTTAGTATCTGAATCACAAACAGTAGTGAATGCCTCCCTTACATTAAGTATTATGGAAAGTAGTGTATACACTGTCAGTTTTACTGGTTATAAACGCCATGGTGTTGAAGTAGGGGATGAGATTGATTATTCTCTGTCCAGATAACACAGCCGGGCGACTGTGACTGAGCCCAAATGTGGACGCGAATGATCTTGAAATCTTAGTTGAGAACTGACAGTAAATTACGCGGACGTAGTCGATTAGTTTGGCTGGAAGCGTATTTTGGCCTGTCCGATGAGGTAGAAACTGCCGGTGATACAGATAAGATCTTCTTTGCTGACGGCGCTTTTGGCGAGCAGCAGTGCCTGGCTCAGGCTGGCGGCGGTTTGGCACATCTTGCCGCAGATTTCTGTGTACATCTCAGCCAATTCATCCGGAGAGACTGCTTTAGGCGAGTTGCTGCGGGTGAAAATCACCTTGTCTGCCCCGTATTGCAGTTTTTCAAGCATTCCTCTAACATCTTTGTCATTGTTACAACCGAAGATGACGACCATCGAATCATACGGAATATTTTGTCCGATGGCGTGAATTAAAGCCTTAATACTCGCGGCGTTGTGGGCTGCGTCGATCATAATTCTCGGGTCATGCCAGATCATTTCCATTCGGCCCGCCAATGAGACGTTCTGTAGTCCATCAGCCGCTTTTTGATTGTCTATATCGTAGCCCATCGATTTGAGCTTATCCAGCATGGCCAGCGCCAGACCGCAGTTTATCGCCTGATGTTTGCCGTGCAGGGGCACCCGCAGATGCTCGAATTTACTTGTTGGCGTCGTCAGGCAGATTCTTGTATGCGGGCCGTGCTCACGCGAAGTTTCAAATCGAAGCGAAAAATCGATATCGCCGCCGGTTACGCTCAAAGGTGCTTCGATAGCAATAGCTCGTGATTTCAGGACCTGCATAGCCAATGGATCCTGCTGGACGGTGATAGCCGGCACTCCACGCTTAAAAATCCCCGCTTTCTCCTCGGCAATACTGTCAATAGTGTTTCCGAGCAGTTGCGAGTGGTCGATACTCAAACTGGTTATACCGACGACATCCGGCTGGATAACGTTAGTGCTGTCAAGCCTGCCGCCCAGGCCGGTTTCAACAATGGCAATATCAACGGACATATCGACAAAATGCATAAAAGCAATGGCTGTCATGATCTCGAAGAAAGTGGGCTGATCGGTTTTTGACAGCTTCTCAACCGGGGCATAAATACGGTTCAGCAAGTCACGCATTTGCTTCTCGCTGATCATTTCCGAATTGACTGTAATCCGTTCATGCAGGTGTACTACGTGAGGCGATGTATAAAGTCCGACTTTATAGCCGTTCGCTTCGAGCATCTTGGCCAGCATTGTGGCTGTAGAGCCTTTGCCTTTTGTGCCGCCTATATGAACTGTATGGATTTTTGTATGGGGATCGCCTAATAACGACAACAGGTTGTGCATCCTTTTCAGGTTGAACGTAGTTACGTTATAGCGTAGACGCTGCTGCTTTTCGTAGTCAGTCCTCTCAAAAAGGTAGCCAATAGCCTTTTGGTAGCTTCTAAAAACTTTCTCACCTTGAACTTTGACAACCTTGGAGGAGGATTTTCTCGTCCGTTTCTTTCCGTTTGTTTTCACTGATTTTGCCATGAAAGGTTTATTATAACGACCGGCAGAACATTAGTCAATTCAAGATTCAGAAAAATACATCGGCAATCAATGCGAAACAGGACGTAAGGTATTGAATATAAGGCACTTATAAAATATTAGCTATATTTCATTATCTTTAATAGGCCTTAAAAACATTAGAATGACTGAATATATAAGTAGAAAATCTTATATCGTGTCGATTTATGCTCGAACGAACTGACGATAGATGCAGCTTTCTTTCTGGTTAATTTTATCTTCTATAATATAATTGTCGGTGTGGACGAAGAAAAATCAGAAGGAGTAAATATTGTTATAAAACAGACCATAACGTTCGCTCTGCAAAGCTTCAATCAGCTTCTTTGGCCCACAGTGTGCGTAAATTGCCGCCATAGTATTAGCCAGACCGACAACAAGCTGTGTAAAGATTGCTGGGACCGGCTCCTGACCTGCACGGGCGGCGATTACTGCCGGCGCTGCGGCCGAGACGTCGGCAGATTTGCTATGATGGCGGGAACATGTCCCGACTGTCAGGGTAAGGAAGTGCGATTTGACAGCATCGCTCGGGCCGGCGTTTATGATCAGACCTTGCGGAAAATGATATTAGCTTTCAAGAACGGCGGGACGGAACTTGATTTAGTCCTGGGCTTTTTAGCAAATTCAGCTTTACAGGGAAGCGGTTTCTATAGCGACGTAGAAATTTTTGTTCCGGTGCCGCTACATTGGTCGAGGCGTCTGTTTCGCGGCTACAATCAATCACATGTCTTAGCTGGGAAACTAACGCACCCGACGGCTAAAATCAGCACAGACCTTATCCGGAACCGCCGAACCAGGGCGCAGCCGGCAATGCCAAGTCCCGCTGCGCGAGCAAAAAATGTTGCCGGCGCTTTTGCCGTCCGATATCGACATGAATTTGCCGGCCGAAAGATTTGCCTTATTGACGATATTAAAACAACCGGTGCGACGTTAAATGAATGTGCAAAAATGCTGAAACAAGCCGGTGCTTTGAAAGTTTTTGCCTTAGTCCTGGCCGTAGCAGGCCAAAAGAATACAAGTTAATAAGATTACAAAGGAGCGATATCTTGAGAAATCAAAGCAATAGAAGAATTATGATTATGACAAAACTACCAATATTAGTATTGATAACGGTTTTATTCGTTGTACTTATGGCCTCGGGCGATGCAATCGGTTCAGACTGGCTGGTGAGGCAAATCAAAGAGCCGGTTGAAATTGAAAAACGCCTCGAAGGCAGGGAGATTGTTCTGAGCAACGGCCTTATCAGCCGAACGTTTCGCCTCAGGCCGAATGCAGCCACCGTTGCTTATGATAACCTGATGACCGGAGAATCCATCATCCGGGGCATTAAACCCGAAGCGATAGTCGAGCTTGATGGACAAAAGTATGAAGTCGGAGGCTTGCAAGGGCAGCTCGAATACTCATATTTGCAGGCCGGGACGATTGATTCGATGAGCGGTAATCCCGATGCCTTTCAGTTCAAAGATTTTGAACTCGGCGATATTAAGGAACGTTTTAGCTGGAATCGCAAGCGTTATTCGGCCCAGTCGGCCTGGCCGCCGGCAGGAAAATCGCTGACGCTGCATTTCGTCTCGCCCGGCGATAAGCTTAAAGGGCTCAAGCTGTATATCCACTATGAAATGTATCAGGGTATTCCGCTGCTGGCAAAAAGTCTGTCCATCCACAACGGCGGCGACAAACCGGTCAGGCTCAACACCTTTACCAGCGAGATTCTGGCAGCGGTGGAATATGAGTCCCTGGTAGGAGAACCCGCTCAGTGGGAATATCCGAATATTCACATTGAAAGTGATTATGAGTTTGGTGGAGACGATTCGAAAAATGCCAATAAAACGGCGTACTGGGTGGCCGATCCGCAGTACAGCACGCAGGTCAACTATCAGCGGAAGACGCCGGCAATGCTGGAAGTCCGGCCGCCCATCGGACCCGATTTGATGATTGAGCAGGGCGAAACTTTTGAATCTTTTCGAACGTTTGAGTTGATCTACGACAGTACCGAGCGGGAACGCAAGGGCCTGTCGCTGCGGCGGATGTACCGCACTATCGCGCCGTGGAGTACGGAAAATCCAATCATCATGCACGTCCGTAAAGCGGACACAAAATCGGTCCGCCTGGCAATCGACCAGTGCGCCGAGGTCGGATTCGAGATGGTCATAATGACCTTCGGCAGCGGTTTTAATATGGAAAATGTCGAGCCGGATTATATGGCACAGATTAAGGAATTGGTAGATTACGCCCACAGCAAAAATGTCGAGCTTGGCGGCTATTCGCTCTTAGCCAGCCGCAGGATTAGCGACGAGCATGATGTCATCAATCCGGAAACGGGCAAAACCGGCGGGGCGATTTTCGGCAACTCGCCATGCCTGTGCAGCCGGTGGGGCATAGACTATTTCGAGAAAATAACAACATTTATCGAGCAGACCGGCCTGGACCTGCTTGAACATGATGGTTCTTATCCAGGTGATATGTGCGCCTCAACCAGCCATCCGGGCCATAACGGCCTCAACGATTCGCAGTGGAAACAGTGGAAGAAAATCACGAATTTCTACAAGTGGTGCCGCGGCAGGGGGGTATATCTGAATGTTCCCGACTGGTATTTTCTTAACGGCTCGAACAAAAGCGCTATGGGCTACCGGGAGGTCAACTGGTCGCTGCCCCGGGAAAGG
>Ga0114918_10003097_pt1 | contig 14747 bp, 13 predicted proteins | sample LantaG_FD_87015 | JGI IMG/M metagenome (GOLD analysis project Ga0114918, IMG submission 87015) | Deep subsurface microbial communities from Baltic Sea to uncover new lineages of life (NeLLi) - Landsort_02402 metaG | ecosystem: Environmental > Aquatic > Marine > Oceanic > Sediment | place...
AGAGAAGGTACTGTAGCCGACCTATACATTGAAGAGCCTGAAATCGGCATTGATGTGCGCTTGGCAGGAAGTTCGATCATTGATGGAAATGTACCCCAGGGATTAAACATAACAGTCCGGGCTAAACCAAACTTCGGTGGTATTATGACGGCTACAGACGGGAGTAATAGTACGCTTAATATAAAATTCACTGATCCAAGCGGTGTACTGCAAGACTCTATACCTATAAATGCAACTGCTAATGAGAAAGATACTGACTTTGACACCACAGGATGGGCTACTGGAACATGGAAAGTGAAGGTATCAACAGAGAAAACTACCTGTAATCAGGTTGACATTTCATCTTCGACAGTAGAGTTCACGATTCGCAGTGCAGACTTAGCAATAGATGCTACAGAAGATGAGGTTGCCAAAGGAGATAACATGGTACTAAAAGTTAACGGTAATCCATCAACAGAGTATTACGTTGCAATCGAAGGTGTTAAAGCAGGTAAAGAGCCAGTAATAGACGTTAGTTCAGCGGATGTTAAATATGTAGGAACAGGAGAATCAGGTGCAGCTACCGCAGCATGGATAAAAACAGGAAGCGACGGAATTGCTGATTTCAAGATTGATACAACAGGCATAGATAAAAGAACCTATACGATACACGTATGGGAGATCGAGGCAGGCAAAGTTCCACAATCCCCTAATTTCGTGGATCCTGATGATGTTACGCATGACTTGAAAGATGCAAAAGTAAAAGTAAAAGTTGTGTCAGCAGAGGTAACATTTGACATCCCAACAAAGGCGGTGATAGGCGAGGACGTTAAAATCATAGGAGCGATTAGCGCTGGTGATGAGGTGGACATAATCATAAAAGATGAGGAGGTAATAGCAAACGACGAACCAGTGGATGAGGATAACGAATTTGACGTAGAGTGGGATACTGATGGCTATACGGTCGGTTCGTACACGATCGAAGTGTATATAGACCGGGATGATTTAGCGGCTATCGCAGACTACGACGATGTTGATCCTGATGGAAAAACCACGGTACGGTTAATTGATCCGGACCTCGACGCATCGCAACCACGGAATGTTGTTGCAGAAGGCGATGACTACGAGTTTGAAGGAACAGCAAGCGGAATGAGCGACGTTGATTATTTACTCGTCGGACCCAAGGGATGGAAAGCAAATCAAGCAGAAAGTATTTTAGCTGGTTTTGTGTCAAGTGCCGCGTCAGTGAGCGATGACGAATTCAACGAAGAAGAGACCATGACCGATGGCTTAGACACCGGTCTCTGGATTGCAGTGATTCTTTCGCCAGGACGTGATGGTGTTTATGATACAGGAGACACCGCAGGCAACTTGGATGTCGGGGACCTTAGCGGTAAGACTCAGGCACAAATTTTAGAGATAGGCGAAGATGTAACAACTGGAGCTGCAGGGAGCGATGACATAATGAGGACACTTTCATTCAAGGTTGAGTCTGGATACGTGAGGTTTGACTCCGTAGAGGACGTGGGAGTTGGAGAGCCGTTGGAGATAACAGGAACAACAAACAGAGAGCCTGATACAACAATAACCATCTCGACATTTGCAGGGCCAACTGACTTGTTAGCTCTTAGTGAAGTCGAATGGACAGCTGCAGATGAAGGGACGTTCAGTGCGACAGTTGACACTGCGGATGCAGTTGAAGGTACGTACACCTTAGAGGCAGACGATGGCGATGGAAATACGGATACCGTAACGGTGACGATTGGAGCAGCAGCCCCAACACCAACAGCTACACCAGCACCAACAGCTACACCAGTACCAACACCTGTGGCAACAGCAACAGCAGCACCAACGGAAGAACCAACACCAACGCCTGAAGAACCAGGCTTCGAAGCGGTATTCGCCATTGCAGGCTTGTTAGCTGTAGCTTACCTCGTACTGAGGATAAAGAAGTAAAACCAGAACACAACACAAGGAAAAAAAATTCAAAAAGGTTTTTTGGAGGGGATTTTTTTATCCCTCTCTTTTGTTTTTTATACAACACTTTCTTTCTTTTTAGAAAAAAGAAAGAACCTGTGCTATAACTTTTTTGCTTTGCAAAAACCTTAACTAAAAAAACGCTCTGCGGAAAATATAAGTTTCTTTGACCCAACTTTCTTTGTGAAAGAAAGTTTGATGGTAAAGCTATATTTTCTATTTCTGTGTAGTTTTTAGTAGCTTGTTGAGATAATACCCGGAATATAACGCTCCAAGCGGGTTATGAGCAAGAACGCGATCTTTTACCGCGAGTGTCGTTACCGGCGCCTCCGCGTATTTGGTAAACAGGATGTCGTGCCCTATGCACAACCCCAGGATGATGTTTAAGTCGGTCTTTTCTCTGTTCAAGATGAGCGCCTGCCCGATTGGATTGCACATCGCTTCTCCTTCTGGTTCTATATCTGCACCTGCCACTGCTCCTTTATGCGCAGCTCTATCCCTGTGGAGACGCTCCAACTCGAAATATGATTTGTCAATCCCGCAGACCTTGCAGCAGACCGAAGAGACCTCGAAATAGTGCGAGAGAATAGTGCAGAGCACTTTCGCCTCGTTTTCCAGCCCTATACAGAATGCCACGCCCACCTTTTTGTAATCCATCTCTTGTGCGTAGAGTATTACCTCCTCTATGCGGGTTTTCTGCATGTAATACCGTGATTCAATACGTGTAGCAACTTTCAGCGACTTAAGAACTTCAGCATCTCCTTTGTCTTTGTATGCCGCTTTGGCTTCTTCTGCAATATCCGTGCAGTCCTTGCCTTTAGCACACGCTTTTTCTCCGCAGCCAGCACAATTCATAATCATATATTTTACTTCTTTCTTCTATGTAACTTTTGTAAAAATACAGATGAGAACGATAGAATGGGATGATGAAAGGGATGTGGTAAAACTCATAGACCAGACGTTGCTGCCGGGGGATTATAAAATTGTGGAGTGCACGCATCTGGATGAACTGATAGAAGCGATAAAAAGATTGAAGGTGAGAGGTGCACCGGCGTTAGGCGCTGCTGGCGCGTTTGGCGTTGTGTTAGCATTTATGAATGAGCAGGATGAAGCTACGCTAAAAGACGAGTTGGAAAAGCTCAAAAAAGCACGACCCACCGCTGTAAACCTCTCTTATGGTGTTAACAGAACGTTACAGGTCGCTATGCGTGGAAAAAGCATGCAGGAGAGGTGCAGCTATGCGCTGGACGAGGCGAAACGGATTGCCGAAGAGGATGTTGCGGTGAACAAGAAGATGGGGGAATATGGAAGTGCTCTTCTGGAAGATGGTGATGTTGTGCTGACACATTGCAATGCCGGTCGGCTTGCATGTGTGGATTGGGGAACTGCACTGGGAGTAATAAGAACCGCAATAGAGCAAGGAAAGCAAATAGAAGTGATAGCATGCGAGACGCGACCGCTTAATCAGGGTTCGCGGCTCACTACCTGGGAACTGCTTCAGGATGAAATACCGGTTACGCTCATCACCGACAGCATGGGTGCGGCAGTGATGCGGGAAGGAAAGGTGAATAAGGTGCTGGTGGGTGCTGACCGGGTGGTCAAGGAAGGAGTTTTTAACAAAATAGGGACGTACATGCATGCAGTAGTTGCGAAAGCGCACGCCATACCTTTTTACGTTGCTGCGCCTCTTTCCTCGTTCGATACAGAACGGAGTTATAAAGCAGTTGAGATAGAAGAAAGAAGTCCAGAGGAACTACTATTCTTCGGTGAGAAGCAAATTGCACCGCTTGACGTGAAGGTTTATAATCCCGCCTTCGATTTCACGCCGTTTGAGCTGATAGAAGCGATAATCACAGAGAAGGGTGTGATTCACCAGTCGGATATGAGAGAAGATATTTAGGTATATGTATGGAACCGGAACCACGAGATTATCCGGCAGATACAATTCTGATAATCGTTATCTCTGCGCTGGCAGTGTTCGTATCTGCCACGTGTTCATCCTCAGGCACGGGTTTACCGTTGCGTAGCACAACCACCTCTTCGAGGTTTATTTTCAGCTTTTCTAACACCTTCCCGTAGGTAGCGTCGTTCGCGATTTCCATCTTTTTCTCTTCCTCTTTACCTGCGAGTATCTTCACCTTCAGTTCCATAACACTTTTTCTTTTTGTAAAACGCTTTCTTCATTTTTAAAAGAGCGGGTTTAAATTAAAGAGAGCGAGCGTATCCATTCACCCTTTGCCTCTCTCGTGGTGCCCACCACCAATCTTGTCTCGTGTTTCGTTCGCTCTATCACGCCACGAGCTTCTATCGTTTCACCCGCTAATGCTTGCCCTGCATACGTATGAGTGAACGAAAGAACTTTGTTTACTTCAGGATGCGCTATTTCATAGATCGCAGGGCTATCAAAAGCGAAAGAAGCATCTTTTACTTCTGCTGTTATCAGCCTGTAACCTGCTCTTTCGCCTTTTTCATAATTCCGGCTATCCAACCGCTTTAATTCTTCAGCGTCACGCACATATAATATATCAAAGTATGTGCCGCCGATTGCGCCCCTATGGCCCTTCCTCATTTCGTGTGCGACAAAATCCTCATAACGCAATTCAGGCTTCCGTTTCTGGTAGATCTGTCTCCACAGCTCATCATTTATCTCGGCTGTAAGCCCCTCTTCGTTCGCATCGTTTACAACCTCTCTCGCCTTGTTGAATTGCTCTCGCCCATAAATAACAAAATCGAGGTCCGATTCTTCGCCGTTAAGACCGCACAAAAAAGAGCCGGTGATGCCTATCCGTTCTTTTGGAATATACCGTCCGAGGAGTTCATAAATGGCTCTGGCGTTCTCTTCACGCTCCGCAATTACTGGAAGCCTCACCTCAGGCTTCAGAATCTCCTTTATATCTCTTTTTGGAACCACATGCACGTCTTTTAGATACTCAGGACGATTTTTTCTTAAGAATTCATACGCTTCGTAAAAATCCAATTTCCGGTATCTTCCTATCTCAGAGACTCGCTCCCCTTTTTCATCCGGGATATATCGCAAGAGGCATTTCACATCTTCGCCTCCCAGATCATAGCTGACCACAGAAAAAATCCAATCGTGCCGCGTTATCACGAAATCACGTATCCTCGCTATCATAAACTTTTCTTTTAAAAAGAAAGCTTTACCAAAGAAATATTTTATATGTGTGTAGAGTCAAATATAGAGCAGATAAATGAAGCTGCTATTGAGGTACCCATTACCTCTGGATGAAATGCCGTATACGGCTGAAGTAATCCTCGAAACGGGTGCGAAAATAAACATAGACCGGGCGACGAGAGACGAACTTATCGTTGACGTTCTGGGGGATAACGTGGAACATGTTGCAGAGCTTTTTAGAGAGAAAGGGGTTGAAGTACGGAAATTACTAAAACTGATTACATGGGATGAAGAACGATGTATCCACTGCGGCGCGTGCATTTCTGTCTGCCCAACAAGGGTGTTTACGTTCAACCCCTCGTGGAACATAAATTTAGAAGAAGAGAAATGTGTCCGGTGTGAGATATGTGTAAAGGCATGTCCTCTTAGCGCTTTAGCATGCGTAGAATGATGATGAAAAAAGTAGGCGTTGCTGATACTACCTTTGCACGATATGACATGGGTGCCGCAGCGATAGATGAGCTGCGGAAAAATGCATCCGTGAAGATAGAGCGGTACACGGTCCCGGGCATAAAGGATTTGCCAGTGGCGTCAAAGAAGCTGATCGAGGAGAAGGGGTGCGACATAGTAATGGCACTGGGGATGCCCGGAGCTGCGGATATAGACAAGCAATGTGCGCACGAAGCTTCAACCGGAATTATAGCGGCACAGCTTCTCACTTCTACGCACATAATAGAGGTCTTTGTCTATGAAGACGAGATAGAGGGTGAGAAGGAGCTGGCGGGGCTTGCAGATCGGCGTGCGCGGGAACATGCACGGAACGTAATAAAAATGCTTTTCAAGCCGCAAGAAATGGAGCGAGAAGCTGGAATGGGAAAGCGGGAAGGATTTGAGGATGCAGGTCCTTTAAAGGTATAATTGCAAGTACAAATTGAAACCACGAGATTTCACAAGATTTACACAGAATAACTATAAACGAAAAATACAAAAAGAATAAAAATAAATACTCTCGTGGAAATCAGTTTAATCTTGTGGTTACAAACCAAGAGAAGAAAAATGGCAAAAGAAGAAGAGATAAAATTGGGTTTTGTCGTCTCAGAATTTCATCGGGACATCACGTATCAGATGGAGATACTGGGTAGGGAGCATGCTGAGTTTCTTGGTGCGAACGTGTATCGCACGGTATATACGCCGGGAACCTTTGACATGCCGTTAGCAGTGAAGAAACTGCTCACGGAGGGAGAAGTAGATGCGGTGGTTACGCTTGGCTGCATAATCGAGGGTGCAACAGAGCATGATGAAGTGATAGCATCGCAATTGGCGAGAAAGATAATGGATCTCTCGCTGGAGTATAACAAGCCAGTGGCTTTGGGCGTTGCCGGACCGGGGATGACGAGGTTGGAGGCGCAGGAACGGATAGATTATGCAAAAAGGGCGGTAGAAGCCGCGGTGAAGTTAGTGAAGAGGCTAAAGGAAAGAACATAAAGAAGTAACAGCACCAGAATGCAAACGAAGGCGAAAAGGAGTGAAGATCGCTTCATGATCTTTATCGCGCCTTCTATATGCTTCCTGGATGCACGCTCAAAATTTTCGCCAACGACATAATGCCCTTTTTTCTCCAGCTTCACTTGTAAGGCATGGCTCATTGCTGCTATTGTCAAATGGTTATTTCCCTCTTTATTCATCTCTTTATTCAACTCCATCCATTTTGAATGACTTGTAAACAAAATTAAGCCTGCTGCGATCCGTTCTGGCAGGTAATTCAGCAGGTCATCAGTTCTCGCAGAGAACCAGCCGAAATGCAAATATCGTTCTGTTTTATACCCGACAACGGCATCCAGAGTATTGAACACTCGATAAACCATAGCACCAAAAACGCCGAACAGCAAGAAATAGAAGAAAGGAGCGATAACGCTATCAGTGAGGTTCTCCGCCACCGATTCTATAGCTGCTGAGTCAAGATGCTCCTCATCCATTGTTTCAACATCTCTGCTGACTATTTTGCCTACTGCTTCTCTTTTCAATTCCAAATTCTCCGTTTCCAGCGCGTTCCGCCCGTATCGCTCCAATCCTTTTATCGTAAAGGTCATCTTGAAAATAAGCGCGCCTAAAACAACGTATACGAGTTCTGATGGGATACGATAGAGCATTAAACAGGGTAGTGTAAAAACAAAAAGAATCAGCAGCGGATACAGCACGCCAAGAATCTTCTCTTTACGTGCATCGCCCCGCCTCGTTATTCTATCAAAGAAATACATCAATCGGCTTATCCACACAATGGGATAAAATCTCTCTCTTTTCTCGGAAGGGTCGCCTATGATCAGATCTACAGCGAGAGCAAGTATGAAAATAAGGATTTGATCAATAAGGAAGTTCATTTTTGGGGTGTCTGGGGATATTTCTCTTTTAACATTGAAAATATTTCCTTGAACTCCTCCCTTCTTTTTTCTATATCGTCAACATTTTCTATTCCACGCGCCTTGAACTTCTCCAGTAGCTCCCTCGCAACTTCCGAGTTGTGTATCCAGTAACACTCTGAGCAGCCCCAAATACGGCCCCCGTCCTTCCTTATCACCCATTCGCCACCGGTTTGCTCGTCTTCGCAGGGATAAAACGGGCAGAAACACCACGTGCAATCCTGACCCGTGAAATGACAGGGATAATAGTCACACGTTTCATCAGGTCCTACAATTTTCTTATCTTCCAGCACCTTCTTCAGGTGTTCATAAGCAAGTGGATGCATCTTTCTTTATTCATGCTCACCGTCTTCTCTTCAATAATGCTTATAATCAACACCCCGACAGATATTTATACGATTTCTTTTTTGAAATCCATACTTTTTTGTCCGCCAGCCAACGGTATTACTCTGATGAAGTTTCTTCGTGGTATTTACCAAGAGGATATGAGAAGCCGCAGATGTAACAGTGGTGCCTGTTTTCCGGCAGTTCCGCCTTGCACAGTGGGCATTCCTCCCCTTTCCCCCGCGACTTTGGAATCTCATCCACAACCACTTTGTATAGCTCATAGAAGAAGAGATGCTCTTTATTCATGAATTCCAGCTCATACTCTCGTTTTTTCGCCGCGAATTCAGCATCTGAAATCTTCCGCCTGATACTATCTCTGAGTTTGGTTGTTCCTGACCCGAACTCTATCGGCTCTTTTGCTCGCCACGCCACCTCGCCCAATTCCTCTTCAAAGGCCTTTCGTAATAGCCACTTCCCATATTTTCTACCGTTTATTTCTTTTACCTTTAAGCCAGGATCTATCTCAAGGGCGAAGTCAACAATTTTTTTATCGCGATATGGCTGTTTTATCTCCACGTCAAGAGAAGCGCCCAGCTTGTTAGAGGAGAACCACATAGTCTTTGAGATAGCTTTTATGTATTTGTCCAGTGTATCCGGCGAGAGCTCGTGCATGTAAGAATACCCTGCGAAGAGCTCGTCTGCGCCATCGCCGGTCATTACGCTTTTTATTCCGAGATTCTTTGCTTCTTGTAACGCGACATAGATAGTCAAATCGTTAGGAAGCGCGGGATCAAAGCTTCTAACCGCTTTTATCACTTCCGGCAGTTTCTCCAAAGCTTCGGTTTCTGATAGGCAAATCAGATGGTGCTCATACCGAAACTTCTGAGCTACCTTTTGTGCATATCCGAGGTCAGGAGCCCGAGTTCCAGTTAGAGCTACGGTAAGTGCCTTTTTGCTTTTACCATGATCGTTAGCAAGGGCGGCTAAAATGCTCGTATCCAACCCGCCAGAAAGCAGCAATGCTTCCGCATTGTTTCTCTCCACCACATCTTTCAATAGTTCTCTTAACTTACCGCATGCTTCTTTCTCATCTTTTTTCATCGTTATCTCTTTACTGCAGCGCTATTTGAAACGGAGAACCGCCGTGTGAACGCTCACTCACTGGATGCTTAAATAAATAACATACCCGTGCTGCTAATTTAAAGGGGGGAAAAGCTATTAAAATACAGCGGCAAGACGGGATATGAAGGAGAGTTTCAGGCTAAAGGAGACTTTCGTATGGATAACTGCAGACGAAAAGCGGTATGTAGAGATAGCAAAAGAGGAGATAACGCGGCGAAGAAGAGAATTGGAACGGTTTGTGCGGTGGCATCCTTATTTCCTCGTTACGCTCGAACGGTACCAGATAAAAGGTGAAGTTGAGGTCGGTGGCACTATAGAAAAGGACGAGCTACCAGAGGTAGTACGGAGAATGATAGACGCTGCGGGTAAATTTGGCATAGGGCCGATGTCAGCAGTTGCAGGCACTTTAGCAGAATTTGCTGTAGAGGCGATGCAAGATGCCGGAGCAACATATGCAATGGTGGATAACGGAGGGGACATTGCGTTGATAACCGATAGAGAGGTGCTTGTCGGTATACATGCTGGAGAAAGTCAATTCTCGAACAAGATTGCGCTTCGTGTAAAGCCGTCCTCATCTTTAATAGGTATATGCACGTCCTCCGGTACGGTAGGGCATTCTATAAGCTTTGGAACTGCGGATGCCGCAACGGTGATAAGCACGAGCGCATCTCTGTCAGATGCCGCAGCTACCGCGCTCTGCAATGCCGTAACGGACGAGCAATCGATCAAAGAGGCTTTCCATGCAATCAATCGCGTAGAAAGCATTGAAGGTGCGCTGGCGATCTATAAGGACGTACTGGCAACGTGGGGAAAAGTGCCTGAAATCGTCAAAACGAAATAAACTGGCTACGGCGATTGGATTGAAAAAGTTTATACAAAACGCCGCGAATTAATTAATAAAGGTAACCGAAAAGGAAAGAAAAAAAAGCACCATGTCTTTCGTCGTCAAATGGGAAGAGAAAGAATTAAAGCGAGTTTCCGTAGCAGAAGGAGTTAGCGTAGAGAAATTGCAGCGACTGCTCGATGCTGGTAGGGTGGTAATTCCGAGGAATGTGAAGCGTGCAGATGAGGCAAGAGACGGGAGAGAGATAGTGCTCAAAGCAATTGGTGAAGGGATGAGCACGAAGCTGAACGTGAATGTAGGGACGTCAAAAGATTATGTTAACCTTGGTGAAGAAGTGGAGAAGGCAAAGATTGCTCTGCAATACGGTGCTGATGCGATAATGGACCTCTCTACCGGTGGCGACCTTGATGAAACGCGACAAACAATTTTGAAGGAAGTAAACGTGCCCGTCGGGACGGTACCAATATACCAGGCGGCATTGGAGAAGGCAGACGTAAGAGCAGTCGTGGACATGAGTTCGGACGACATGTTCAATGCCGTCAGGAACCATGCAAAAGACGGTGTTGACTTTGTTACTATTCATGCAGGCGTGAATCTCAACTCGCTGGAGCGATTGAAGCGGAGCGAACGCATCTTAGACATCGTGAGTCGCGGTGGCGCATTCCTCGTTGCCTGGATGATGCACAACGAGCGTGAAAATCCGTTTTATGACGAATATGAGTATCTTATAGAGATAGCGAAGGAGTATGAGCTAACACTCAGCTTAGGCGATGGTATGCGTCCCGGCTGTATTTCCGATGCTTCGGATCGTGCGAAATTTATGGAAGCCATTATACTTGGCGAACTCGTGAAGCGTGCCCGGGAAGAAGGTGTCCAGACACTCGTTGAAGGACCGGGGCACGTGCCACTGGACGAAATAGAAGCAGCGGTAAAGGTGATAAAACACATCACGGATTTTGCACCACTTTATCTTTTAGGACCACTTGTCACCGACATCGCACCGGGATACGACCATTTAGTGAGTGCGATAGGAGGAGCGGTTGCGGGCATGTATGGTGCGGATTTTCTCTGCATGGTTTCACCGTCCGAGCATTTAGCATTGCCCTCGGTAAACGACATAAAGGAAGGCACGATTGTAACAAAAATAGCAGCGCATACCGCGGACCTCGTAAAAGAAGGGCAACGCTCGAAGGCGAGACGATTGGACGACGAGATGGCCTACGCACGTAAAAATTTGGATTGGAAACGACAATTTGAACTCGCTCTTAACCCTGAAGAAGCTCAGAGGATAAGAGATAGCAGACCTTCTAAAAGCGATGCCTGCTCCATCTGCGGCGAGTTGTGCGCGATAAAAATGGTAAGGGAGTTTTTTAAGAAGTGAAGCGCCATATTATAAAAAAGTGTTATTATCCATTTAGGTTATAATTATTACCCGAAAAGAAGGTTATTTAAAGTCGCTCAGCGCACTTCATTCTTTGAGGTAAAAAAGAATGAAAAATTACACGTTGCTATTAGCGTTTGCTTTCATACTAACAGCAATGTTGGCGGTAGCAATAGTCACTGCAGATGCAGCTTATCCTACGCTACAGTACGATGCACAAAGAACTGGAAATGTCACTGGAATAGCACCGGAAACTGCCTCGTTATTATGGCAGTCAAACGAAAAAACAGCCGGCTGCATAGGGGCAGGACCGATTGTTTCTGACGATAAAGTTTACATATCTACCTGGTGGTCTTCAGGAATGAGTGTCACGGGAAATGCAGTTGATGCTCTTTATTGCCTTGATAAGAACAGTGGTGAGGAGATTTGGAATAACACAGAAGTTTATGGCGCATCTACGGCTGCACTCGCAGATAACAAGCTCTTTGTGGGAACACATAGAGGGAACATAACCTGTGTTGATGCCGCGAGTGGCGAGCTATTATGGAGCAAGAAGATAGAAGAGAATCCCTCGTGGTACGGCGTCACATCCTCTCCACTGGTATTCGATGACAAGGTTTATGTATTAAGTTTCTCAGGTGGTACGCTTCATGCTTTCTCTTTTAATGGAACAGAACTTTGGAATTTTTCCTCTGGAGGAGAAATATTTTGTTATTCGTCGCCTGCTGCATACGAGGATAAAATCTTCTTTGCTGGTAACTCCTCTGGACAACACGCGTTATATTGCCTGAACGTAAGCACGCATGAGGCGGTTTGGAATTTTACAACGGAAACAGAAATAATGGGCTCGCCCACGATTTGGACTGAAGAAGGAATGGTTTTCTTCACGACCAAATACAAAATTAAAGGGCGCAAACTTTATGCCGTTGATATAACAACGGGAGAAGAGGCTTGGAATGTATCCCATTATGCAAGTTGGGCTTCTCCTGCACTGAGCAACGGAAAACTATTCATTGGCGGCTCTGTTGTTGATACTACCTTCTATTGTCACGATGCGAGAGATGGCTCGTTACTATGGAAGAATGAGGAGATGGGTGGCGCTATAGATTCATCACCGGTAGTTTCCGACGGAAAAGTGTATTTTGGAACCAATGAAGTTGATGGGACGGTATACGCGCTTGATGCTGATAATGGGTCAATAATTTGGAACTATACAATTTATATCCCTCCTGGATTTGGAGGCGGATTCAATATAGTGTCTCATCCTGCTATTTCTGGCCGCACCTTGTTTATAGGGGCAGACAATGTAGGAGTTCTTGCATTTAGAGATATTCAGGAAGTGCTCTTTGACGGCACCGTTACCCTTACTAACGGAACCACCTTCTCGTTCGTACCGAGCAATAACGCGTCCGCGAGTTACGAAGTGAACGCTACTACGGATCTGGGCGCGCTTGATGCCTCGGGTCTGGCGTTTAACGCTTCCGACACATGGTACGCGACCTACGGCTCGTTCTTCCTGGAGAGCATAGCGGGAATAGCGAACGAAGTCTGGCCGAACGATACCTGGGCGCTTTATATAAACGATGCCCCAGCGTCTAAGGGTCTGGGCGCGAATGAGCTGAAAGACGGCGATAACGTCAAGTTCTATTACTGCCCCAGCGATCCTGCAACCTACGCGTATCATATAGAGAACGCGAGCTACCTGGTGAACATAAACGTCCATACCGTTCCCTACTCAGAAATATTCGACACCTACGCTCCAGAGTATCCCTACCCAAGCATCTCCGGCATACATTACGGGAATATAACGCCATCGCATGACGTTTACGTAACCTCGTTATTTACACGGGCATGTGAAGGGACTGGTGGACATACGGAATACGTAAAAATATGGAATGATACGTGGAGCGGCGTAGAGGGTAGATGGCGAGGATATACCGGAAATTGGCACACCATTCCTTTTGACGACGCTTTTATGCTTACCGAAGGTGAAACGTACTATTACCTTGTAGAAACTGGCTCTTATCCTCAAATACATCATAAAAGCGTGCTTAATGTGAGCGATGGAATAATGACCTGCACAAACTTCACAGATGCGAATGGGAGAATTTATAATGATCGGATACCTGCAATTAGGTTGGAGTGAACTTCTTTATTTGCACCGTTTTCTTTCTAAACAGAGAACCAGCGGTGAAGATAGTTAGGATGAATAAAATGGACAAAAACATAAATAACAAAGTCAAATACTTTATCCTCCTTTTTTCTGTATTTCTTCTCTCTTTATCTCTTATCTCCGTCTCACTCGCCAGTGCAAGTAGCGATCTCGAGAAATGGAACAGCGCGACAGAAGACGCATCCGATAGTTTTCCAGTAGATATTCATATAGACGGGAGTGAAGAGGTCGAATTCGCTGTTTATTCTGATTTCTCTTACGAATGGACATGGTCTGTGGATGGCGAAGGGAAAGAAGAGTCAGAGGGCGAAAGCTCAAATTTGGCTTATGTGTTTGAAGAATACGGCATTTATAATGTCAGTGTTGTAGGGGTGGGAGAAAATGAAACAACTGAATGCGCATACTGGAACGTTACGGTCTCGCTGGTAATAGAAGAAGAAAACGACGTCCGGGAATTAGAATGGCTTGAGGACTACACATTGAGGATCTCTAAAAAACCAGAGAGGATTATTTCTATGGCGCCGAGCTGCACCGAGATATTATTTGCCGTCGGTGCCGGAGATAGAGTTGTCGGCGTTACGGAATATTGTGATTACCCGCCAGAAGCGGAGGGAATAGAAAAGATAGGCGGGTATTCAACACCAAGCTTAGAGAAGATAGTAGCGTTAGAGCCCGACTTAATTGTTGGCGCTTACGGGAACCCTGCCGACGTGATATATTGGCTAATAGACGAGGAGGCGCACCCGGGCATTCAATATCAGGTTTATTCAATGAATCCGAAAAATATCGAAGAGATATTGGCGCATATTAAAGTCACCGGGGCGATAACGAAATGCGAAGAGGCATCTTCGCTTGTGGATGATTTAAGGGAGAGATTGGACGAGATAGAGGCACAAGCGGACTTGATAGAGGAAGAGCAAAGACCACTGGTTTGTTATAATATCGGAGATTTCTTCACCGCCGGTGATGGCACATTCTCAAACGAAATAATTGAGACTGCTGGCGGCACAAACATCGCCGCAGATAAGTCTGGATACTTCATAATGAACCTTGAGGATCTAATTAATAAAAATCCTCAAGTTATCATCTGCGACAGCGGAATGGGCAGTATCAGCACAGCGTATGAGGAGATAATGAGTGATGAAAGGATGAAGATTGCAGTGGATGCGGTGAAAAACAACCGGGTTTACGTAATTGACGGAGACATAATGGGCCGAGCGGGACCAAGGGTGGTAGATGCGGTGGAAATAGTCTACGAGGATTTCAGTGAATTCTTCGCTGCTATGGAGGGGGGGGAAGATGACGCGGATGAATATCCTCCAGGCATAACGGCTTGGAACCCCGTTGACGCGATGGCAAACAACACCGAAGGAGAATCACGAACTTTCTCTATC
>Ga0114918_10003098_pt1 | contig 14746 bp, 16 predicted proteins | sample LantaG_FD_87015 | JGI IMG/M metagenome (GOLD analysis project Ga0114918, IMG submission 87015) | Deep subsurface microbial communities from Baltic Sea to uncover new lineages of life (NeLLi) - Landsort_02402 metaG | ecosystem: Environmental > Aquatic > Marine > Oceanic > Sediment | place...
AACAACAACAACAACAACAACAACAACAACAACAACAACAACAACAACAACAACAACAACAACAACAACAACAACAACAACAACAACAACAACAACAACAACAACAACAACCAAAAAAAGAGGAATGGAAGCTCCAAACCCTCCAGACGCAATAAGTTGTTCAAGACGTTTGACCTAGCCCGCGAGGTCGAAGACTTGTAGAGAGAGCGGGGCCGCAGGAGAGAGAGAGAGAGAAAAAAAATGTTTTTAGTTTGAACTTGAAAAAAAAACGAAAGAAGTCAAATGCATGAATAAAATCAATGCATTAACATCGGAAAAGAAAACTAGAAAACAAGGAAAAAAGACGAAAATCAAAGCTGCAGCGCGGGCGTGGGAAGGGGAGGTGGAAATAAAAGCAGAAACAGTGGGGGCGGGAGGGGTCGCTTGTTTGTTGCGGAAAGAGAAGAAGATTTTTAGCTTTCTTCTCTCTCTCTTTCATCTTCTTCTCTTCTCTTCTCTCTCTCTCTCTCTCTGATTCTCTCTTTCAAGCCAGGTCCAGCGCGTCCGTGGCCGTGTACCTCCTCCCGGTACTGCTCAGCCGCTGCAGCTGGAGCTGCGTGCCCGTGTCTTTGGTGGGCGGCAAGGGCAAGGCCTCCCCGCTGTTCGAGGACGAGGAGGTGGTCGCCGCGGCCGCGGAGGAAGCGGCAGCAGCAGCAGCAGCGGCAGCAGCAGCGGCGGCAGCAGCGTCGTTTGCAGGAGCGGAGGCACCCGCAGCGACAGCAGCTCCAACTCCGCCTGCGCCTCCTCCTCCGCTCACCCTGCCGCTCAGAGACGTCGTCCTGCGCACTTCGCGCTCTGCCTCGTCGGCGAAGAAGGACTCGAAGCCTGCGGAGTGGAGTGGAGTGGGGTGGAATTCGGGAGGAGTGAGTTTTTTTTGGAAACGGGAGTTTCTCGAGAATGAAATGAGAATTAAAGAAAAACAAGCTCTCTCTCACACACACACACCTGGGTGGTCGAAAGCGTAGCCCGTGTGGCGGGCCGAGGAGGGAGTGGAGGAAGGTGACGACGAAGAAGTAGAAGAAGAAGAACCAGAACCAGCAGCGGCCGACGAGGGGCGCACGGCACGAGAGTTGCTGGAGGTGTTCCCGCCAGCCGCGTCCCTCTGCTGCTCGCTGATTCTGGCCTGGAGCGAGACGGAGCGCAGGGGGTGGAGCGGAGGGCGGCCCAAAGAAGAAGAAACAAGCTGAGAGAGCGGAGCTGCCGGAGCAGCTGCCGCCGGCGGAGAGCTCTCGGCGGCGACGGCGAAAGAGGAAGCCGCCGCTTCTTCTCCTCCTTCGGCGCTGGATCCTGCCTTGAGCCTCCCGTTGCTATTTCTGCTGCTGCTGCGTCCGCCTTTGCTGCGCGATCCCGAGACGACGACGGAGACGCCAGCAGCAGCAGAAGCAGCAGAACCGCTTCTCCCTTCCTCTTGCTCTCCAGCCTCTCCCTTCCTCAACCTCCTCCTCGACGCCACCGAGCTCAGAGCCAGGTCCGGCAGCAGGCACGCCGCCGTGCCCACGACCAGGCTCACCCACGCCGCAGGGTTCCTCGCCAGCTCCTCTGCGACACCGTAGACAGCTGTGGAGGGGGCGATCCTCGACAGGATTGCACCGGCGGGAGAGAGAGAGGAGTAGACGACGAGGTACGCGACGTAGGCCCCGACGGACAGAGCGACGACCGCGGCGTGCCAGCAGGTGTGCGCCCTCGAGGCGACCAGCAGCTTGAGGTTGACGACCAGGACGACCAGCGTGAAGCCCAAGGTTCCGGTCTGCCAGAGGCCCTCGGAGGAGGCGTGCGGCCCACCGCCGGCGAGGCCCAGGGTGCGGAGCGAGCTCCAGCTCGAGCTCGAGCTCGAAGCTTCTCCGTCGCCGCCGCCAAAGCTGCTGCCGGCCAAGGCAAAGGCCGGCACGGCGTAGCAGACCGCCGAGTGCCACAGCGCGCTCAGAGCCCACGCGGCCAGCGCCCTCGGGCCCATCGGCACCCCGTCCTGCGTCCTGCGGTACAGCCTGCCCCCCTCGACCGCGGCGGCCAGCGCCGCGGTCTTCCTCCCTCCGTCGCGCTCGAGTAAGCCCGCGACGATGACGGGGCAGGCGGTGAAGACGAGGTTGAAGAGCGACTGGTGCCAGTCGTCGTAGAGGCGCTGGCCCGAGTGGGCGGCGGCGAAGACGTTGAACCAGAACTGGGTGAGGGTGTAGACGGCGTTCTTGTAGAAGAAGTAGCTGGGTTGGTTGGGAGGTGGAGGGGTTGGGGGGAGGTGGAGAGGAAAGAGGTGACTGAGAGGGAAAAAAAACGAAAAAAAATCCTCTCGCGCGGGTCGAAGAAAAAGAAAAAAAACTTTCTCCGCTTCCACTTCAAACTCACCAGATCACCAGCGCCACCCGCTCGTAGTTCCACCGCCCGTGCACCAGCAGCAGGTCCACCAGGAACCGGAACTGTGCCACGGCGAAGTCCGCGGCCATCACCGCCTGCATCCCCTCGTTCCCGGCGACGCCGACGCCGACCGCCGCGGCCTGGATCATGCCCACGTCGTTGGCGCCATCGCCGATCGCCAGGGCGACACCTCCACCGCTCCCTCCATTTCCTGTTCCACCAGTACTACTCTTCCCCTTCATAGTCGTCATCTTCGGTCCGTGGTTGACCAGCAGCTTGGTGACCAGCGCCTTCTGCAGCGGGCTGACGCGGCAGAAGACCACTGCCTCGGACCGCAGCGCGAGCGAGAGCAGCTCCTGGGAGCGCGCGTCGTCGGTGAGGAGGAAGGCGAGCGCGGCGCCGTCGACGACCAGGGCGCGAGGGAGGACATTTTTGGAGAGGGGAACTGGAGCTGCAGGAGAAACAGCAGCAGCAGCGTTGGCGTCGGCGACGGCCCTCTGCGCGTGGCGACACCTGGAGAGGAAGGAGAAGAAACTCGACGACGACGACGGCTTGTTTTCTTCTCCCTCCACCTCTTCTTCTCCACCACCAACCTTCTCCTCCATCTCCGCCTCGGCCAGTGCGTCCTCCAGCTGCGCCACCACGTCGTGACCCATCACCCTGTCCGCCTCCTCTAGGTCATCGGCGCTTCCCGCCCCGGCGCCAGACGGCAGCGGCGGCACGAACCTCGGAGCGATCTCGACGCGCCGCTGCGCCTGGTGCAGCAGCCTGCAGCTGAAGCCCACGTTGACCGCCGTTTCCATCTTGTCTCCCGTCAGGACCCAGTTCGCGATGTTGGCTTTCCGCAAGGTCTCGATGGCGTCTCCCACGCCCTCTTGCAGCATGTCCTCGATGGCGGTGGCTCCTAGTAAGGCCAGATTTTGCTCGAGCTGGGCGCAGGCGAGCTCGATCGCGTGCTCCCTTCCCGGGTCGGTGCGGAGGCGGACAGCGGAGAAGAGCGGGGCCCAGGCGCCATACTCTGCGGCTGGGATCGTGCTGAAGGTAGGGTGGAGGTGGTGGTGATGGAAGAGGTGGAGGAGGAAGAGGTGAGAAGAAGAAAGAAAGATAAATTGAAAACTTCAAAAACTTCAACAAAAAACTTCCAACTCACCGCGACGCCACGCACAGCGTCCGCAGCCCGCTGCCCCCAAACTTCTCCAGGTGCCTCTGCGTCATCTTCCAGATCGTAGAAGCGTCGCCGTTACCGTCGCCGCTGTCACCGCCCCTCAGCAGCAGCGGGCCCAGCGCGGCGTCGGCGCCCTTGCAGATGAGCTCGCAGTCTGCGTCGGCGGGCGCACCCGCGGGCCGGACGATGACGGACTGCCGCCTGCGCGCCGAGGAGAACTCGAGCACGGCAAGCACGTCGTAGGAGCGCTCGACGGTGGTGGTGGTGGTGGAAGGTGGAGAGGTCAATGACGACGAAGAAGAAGAAGGAGAAGGTGATGATGAAGAAGAAATCGACGAAGAAACCACGGCGGGCTCGCCGACGACGACACCCGTCGGTGTCCTCCTCAGCAGCGGGAAGCCGAGCTGGGCCGCGCCCGAGACGAGCGCCACCTCGTCCGGGGAGGCGGCCTGGTAGGTCACGGTGATGCGCTTCGCTGCCGAAGAAGAGGAAGAAGAAGCGGCAGCAGCAGAGAGCGGGGTCAGGCTCACAGCGGGGTCCACTCTGCCCGGGAGGCGGCGCGCGGCGCGGGCGAGGAAGCTGCTGTTCCGCTGCTGCTGCTGCTGCTGCTGCTGCTGCTGCTTTTTCACGCTCTTGCCTCCTCCTGCTCCTCCCCCTACCTCTTCTTCTTTCTTCTCCTCGTTCTCCTCGGTCACGACGGTGTGGCACAGCGACAGCGCGCGCATAAGCGCCGCGATCGCCGCGGCGTCGGGCAGGGAGAGCCAGGCGCCGGCCGAGACGCGAGGGTCGTGGAACTTGGACCGGAGGTTGGAGGGGGTGATTGATGACGATGGATTGGTGGGAGGAGGAGCAGAGGAAGAGGGAGGGGGGGCTACGGCGGCAGCAGAAGAGGGAGAAGAAGAAGAGGCAACTCCACCTTCAACTCCACCAATTCCACCCCCACCACTTCCACCACCACCACCTCCACCCCCGCCTCCGTACATCTCCCCGCCGACGCTGAACCCGAAAAAGTCCATCCGGTTGCACGTCAGCGTTCCCGTCTTGTCCGACAGCAGCCACCGCACCTGGCCCAGGTCCTCGTTGAGGTTGCTGGTCCTCGCTGTGGCGGGCGTGTCGGACTGCGCGTCGTAGAGCAGGCGGTCCCCGGAGATGAAGACCGCGGCCTGCGCGTACTTGACGACCTCGATCGTCACGTAGAGTGAGATCGGGATCAGCGACGAGTAGAGGGCCACGGAGGTCAGGAAAGTCGTGCCGGCGACCAGGGCGCGGTTGGCGGCGACGTCGAAGAGCGCCCTCGTGGAGGCTCTCTCGCCACTCTCCCCGAGAGCCAGGTACCACATCTTGGGGTCGAGAGACAAGTAGGCCCTCGCTGCGGCGTTGACGCCGGCGAGGGAGCCCAGGACAACGAAGACGCCGGCGACGAGCTTGTCGAGCCGGCGCTCGAGCGACGAGCGCTTGGAGGGAACGGCGGTGGCGTTTTGTGCTACTTTCGCCTCCCCTCCGGCGAAGACGACGACGCCGAGGCACCAGGCCGTGTTCCTGAGGACGCAGCCGCGGAGGAGGAGCTGGGATGATGGTGTGCGGTGTGTGTATGGGGGGGTTGAATAAGAAAAGAAAACCAAAAAAGAAAGAGGTGAGTTTTTAGGGTTTTGAAAAGAAAGAAAACGTAACGATTTGAGTTGATAGGGTTGAAGAAAAAGCAGCTTGGGATGGGGGGAGTTTTTATTCCCGACGAGACTAAACAAAGCTGACTGGTTGATTTGAGCAGCCAGGGAGGTTGGAAATGTATCTTCGTGATCTTGGATGGCGCGGGAGGGATCGCTTTCGGCGGGGAAAGAGGGCGCGGGAAGAGAAAGACGGGAAGAGGCTGAAAGGAATGAAAAAAAAAGCAAACGAAAAAAATCTTCGAAAAACTTCTTCCACTCTCCCCCGCACCTGGTTGGGCGACAGCGGCAGCCTCTCTCCCTCCGGGGTCACCAGAACGCCCTGGAACCGGTAGATGGCCGAGTTGGGCTGCTCGCACTCGATGCGGAGGGCAGAGGGAGGAGGAGGAATAGGAGGAGGAAGTGTCGCGGGAGCTGAAGTCGATGTCGAAGAAGAAGCTTCTCCTCCGCCACCACTTCCACTCCCACCACCTCCACCACCCCCACCCCCGCCGGTCGTCGCCCTGCAGATGGCCGCGGCGCTCAGCAGGACCGCCGTCTGCGGCAGCGCCTGCCGCATCTTCAAGTTAGTCTCGCCGTCGAGGTTGGCGGTCTCGACGAAGGCGACGCCGGTCGGGAAAGAGGAAGGAGAAGAGGGAGGAGAAGAGGAAGGAGAAGATGAGGTTTGCTCGCTGTTCCCTGCAGCAGAGGTCGAGCCGCCTTCAGCAGCAGCAGCGGCTTCGCCGCCGCCACTGCTGTCTACACCCCCACCGCTCCCCGTGGCGCTGCTGCTCAGCAGCACCAGGTCCGCGGGAAAGGCGTCGCGGTCGTGCACGCGGACGACGTCGCCGACGCGCACGTCGCGCCAGGGCGTCGCCGCGAAGGAGCCGCCGCGGAGGACGTCTACCGGGCGGGCGTTCATCTGATGGGAGGGCGGGGAGGGTTTTGGGGAAGTGGAGAAAGAGAGAGAGAAAGTTATGGGGTGCAAGTTGAGGGCGTGAGAGAGAGCAAAAGAGAAGAAGTTTTTTTTCCGTCTCTCTTTCTCTCTCGCGCGACGAAAGTGTTCTTTTCTCCCTTCCGCGCGCTCTCTCCACTCCAACTCCAACTCCAACTCCAATCATTTTCCCTTACCTGCCGGTCCTTCTTCGCCCTGCGCGCGTCCTCGAAGGCCTCCTTGGCCAGCGAGGCAGCCATCACCAGCACCAGCGGCACGATGTTGGTGACGGGCGACACGGGCGACACCGGCGTGAGCGAGAGCGCGGCGATGAGGAGGAAGTAGAGGTTGGCGACGCGGCGGAACTGCTCGTAGAGACCCTGCGAGGGAGAGTAAGAGATGATTGGGGTGGGTGGGGGTTGACGGGGCGGGGTGGAAGGAGGAGGAGGTGAAAGAAAGGTGAGTGGAGGCGTTTCTTTTTTCTTCTTCAAAAACATGAACGACAAAAAAAAAACCGGCTTTTTTCGCTTCCGCTCTCTCAACGCCACGGCGACCGCTTTCGACACTCGATCACCCAACTCTATCTCTTTCTCTTCCTCACCTTGGGCAAAAACGTCAGAGGCGTGTACTTGGTCGTGCGGAGGGCGTTGGACTGTCGTTTGGGAAGGAACAAAAAAAGGTGGGAAGTTGAAGCGTTTTTTTTTTTTGAGAGAGAAAGAGCAGAGAGAGAAGAAACGACACTCGAGGAAAAAAAAAAAACGCCTGCGTTTTTTTCCCTCTCTTCTTTTCCACAAACACCGCCAAAAAAACCGCCTCTCTACTCTCACCGAGTACCGGAACCTCTCGTTCGAGACCCTATCGTTGGCGAAGACGGTGCGGAGGGCAGGGTAGACGGACGAGCGGCGGCGGCGGTGGCCGCTTGGCGTCTCTGCGAAGATCGAGTCTTTCGTTTTGGTCGACATGGTTTGTCTGTTTCTTTTCTTCGTAGAAGGGAGCTCTTTCTGGTCTCTTTTTTTCTTTCGAGCCCAGTGCGATGACTCTCAGAACAGAAGAAGAGGATCGAGGAAGCGGAAGTGGAAGCGGGTGGACAGAGCCGCGGAAGAGAAGCCGGGCGAGAAAAGAAAACGAGCAGAGGCGCGTGCGTCGGTTACGAGGAAAAACGAAAAAACAAAGAGAGCAGCTCGTCTCTCCTTCTATCAACGCTTTTTGGTGTCGTTTGTTTCTGTGCCTGATGAGCTCTTTGATCGAAGAGGGGAACTGATCGGAGAGGGAATGAGACGGCGGAAGCGGGGAGCAAGGACGTGGTCGCATTTTTTTTTGTGAGAGAGAAAGAGGCGGAAGGAGGGAGAAAAAAAAAACGAACGAAAATATATAAACAAGATTTTCTTCCTCTTTTTGTTTCACAATTCTTATTCCATCATTTTTGTTACATTTCCACCTCCCACCCATCCCCCCACCCCCCCTTCAAACAGCCTCGTCGCCCCTCCTCGGAGCCTCGGTGGCAGTGGTCGTGGTGTCAGTGGTGGTAGCCGCCGCAGCGCGCCGCGACCGGCCGCGCCGCCGCCGCTCCGAGCTGCTCCTCGGAATCCCTCCTCCAACTCCTCCTCCTCCGCCAACACCCCCACCGTTCACGCGGCGCGCGCCGCTCGCCGCACCAAAGCTCATCCTCGACACCCGGTACCTCCTGAACGTCAGGCACGCTTGGAAAATAAGATAAACAGGAAGCACGAACGCCAGAATCCGCAGCAGCAGCACGGCCCAGTAGCTGGTGTTTTTAAGGAAAAGTTTTTTGGATTTTTTTTCTTCGTGAGCGATTTTGTTTTCCTCTTCGTGTTTCTCCTTCTTCCCCTCTCCCACCACCATCAGCAACAACAACTCAACGAAAACGCACTTGGGCTGGTGCTCTCCTCCGACGAACAGCACCACATACAGCAGCGCCAGAGCCACCACAAAAACGACCGCCGCGGCCACCCACGCCCTCGACCTCGAGCCCCCGAGGCAAGAAGAAGAGGACGAGGCGTTGTTGGCCGCGTTGTCGTTGTTCGCCGCTTCTGATGCGACTCCTCCTCCAAACCCGAAGCCGCCGTTGTTCGCGTGGAACCCCGCCGCCGCAGCTGCCGCCGCGGCCGCCGCGGCGGCCTGCTGCTCCCTCTGCCTCGCCTCGCCCCTCGCCGCGGCCTCGGCCAGCGCAGGCAGCACCTCGGCGCTGTATCCGCCGCCGCAGATCTCGCAGCGCAGCAGCCCCCCTCTCTCGACAACCCACGCCTGCAGGCACTTCAAATGCGCGCAAGCGACGGTTCCGGCACAGGCGCAGGGGCGCACGAGCGTTTCGGGCGTGCCCGACTCGAGGCAGATGCGGCACTCGGAGAGAGCGGGGAGAGGGGCTTCGGGTAGAGGTTGGGGTTGGGGTTGAGATTGGTCAGAGCTGGAAGTTGTTTCGGCCTTGGGCTCGTGTTGCTCTCGCTGTTGGTCTTCTGTTGCCGCAAAAGGGTTTTGGGTCACCGCTGGTGTAGTAGAAGGCTGTCTCGCAGCATTATCTGTTGTAGAAGAAGACGCCGAGGGCAGCGTCGCGGCGGCGGAGGGGTCGGCGGGCTCGCCTGTTTGGTTTGGTTTTGAAAGATGAAAAACGTCGAGGTGAGAAAAAACGAAGAAAGAAAGAAAGAAAGAAAAAAACATCGACACCTAGCTGAATGCGATTCGCCAGCTCTCTCTCCCGCCAGCTCCTCCCATGTTCGCATGATCTCCAAGCCCCGTTCGCTAGCGCGGCAGCACATCGATCCGGCCCCTCGGTCGAGAGCATAGCGAAAAACAGCACCACGCAAGCTCGCTACGCTCTGTTCCAAAAACCCGATGGAAGAAATTGGCCAGCGGGGTGTTTTCTCTTTTCAAAGGCATCGTCAAACACCCCCCTTGCACCCCCGCTCGCGCGTTTCCACCCCCAATTCCGATCCAGGGGAAGCAACAAGATCATCGTATCCTACCTTCGAGCGACACCGCATCACGACCAGTCTCTCCACCAGGCCGCGAGGACGGCGGCATCGAATTGGTTTTTTTTTTCTTCTTCGTCGTCGTCGCTGTTTCGATGCTTTCAACTGTCTTTCTTTTCTCTGCCGCTCGCGCGCTCCTCTCTGCAGTTCAAAGTACAACGAGCTCACAGAAGAGAAGCTCTTGTAACGCAACAGACAGAAAGAACAGAAAACAGTCGTATCGAGGGGGCGAGGCGCGCGAACGCGTTTCGATCTTTCGCGTGGCTTCTTCGAGAAAGCTCGAACGAAGCAAAACAACAGAAATGGGGCGAGGTTTTTTTTCTCTCTGTCGTTTCGGGCGGCGCCCCCTCTCTCTCCGGCGTTTTCGTTTCTCTTTGTCGAAATTTTTCAATCGAGAGAGTCTGCATTGGAAACGACCTCGGTCGACATGAGCATTTTTCGAGTTTGGCTCGAAATTCTGACCTTGTGAGGCGCTAGAGGATTACAAGAGCCTGTAGCATAGCTGGCTGCGTTCGAAATGGCACTCCGGCCTCAGAGTGGTGTCGCTCGAAGGGGCATTGAAACAAGATGGTAAACGGAGAAGGGTTTGTTCTTTTCTCTAGTGTGAGAAAAAAACTTCACTCTTTTCTCGCAGCTCTTCCGCCTTCGACCACCCGTCCTCCGCTTCACCGCCTTCTCGAGGTACGTTTGTTTTTTTGACGGTGGCCTGGTCTCTTTCGCGGTGCTGGGTGGTGGGGCTGCTGGTCCAAGGCTAGAGCTGGGGAGGAGAGGGAGGAGGACGAGGGAGAGAGAAGAGAGGAGAAAGCGAGCCGCTAGCTCGAGAGGCGCGGCGTGATCGAAATCAGCGACGATTGCTTGAGCGAAAAGAAGAGCTATCGCAGGTGGTTATTCTACCCCTCGTCCCCTCCCAAAACACCACGACTGCACTGCAAAGATGGTTGACTTTGCGTGCGGATAGAGGGAGAGAGACCAGCGAGGCCTTGGGAGGCGCGAGCGAGGATTTGAAAAAAGTCGAATTGCAATGTTTGCTCCTGCCCTTTGCTCTTCGCCGTCGCCGTCGATTTTCGTCTTCTTCTCTGCTGCCTTTTTCTTTGAGCCCTTTCGCAGTAACATTTCGAGCGCTTGCTGTCCTTCATTTTGCTCATTGATTCCGCGGAAACGTCACCTCGTGTCTTCTCTCGTGCCCTCCGAGTTGAAAGGGGGCCGCGAAAGGAGGCAACGGTGACGCATTCCGATCGGCATCCCAAGCATCGGAATTCGTTTTCGTGATCGTCAATCGAGGAAAAAGAGCGAAGAGAAAAAGAAGAGAAAGAGCTGCCGTCTTTCTTTCTTCTTCTATCGTTCGACCGTCTCGGGCCCTCTTGTGCGCATCGTTTCGCGCCCCCCTTTGCAGCTAGACACAAACTCGAAACGCTCTAGCTCCCCTGAGTTGAAGTAGAGAAGCAGCTGGGGTGGAAGGGGGTCAAAATTGATCTGGAGTGATGAGGGCGGGCAATCGGAGCCGCGCGTTTGAAAAGAGAGACGGGTTCCTTCGCCTCTGCTTTGACTCCTTCTTTTACCTTTTCGACCTGCTTCCCTACCTTCATGCTCTCTCCTCTTTTCGCTCAGAGGTCGCTGGGAGGTGTTTCTTGGAGCTGAGAGTGGCAAGCGTGGTGTGGAAGTGGCTAATCGGCGCGGCGGAGGATGAGGATGTTCGGTGCATCGGAATCGAGAGAGGAGAGAAAGAGAGAAATAAGCTTTCCTCTCCTTTCTCTCTCTTCTTTTCTCTATCGCTTGCCGCCGCTGCTCTCCTTCTTGACGACTTCCTCTCACCACCACGCCTCCCTCTCTTCCGCCCCTACCACCCCCGCCGCGACGCCGCAAGGGCCCTGGCGTTCCCCGATGCCTTTTTTCGTTTTTAAGTCACCCCCCTCTCCATCAATTGTCTTTTTCCCTTTTAAATCCTCTTCTCCAGCCAACTTTCCTGCCCTTGGGCAACTCCGACCAACAAAAAAAAAACAAAAAAAAACAAAAAAAAAAACTTCAAGATGACTGCTTACTCTCCCTCCACCTACAAGAACCCCACCAAGAAAGGCGCCACCGTCTACTTCGGCCAGCACCAGAAGGCCATGTGGGACACAGGGCTTTGGGTGAAAATGGAGAACGGGAGGCTCTCCCTTGTTTCCTCGCAGAAGACGACGGCGGCGTCGTCGCGCTCGGCCTCGTCATCGCGCTCGACCTCGTCGTCGTCGTCCGCGGTCCCAGCCTCGTCGTCGTCGTCCGCGGCCTCTGCCCTGCTCTCGTCCGCGGTCCCTGCCTCGTCGTCGTCCTCTGTCTGCGCGACGACGACGTCGGCTGCCGCCTCCGCGACGGTCGCCACCCCCAAGTCCTACCGCGCCGTCCTCATGAGCCAGCTCACCGGGTTCAACAACGGCATGCAGCGCAAGTACCAGCCCGCGGCCCGCAGGCCCCCTACTGCTGCTGCTGCTGCTGCTGCTGCTCCCGTCCCTGGCGCGGGTGCCGCTGTGTGCGCGAAGGGGGCCTCTTCGCTGTCGTCGTCTTCTTCGCCTTCGTCTTCGAAGGCGAAGAAGTCGAAGAAGTCGAAGCAGTCGGAGAAGGCGACAAAGGCGCCGAAGGCGACGAAGGCGACGCCCTCGCCCGCTCTGGCCCCCGCACAGCCGCGTGCCCCCAAGGCCACCGCCGCGGGTGTGCCGGCGAAGGCAGCGGAGCCTGTGAAGCGCGCGGACTGCGCGTCGGAGGGCGAGGTATCTGGCGCGACGGCTGCTGCTGCTCCTCCTCCTTCTTCTTCTTCTTCTTCTTCTCGCTCTTCCTCTGGACCCGCGACGGCGGCGACGCCGAAGACGACGACGAAGAAGGAGAAGGAGACGGACAAGGAGGGTTCCTCGTCGTGCCCGGGGAAGCTGCCCAAGAACCGGAACGCTGATGACTTGAAGAAGCTGCGCAAGCTGCTGGCCGAGCTCCGCGAGGAGAGGCGCCCGAAGGCCAAGCCAAGGCAGAGGGAGGCCAGGGCCGAAGACGAAGCAAAAAAATCCTCCTGCTTCGGCGACGCCGCGCTGAAGAAGTTCCAGCTGTCTTCCTCTCTTCCGGGCACGACGGGGACTGCCGAAGGCGACGAAAGCGCGCCGGCGTCGTCCGCTTCGGCCGTGAACAACAAGAAGAAGAAGATGAAGACGAAGAAGAAGGAGGGTGGAGACGGCGCTTCCGCTTCGAGCACCAGCCCTCCTCCCGATTCCGCTCCTCCCGGCCCCACCCGCTCTCCGGCCCCGTTCGACCCCAACAGCGACCCCCGCGGCGCCGTTCCCCTCCCCCCCAAGGACGGGCAAGGCCTGATCGTGCTCTCCGGTCCCCCGGGCTCGGGTCAGTCCTATGTGGGGAGCCTCCTCGGCGGCGTCGGGTGGCTTGTGGTCAAAGAGGGAGAGGAAGAGGGGAAAGACGAGAGCGCTTCTTCTTCTTCTTCTTCTTCTCCTTCTCCTTCTTCTCCTTCTCCTTCGTCTTCTGCATCCACGCGAGCCGAGCACGCGGTGCTGGAGGCGCTGATGATGGGCCATAGCGTGGTCGTCGACGGCTTCAACAACACGCGCGAGCGCAGGGCTCGCTGGCAGGAGCTCGCGCGCGTTGGGGTGCCCTGCGTCAAAAACCTCGCGAGCTGTTACAGCAACTCTTCCTCTTCTTTTTCTTCGACCCCGCCGCCGCCCTTCCCTCCGCCTTTGGCCGACTCGACGATCGGCACGTGCTCGTTAGAGGTGTTCAGGTCGTCAGAGGACGCCGAGGAGCCTGAAAGGCCGAGGAGCCCTTCGGTCTGGGAAGGCTTCGACGCGATGCTGGAGATCGACAGCCATCTCGCCGGGAAGAAGGCCGAGGCGGCGGCGACGGCGGTCGGCGGCGCGCCGGAGAGGGCCGGCGTGGCCGGGAGCAGCCCCTCCGCCGCCGCCGAGAGGGCGTCGGCCGAGGTCGCCGCGACCGCTGTCGCCGCTGCCGTGGCGGAAGCGGTGTCTGCTGCTGCGGAGAGCGCCGCGGACCGCGCGGCGGCTTCCTGGGGCACTCCCGCCTCTCGCGCCGCCGCCGCGACTGCTGCTGCCGCTTCCGACCCGCCTTCTTCCCCTCAGGCGAGCCGCGTCGCCTCTTCCCCCGACTGCGACGTCCACGACGACGAAGACGACGACGACGGCGAGGGAGCCAGCAGCGATGCTTCTCCGGGCGGCGCCGGCGGCGGCGGCGACAACCGCGACCGCGACTCTCCGGTCCCAGTAAAGGGCCGAGGGGCGTCGGCACGCGCCTCGGCGGCCAGCGAGGCGAGGGCGCGCGCCGCGGCGGCGCCCAGGGCGAGGGAGTTGGAAGTGGAAGCGTCGTCGCCGTCCCCGTTTGGCTGCGTGGTGGTCGGAGCTGAAGAAGAGGAAGAAGGAGACGAAGAAGAACGAAGAAGAAAAGAAAAGTCGAAGGAAGAAAAAAACGAGAAGGAAAACGAAAACGAAAAAAAAAACCCGAGTCTCGACCGACCGGCGGCGCCCAGGGCGAGGGAGTTGAAGGCGTCGCCTTCGCCGTCCCCGTTTTGGCTGCGTGGTGGTCGGAGCAGAAGAAGGAGAAGAAGAGGAAGAAAACCCGAAAACGGAAACGAAACCGGAAAAAAACCCGAGTCTCGACGGACCTCGAAGACGGAAAAAAGCAACTCTCGACCTCGAAGCCTCTTTTGTTTCCTTTCTTTTCCTTGCCAATTCCGGTTTTTCTCCGCTCCGGGTCCGCTTTTGATACCGCAGGCCTCGTGCCGTCTCTTGGCCCGCTTTTTACCATCTCCATCTTCGAGGAGAGGGAGCCGTAGAGGTCGTGCAGCCTCCGCGGACGAAGGGTCGGAGGTGAGGCGATGGAGGTGATGGAGGAAGAGGAGGAAGGAGAGGAGGAACAAGAGGTCGAGCGGCCGACGGCATCGACGACGAAAGCGCATGTCGATGATGAAAGCGATTTCCTTTGTCGCGCGCCTACTCTCTCGTCAATCGGCTCCCACAAGAGTGTTTGTTTTTTATGTGCGGTGCCGCGACGATAGCAATCGGGTGACAATGAACGCAAAAAAGGTTCACTCCTTTTCCTCTTCCATTTCAAAGCTCTATAATCCCCTAGAAAATAGTTTTTTTCACCCGCAGTTCGCATAGCTCAGCTGGTTAGAGCGTCTGCTTAACAGAAAGGACGCCCCCGTCCGCTTTCTAAGCCGCAGGAGGTCTGGCGATCGAAACGCCATGTGAACATCTTTTTTGCATGCGGGGAGGAGGAGGGGGGCCGCGGGCGACGAGGTGGAGGAGGCGGTGGAGGAGGTGGTGGCGGTAAGGGGCGCATCGTCGAGCGGATCAAACAATCCTTTCACCTCAACTAGATCGACGCCCATAGCCTCGCCTCCTCTGCTTCTTTTCTTTTGCTTGTTATTGTAACATCACCGCCGACAAAAAAGCAGCCTGCTCGCGGAGGTTGATTGTCAAAAAAAGAAAAGGCCGTGACGAACGAGAGCGGCAAAAGGAAATGATTTCGTTGTGCGCATCCGTCGACGAGAGCGTCGACCGCCTCTCTCTCTCCTCTCCACCCTCTTTCCCCCTCCCCCCCCCCTACCCCCACCCCTATCTCCCACCCCCCCCCCTCCCCCCCC
>Ga0114918_10003099_pt1 | contig 14745 bp, 10 predicted proteins | sample LantaG_FD_87015 | JGI IMG/M metagenome (GOLD analysis project Ga0114918, IMG submission 87015) | Deep subsurface microbial communities from Baltic Sea to uncover new lineages of life (NeLLi) - Landsort_02402 metaG | ecosystem: Environmental > Aquatic > Marine > Oceanic > Sediment | place...
CATTGAAAGACGGTAGGGTATCTATGGAACCTAGAGGCTCATTACTTATTAGAGCTGAGGTAGACGATGGTAAGATGTATATTGCTAAACCTTCATTCAGAGCTTTCTTAATTGAGCAGAACGTTAGTACGAAAGAGTTCTTACATCAAATGAAAGTAGCGGGTAAAGAAATAGTATCTGTTAAGAAACGTATGGGTAGTGGATGGAAAGATGCTACGGGTGCAATGAATGTAGAAACTTATGTAGTTGATATGAACCACTATATGCCGGAGATATTACAAGAATTAGATAATGCGGCTTAGTGAACCAGTTTGGGTATTCCCTTTAGACTTTATGGAAATAGGAGAGAGTTTCTTCATTCCAACCTTAAAACAATCGGCCATGATTTTTGCAGTGGAATCAGCGGCCAAAAGAGCTAAGGTAAGGATAAGGGTTTACCCATCTTTAAAAGAGGGATGTTTAGGCATTAGGGTCTGGCGTACTGGCTAGAACCCTGCCTTCTCTCGTAGTGTACCTGCGTTAGCGTATACTCTTTGCTCCATTTCTTTTAATCTTTTTAACTCTACTTTTTTCTGTTCTGCGGGCATGTCAGACTCAGTAATTATTCTAGCTCTTTGACGTATCTTACTTAGTAATGAGCCCATTCTATTTACCGTTGATTTTAGTTTGAGTAAGTCTTTCTTCTCTTTCATGTATAACCTAGCAGTAGGGATATCATTTTGTTTCAGGCGGTTAAAACTTGCTACCGCTGTCATTACTTCGTCACGTAGTTCATAAAAGTCTGACTGTGCCTTAGTACCAAACTCTCTAGACACAAACATCGACATACCCGGTATTGAAGCAACAAAGTCTCTACCAGATAAGTCAGGTCTTTCTCTACCATAACCCGCCGCAATGACATCGTTAGTAGCCAAGCCTATCAGACCTGCAGTGTAGCCTAAGTAGCCTTTAATGAGATGATCCCATGTTTTAGGAGAGGTTGTATTACCAGTAATATCACTAAATAATCTAGCTATCTCCATAGTCGAGTTGTTATACTGTAATTCTTTTTCTAACTGTTGCTCGAACTGCCCTACAATAGGTCTACCAGTAAAGAAGTCATAGTTAATAGAGGTCTCTAATATAGGAGTAATTGCTTGAGGTAGAGGAGTAGGTCCGACAATGGCCAGTGCTGTCGCATCAGCTAAAGATTTCATCAACTTAGTATCATCTATACCTTCAAATTTATATCGTTGTATTAGGTTCTCTGGGATAATTTTAGTTACTAGAGTAAATATATCGTTACGTAGTGGGATACTTAGTCCGTCTGTGCCGGGTAAAATAAGTCTTCTATTTCGTACAGCAGGGTCTAGTTTTTCATACCCTTCGTCATCACCTAGCAAGAAGCTATATACCATACTTAACAATAACGCTTTAGTTGCTGTGCCTATAAGAACCTTTATTGCCTCATTCTTCTCTTGTACTGAAATACCTTTACCTGAGATAGTTTTTTGAGCAACGTTCATAGCCTGTAAATAAGCGCCGAAGAAAGGTATGGTCTGTCTACCCGCACTAACAATAGGGCTTGATCCGGCTCTTCTAAAGTTAATGATTTCAAAAGCTTTTTCTAACGCAGCATCTTTGTTGCCACCCATGATCTTACCACCTACCCTAGTACCACCTGTCTCAAGCAATGTTCTGTTATATACTGCTTGTCGAACCGCGTTGTCCGAGGCATTTGCAAACTTCTCAAACGGGGATAATAATAGGTCACGTAGTGAAGCTTTCTTCAAGCTTTGCGCTACTTTAGAATCGGCTCTATCAGTAAAGGCAGAGTAATCTCTTTGTCCTACTACACCGAAGCCCATTAACTCTTTTCTTGTTTGGCTTGTGCCAGTTAATGTTTTAAAGAACTCACTGAATATTTCAACAGGTACTTTAAATGGCTGTTTTAGTCCGGAGGTAAACATAGCACCGTAGGCATCTTGAGGTAGTTGAGAGATAGAGAACAAAGGGTTTAACACAATAGTCTGACGTAGTAGATCAGTGAAAGGTCTCATAAACTTAAGAGCTGGGAGAAGCATAGCTTCCATGCCCGTGAATGCATCAATATACATAGGGTCATCAAACTCATAAAAGTTTTCTCGGTTAATCTCAATACCATCTTCAACAATGTTTTCTCTAATCTTAATGGTATTCTGGCTTCTACCTTTTTTAATTTTACCTACCTGCCTTACTTCATCGGGTAGATATTCTATTGCTGCATCTTTAAGATTGATCGCTGCGCGGTTAGCAATACCTCGTCTTACTGTGTAACTAATCCAACGCTCCATGTTATCTATGATGTTGTCGACTGGTCGAGTACTACCCTTAAACCGCTTAGGATCAGCAAAGTCTAATAGGCCTCTAGAATATCCTTTAGGGCCGACTGTTTCACCTTCCTCTTCTTGTATACGATAAAACGGCACGTAGTCCATAGCATCAAGTAATGCGTTAGCTTGTTCTCTAGAGTATAGTCCTGACTCTACAGAGAAGTTAATGAGTGATTCCCTTGTTCCATTCCACTTAGCTTGTATATCTGCTAGTTCAGGGAACTGATTTATTTTATTTACTCTCTCGGTAATTGTCTGATCGTCAAGGTGCACAATCTTCTTCAAATCTTTTAGTTTATTAACATCGGCTGCTTTAGCACCTGCATCTTGGAGTGCTTGTATTTCTGCATCGAGTCTAGCATTCTCAGCCTGTACACCTTCAAGACGTTTAGCTTCTAGATATAAGTTAGTTAGTTCTTCTGCTTCTTCATATTTAATATTGTATTTTTTACCAAGCTCTCTAATAGTGTTAACCATTTGCAACCAACTACCATTAGCATTTTCTACCGCTTTAAACTTCATGGTTTCAGGATCATATTCTATCCCACCTAACTCGAGAACTTTGTGTGCTACGTTTTCAGAATGCAGTGCCTGCTGTTGAAGCCTTATACAGGATCTTTTTAAACTTATTCCAAGGCACTCCGGCCCTCTGCATTCCGCGTCTAATCGCGTTATTTAAAGCAGCGTCAGATGAGAAGAATCTTGTCTCAAACCAGTCTAAATAGTTCTTAGATTTCTTATTTTCACTAGGACCCATACTGTCTGGATCATTATCTGGGTCATTAAATACCGTGCCATTACCCCCTGTACTATTACTTTGAGGTACTGGGTCAACTCCTTCTGGTAATGTTTTAGGATCAACTTTAGCTTTCTTAGGTGGAGCAGTAAATACGGTTGGTGTACCCTTTTCAAGTAATGACCTAGTACCTTCTCTTGGAGTAGGCACTATAATTTGTGGCTCTGCTTGAGGCTGTTCTAATGAAGCTTCTGCTAAAAGATCATTTACTTCATCTTCAGTCAGTTCTCTTTCCGTTGCTACTTGCTGCATAGTTTCTAAATCTAACCCTTCTTGGATTTCATAGGGTATAACTTTCTCTTCATTTTTTATTTTATCTGCTAAGTAGTCATAAGCAACAGATGGGTCAAATGCCTCAACATCACTCGTACTTTCTAGGCGCATATTATAAGGTAAAAAGGCATCTAAACTACCGTTCTCGATATGGGCAGTTAAAGTAGGAGTAGTATTAAGCCTTCTAAACAACGCTCCGTAACCTGTTCGACTTTGTACCTTAGGCTCACCAGTAATATCTTTTATATCTTTATAATTAATACCGCCTAATTTTCTAAGAACAGTTAACAAAGTTGGACCCCTATAAGATAAGGTGTTTTTAGAGGTGGCATCAGCTACCTTTTCTTTCTTAGCTCTAATTATGCCATCTTTAATAGTTGCATTAGGGAATACTTTCTTCACTGTATCCATATAATCTTTGAGTTTTTTGTTCTGTTGATACCCTTTTGTTGTAGCTTTTCCAACTCCAGTTCCAGAACCCTCATATACTGAAACAAATACTTCTCCTCCGGGCTTAAGCGCATTTTGTGCCTGACGTAATACCCTAAGTTGATTTGCTTCATCTTTTATAACATTTAATACATTGTTTATTGTAGCAGTGTCAGACTTTCCTTCAGCTGCTTTATTTACCGCTTGTTGGTTTTGTTCTTTACTTCTATTAAAGGGGTCATAAACTACATTAGTAGCTTCATTTTTTTGAAGGAGGGTATTTGCATTATCAAATCTTCCGCCCCCTATGTCCATGTTGATAGACCCTTTTTTAAATTTACCTTCTTTATTTAATTTAGTAAACGCCGCCGGTAGCTTAGTAGCATTTATAGAGGTGTCTGCTGATGTAATTGGTTGTGCTGGAGTGTCCCATAAAGAACTTAATGTATCGTTGCCTCCATCTGCTCCTCTGTTAGTTCCATCAATACCTGATACACCACTTCCCATTGTAGCTCCGACAGGAAAAGTATCTCCTTGGGCAATGGCAGATTCATATTGCTGTTGGCCTGTCTCGTCAAGTACGCCAGTGCTAGTTCTAGCTCCTCGACTGTCAATTGCTCTTCTTTCAACATTTTTTGCCTCCAATTGTTCTACGGTTGGGATAGAGTTTAAATAGTTCTGTACCTTCTCTTCTATTTTTGCTGAGAGGCCTGGGAATGTTATATACTTTTCTAGTTCCTTTCTAATCTTTTTATTGTCTTCTACGACGTTAACATCTAGACCGTTAAGAGTATTACCTTTCCGTATCTTAGCTGTGTTACCTATACCTAAACTCTTCCATGTATCATCAGTGGTTACTTCAGGGGCACCTTCAAATATTTTCTTATACTCTTCATCGTATAGTTTCTGTCTATTTTTAAGGTCTTTTAATAACGTTTTCTTTTGGTTATTGTTAGTAATATTAGGGAAGTATTGTGAAGGTTCTTTAGTTTTTAATGAGTTCTCTACATCCGCTATAAGTGATAGAGTGCCTTCAGGAGAGGATAGTAATGTAGTAACCGCCTCTTTAGCGCCCTGTTCATTTGCTTCAGCAACAATTTTCTGTCCTTTTTCTTGGTATTCTTTATTTAGTTCTGCTTCTCTTGCAGCTTGATTGGCTGCCACTTTTTCATCAAAAGCTATTTTCTGCTGCCTGTCTTTTTCAAACTCTTGTTTAATCTGATTAGCTTTTTCTTCTTGGTCTTTAATAAGTTTATTAGCATCTGCCCTTTCAAACCCTCGTGATACAGAGCCTAACGGAGCTAACAACCCTGCAGCATACCCAGCTTCCATATATTCTTTTATAGCCTCGTCACTTGTCAGATCTAGTCCAGCTTGAGCTCTTTCTAGTAACTGTTGAGTAATCTCTGTAGGAACCTCAGCTGCGGTGACTTTAGCAGCGCCAACACCCACAGTTTTTGCTATACCCTCTTTTGCTAATTTTTTAGCGGCGATTTCTTTGGCTGCTTTCTCTGCCCCTTCTGTTGCAAGAGCTGCGGGTTTAATACCAAGTAATTTACTAAGACCTAACTTCATAGCAACTACGTCTAAACTCGCTTGAACCGCGGCGGTAGAATAAGCCCTACCTAATTTAACATTGATGTCTTCGCCTTCTTGAAGTTGTTCCTGTGCCTGACGCTCGATGTTACTACCGGATTGAACCAAGAAAGGAGCAATGAGAGCACCACCTATTGCGGTAATAGGTTTAAATTGAGGAGGGACGGGAAGCATAGCACCGGTTTTAGCGCCTGCCCACATAGAAGCAAGAAAGGGAGCTTGTTCAGTAATAGCGCCGGGTACTTGACTAAATACTTCGCCGACTGCAGAAAGTAAACCATCTTTATTATAAGCTTGTTTAACAGCCTCTAGACTTGCACCGGGTCTTTCAGTGATATTTTGTTGTCTTTGTATACCTTGAAGAGCAGCTTGTTCTGCGCCAAATGGAGCAGAGAGTCCGGTAATAGCTGAAGAACCAAAACGTTTACTACCACCAATTAAGGCTTCAATAGGACCTGCGGTAGCACTAGGTTGTTCTGTTGGTTGGGCTGGAGCCCCAGAATAGAGTTCTGTTGCAGCTTGAATAATGTCTTGATCAGACGCTCCCTCTGGGCCTTCGAGTTGAAGTATGCTACCATCGGGCGCTTCCACTTTATAAATTGGCATGTGCGCTCCTTAAGATTGGTATTACTATTGTACTATTCTAAATCCGTTACTGCTAGTTTTTGGTTTTTGCATCGATTGTAAAACTGCCATAGCGTCCTGTTGTGATATTAAACCATAGTCCATTAACAACTCCAATTTTTTAGTTTGGTAGGCAGCTGCTCTTTCTGCAATTCTTACGTCATCATCAAGCTCAGATGGTTTACCCATAACACCCTCGACATAGTCAAGCGCTTGCTTATCTACATTGAGTTTATTTTCAAGAGCTGCTTGGTTAGCTTTTACTAATGCTGCATTAGATGCAAGGTCTGTCGCTGCTCTTTCTTTTCGTCTAGCAGCAAGGTCTTCTACTCCAACCATACCTGCTGCACCTATATTCTGTAATGCGAAAGGTGATGATCCTGCTGCCATTGCAAACCCTGCTTTAGCTAGAGACATCCATGCATCTTGTTCAGCTGCGGATAAAGGTTTACCTTCTGCTATTTTATCTTTAGCGCCTTCAGCAACTTCTGCTTTCTCTTTTCCAACGGCTTCTATTACTGCTTGATCTTTAGTTAAATCAACTAATGCCGGGTCTGGTTCTGGTGGAGGTATTTCTTCTACTATTCTTTCAGGTACTACTACATCTCTTCTATAAGGGTCTGGCGTATTATCAAATGGGTTTAAATCCGTATTAGGAACAACATTACTTAGATCAATGTCAGAAATAGAGGGTATTTTATTTAATGTAGTGTCTTCTACTACAGGATCTTTTCTAGCATAATAAGCATCACGTTCTTCTTTAGTCATGTTAAGTAAATCTAATTTATTTACCCCATCCCTAGCTTGAAAGTAGGCATCACGTTCTTCTTTAGTTAAGCCAAGTAAATCTGATTTAGTTAACCCACCTTCTGCAAAAGCTACGATACCTCCGCCTGCATAGTTCTTGCCTACATTTTCAGCAGGGAGAGAAGCAACGCCTTGCATAGTTTGCTCAGGTGTCATGCTAGGTGGGTTAGCTAACATCGCTAGACCTTGAGGCATTTGAGGTTGTGCTTCTTGAACAACTTGTTCAGCTACTGACTGTTCTGGAGCCGCTTGCGCTTGGTATTTTTCACGCATGCTTTTACGTCTTTCTAGCTCACCTAATGCTAAATAATTAGGTACCTCGCCTGTAGGTTTTTGTACATACCCTATTAATATTTGGTCTGGTGCGCCTTTAAGTCTATCTTGTAGTTGAATAATATTCATATGTTATCCTTATCTCCCACCAATTGCGTTATATAAACCTAATCCTGCTAGTCCTAAACCACCAATTTGAGTTGCCATGCTTGGTCCCGGTGCATACTGCACTTGAGTAGAGCCTAATGCTCCTGCATTACCTCGTAGAATATTAGATTGATACTCCAATAGTTTTCTTTGAAAGTCTTCAGCTTCTTTAAACTGTTGATACTCTATGTTTAGCATTTCTTGGCCTATTGCTTGTTTTTCTGCCCCTGATGCTGCTTGAGCTTTTAATCTTTCTAAATTAGCCATTTGTTCAGTTGCTGATAGTGCACCTGTTGCTTTTGCACCTTCAAGACCTGTTGCTAGTCCAGCTAGCCCAATATCTTTACCTAATGCAGCTTGATATTGAGAAGCTTGTTGACCTAATTCACCGGCTTTTAACCCAGCAGCTTGCATAGCTTTTTGTGCATCTAATGAAGTAGACTGATCAAACTGAAACGCTTTCTGTGCCTGTTCAAAGGCTCTAGTACCACCTTCAGCTTGTATTTTATTAAGTAAGTCTTGAGTAGCTCTATCTCTTTCGCCCATCATTAAAGCTTCGCGACCACCACCAAAAGTACCTCGTCCAATAGAACCCATTGCTGCTCGGTTAGATTGCATATCCGCCAATCTTTGGGCTTCTCTTTTTTGGACATCAACTACTGACTGAGTGTAGGGGTCCATGTATTTAGCTGCTTCTGCTGTACCAAATGTACCTGCAGTTACATCACTCGGAGTAATAGCTTCAGGTCTATAACTAAGCGCTCCACCTAATCCTGCTGCTGTAGCTGTACCTGCAACACTACCTACTGTGCCTAATTGTGAAGCTGCTGTATCAAAACCGACTGGAGTTCCCATCCCCGCCACTTCACTTTGAACCGCTAATTGATCTGGGGTAAACCCAGCCACTCGTTCCCCTGAATAAGGAACAAATTCTTTAATACCCGTAACATTACCAGCTGAATCTGTTCGATAAGTTTGTTTACCCGTTTGTTTTAATAACTCTTCATAAAACGGTTTTGCATATTCTGGTAAGTTAGTTGAGGTAGTTGTAGAGGTAGTATGGCCTCCACCTCCGCCACTTGATCCGCCACCACTCATAATTTTTTCTCCATAACATATCTCATTGTAATAAATCCTGCTTTCATTTTATAAAGTTTAGCCTGACCTTCTTTTGCCCATGCATTTACTTTAGTAGCGCCTTGAGTCTTTGCCCATTCTTCCACTTGAGTAAATGTCTGATTATTTACAACACCTTTTCCGCCTAGTGCCGTAATAAACATAACTCTTTCATTAGGGTAATTAATAAATTCTACTGTCATTGCCCCTATTATTTTACTCTCTTTTACTGCAACTAGTAAAGATTGTGCTCCTGTTGCTAATAACCCTTTAAGTTGTTCTAAGGTGCATTCACCTGTATTAGTTTCTATTGAAGCCTGTAAGTAATCTTTCACCTGATCCCATATCTGATGTATATGAGAAGGGTTTACTATTTGTACTATATTCATGCAGGCATATATCTTTCAGCATCTATTTCCGGTGCTTGTTCTGTTGATCCTGTTCTAGCCTGTCTAATTTTATCCATCATATTATATAGTGCACTTGCCCCAGCTTCAGAAGAGCCGTTACCTATATGGCTAACTACGTCTGCAGGGATAACAAATTCTCCGTCTGATAAAGCGGCTTCTTGCTCTCCGTCTATTAAAGCACTAATACCATCACTCATTCCGTCGCCTTCACCATTAAGATACCCACCTTCAGCTAATAGTCTTAGCCCGGAATCTTTTTTAAGTGCCTCATTAATACCTGTATCCATAGATAAGTTTAATCTACTATTAGGGTCATACACATCTCTTGGGTCTTTCACTCCAGTCATAACTGGATATAAATCACTTTCTTCAAGTCCTCCACTAGCTACCGTTCCTACGTTACCCGCTAACTTCAGACCACCTCCTAATGCCGAACCTTCACCATATGAAGATAAGAACCCTTGAGGATTATCTACTGCAGCATTAAAGCCTTGTTTTATACTGTCTATTTTAGCGGGGGCAGTTAAGTCGCCATAGTTAAATGTATCAGCACCTAAAGCACCTGCAGCATTAGCACCTTGCATCGCTGCTTGGGGGGCTCCAAAAGCTCCTAGAGAACCTGTGTATCCTGCCTGTACTCCAGCACCAGCACCGCCAGCACCTGCTGTCATACCACTTAGAGCACCTGAGTATCCTGCTTGTGCGGCTTGCTGAGCTCCCATAGCTCCTGAACCAAATGTCCCACCAAATTTAGCTGCATTAGTTGCTGCTGTAGTGCCAGCTCCACCTGCTCCAAAACTTCCTAATCCTGCCCCTAAGTTAAAACCGCCATACCCACCCATACCACCAGATATAGCACCCATTAATGGGTTTTGACCACTCATTGCAGCCATCGCTCCACCTGTTAAAGCGCCTGCGGCTAAAGCAGTACCAACACCAGGCATCATCGCTCCAACTGCCATAGGGACAGCAGCCCTAAATAACCCACCTAAACTAAATGCTTCCATCTGGCCTGTCATAGGGTTTACTGTCATTGAAGTGCCATTAGCCCTAGCTAATTGTTGTAGCCCAGCAACTTCTTCTGGCTGCATATGTACCATCATCGAGTCTCCACCACGTCCTAACGCAGCTAAACCCTCTGCTTGTGGTTGCATAGGCATTTGATTATATTCAGTATTCATCATAGGTGTGTTCCCTGAGTCTCTTAGTTTTTGTTCTATTAGTTGCTCTAATCCTTTAGCTCTTTCTTCTTCTCTTCTTTGGCCAAACAAAGCAGGATTTATCATTTGTTCTTCTTGCTCTGCAGCTTGTAAAGCCTTAAAATAGTCAAAGGGGTTAGTAGTTTGCTTTTCTTCTTTATTTAGGTAATCTAATTCTCTATTTCTTCTCTCACCATACTTATCACCAAAACTAGCTAAATTCTTTTTTGCACCTTCCCAATCATTACTAGTAACTTGATTCCAAAAATTAGGTGTTTTCTTTTCTAGATCACCATACTGAAATGCAACAGAGGCTATAGCAGTAGCTTTATTTTCGGGGAGTAAATTAAAATCTTGTCCTGTTTTTGCTTCCCAATCTGAGGCTAGTTTATTTAATGTTTTCTGCTTGGCAAATTGATTTATTATCTCGCCTTCTTCTTTAGTGATGTTTAGCTTTTTTGCTGCGTTATCTGCAGCTTCACCTTTTAAACCTACGTAATCACTAAGCTTTGCAATTAGTTCTTCTGGTAAACCCTTTAAATCATTAATATTTCTTTGACCTAAATCAAACCCAGATGCTATAGTCACGCCTGACTGACCTAATATATTACCTTCTCTATCTTTAGGCACATACCCGGAAGTTTCAAAACCTTCTTGGTCTTTTATAAAATCAAAATTTACATTTTCAAATGCCATAATTACTTCCGTGGTGCGTTATATAAATTAATCGGGGGTAGCCCCAATTCGTGCCATTCTATATTGCCTAATAATATCATGTAATTGCCCATATATAAACCGTTTTATGCAGGGTTATCCACAAGTATTAGTTCAAATCCACCTGAAGCTGAAGAAATAGTCTTTGATTCTGCTTGTAATTCTACATCTGTTTTTTCTGTAATTTTTGATATAGCTACTTTTGAGAAGTTAGTAAAACCACCTCTAGTATTTAAAAACTCTTTAGTTTGAAAAGCAGCATCTGTAACTGTATTATCTCTTGTTAGTAATTTATAAGTTTGTTCTTGGTCTTTGCCTGAAGCGGCATTAATTGCTAACACATATCCTGTTTTACCCGCAGGTATAGTATATATTGCCATAAGAGTTTGCCCACTTCCTGCAGTGATAGTTGCAGCCACATCAGACCCCCCTGCGTATTCTATTGTGATGTCTCCCTCATTGGTCTTAGATGTTCCTGCAGTTTCAACTGATGCTCTAAATACTCTTAAAAAAGTTTGAGTAGTGGTTACCGTTACTGTTCCGTTCATATCAATAGTTTCTTCGGCTAAATTATAATCGCTATCTAATCCTTGTATTCTTAAAGTTCTTGCTCCTGTTCCAGCTACATCGTCAGCTACGTCATCACTTACAACATCAACTGCAACTGCTGTGGACTGGTAGGGATATTGTCCTCCTGTCTCCCATATAACTTCAAAAGAAGCTGACCCAACTGCACTATTATAACCAAACTTACTTACATTAGAATATCCTTCTACCTCTCCTTGAGATATAGCTAAATAAAAAGGAGTGCCTGCAACTACAGTACCTAAACTTCCATCAATTGGAGGAAAGTATGAAATTGTCATTAGATTGCCTCCCCACCAGTAATGTTAACTGTGCATCCAACTGCTGAAGCTTTAACTTGCACAGTATCGCCTTGGTTTAATATCTGCGCTCCTGTCCATTGGACTGTTGTATACGCAGGGAGTTGAGAGTTGTAGAATATAGCATTGCTTGCACCAACCACACCTTCGTTAGGAACTAAACTAACATAGATACCTATAGAGCTTCCGGTTGTATTAGTAATAGTAATGTCTTTTATATAAGTCCTTGTATTTGGGGGGCTGGTATACATAGCAATATAATCGGTTGTCATTTCTACCTGTCCTAGTCTAGTACCTGTAATATCTTGAAATGCCATTAATTATCTCCCAACCACTGCAAAGTACTTGTTGCGTAAACATAGGTTCTTGTTGTTCTATTTGCCGCATCAAGATCATTAAAATATAAACGAAGCTGATTAAGCATCTGTAATTGCTGGTCTTGACTATAATCATTATTAGAAGGTGTTAAATTAGGCCCTTTTGTTGTCTTAATCTGTGCCATTAAAATGCACCTCCTCTTCTACCGTCGGGTTTAAAGTCTATACGAGTTGAACCAAGTTCCCATTGAACCCCTAGTGTATCAGAAGCAATCATAAAGTTCATCTGTCTTCCTCGGGCTCTTACAAAAACTTGATTAGTATAAGTGTTAATCGTTGCTGTTGTAATCACGTCACGAGATAAAGTGGTCCCTTCTACATCAGTCATATTATTTGAAGCTCCTGGAAAGTTTCTAACACCAACGGTCATCTCTACTTCAGGAGTTACTGTAGCTCCCGTTACAGGGTCTTTCGTTGCTGAATTAGTGAAATTAACGTCAGGTATAACTCGCTTAGTTAATATAAAGTTGTCCCCATCTTCTATGGTCATATCGGCAGATTGAATATAAGCTTCGATAGGTAACGGGTCTTCCCCTGCAGGTTGTCCGTCGTCTTTACCATCTTCGTGTCTATAGACATACCCACCGTTAGTAGATAGTGGAAACTTAATATCACCTGAATCAACCCAAGTGGTTCTAGCTAAGGTACCATAATACCAAATATTTTCCATAAAGTTATAAATAACATAACGATTAAGCACATTAGAACCTGCCGACGCATAGAACCAAATAATTTCATTGAACTCACTATTAATCCCTGAAGTAAATAAGAAACCTTGTTCCCTGTTAATATCTTCAAAAACATATTGTTTTAGTGTGCAGGGTAAAGTATTAACACGACCATCGTACATAAAGAACTTATCGTTACCCATCCAGTACACACTGTTGTTCACTTCAGCGGTAACGTTAGGACCCATCACATTAATAGCCGTACTAATTTCTTGTGAGCCAAAGACTTCGTCTGTACCTAGGAATTGTAACGTAGTTAACGCAGTATCAGTAAATATCAAAACTTCTTGACGTGTTCTAATTGCGCTAATAATTTCTGAACCTTGTTTAACCCGCAAGAACCCGGCGTTGTTAGTAATTTCGGGTTTCCATTCTTCTGGTTGAGGGCCAGAGTTAGGGTTTACGTTAGCCCAACGGATAAGTAATGGGTCATAGGCTCCGCCACTGTAATCAACATTTTTGTACGTGCCTACTGTAGTAGCGTCACTTCCAGGGTCATAAGGTAAGGTATAGGTAAATGTTGTACTAGTAGGCACAGAGGTTACTTGATACTCCCCTTGATAAACTTGAGGCGCCTGTCCACTAAACACTACCCAGTCATAAAGGTCAAGCCCATGTCCCGCTGCAGTTGTCACCGTGGCTGTTGTTCCAGTTCTAGTAATACTAGATATTGTTTCTCCGGCGGTATAAGTTTCTGAATACTCGGTACACGCTAAAGCTAATAAGTGCCCACTAGGCGCGAACAATGTTCTATTAACTTGTTGTGGTACTGCACGAGAATTCACTAGTGTATTAAGGAGTATTCCTCGGTTAGAAATGGAGTTGTTATATTCCCAATAATAAATGCCCCCGGCTTGTAAGTTATAGATAATGTCGTTATTAAACTTGTCTTGATAAATAATTCTAGCGGGGAAAGCAACGGGCGTTGTTGCTGAAGAACCCCAAGTACCTCGTGACCAAACACCTGCACCCCAACCGTAACCAAACGTAGTTCCTGAATAACCTACAGAGATTTGAAATGCAGTTACAATACTTGCACCGCCGCCGCCTGATACTGTTGAAGTAGCTGCTGTAGTTACTGTAATCTCAAACGTAGTTCCTGTCACATTGCTAATGGTATGTTCAGCATTAATCTCGCCAGCGGGAACACCCCCTACATCAACAGCGCCACTAATGGTTACATAGTCTCCATCGATACCGCCGTGTCCTGAAATAGTAAAAGTTAGCGTTGTTGAGCCACTCGTTGTGTCTATACAATTATCGGTATCAGGGGAAGTAAATGTAGCTCTTATTGGAGTAGTGTCATACAGGTTAGTACCAACGAGCACATAGATTTTTTGATTAGTGCCAATACCAACAACAGATTGGTTGTCAGTCGTACCATACGAAATAAGGCTAGAAGCTTCACCAATATAAGGGTCAAAGTTAACCGTTGTCCAGCCACCTATCTTTTCAGGGTAGCCTTGTCTGAACCGAATCTTGTCGCCAGAATACCAACCGCCTGTAGAAGAATAGTTCGTTCTATCTCGGTTAATCCCCGGGGCAAATACTATTTTCTTTAGTGCCATAATGTTATCTCATTAATAGGGCAAGCTCTGCCTGTCGTCGTCTTACTAACCCCGGAAGCACTCTTCCGCCAGCTAAGCGATATTTTAAAAGAACTTCCCCAGACCTTTTCTTATCACCGCGTATAAACGCTGAGCGAACTGTACTTCGTTGAAAGCATCCCAAGCCAAGATTAAAGCTAAAACTGACAAGAGCATCAAACTCAGACTGGTTTGGTTGCACAGTACCCAACAAACGAAGTACTCCCAACTCGAAGCGTCGTAGGTCTTTTCTAAGTAAATCATCTATCTCCCCAGGTGATAAAATCCTAAACCATTCAAAAGGTAGCTTAGCATCACGACTGATAAGATGACCAACGCCAACAGTCCAATAGCCGGCAGGGCAGATATAAGGCTTTTTATGCACACCTTCAAAGTGTTTAATAAGTTTGATGCCTTCATCGCTCACCCTCATTA
>Ga0114918_10003100_pt1 | contig 14744 bp, 8 predicted proteins | sample LantaG_FD_87015 | JGI IMG/M metagenome (GOLD analysis project Ga0114918, IMG submission 87015) | Deep subsurface microbial communities from Baltic Sea to uncover new lineages of life (NeLLi) - Landsort_02402 metaG | ecosystem: Environmental > Aquatic > Marine > Oceanic > Sediment | place: Baltic...
AACGGAGGCTGAGGCTGCTGCTGCGGCGGGGGCTGCTGAAACTGCTGCTGCATCTGCTGCTGCTGCTGAAACTGCATCTGCTGCTGCGAGACGATCGCCGGGTCCAAAAACTGCTGCTGCTGCGCAGGACCCCCCGCCGCCACTCCTCCTCCCGGCGCGCCCAGCCTCTGCTGCTCCGCCTCCGCGGCGGCGGCAGCAGAAGCCATCGCGTTCAGGTCCAGGTCGGCGCTACGGACGGGCTCCGAGGCCCAGGCTGGCTCGTTCTCCGGCGCGGCGGGCTGCTGCTGCTGCCTCTTCCTCTCCAGCTGTTTTTCTTCTCGGCGATGCGTCTCCGCCGCTGCCGCCGCTGCCTCCTCCTCCTCGGGCGAGGGGCCGACGAGAGCGGAACGGACGTTGGCGAGAGGGGCGGCAGCAGAAGCGGAAGCGGCGGCAGACGCAGACGCGCGCGACGAGGATGAAGCAAACGCCGCGCGGTCGTCGCCGCCCCCCCCCCCGCGAGGAGAGGGGCCCCCGCCCGCCGCCGCCACCCCGCCGCCGCCGGCGACGTTCCCGGGCACGTGCAGCCCCGCGAGCACGTCCAGCACGTCGGGCTGCGACCCCGGGTCCGAGAACATCAGCGCGGACTCGCTCCCTTCCCGCGCGAGCAGCTCGGCGGGGGGTTCGAGCGAGCCCTCGCCGCGGCGGCGGTCGAGCTGCCGGTAGACGTTGACGGCGTCGCGTTTTGGGTATAGCCTCGAGGCCGAGCGCGAGCCCAAGGGAGGCATCGGGGCCGCGAGGAGGGCTGCGAGGGCCGGAGGGGGGGCGGGGCCGCTGGAAGAGCCTCCTCCTGTTCCTCCGCCGCCACCGCCGCCTCCGCGGGAGAAGCCAGTGCCTCCGTAGTGGTGGTGGTGGTGGTGCGATGGCGGCGACGCCGAAGAGGCGCCGGCCCCGGGGGTTCCGGGGCCGCCGGCGCCGGCCGAGTCCCAGCCCCCGCCGCCGCCCCTGCCCCCGCGGGACCCGATGGCCACGGGCCGAGAGGACGCCGCCCCCCCCCCGATCGCCGCTCCTCCGGAAGCGCCTACTCCCCTGCCCCGGCCGACACCGAAGCCCCTCCCGCCCGCGGCGAACCGGTCGCGGCTCTCGCGATCGCGGTGGTGGCCGCCGCCGTGGTCGCCGCGCTCGCCGCCCGCCGCCGCGCCGCCGCCGCTCGTGCCCCAGCGGGAGCCGTAGTCGGCGCCCTCGGAGGGCCCCCCCCCGGCAGCTGCTGCCGCTCCGGAAGAAGAAGACGCGGCGGAAGCGGCAGCGCCGGCGGCAGAGCCGGCAGCTCCACCCCTCCCCGCCGCGGCCTCCTTCTCCGCGGCGGGGCCCCACTCGCGGTGGTGCGCGTGGGCGAAGCCGCCGCCCGTGGAGCCCCCCCAGCGGTCGCGCTGCGCGCTGCCGCCGCCGCCGCCGCCGCCGCCGTCGATGAGGGCCGAAGAGGAGGCGTCGCCGGAGGAGGAGGAGGGAGGGGCAGCTCCGCCCCCGACGCCGGGCGGGGGGCCTCCCCGCGCGCCGCGGCCTCCGGCGCCGGCGGCCCGGGCCCCTCGGGCGCCGCCCTGGGGGCCCCCGGCTGCCGCGGCGCCGTTGGACGAGCTGCCCCAGCGATCGTCCTGCCACCTTTGGGGGGGGAGGGGGGAGAGTGAGGGATTCGGTTGGAGAAAAGGGGGAGGCGCGGGAGGGAGCTGGTGAGTGCGAAGAAAGGAGAGGGAGCACGGGAGGGAGGGAGGGGCACGGGTCGAGAGGAAAAAACAGGAAGAAAAACGTCCGCGATCGGCGATGAACAACTCACCTCGAATTCGAGGGCCTCTCCTCTCGCGCCCACTTGCGCTCCTGGGAAGGCGCCGCAGCTGCTGCGGCGGCGGCGGCGGCAGCGTTAGCGGCAGCCTGCTGCGAGGAGCTGCTGCTCCCCCCGCCCTTGGTGACGGTGGACCAGCCTCCTCCTCCGCCGCCGCCGACCCTGCTGGAATTGTCGCCGACGAGCGCCGACGACGCGGCGGCGGCGGCAACGGCGGCGGATGTCGACGAGGAAGCATCGCTCCTGTCGCCGCCTGCTGTCGATGGCGACGCTCCGGTTCCCGTTCCAGGTGCTGCGCTGCCGCCTCCTGCAGACCAGGCCGAGTTGACAAAGCCGGAAGAGCTCTTGTCGGACGCGGAGGGCTTCTGTGATGTCTTGATGGGGGAGGGAAAGAGAGAGAGAGAGAGGGTTAGAGGCAAAAAACCCGACGACGAAGACGGTGATGACTCGACACCAAAGGACGCTTCCCGATCGCTTCCCGCTCTCGATTCGGCGGCATCCGTGCCTCCGACCCCACGGCGGCGATCAAGAGACCGTAAGAAAAACTCGGGCGACAGAGGGAGGAGGATCAGGAGCGTTTTCGGCTCGAAAGCGCGTTTGAGCATTCCGCAAAGAAAAGAAGAAGAGGACGGGCGATGGTCATCTCGAGGTCGAAGAGAGAGAGACGCCCGATCGTATCTCTCTCTCTCTCGCTCGCTCGCTCTCGCCCCTTCCCACAGAGATGGGAAACCCGATGGTTCAACATACCGCAGGGTTCTTCCCCGCGACCAGCCATTGCGGCGTCAAGGCAGGAAGGTCGCCGGACATTTCCAGCGGGAGAGAAGGAGACGCGAAAGAAAAAGAGAAAGAGAGCGACGGCGACGTCAAACGACGGCCGAAGCGAAAACACGGAGAGAAGAGAGTCGGAGGGAAAAGTGATTTTTCTTTCCTTCTCGGCTCTCTCCCCCTCGACTTGCTCCACTGCTCTTCCTCTCTCTGGAAAAAGTAGGGGAAAAACGGACAATGTCGTCGCAGTCCCTCGCGGCCCTCCGGGCCTACGTCTGCGCTCCGGGACAGGCCGGCGGCGCCAACCAGGCCGAGTCGACCGTCCGTCTCAACGTCGAGCACGTCGCCCTGAAGGCGACGCGGTTCGCCGAGCTGCGGCTCGACAAGCACGTAAGAGAAGAGCATCGGGTTTTTTCCTGATTGGCCGATCGCGGCGTTTTTTTCTTGCCTCGTGTCTTCTTGCATTCCCACTTCGAACCTCGCGACCGACGCCTCCTTTTCTTTCCCCGTCGCAGAGAGGCACGAAAAGAGAGGGCGCTTGAGGCTTGCATCCGAGTCGCAACCAAAAGCGGATCGAGGCGGCTCCGCGCGGGAGCGAAACCGACCCCGCTCCCGTCGACGACGAAACCGGAAAAAAAAAACGTCCGAGAGGCGGAAGGGCAGCAGTCTCACCTCGACGCCCTCTTCCTCTTCTTCCGAAAAACCCCGCCAACGACAGATGACCATCGCCGCCCTCAAGCACAAGCTCGCCTCCCACATGGGCACGGCAGCCGAGGACATCGTCGGGCTCACCCTCCTCGACTCCGCCGGAGCCGTCGTCGCCAGGCTCGATTCCAAAGGAGACGAAACGAAGCTGGGCTTCTTCTCGCCCGGGGACGGCTTCTGCCTCCGCTTCGACGACAGCAACCCGTGCTCTCTCGCGAAAGGGGGCTGGCTCGAGGACACGAGCCTGGTACAGAAGTACGAGATGAACGACGAGACTTACGACAGGAGGGAGGGGACCTTCCGGGAGTTTTCTCGGAAGCGCAGGGAGCAGGACCCGGGCTGGACGCTGGAGAAGGAGATGAGTGCGCGGAGGAACGGCGGCGCTGCCGCGGACGCTCCCTCCTGCGCCTCTGCTGCCGCCCCTCGTCCCGTTTCGGAAAACAGCAACCCCCTCCTCGACGGCGACTACCAGCGGGACCTCGCCTCCTCCATTGAGCCGGGGGACCGCTGCGAGGTCAACCCGGGGGGCAAGAGGGCGCTCGTGAGGTTCGTGGGCAACGGCGTCGAGAGCCTGCCCGAGGGGTTTTGGGTCGGGGTGGAGTACGACGAGCCCGTCGGGAAGAACGACGGCAGGCCGCCGAAGAGCGAAAGGAGGCTGTTCGAGTGCGCCCCAAACCACGGGGGGTTTGTGAGGCCCGCGAGCGTGACCGTCGGGGACTTCCCTCCCGCGGACGGCGCGCTCTTCGATTCCGAGGACGAAATGTAAATGTCATTATGAGAGGGAGTTTTTTTTTCTTCTTTACATTTATTTTTCAGAAGGTACACCACTGAGGCACGATGGAGTAAGGAGGCGCTGAAATTATCGCGAGAGAAGCCAAGTTGACGGGGGCATAAGAGAAAAGGCATGATGGAAGACAGAACGAGAGGGGAAGAGAAGGAAAGAAAGAAAGACGCTTTCACGCCACTGGCACCTTCCCGGCGCCGGCGCAGGCGGTCGCGATCATCTCCGAGATCTCCCCCGCCCCGGTCCCGGCGTTGCAGGCCCTCGCCACCAGCCTCGAGTGGCGCAGCGCGTACTGAGAAGAAGGGGAAGCTTTCGAGGTAGAAGGAGTGCTGCACCCGGGGGACTCGGTGAACGCCCTGACCCCGGCGCGGAGGCAGCCCCAGTCGTCGACGACCGGGAGAGGCCGCGCCGTCTTGTGCCGCCGTCGGAGCAGCGGCGCCTCGACGAGCGCCGCGACGGCCTCCGCCGCTGCTGCTGCTCCGGGCACTCCTTCTTCTTTCCCGATCCCGTGGAGCTCTGAGAGCTCGTCGGCGAGGCGCCTGGAGACGAGGCGCCTGGAGACTTCGGTCGAAGAAGAAGGGGAGGGGAGGGCTGCGCTGCCGCCGCCGCCGCCGCCGCCGAGCAGCAGGAAAGCCGCGACCGCGGCCGCGGCGCCGTCGACCGCCTCCCTCTGCCTCAGCTCGAGCCCGAGGGCCTCTCGAGCTGCTTGTGCTCCGGGGCTTCCGCGACCCGCGGCGAGGCGGAGGTGGAGCAGGTCCGCCTCCCTCTGCGGGACCGCGGGGGAGGAAAAAGGAGGCAGCGGGGGAGGAGAGGCCCCGCCCTCTCCTGCTCCTGCTCCCGTCGCAGCCTCCCCCAAAAAGGCCGCGGCCCGCTCCTCTTCCTCCTCCCTCCTGTCTCCGTACTCGGTGACGTGGCTGCCCATCTCAAAGGTGCCGTTCCTGCTCGTGGCCTGCGCCACGACACGCGCGAGCTCCTCGAGCGACTCGGCGGGCTCCGCCTCGGGGTCCTCGGCGGCCCGCATCCACGAGACGGCGAACAGGTCCCCGAGGCAGGTGTCGAAGCCCTCGGGTAGCGGGGGCGAGCCCGCGGGCCGAGGCATTCCCGGACAATAGACCCCCCACGACGACTCGTGAGGGTTGGCGGCTGTCAGCACGAATATCCCTTCGCCATCGTCGCGGTGGAAGCGGCGGCGGTGGGGAGAGCGGGAAAACGCATCTCCCGTTGCTCTCTCGCCGCCGCCGCCGCCGCCGTCGTCGTCGTCGCGGGCGGAGGAGGGCAGCATCCCCTCGAACATCGACCCGGCCTCGCAGGCCTCGACGAAGAGCACGATCTCCGAGAAGGTGGCGTTTCCCGGGAGCATCGCCCTTTCCTCCCTCTTCTTCTCCTTCTTCTTCGTCTTGCCGTGGCGGTGGCGGTGGCGGCTGTGGGCGGAGAGCAACGCTCCGTCGGCGCCCTCCCCGGCGGAGGAGGTCGCGGAAGCCCCGCCCTCCTCCCCCTCCTCGCCCTCCTCGGCGTCGTCCCGCCGCCGCGTCATGTTGAGCAGCGCCCCGACGAGCTGGTCGGCGAAGAGCGGCGGGCCGCTCGGCATGCCCAGCAGCCCCGGCGCGCCGTGGTCCGAGTAGAAGACAAACACCCTGTCCTTGCGCGTGGAGGCCAAGACCCTCCCGGTGCCGTTGGGCGCGACCCTGGCCACCTTCTCCGAGTCCCCCAGGAGCACGGCCAAGAAAGTCTCCGAGGTCACTTCCTCGCCAGAGTAATCCAAGGGCACGCCGCCTCTGACGTCGTCGCCCTCGGGAGAGTTAATGAGAGTTCCAGGTCGAGGGTTGAGAGGCGAGAGGGCCGCGTCGTCGTAGGAGAGGGTGAGGATTTGCGAGGGCGGGACGCCGTGGCCCGTGAGGACGTGGTATGCCTGGTGTCGTGTGCGTGCGTGCGTGATAGAGCGGGAGAGAGAGAAGAAAGGGAGAAAGAGAGTGAGCGACAGGCAGACCAACCGATGCAAAACGCCTCCTCGTCAATCTCTCCTCCTCCCTCAAAACCCAATTCCACACGCGGAATGTATGTTTTTTGTGGCCGAGCTTCATCAGGTTCTGGAGGAAGAGGGAGAGGGATCACACTCACGTGCATGACGTCGGCCTGGTGCCGGTAGTTCCCGTAGCCCGACGAGCCCACGACGAGGAGTGCATGGATGGAGGAAGCGTCGACCGCGGCGTCAGCGTCGTGGGCGTCGTGCGGGAGCCTGAGGAAGGCGGGGAGTGACGCTGCTGATGCCGACGCTGCAAGCAGCAGAAGCAAAAGCTGTGTCGACGCGCAGCAGAGGAGAAAGGCTCGCATTTTGGGAGGTAGCAAGTTCTCCGCTTTTTTCTGCGAGCAGCGACGATTTCGCGAAACGGAAAAAAAATCAACTGCGTCACAAGGAAACAGACTATCTTGGTCCTCCATCGAGCTCTTCTCTCTCTCTCTCGTTCGTCGCCAGCAGCCATGTCTCCTCGCGCTCTCTCCACGACGCCGCCCGCGACGGCAGGCACCTTCTCTGCGCGCGCGGCGGCGCCGATCGCAAGGGGCGCCGCACGCGTTCCCGCTGATCCCCTTCGCCGCCGCAGCGTCCTCGTCCGCGCCGAAGAGAGCAAGTCTGAGCTCTCGGGCGCCGAGAAGGTCATCAACTCGATCACGTCGTTTCTCAACAATTCTCCTCTCGCCCAGGGTACGTCCGTCTTTATGAGCTGGAAATCGGTGGATAGAGAGAGAGAGAGAGGGCAGTTTGGGCAGGAGAGAGGGCGTCAATTCAACCGTTGTTCTAGAACGCGTTTGCTCCTCGATTCCACAAACGACCCCGACCTCGCTTCTCACCCTCGCTCTCGCTCTCGGCTCCGCCTCCCTCCCCCCGCCCTCGCGCTCTCTCCGCCCAAATACAAAAAAAAAACATCGCAGGCAAAAAGGCCCTCGCCATCGCCCAGGCCGGGTCGGACTACGACCCCGCCCTCTACGCCTCGAAGGTCGACGCGGCGATCGCCTCCGCGAAGGGCAACACGATGGTCTTCAGCTGGTCGGGCTGCCCCTTCTGCAAGAAGGCCAAGGCCCTGCTCGACTCCAAGGGGGCCGAGTTCTCGGTGCTCGAGCTCGACCAGATGGACGACGGGCAAAAGTACCGCGCCGCGCTGGCGGAGAGGACGGGCAGGACGTCGATGCCCAGCATCTTCATCGGGGGGGAGGGCGGGTTCATCGGGGGCTTTGGCGACGGCTCCCCCGGGCTCAAGCCGTTGAACGACAGCGGGGAGCTGGACGGGAAGCTCAAGGCGGCGGGGGCTCTGTGATTGAGAGGGGAGAGAGAGAGAGAGAGAGAGAGAGAGAGAGAGAGAGAGAGAGAGGGGGAGAAAAGAGAAGAAAGAGAACTGTTTCTCAACCTTCTCCTTCCGCTTTCCTTTTCCCGTGCTCCCTCCGATAGTTTTCCTTTTGTCGAGTAGATTTTGATGATGTTTCTGATGCGCCGAGTAGTTGATCTTATCGATTGCATTTCGTTTTCCGTTTCTCTCTCTCTCTCTCTCTCTGCCTCTCTTCCGTGATGGAAAAAAAAAAACTCTTCTCTTCTCTTCTCTCTCTCTCTCCCCCCTTTTCTCTCCCCTTCTCCTCGTCATCCCTCCCCAACCCCAAACGCAGCAGCAACCGCCCGCCTCTGGCCCGCACTCAGCAGCGCGCCCCCGACCTCCTGCAACCACTGCGGGTAGAGCGCGAACGCGGCCTTGAGCCCCCTCGCGGCGATCTCGCCGGGGGAGGCGCAGGCCAGGGGGTCGAGCGGGTCCCGGTCAAAGGCGCTGTCCCCGCCGCCAGGGCCAAAGTCGTCCTCGTCGTCCAGGAAGGCGCGCGCGGCGAACAGGTCGCTGCCGGCGCCTCCGCCTGCTGCTGCCGCCGCGCGGGCCAGGGAGGCGGCGACGGAGTTGCCTCCGCGGGACCTTGCCTCTTCGTCGCGCTCGTTTTCGTCGCTTTCGTCGTCGTCGTCGTCGTCGTCGTCGTCGTCGTCGTCGTCCGAAGCCGTGTCCCACTCGTCTTCCTCTCCGCCCCCCCCGAGCTTGCCTCCCCCTCCCTCCGCGGCCTCCACCAGCGCGTCCGCCAGCAGCTGCACTGCCTTGGCGCGGGCGGTCACCGCGACCCACCTCTCGGGCCTCGCCGCGGCGGCCCTCGCCCTCGCCCTCGTCCTGATGACGACTCCGATTCCGGCTTCTTCCTCCTCTTCGACCCGCGTGCCGCGGACGAGGACGGCGTCGACAACATAGGGCGAGGGCAAGGCGGCCAGGGCCGCCAAACCCGCCACGGCGGCGTTGATCGCCGAGGAGCCCAGCAGGTCCTGCTGGTGGCAGGCCCAGGAGCGCAGGGCGACGTGGAGAAGAGTCGAGGGCTGCTGCTGCTGCTGCGCGGTCGAGGAGGGCGGCAGCTGGCTCTCCCCCGAGGGGGCCGAGGCGAGCGCCGCCGACGAAGACGCCGGGGGGAGGTCGGTGGGGGCGTTGGACGAGGCCGAGGACCCCGGGGCCGCCTCCGCCGCGAGGGCCGCGGCGGTCCCCGAGGCAGCGGAAGCATCGGGAGGAGCAGTGCCCCCCCCCGAGAATCCAAAGGCGAAGGCGCGGGAGATCAGGGCCACGCAGTCGGCCGCGAGCATCGGCGCGGGCCCCTCTCCTCGCAGGCTCAGCCTCCTCGCCGCGGCCAGCGCGGCGGCGCGGGCCAGGGCGAGCGCGGGCTCCCCGGGGGGGGCGCGTCTCGCGAGGGCGCAGAGAGCCGGGGCGACTCTTCCAGCGGCGTCGTCGGCGTCTGCCGCCTCGGCGGCGTCTCCTCCTCCTGCTCCTCCCTCGCCGCCGCCTCGGAGGCCGCCGGCGAGCAAGCGCAGCAGCGGGGAGCTCAGGGCCTCCAGGGCCCCCTCCGAGGCGACGAGAGCGGGCCCGCCGGCCAGTACGAGGGCCCTGACGTAGTCACAGCAGGCCCGGGCGACCGACGAGTCGATGGAGGAGGCCGCGTTGAGCAGGGCGAGCGCCGCGGGCGTCGCTGCCGCGTGCGCGGCCGCGGCGGCTTCGGGGGAGGCCGGCGCCGCCGCGGCGACGAGCTCGGCGAGCAGCGACAGGGCGCCCGCGACGAGCGTGGGGTCGCGGCCTCCCTCCCGGCCTCCCGAAGGAGCGCCCGCGCCCGCGGCGGCATCGGCAGCAGCAGCGGCAGCAGCCCTGTTGACGATCCCCGCCAGCGCCGGCAGCGCGACCTCGAAGACGGCCTCGGCGCCGGCCGCCGACGAGCCCGAGAGCGCCTTGGCGACGTCGGCGGCCGACTCCGAGACCAGGGGGTCCGACGCGTGCTCCGCCCAGGCGCGCAGGGCCTGCGCCCCCAGGGAGCGCGCCCAGGGGCTCGAGGCCTGTCCCGAGGCACGGACGAGGGCGGTCGCCGCGTCGAGGGCGAGGGCGAGGGCGCCGCCCTCCGAGGCGCCGGCGCCCTCGCCGCCGGCGACGAGCGCCGAGAGCCCCGCGAAGCAGGCCGGGAGGAGCTCGCTGAGCTGCCCCCCCCCCCCCGCGGCGGCGGCGGCGACGACCGGGGAGAGCGCGATGACGGCGCGGCAGGCCCCGACCGAGAGCGGAGAGAGTCCCGCATCGTCCCCGGCGGCGGCGGAGGCGAGCAGCGCGGCCGCGGCGGCGGAGAGGAGCCTCGCCGCCCTCGCGGCGTCGAGCGCCGGGGCCAGGGCCGCGGCGAGGGCCAGGGCCCTACCAGCCAGGAAAGCGGGAGCGGCCCCGGCGGCGGCGACAGCGGAAGCGGCGGGAGCGGCTCCGGGGGAGGTTCCCGAGCCCGCGGAGGAAACGCCGACGGAGGCGAGCGGCGCGAGGTCGGCGCGCAGCAGCTCGTCGGCGAGGGCGCGGGGGGCCAGCGAGCCTCCCGCCGCCCCCCCGTCCCCGCCCGCGGGGCTCCCCCTCCTCCCCCCGTCCACCAGCGCCTCGCTCGAGGCGCAGAGCGCGGCCCAGCACGCCTCGCGGGCCTTCCACCACGAGCCCTTCGCGTCAGCGCGGCGGGCCCCCTCGGACGCGGCGAGCGCCCGCCTCACGGCCTCGGCCAGCGCGGGCAGCGTCGTGTTGGCCCTCCTGCTGCTCGCCTGCCCTCCGGAGGCCACCGCCTCCGAGACCAGCCCCTCGCCGGCCTCGCGCGGGCCTCCGGCGCCCTCGTCGTCGGCAGTCACGCAGGCGTCGGCGTCGCCGCCCTGCTCGTCGGCGGCGGAGGTCGTCAGCCGCATCGCCGCCAGCGCGGCGGAGAGGACGTCCGCGAGCGACGGGCACGGGGAGGGAGGAGCAGGATTTCCGAACAGCGCCTCGGCGTGCCTCGGGTCGCACGAGAGCTGCGTCATCAGCTCCAGGCCCCGCGAGAGCAGGGCCGAGGATGAGACCTCGCCGCCGTCGCTGTCGTACCTCGGAGGGCCGGAGGAAGGAGCAGCGTCGCTCCCCGAGTCGACCTCGGCGGCCGCGTGCGCCGCGGAGGCGGCCACCACCACCCTCCACGCCCCCGCGGCCACCGCGGCGACCTGGGCTTTGACGGCGGGCCTGGAGCTGAAGGCCGCGAGGGCCAAGGAGGCGAAGCGGAGGGCCTCCATCCTGAATGCGACGAGCTCCGTCGAAAATGTGCCGCCGCCGTCGAAGAAGCCCTTTCCCTCGGCGGCGGCGGCGGCGGCGGCGGCGGGAGCAGCAGCGGCGTCCTCCGAGAGGAGGAGCGCCGCGACCGCGGGGAGCCACGAGCAGAGAGCCTCGTCGGCCGCGGCGCGAGCGGCCACGGAGAGCGGCGCCCCGCCCAGGCTCCCGGGGCCCCCGCCGGCCCCCGCGGCCGCGTGCGCCAGCGCCCCGAGCAGCGCCCTCCCCACGGCGAGCGCGCGCGTCCTGAGGCCCGTGGGAGCCCTCGCGGAGAGGACGACCCGCAGGGCGGCCGGAAGCACGCGAGGCGCCGCCTCGAGCGCCGCGGCGTCATCGATCTCGTCGATCAGGAGCGAGAGCCCGCGGATCGCCCCCGAGAGCGCGACGGCGCCCTCTCCGCCGGGGCGGGTCGTCGGGTCGTCGTTCTCGTCCGCGGCGGCGGAGCTGCCGTTCGCCACGGCAGACACCAGCGCGGGGAGCAGCTCGGGCCAGTCGTCCGACCCGGGCCCGCTCCCGACGCCGTCGCGCGAAGCCGCAGAGGCCAGGGCCATGGCCAGCGCGGTGGAGAGCCTCGGGTCGCGCTCGCGGAGCAGGGCCGGGAGCAGGCCCGAGCGGACCGAGGCCTTTTCCTCGTCGGGGAGCTTTGTTTGTTTTTTCGGTTTTTTTTTTGGCCCCGTGTGGTCGTCGGTTTCGAATGGGGGCACAGAGAGGGTGTGGGAGAGAGGCGGCGGGTCGGGAGAGAGTCGGGACTGCGGAGGGTGGAATGGCCCGGCGGGGTTGCCAGGAGGGAAAGAGGGGCGCGCCTCCTCTCCCTCGGTCGTCGCGAGGGAGCGAAACCGTTTCTCGCTGCCATCAAAAAACAAAAAACTCGATCTCTCTCACCAGCGGCGCCCTGAAGTTCTCGGAATCGCCGCTCCAGTGCGGCCTGATCACGACATTCTTCAGATAGAGTGCCGCGGCCTGGCGGATCTCGACCGGGACGTTCGCCGAAGGCGTTGATGCGACCGAGAGCAGCGAAGAGGCGAATCCGGGCGTCGCCGCGGCCTGCTCGAGCGCCGCTTCTGCGGCCCTGGCCTGCAGGCCAAGTGGGTCGCTCGCGGCCGCGAGCATCTGCAGCAGCATCGGAGAGGCGCTCGCAGGATTCATCGTGGGAAGAGAGGAGGGAGAGCAGTTGACGGAAGGAAGAGAAAAAGGAAAAAGAAAAACGTTTTTTTTTCTGCCGACGTCGACAAGTCGAACTGTTCAAAAAGCAGAGTCGTTTTCTGACGGATTCGAACGAGGTGCGCTAGAAGCACTTGCAAGCTCTCAGGCGAGAGCGCGCCCCCTCCCCCCCTCTCTCTCCTGCTATTTCATCTGTACAACGCCCCCTTCCTCTCTCCGCATGCCTATGCCAGAGAACCCGTTCGCGTCGCGCCAGCGAAGGCAAGCGGCGACGACAGAGGTCCCAATGTCTTCGGTCGTCGAAAAGAAGGCAACGGCGGAAAAAAAAGAGGAAGACGATGATGATGATGATTCCTTTGCTTCTGCCAAGGAAGCACGCCACAAAAACACTTCCGCGTCCTCCGATGGATCCAACGACAACGACGGAGGTTCCAGGGAAACCGACGAGCAAGAAGAAGCTCGGCGCGAGACGAAAAGGCAGGAAAATCGACGATTGATGGCAACGTCGTCGCTGCCGACACCTCCTCCTTCGACCTCTTCTTCGTCCTCACTCCCCGTGCTCGCCGTCGCGGCCCTCGCCGCGGCGGCCCTGGCCGCCCTCGCCACCAGCTTCTATCGCCGCCGCAGAAGCGGCGGTGGAGGATGCCGCGGCGGTCGTCGCCGTTTCGCAAGCAAGAAGAAGAACAAGAGGCAGAAGGAAGACGACGACGAGAGGGACCTCGAAAACGAGCCCCTCGGCGCCGAGGAAGCCCTCCGTCATTTCGTCGACTCCAAGGGTTTCTTGCCCGCGCTCCCCGCGCAGCAGAGGCCGGTCTCGCGGTCGCCGTCGGCGTCGTCCCTGGCAGAAAGGGGGAAAGAAGGCGCCTCTGCTGCTCCTGCTGCTCCTGGTCCTCCTCTCCCGCCGCTGCCGCCGCCGCCGCCGCGCCCGCTCGAAAACGTAAAGTTTGTCTACTCTCCCTTCCTGAGGGCCCCGGAGTACAGCTCTCACGTTTCGGGGATGAGCCCTGGGCTCACTGCAGCGGTCTCTGCGGCGGCGGCTGCTGCTGCGGCGGCGGCGGCTGCTTCCAGCGGCAGCGGCGGCCAACCCCGAGCCCGCTCGTCGCTCGATATCGCCCGGTCGCCCGCGGCGGCGCCGGCGCCCTCGGTGCTCGCGCTCGTCGCCGCCGGCGCCACGGCCCTCGGGTTCGCGACGGACGACGAACTCGGGAGCGGTCCCCTGGCATTGCCCCGCGAGAAGGGTAGCAAAGAAGAGGAGGAGGCTCCGAGCGTGCTGGCGACGGGTTCCTTTGACGACGACGACGACGACGATGACGATGAGAAAGCGAAGAAAGCAGCAGCAGCAGAAGCAGCAACAGGCAACGACAGCGATTCCTCTTCCTCTTCCTCTTCCTCCCAGCCCCCCGAGGAAGAAACCCTCGACGACGACGGCACCCCCAACGTCGCCTGGCCCCGAGGGGCGCGCCTGGGCGGCCCCGGCGCGAGGGCCGCGGCCTGCGTCGCCTCGAGGGCGGCCGACGTCGCCTTGGGCCTCGACGGCCTCGTCGGCTTCGGCGCCTGCTCCGCGGCGCAGGGGCTGTTCTCGCTGAGGGCCACCGCCGGTGCCGGCCCTCCGGCCCCCCCCCCGCCCCCGGGCGCGGGGCCGCTGGCCTCGCTGTGCGTCTCGGCCCGCTCGGTGGCGACGCTGGCCGCCGCGGCGAGGGCGCTGGGGCTGCCGGGGTGCAACACCGCGCCCTTTGCCTCGGTCATCGCCGACGAGGCCGGGAGGAATTCACGCGCCCCTGGCTCTGGCTCCGCTGCCTCTCCCTCCTCGAGCGTTTTCTTCAAGTCGTCGTTCTCGTCGGCGGACCCCGTGCACGTCATCGTCGCGGACGACCTGTTCGAGGGGTGCTCCGGAGGTGAGTTTTTTCCCTCGTTTTTTCTTTCCTTCTCCGGGTTTTCAAGACATTGAGAAGGCCGAAGCTCAAAACTCACTCTCCCCGTGTGCCCTCGTTCCACCCAAAAACCGCCCCGACACGAAAACACAGGAGCCCTCGCAGAAGCCCTCGCCGACGCGGCCCGCCTCGCCGCGGCGCGCTGGGCCCCCGGCGCCTCCGCCTCGGGCGCCATCTCGACCTTCCTCCGCTCCGCCGTGCCCGCGGCGACCAGCTTCCTGTCCCCCGAGGAGGCGCGCGCCGGGGCCGTCCTCCGCGGGATGAGGAGGGGCGCCGAGGCCCTGACCGGCGCCGCGCTGCTGGAGGCGCACGGGAGGCGGCTCCTGTCGCAGGCCGCCGCCGCGGCGGAGGCGAGGAGGGCCCGGAAGGGGAGGCTCGAGCTGAAGAGGCAGTCGCGCGAGATCGAGAGGAAGGCAGCAGCAGCCTCTGGCTCTTCTGCTTCGCCCTCTTCCTCGTCTCTGTCGCCCTCTGCTCGCCCCTTTGCCCCCGCGAATGCTCCTGCCGCTGACGCTGCGAAGCGAAGGACCCCGCCTCGAGGAGCGGCGGCAGTCGGCGACGGCGACCGCGACCTCTCCGCCGCCGCCTCGGTGCGGTCGCAGGCCGCGGCGGCGATGGCGAGCGTCCTAGACCAGGGCGCCGTCCTCGTCGCGCCGGCCCTCCCCGGTCCCCCGCCGCTCAGGAGGAGCGAGAGGAGCGGGAGCGGCGGGAGCGGGGCCGCCGCGGCATCGGCGTATTCCAGGTGGGCGCAGGGCGTCGCCGGCCTGGGGACGCTGGCCGCGCTCTCGGGGCTGCCGAGGCTGATCGTTCCGCTCCCGGTGGCAGAGGCGGCCGCCAGGCTCTTCCCGGGTTCTGCCTCCTCCCCCCCCCCCCCCCCCCCCCCCCCCCCCCCCCCCCCCCCCCCCCCCCCCCCCCCCCCCCCCCCCCCCCCCCCCCCCCCCCCCCCCCGC
>Ga0114918_10003101_pt1 | contig 14744 bp, 17 predicted proteins | sample LantaG_FD_87015 | JGI IMG/M metagenome (GOLD analysis project Ga0114918, IMG submission 87015) | Deep subsurface microbial communities from Baltic Sea to uncover new lineages of life (NeLLi) - Landsort_02402 metaG | ecosystem: Environmental > Aquatic > Marine > Oceanic > Sediment | place...
TCCTCCTCTTCCTCCTCCTCCTCCTCCTCCGCCTCCTCCGCCTTCCCTTCCGCCGCCGCCGCCGCCTCCGCCTTGCTGCTGCCCGCGTTCCCCTCGCGCCGCCGCCGCCGCGGGGGGAGGCTCCGGCACCGCCTTGGGGGCCCCCGCCGCCACCGCCTCCACGAGCCCGGCAGACGCAGAGATCCCGCGCGTCGCAGAGGCCAGCAGCAGCATCGCGAGCGCGTCGGCCTCGGCGGTCGCCGCGGCGGCAGACGCCGCGGCAGGAGAAGAAGGAGAAGAAGAGGTCGAAGAAGAACTGTTCGCACCTCCGCCGATGCTTCGAGCGCTCTTGAGAAGCGCCGCCGCCGCCCTCACGGTGCCCCTGTCGACCTCCCTCTCGCCCGTCGCCATGGCGGAGACGGCGGAGCGGATGGCCTCGATGCGGGAGGCCATGGTGGAGACGGCGGTGTGGAGAGACTTGAAGTGGCCGACGACTGGGGGGAGAGAGAAGAAAGTTGAGTTTTTTTGAAGTTTTTTTTTTGTGAAAGAGGAAGAAAAATGAGAGAGAAGAAAAAAAAGTCGAAGAAATAAAAAAAGTTGAAAAGATTCAAAAAAAAAAAAACTCACGCTGGTCCGTGCCGCTCTCGTCGGCCCCCGCGGGGACGGCCCTCGCGGCCTGCGCCACGCCGATGCGCTCGATCTCCGAGGAGTCGATGGTGAAGGGGGCCTCTGCCCAGCTGCCGCCCCCTGCTTCTCCTCCTCCCGTTGCCGAGGCTTCGTTGTCGTTTGCGGCAGCAGCAGGAGAGGGAGCACCGCCGTCTGCAGCAGCAGCACCGCCAGCTCCCCCGACGGGCACCCACTCCCAGAGCCTGATCGGCAAGCCAGCGACAGAGGTGCGCACGGCGCCGGCAGCAGCAGCAGCGTCAGCAGCAGCAGCAGCAGCAGCAGTCGAAGAACTCGAAGCGGGGCCCGCCGAGCTCGAGAGCGCCGCCGGATCGAAGATCAGGCCGAAGGGGCTTGTCGCCTCAGACCCTTCCGCTGGGCAGAGGGCGTCGTGGATCGTCGCAGGGGTCGTCCCGGGTCCCCCGGGGGGCTGGGAGAGGGGTCCCGTCGCGTACCACCCGACGGGGTCGAGCGAAGGGAAGGTCTGCTTGTCTGTTGTAAATTAGGGTTGAAAATTAGGGTTGAAAAGCGGGTTTTTTTTTCCCCTCGAGTTTTCGTTTCTTTTTCCCGTTTCGAGAATAGAAGTCGTGAGTTTTGAGAGGAAAGCCTCCCTCTTCTTCTTCTTCCTCTCTCTCTCTCCTCCTTCCAAAAAGCTACACCACACGCACACTGGTCCAGCCTCCTCCGCAGCAGCGCCGCGTCAGGCTGCGCCCCCGGGGCCGAAACCACGAGCTCGAACGAGTTGGCGACGTCGACCGTCCTCGTCCCTGCGGCCCCGACCGAGCCGAGGAGGCAACCGGCGACGCGGGCCGTGGCGGTTTCCTCGTCCGTCCCGCCGGAGCTGACCTTGGCGCGGGTGACGTGGTCGGAGATGTTGACGACGACGAGCTGGTGTTTTTTTTTTGGTTGGGGTTGGGGTTGTTCGCGGGGAGCTGGAAAGGTGAGTGGTGGAAAAAAGGTCGAGCGATCGTTCGTTCTCGTTTTTTTGATGCCTCTCGTTTCTTTTCTCTTTCTCGTTCTCTCTTCCCTCGTCGTTCTTCCATCTCTCCGCTTCTTACCGGGTGAAGCTTGAACGACAGCCCAGAGGAGCTTGAAGGTGTCGCCATGGCTGCTGGGTGGCAGACGAAGAAGAAGCGCGGAGAGAGAGAGAGAGAGAGCAGAGACGCTGGGAGGCGATCGATGCTGCTGCGTCGCTTCGCTCGACGAAAGAGAGTGAGAGATCGATCTCACTTTTTCGCGTTTTCGAGATGCTCCTCAACAGCAAGCTCTCCTCTTGCTCGCTCGCTCGCTCCGTGCTCGGGCGTTTCGAATTCGAGCTCCTGTTCGTCTCTGCAGTCGGAGCGCTTTTCTTCATCGTCAGGAACTTGGAGGTGCGTAGGAAGACGAGCGTTTTTCCATTCTTTCGCATGGGTTTCTCCAGCATCGCTCTCTAGTCCTTCCCTCTCGCTCGCTCGCTCTCGACCTCAACACACACCCCTTCGTCTCCTCTCTTCTCTTCTCTCTTCGCCACCCCCCTCCTCCACAAAACAACTCAGTTCGGCTTCCGCGCCACGAGCGAGCTATAAAGGCACGATGGCGATGGCGACGATGAGACCGAGAACGACAACAACACCAGCAGAAGCAGCACTCGCCTCTTCTTCTCGTTCCGCTGTTGTTGCCGCCGCCGCCGCTGCCGCCGCCGCGTCTTCCTCTTCCTCTTCCTCTTCTTCGTCGAAGCGGCGCCGCCGCATCCTGCTCCGCCGCTGCGACCTCCCGCAGGGCACCCCCACGCCCTGGCTCGTCGACGTCGCCAACACCTGCAGGCTCACGGACCTCGACGTGCCGTCGCTCGAGCTTTTCTCTGAGGAAGAGGGAGAGGTGGTGGAAGCGGTGGAAAAGGTCGAGGTCGGAGCAGAAGAGGGCAGAAGAAGAAACCGGAACAGAAACGACAGCACCGTCCTCGTCCGCCTCTCGATCTCGCCGACGCTGGGAGGGAGCCGCGGCGGGGGCAGAGCCGGGTCCTCTGGGTATTATTTGGAAGGGGAAGTCGAGACGGAGGAGGGCGTCGTTCTGGCTTGCGCGGGTTGTGGAGCGCCGGCGGCAGTCTCGGAAGACCAAGACGAAGAAGAAGGGGAGCTCGAAACTGAAGCTGCTGCCGCCTCTTCTTCTCCTTCTTCCTCCTCCTCCTCCTCGCCGCGCCCGCTGCGAGGAACCATGCGCCTCTTCTTGAGCGCCGACCTTGCCGACTCGGACGAGTCCGAGAGGCCTAGGAAGGCGGAGAAGAAGAAGAAGAAGAAGAAGAAGAAAGGCGTCGTCGCTCTCGCTAGCGAAGATGGCGACGACGCCGACGACCAACTCTCGTCAGAGAAAACCGCAGCGAAGCAGCAGCAGCAACAGCAGCAACGGAGCCGCCGCCCGCGAGGCCCCATCACCTCCTGCGACGCCTCGGTCATCTTCTGGTCCCCGGCGAGCTCCAGCGTGGACCTCACGGACGCCGCGGCCGCGGCGCTGGCCGTCTCGCTGCCGGCGTCGCCGTGCTGCCCGGCCTGCCGCGAGAGGAGCAAAGAGGGAGGAGGAAGAGGGGGGCAAGGAGGGGGGCAAGGCCTGAACTGGAGCGCCGCCGGTGGCAGCAGCGTGTCGAGCAGCAGCAGCAGCAGCCTCGAAGAACAATGCGGCGCCGCCGCCCCTTCCTCCGCCGCTGTTGCGAAGAGCGCGCTGGCTGCGGCGCTGCGGGCCAAGCTGCGTTTGTAAACCAAAAAGTTGAAAGAAAAAAAAAGTCGGGGAAAAAAAATCGAAAGCCTCTCTCGACCACTACTCTTTCTTCGACCGCCTTCGACTCCTCTTTTTCTTTCTTTTTTTTTCGCTCTCTTCTTGCTCTCCTCAATCCCAAATCGCCCTTGCCGATTCGCCTCTCGTTTTAAGACGCTGCTTTTCTGTGAAAAGGGGGCCCAAGCGCAGCGCAAACAAACAACCAACCACCAAACACTCTTCATCATCTGAAACATGAACCCCTTTGAGCTCCTGGGAGACGACGACGCGTCGGTCGAGCAGCTCTCCAAGAAGGTCGCGACGCAAGCGACCGTGAGCAAGCCCGCAGCGGCGGCGGCGGCGGCTCCGAAGATGACGACGACTGGTGAGTGAGATTTGGCGCAGCAGCTCTCGCCCTCGAGGGAGCCTTTCCGCGCCTTGCCATTGCCAGAGGGCCCCGAGACACGACGTGCGCTGCGTGTTTGTGGAAGCGGATGGTTGATCAAGAACGCGGAAGAGCACGCGGCGGGGGTGGGAAGGGGTGGGGGCATGGACATTTTTCTTGATGGGCGAGAGAGGTGACGACGACGACGGTGAAAAAAGAAAACGATTCCTCCTTCCTTCTCGTGCTCACGCTTTCTCTTCCCTTTCTCTCCTACCAACTCACTCAATCCAATCACTACTACCACTAGCCGGCAACGCGGTCGCGGACCGCCTCCGTGGAGACGCGCCGGCCCGTGGAGGCGGCCGCGGCGGAGCCGGAGGGCGCGGCGGAGGAGGCCGTGGCGGAGGAGGCGGCGGGCGCGGATTTGATGACCGAGCGCAAAACGGCGACGAGCTCGCCGACGGGCCCTCCAGGGGCGCGCGCTCCGGCGGGCGCGGCAGAGGCAGCACTGGCCGCGGAGGAGGCCGCCGCCGCGAGTTCGACCGCCGCGACGGCACGGGGCGCGGGTGAGTTCTTTTTTGGGAGAGGACGAGAGAGAGAAAGGATAGAGAAGAAGCGACAGAGATGCCAAACGAGCAAGAGAGAGAAAAAAAACCACTCGTCCGGCTTTTTGCTTTACCCAATCTGCACGCCTTCCGAGCAAGATTCGCGTCCCCCCTCCATTCGATGAGGGAGAAGAGGTCGAATTGGACCTTCTAGTTGGAGCGAATGAGGGAATTGATGCTCGCGAGAGTTGAATCTGCGCGTTTGCATTTTTCCGTTTTCTTTTCTTTTCCTTTCCGAGCCGCCAGACGTTGGCGATCTCGGAGAAGAAGAAGGAATCGGCGGTCCCCTCCTCTTCTTCGTCTCTTCTCTCTTTCTCCTTCTCACTTCTTTCTCTTCTCTCTTCCACTCCAACCAACCAAATCCACCGACCAACAACGAACGAATCACAGCAACGAGACAGAGAAGCGCCACGGCGCCGGCCGCGGCAACTGGGGCACCGAGACCGACGCCAAGGACGAGGGCGAGCGCGACGCCAAGGAAAAGGCCTCGGCCGACGAAAACAGCAACGGAAATGGCGAAGCCGCCGAGGCCGCCGAGGAGGAGGACCACCCCTCCGACAACGAGATGACCCTCGAGGAGTACGAGGCCTCGATCGCCGCCAAGCGCGCCGCGCTCAAGAAGACGGCGGCCCCGGCGAAAGCCGACTCGTCTGCCTTTGCCGGTCTGACGGCGTTCAAGAGGGTCGACGTCGAGGCAGAGGTCTCGGAGCTCACCGCTTTGGAGAAGGAGAAGAAGGCGAGGGAGGCCGCGACGGCGACGAAGAAGGAGCGCCAGACGCTGGTGCCTGCGTTCCGCGTCGGGGGAGGGGACGCGCCGCGCGGCGAGTCCGGTGGCGGTCGCGGGAGTGGCCGTGGAGGGGACCGCGACCGCGACGGAGACCGCGGCGGCCGCGGAGGTGGCCGCGGGAGAGGCGGTGAGGGCGGCCGCGGGGGAAGAGGCGAGGGCCGCGGCCGCGGGGGAGGCCCTTCGGGCCCGCGCGCGCCGCGCACTTCCTCGGGCCCGGCCCCGCCGATCAACGACGCGTCCGCGTTCCCCACTCTGGGGGCGTAGACGAAGAGGAGAGAGAGAGAAGAGGGTTTCGTTCTCGTTCCTTTCTTCTTTCGCTTCCGTCGCCGTCGTTGTCGTTCCTTTCTGTTTTTTTGTGTGTCCGTCCCCCGCTTTCCCCTTTTCCTTTTTTTTACTACTAATCCCCACCCCCGCTAAACAGTCAACAAACACCGCCATCAAACACAAGCAACACCACCGCATTTGCGCTCTTCCAGCGCGCATTCTCATCACCCCCCCACCCCTTAAAACACCTCGAAAAGAAAAAAATAAAAATCCTGCCTTTGGTTTTTCCGGGTCGCAGCGTTTTTTTTCCGTTCTATTTATTTTGGAGGGCGTCTCAAAAAAACAGAATCCTTTCTTTCTTTCCCCCCATCCCTGTTTCATTTCATCATCATCATCATCATCACATTGTGAGGGAGGAGAGAGAGAGGGAGCGAGTGAGAGAGTGGGGCTGGAGAGAGAGAGAGAGAGAGAAGAGACTAACGAGAGAGAGAGGGGTGAGTGGTGCGGAGAGAGAGAGGGGGGCATTGCGACTGAAGAGAAGAGAGGAGGAGAGAGTTTTTTTTGTTTCCTTTGCAACAACAACAAAAACGGTTTTTTGTTTTCTTCTTTCTCAAATGATGATGCTTTTTGACTCTGTGTCTCTCAAGTTGACAAAGGAAAAAGGAAAGAAACGCACCACGCGCACGATTTCTCTCGCAACGATTTTTCTCTAAAAAAAACTCAAGAAATTTTAACTTTTCCCCCTCTCTCTCAACCTGCTTTCCCTCTCTCAACCCGGTTCTCTCTCTCTCCCTTTCTCCTTCTCTCTCTACTTCCCTTCCTCTTTCACGTCGGCGTCGTACGTGTTCCCATCCTTGGACTCTCCACCGGAGGCTCCTCCTCCGCTTCCGCTTCCGCCTCCACCGCCAGAGCTCTTGTTGATGGCCTCGCCGATCTTCATCGTCGCGGCGTTGAGCTCCTTGACCGCCGCTCGGATCGCCTCGGCGTCCCCTTCGCCGGCCCCGCCGTCGTTGGCCTCGGCCTTGGTGATGGCGGCGCGCACCTCGCCCACGGCCTTCTCGATGGCCTCAACGACCTCAGTCCCGACTTTGTCCTTGTATTCACTGAGAGATTTCTCAGCAGAGTAAATCGAGGTCTCGGCCTCGTTCTTCGCCTCGATCGCGTGGCGGCGCGCCTTGTCCTTTGCGGCGTTCGACTCGGCCTCCTTGACCATGCGCTCGATCTGATCCTCGGACAATCCACCGCTGGATTCGATGCGGATGTTCTGCTCTTTGCCCGAAGCCTTGTCCCGTGCCGCCACGTGGACGATGCCGTTGGCGTCGATGTCGAACGTGACCTCGATCTGCGGGACGCCGCGCGGCGCGGGCGGGATCCCTTCGAGCTCGAATTGCCCGAGCAGCTTGTTGTCTGCCGCCATCTCCCGCTCGCCCTGCAGGACCTTGATCCCGACCTGCGTCTGGCTGTCCGCCGCCGTCGAAAAGGTCTGCGCCTTCTTCGTGGGGATGGTGGTGTTACGCCCGATCAGGCGCGTGAAGACGCCGCCGAGGGTCTCGATCCCCAAGGAGAGAGGGGTGACGTCGAGGAGCAGGAGGTCCCTGACGTCGCCGCGGAGGACGCCGCCCTGGATCGCGGCGCCGCAGGCGACGACCTCGTCCTGGTGTAGTGAAGGTTGTGGTGGTGGAGGAAAGAGGGAGGAAGAGAAAGGAAAGAAAAAGAGAGTGAGTTTTTGCGTTTGAGTTTCATCGCGAAAAAGAAAAAAACTTTCAAAAAAAAACTCAAAAAAAAACTCCGAAAAAACTACTCACGGGGTTGACGCCGCGCGACGGGTCCTTCTTGAAGATGGACTTGACGATCTCGTGGACCTTGGGCATGCGGGTCATGCCTCCGACGAGGAGGACCTAGATAGATAGTCGAAAAAGGAGATGAAGAGAGGTGAGTGTAAGAAAAAAAAGGTCGATGAGGTCGAGGTCGAAGAAGAAGAAAGGGAAAAATTTTCAAAAATGTCAAAACTTTCTTCCCTCTTCCCTCTTCTTACCTCCTTCACGTCCCCGGGCCCGACACCGGCATCCTTCATCGCGTCCAGGCACGGCTGCTTGGTCCTCTCCAGCAGATCAGCGGTCAGCGCCTCCAGCTTCGCCCTGGTCAGAGACACGGAGAGGTGCTTCGCGCCCGAGGCGTCGGCGGTGATGAAGGGCAGGTTGATGTCTGTCGTCGCCGCCGAGGAGAGCTCGCACTTGGCCTTCTCTGCGGCCTCGCGCAGGCGCTGGATCGCCAGCTTGTCCCCCGCCAGGTCGATGCCCGTGTCGGCCTTGAACTCCTTCATCAGATGCTTGAGCAAAGCGTTGTCAAAGTCCTCTCCGCCCAGGAAAGTGTCTCCGTTGGTGGCCTTGACCTCAAAGACGCCGCCGCTCATCTCCAAGATCGAGACGTCGAAGGTCCCGCCTCCGAGGTCGTAGACTGCGAAGAGGCCCTCCTTCTTGTCGGCGCCGTAGGAGAGGGCCGCGGCGGTGGGCTCGTTGATGATGCGCTTGACGTCGAGGCCGGCGATGCGGCCGGCGTCTAAAGGGTTTTTTTTGGAAAAGGAAGAGAAAGAAGAGAGAAATGAGACCTGGGTTTCGAAGAAATAAAAAAAAAACTGAGAAAAAAAAGGTTTGAGAAAAGGGTTTTCACTCTTACCTTTCGTCGCCTGCCTCTGCGCGTCGTTGAAATATGCGGGAACAGTGACGACAGCCTCCGAGACAGTCCTGCCCAAATAAGCCTCGGCCGTCTCCTTCATCTTGATCAGAGTGAAGGCACCAATCTGCGAAGGGGAGTACTTTTGTCCTCCGGCCTCGACCCAAGCGTCGCCGTTGTCGGCCCTGACGATCTTGTAGGGCACCATCTGGGCTTCTTTCTGCGTCTGCGGGTCGTCGAACGTGCGGCCGATCAGCCGCTTGGTCGCGTAGACCGTGTTTGTGGGGTTGGTGACGCTCTGCCTCTTGGCCGGGAGGTCGACGAGGCGCTCGCCCTTGTCGGTGAAGGCGACGACCGAGGGGGTGGTCCTGGCGCCCTCGGCGTTCTCGATGACCTTGGCTGCCTGTTGGAGAAGGGGGAGGGGTGGAGGTGGAGGTGGAGGTGGAGGTGGAGGTGGAGGTGGAGGAGGAGGAGCAGAGGAGGTTGAGCGACGATCGACAGGAAAAGAAAAAAAAACTCTCCCCTCTTTACCCGATTCACCCCCCTTCCATAAAGACCCTCTTAAAACGTGCCTTCCCCTCCAATACGGCCACACATGAGTTGGTAGTCCCGAGGTCTATTCCTAAGATCTCATTTCCGGCGCGGGAAGACGCGGAAGCGCTGGAGAAAGAGGGAGAAGAGGGAAAAAAGGATTGAAAAGAAAAAAGAATCGTCGGTGAGCGTCATCAGATCTCTTTCACGTCCCCCCTGAGCCCCTCTCTATCTTAAACCGCATCACCCCAGAGAGACACAGAAGCATCATCGCAATATCTATCTTTTAAGACAGACGGAGATGGATTTCAAGGCGCGCGCAAACACCACGGACCATCGCGGCATCGAAAAAGCAGACTTGATGCGCTGCTGTCGAGGAAAAAAAATCGTTCGTCCTTCTCTTTTCTTTCTTTTCTTTCGCTTCCTCACCTGAAGCGCGCCGACCCCGACGAGGTCTCGATGCGCGTGGCCAGAGACGCCAGCTGTTTGTGTTGAAGTCGAGGGATTGTTGGATGGGACAAGGGCGTGAGAGTGGAGTAGCAACGAAAGGAAACGATTCGGCATTGGCTAGCTCTCCTCGGCAACGCCCCACGCCGCCGTCGTCGTTCGACGTTTTCGATCGTTCATCTCATTCCCGTCTGCGCCTCGCTCGCCACACTCCATCTTCTCATATCCTCACCAGGCCTTCGCCCGCGGCGCGGCGCAGAGAGGACGCCGCCTGGCGCAGCATCGTGGTGCTGGTTTTTCTTGGTTTGAAGGTAGAAAAAGGAAACTTGCTTGCTCCTTTCTTTTTCTTTCTAGAAGCGAGAAGGAAAAATGAACTTCGACCTTCGACCCGGTTTTGTTTTTTCGCCTTTGTTTTTTTCAAAAGAAGAAAAACGCCTCGCGGAGGTCTGCCCCCTGGCTCCTCTTCTGGAGATCGTCATGCCGGAGAGCTTCTTTCAAGAGAGATCCCCTTGAGTGATGAGAATCATGAAAAGAGAAAAGTTGAACGCTACAAGGAATGAAAAGGAAAGAAACAAAAACTCTCTCTCTCTCTCTCTCTCTCTCTCTCTCTCTCTCTCTCTCTAAAAAGATGAGAACTCGGTTTTGCTTTTTTTGTTTGGAACGGGGGCATTCCCGACCTTTTCCTCTCCTCTCCCCTTTCCTCCTTCGAGGCTTCACCGCAGTCAGACAGGTAGAAAGAAAGAGAGAGAGCCAGAAGAAGAAGTGGAACACCAACACCAACCTCCTCTCTTTCAACTCCTCCCGTCCCACGTCGATACCTTCTTCCAGTTCCTCCGCGCCGGGTTCGACCAGTGCCCCTTCGGCAAATAGGCAGCAGCCGTGTTGCTCGAAAAACCCCTGTGAGGCAGAGACCACGCGTATTTGTTGTCGAAGGCTCCGGGGTTGCGGGAGGGGGCGTCGTCGGTAATGTTGTGCAGCCAGCCGTGCCACTCTGAGGGCACAGACGTCGGGTCCTGTCCCCTGTGGCAGTCGAGCTCGCCGTAGACGACCCAGCGGTGCCTGCCGTACTGCTCCTCCGGGGTCATGCGCTCGAAGTAGCGGTTTCCGCTGACGTCGGTGCCGACGAGGGTGGCTCCAGGGCTGTGGACGAGCGTGGTTTGGCTGTTTTGGTTTGAGGGAGAGAGGGTTTTGGGAAAAAGAGAAAGAGGAGAGGAAGGTTGTTGAGGTCGTGAGCGATGGACGTCGATTGAGTTTTTTCTCCGTTTCTTCATCTCGTTGGTTTTGCTCGCACTTTCTCCTCCTTTAATGCCTCTTTTCGCCTTTCTCCCCTGCTCAGGTCGCAGAACACGCCAAATACTTGCATGTGATGGGCGCAGAAGCGCGACAGCTGGCGTGTTTCGAGTAGAAAACGGCGCCATGAAATCGACTCTCGCTCTCTTTCTGCCGCATCGGCGGCCAAATCGAAAAAACACATCAAAAACTCACGCCAGGCTCCCGTCGAAAAACGCCTTGAAGCCCCCTGCCTTGATGCACTCGAGCACGGTCTGCTTGCCGTACGTCTCCTTGAGGAAGGAGACGACAGCGTTGCGGCCGGCCATGGGCGTCTTTTCTTTTGTTTTGTTCGAAGAACAAGGATAAAAAGAAAAACAAAGGGCGACGAAGGAAAAAAGTGTGAGTGACGAAGAAACACATTTTTTTTCCGATGCGGCGCCTCGGCTTGCTGTCGCGCCTCGCCCTGGCGTCGTCGGCCTCGGCCGCGGCTGCCTCCTCCTCCTGCCGTGTCGCCAGCGGCGCGCTCGCATCGACGTCGTGGGCGGTGGCAGAAGCTTGGAAGCCTTCAGGAGCAGCAGCGGCTCTCGAGAAGAATGCTCGCTGTTGTCGATCGTTCGCCGCTTCTTCTTCGACCCCGTCGTCGTCGTCTCCACCTCCTCAGCCCGCGCCTCCTCCCCCCTGCTGGTTCTGCGGCCAGGAGCACGCAGAGAGGCCCCCGCTGATCTGCGGGTCGTGCAATGCGGTGCAGCCGCTGGAGGCGGTCTTTGGCGGAGAAGGTGGAGCAAACAACCCTTCTTCTTCCTCTACTTCCTCGCCCCTCCTCCCGGACCCCTTTGCCCTCTTGGGCCTCCCGTGCTCCTTCGACGTGGACCCCAAGGCCCTGGAAGCCTCCTACAGGGCCTTGCAGGCGCAGCTGCACCCTGACAAGCACCATCATCACCATCATGATCATCATCATAAATCGAAGAGCTCGAGCTCGAGCTCGAGCTCGAGCTCGAGCTCGACCTCCTCCAACCGAGCCTCGGCCGCGGCGGCAGAGGCATCGGCCGCGGTCAACGCAGCGGTCGCTCTGCTCCGCTGCCCGCTCGCGAGGGCGCGCTTCCTGCTCGACGGCGCGAGGCCCGACAGGGACGACGGTCACGATCACAGCGAGGAGAAGAGGGAGACGATAGACGACCCGGAGCTGCTGATGGAGGTGATGGAGGCGAGGGAGGAGGTCGAGGAGGCCGCCGCAGCGGAAGCGGCCAGGAGAAAGTCCGGCGACGAAAACGACGGAAGCGAAAACAACCCTCTCGCGCTGCTGAGAGACAAGCACGCCCGGGCGGCGCAGGACCTCTCGACGGAGCTCTCCAGCGCCTTTGCGAGCGGCGACCTGGGAGAGGCGAGGAGGCTGAGCGTGCGGCTGCGGTACGCGACGCGGATCCTGCAGGCGGTGCGCGAGAAAATGTAGGGGGGGGGGAAGTTTAAAAAATCTTCTCGCTTTCTTCTCCTTCGTTCTCTTTTCTTTTTCTTCTTCCGTTTCTTCCCCCATTTGTAAAACTGTGTCCCTTGGTCGCAATTGAATTGAAATCTCAATAATAACAAGTCGATATGCGCGCCTTTTAGAGCCCCAACAACGAAAAGAATAAAACAAGCAAAATAAGCCCAAAAAATCCTTTCACTTTTTCGTCTTCCCTCCTCCGTGCTTGGCCGCATGCGCCGCCCTCCCGGCCGCCACCGCCGCCTGGAACGCCTCCGCGCACTCCCTTCCCTGCGCCGGGTCGACCCTGTACCCCTCGAAGAACGCCCGCGCGGCCCCCTCGTAGTCGCCCAACGCCTCGGCGGCGCTGCCCTCTCGGAACCACGCCTTGACGCTCGTCGGGTCGAGCGCGCGGGCGATCCTGGCGTCGGCGCGGGCGCGCTCGGCCGCGGCGACGCCGCGATCGCCGCCACTCCCGCCTCCGCGCAGGGCCGCGGCGGCCCTGTTGCTCCACACGCGCGAGTCCCCCGTGGCGTGGCGCAGGGACTCGGAGTACTTTCCGAAGGCGAGGGCGACGTCTCCCGAGACGAAGGCCTCGTCGCCGGCGCGGGCGGCGGCGGCGGCCTTGGCGGCATCGGGCTCCGTCGCGGCCGGGACCTCGATCTTTTCCTCTTCGGCTTCTTCGCCGTGCCCGTGCCCGCAGCCGCAGCCGTCGCCGTGATCATGGTGGTGGTGCCCCCCTCCTCCGTGTTTGGCGTGCTCCTCGACCCTCCTGGCCTGCTCTGCGGCGCCGCGGAGCATCAAGCCCGAGACCGACCATTCTCTGTTCCCCTCGCCGCCGCCGCTTCCGCCGCCGCCGCCGCGGAGGCTCGACGAAGAAGAAGGAGCCCCTCCTTCACCTCCTCCACTGAACTCGACAATCTTCTTTGTCGTCACCGGGAACAGCACCTCGACGACCTTCTTCTCGGCAGCAGCGGCGGCCCCCTCGATCGCCCGCAGCCCTCCCACGTCCTCCGCGTCAGGGTCCGCTCCCGCCGCCAGCAAGGCCTTCACGATTCTCACGTCGCCGCTCTCGGCCGCGACGTGCAGCGGCCTAACCCCTTCGCGCTCGGCGACGGCGTTGGGGTCCGCTCCCGCCTTCAGGAGCTCCTCGACGGCGTCGGCGTTCTCGGAGGCAGTGGCGATCAGCAGGGCCGTGACGCCGTCCGGGGCGACTTTTTTCGCGTCCGCGCCGGCCTCTAGCAGCAGCTTGATGATCTCGCCGCCGCCGTCGCCAGAGCCGGCGGCCCAGAATAAAGGAGGGCCGACGGTGGCCTCGGCCGTCGGGCCCGCGGAGGTCGCGTCGGCGCCCGCGGCGATCAGCAGGCGGACGCATTCGGCTTCGCCCGAGGCCGCGGCGCGGCAGAGTGGGGGGATGCCGACGATCGCGTTGGGAGAAGGAGCAGGAGGAGCAGCAGCAGCAGTCGAGGTCGATGACGACGACGACGACGAAGCGGCGGCGGCGTTCGCTCCGGTGCCCGGCCCGATAAGCGTCGCGTCGGCGCCGCGGGCCAGGAGCGCGCGCATGGTCTCGGCGTCGCCCAGGGCCGCGGCGATGGCGATCGGGGTCTCGTCTGGTGTGGTTTTGGGGTGGTGGAGGTGGAGAAAGATGAAAGAAGAACGAGGTGAGAGGAAGAGGTTCTTTTTTTTCCCCCGGCTAGCCGTCGCCCGTTCGATCTGAAAGAAAGGGGAAAAACGAGAAAGGCTTACTCGTATCGTCCATAGCGTTGACGTCGACGCCGCACTCGTCCACGAGCCACTCGGCACAGGCTGTGTTCTTCCCGGCGACCGCGAAGTGGAGCACGCTGCGGCCGTTGCCGTCCTTGACGGCTCCCACGCCCGATTGCTTTTTTGTTGCATCGCCGCCGCCGTCATCGCCGTTGCCTTTGCCATCGCCGGCGTCATCAATCTCGCTCCGGTACTTCTCCGCGGCGGCCTTGAGCTCGTCAAAATCGCCCTGCTTGGCGGCCGTGAGGAGCCTCGCGACGTGCTCTCTCTCCGCGAGGGCCGCGGCGGCGCCCGAAGAGGAGGAATCGTCATCGTTGTTCGAAGACGATGACGATGCTTCGAGCGAGGGCCAGCGAGCGGCGTCCGGGCTCTCGTCGAGCTTGGGCAGCGTCACCACCACCTCGCCGCCGCCGCCGCTGCCGCCCTTGCCCCCTTTAAACGACACGCTCTTGGTGACTTTCGAGGCGTCGACGGTGCCGTAGAGTTGCACGATGCGCATGAGCTCGGTCTTGGGAGGCGACGCCAGAGACACGACGAGGCCGCCTCCGCCGGCGTCGACGACGACGGCAGAGTCGTCGTCGTTGTCGTTGTTCTTGTTGTTGCCGCCTTTGTCGTCGCCGGAGAAAGAAGAAGGGAGAGGCACGCGGACGACGACGGCGTTTCCCTCGTCGGACCAGGAAAGGGATTGGGATGCGGCTGCTGCTGCCGTTTCGGAGGTTGGCAGGCCCATGGTTGTTGTGACGGCGAAAGAGGTGGAAAGAAGAAGAGAAGAGGTGGAGAAAAAGGTGAGAAAGTGAAGAAGGAGAGAGAGTTTTTTTCCCCCTTTTTTTTTTCCTTCCCTCGCGGCAAGCGGCAGCAGCGTGCGAGGGAGAGGAAGGAAAAAAAAGTCGACGCCTCTTCGGGGGAACAATTCGCCGCAAGACCCACGTGCGCACAAGTCCGGAAAAGGGGGAGACGTCGCCCCCTCAGGATAAGGAGGAGGTGGAGGCGAAGTGAGCCACACAAAGGAGAGAGAGAGGGAGGAGGTTGAAGCTTGAAAAAGAAGAAAAAGAAGGGAAAAAATCCGCCTAAATTCATAAAATCGCGCTCTCGGCGTCTCGAGAGTGCGTCTCTGCTTTCTCCCCCCCCCCCCCCCCCCCCCCCCCCCCCCCCCCCCCCCCCCCCCCCCCACCCCCCACCCCCCCA
>Ga0114918_10003104_pt1 | contig 14734 bp, 12 predicted proteins | sample LantaG_FD_87015 | JGI IMG/M metagenome (GOLD analysis project Ga0114918, IMG submission 87015) | Deep subsurface microbial communities from Baltic Sea to uncover new lineages of life (NeLLi) - Landsort_02402 metaG | ecosystem: Environmental > Aquatic > Marine > Oceanic > Sediment | place...
ACACGAGGAACTTGCCGCGTTCGCTCGGTTGTCTTGCCAGCAGCTCCCACTTCAAGCCGGTTGGAAAACCGGCGCCGCCCCGGCCACGCAATCCAGAACGCTTGACCTCTTCCACCACCCAAGCGGCGCTGCCCCTGGCAAATACTTTCACCGGGACCGAATATCCACCCGCTTTGATGTAATCATAAATGCGGATAGGGTCCACCTTCTCATTCCAGGCAAGAAGTCTGCGAACCTGTTTATTGAAAAAAGGTATATCATCCTGCTTTTCCACTGGCTTGCCGGTTTCAGGGTCCACGAAAAGAATATCCGTAAGCACTTCGTCCCTTGCGGTGGCCTCGACGATGCGTTCCATTTCTCTGAGACCAACTCTGGGGTAAAATACCCGGCGAGGCTCGACAAGTACGGAAGGCTCCATTTGGCAAAAGCCGTGACAGCCGGTGACGCGGAGACGGACCTTTTTGGCCAGGCCCTTTGCCAGAATCTCGCGCTTGGCCACACGAATAAGGTCGCCGGCTCCACTGGCTTGACCACATGTCCCTGTGGGAATAACTATGCAAGGAACGCTTTCATCAGTGGTATCGATAAGTGCCTTCCATAATTTCCTTAGCTCATCTATCGAAGATAATCTCAACATCCCGTCACCCTGCAGAAATCCTTACGTCAAACAACTTTTTCTCCTTCGAGCTTGGTTAAACCAAATCCAACATATGGTTCTTACATCCACGGCGCGAGCAAATCTGTACTATGGCCCCGCCATCGACGAGCATTGGCACCATCGGCGCAGCACACATCGAACAGTCCGATGTGCTGGAAAATTCCACACCACAATGTGGGCAAAGAAAACTCACCACCGAGTCTATGGGGATGTCAAACTCGGAAACAAAATTGTAACTGCCATACAGGCAGGAAAGCCTGAGCCAACCTTGCTTGTGGTCGGAGGATATCGTTACCCGGATTGACGGGTAGCCGTCAATTTCAAAGGTCTCGTCCATTAAACTGCGGTTGCAATGGGGACAACTTACATTGATTGGGAAGATTCGTTTATCCTCTCCTATCTGGAGTTTGCCAAATCCTTTCAGGGCATCATCTAATAGTTGACTGACCCTTGATTTTCTGACCTTTGAGAAGTAATGGCCGTCGATAACAACAACCGGCCCGAGTGCGCAGGCCCCTAAGCAGTTCACCGTCTCCAGTGTAAATTCCTTGTCCGCAGTTGTCTGGCCGGCCTCGATGCCGAGTTGCCGCTCAAACTCTTCGAAGACCCTTGGCGCGCCCCGGACGTGGCAGGCCGTGCCAAGACACGCACAGATAAGATGCTTACCCCTCGGTTTCAAACTGAACGACCGGTAGAATGTGGCAACCCCATATACATCGACCAATGAGCGGCCCGTCTCGTCGCTTACTATTCTAAGCGACTTTTCGGGAAGATAGCCATATTCAGCCTGGATTTCTTCGAGAATGGCGATAAGTCCTCCCCTGTCCTTGGTATGCTTCTTCAGAATCTTTAATATATCTTTCGAATCTATGTCTTCCTGCGCCTGGGTGCCGGTGTTAGCTGCCACTTGAGCAATCTCCGTCAAAAAATAAAACTTCGTTTTTCACAACCGTTATGATAAGTTAAACTAATACCAGAACCATATAATTGCTGTGGAAAAAGCAAGGGAATATGATATACTAATTTTCGTAGCGTAGCGAAAGGATTAAATAATAATAATTCTATCAGGATGACTTATAATGCATGTAGAAACGCTAAAGATATTTTGTGATTTGGCTGAGTTGCGGAGCTTCTCAAAAACCGCTGAGAAACATCTTCTGAGTCAATCAGCGGTTTCCCAGCAGCTTGCACAATTGGAGCTTGTTCACAAGTGCCAGTTAATCGACCGAAAGAAAAGGCCCATTGAACTCACAAAAGAAGGCGAGTTACTTCACAAGGCTGCTAAAGACATCCTTGACAGATACGAACAACTAAAAAGTGAATTAAATGCTCTCAAATCCTCGACTGCCAGCAGAATAAACGTAGCTGCAATTTACAGTATCGGGATGCACACTCTGCCGAACTATGTTAAGAAGTTTATGGTCAACTATCCAAACGTAAACGTTCACATTGAATACTTTAGCGGGAGGAAGATTTATGAGTTGGTTTTAGCCGGCGATATCGATATCGGCCTGGTGGCTGTGCCGAAAAGAGATAAAAGACTCGAAGTGTATGACTTCGAGGATGAGGTCTTGGTTTTGGCCTGCAGCCCGAAACATCCTTTGGCAAGCGAATCGCAAGTCGATATTCATCAATTGCAATTTGAAAGATTCATCGGCTTCGAAAACAATGTCCCTACGCGTGCCTGGATAGACAATATTTTGCAGCGTTATAACATTATTATTCGTCCCGTGATGGAATTCGATAATATCGAAACCATCAAACGAGCGGTGGAAATAAACTCAGGGATAAGCATACTGCCGCAGACGGCAATACTTCAAGAGGTTAGCAGCGGAATAATAAAAGCGCTCACCTTTTCGAACGAAAATTTTGTCAGGCCGACCGGAATAATTGTTCGCAAGGGCAAGGCTTTCGGCCAGGCTGGCCGATACCTTATCGAACTACTCCGCAAAAAAACTCGATGAAAAATAGTGGATGGAAATTCGTGAGTCGTGCTTCGTGACTAACGAGTGACCCAATACGCAATACGCGCTATGTCAATAAAAGCGGTAATATTTGATTTGGACGGCACAATAACCCAGCCGTTCTTTGACTTTGACACGATTCGTCAAGAGATGGGACTGGGCAGAGACTCCGGGCCGGTCCTCGAGTCGATGAATAAGATGACCCCCGAGCGGCGCAAAGAGGCCGAGAGAATACTACATTTTCACGAAAGCCGGGCCATAACCGAATCCAGGCTCAACACCGGTGCAAAAGAAACACTTCAGGCGCTTTGCAAAGCCGGCATTTATATCGGGATATTGACTCGCAACAGGCGAAGCAATGCGCTCGCTGTAGCCGAAAAACATAACCTGAAATTCGATGCCATAGTGGATAGAGAAGACGGCCCGGTCAAACCTGATTCGTTCGGCGTGCTGGAAATATGCCGACAGTTTGGTGTAAAGCCACAGGAAACCCTCGTCGTCGGCGATTATCTTTACGATATGCTCTGTGCAAAGGCCGCTGGAGCAGTTTCAGTGCTCCTTGTCAATAGCAACAACGCCGAGTTTGCCAAACAAGCGGATCTTACCATTGAAAGAATCGGCCAGATACTTCAAATTATCGAAGACAAAAAATAGCGTAAAAAAATAAAGCGAAAATCAAAATGAACAAAACGGTAATAAAAGTTGTCCTCATTCTGTTAGCAACGGTCAGTAATTGCCTGGCTGGTAGCTGTGCAAAGAGTTTAGACTCGCAGTGCCGCAAAGAAGTGAAACCCGACCCCGTTGAGAAAGTCCTCAAACAGTTAGGAGAAAAAACGGCAGAACTCAAATCCTATCAGTGCCTTGTTGAATACGAAGTCAATCAGCCTACGTTCGAATCGAAAACACTCCGGAAGGGTGTTTTGTATTACAAAAAAGCCGGCAAAGATTCTGCGCTGAGAATTAACTTTGCGACGTTTCAACAGGACGATGAAAAACAAGAAAAATACATCGACCAGTACATCATCAACGGCAGCTGGCTCACAAAAATCGACTATCGGTTTGATGGTATCTGGCTTACGCACATCGACCACCAGCTAAAGAGCGTCCAGTGTCACCAGTTAGCCGAGCCAAATGACCCGAACGAGCCCGCCGATGCTAATAAACCGACAGACCCCTTTGACTTGGTTACCCAAAATTTTCCCATCGTCGGCTTCACTAAAGTAGAGGACCTTAAAAAAGAATTTGAAATAGAGTTGGTTTTGCACAGCGAAACCGAACCGCTGCCATATATTCACTTACATTTGAAGGTAAAGCCTGATTCGGTTTACAAGGACGACTATACCACTATTGATTTTTGGATTGATAAGAAACTGGGCCTGCCCGCGAGAATAATTGCCGTCGCAACGACGGAAGATGCCAATCTTGAAGGAGATATCTACCAGCTAAAATTTATCAAGCCCGAAATAAATAAGAAAATAGATAAGAAGGTCTTCGGTATCAAGATTCCCAGGGGCTTCGGCAAGCCAGAAATATTCCCGCTAAAGAAAGATGAAAAGAACAAGGACACAAGACCGAAGACTAATGACTAAATACTTTGGAGAAGCCGCGCAGTGATGCTGGGAAATCACAGGGTCAACAGTTACGGATAAAAAGACAGGTAAAAGAATTTAGATGGAGGGAAAAATGCAACAGACTGAAAGAATCATATCGCCGCCTGGGCGAGCCCGTTCCAAACTCATTGTTTTCGTTTTGGCCATAGCGAGCTTTTCTTTGACCGTTGTCTTGCCCACCCACGCCGAAGAGAAAATCAACATAAAGGTTGACTATGTTGCCAAGCTAAATGAGCTGGCCAAGGCGGGCAGGCCGGAAGAACTCAATGCTGCACCCTTTTACAAGAAGGCATTTGAGCTATGCGTTGAAAAACCAGAGAAACTTAAGAAACTTGACTACAAAGCCTGGCCTGACGACCTTACTGCTGAACAACGTGAGGCGCTGCAAACTTGGGTGCGACAAAGCAGCAAAGCGCTAACACAACTAAAAAAGGGCACTCAAAAACCCCACTATTGGCCCGAATATCGGGGAACCTCTATGATGGGTATTGTACTGCCGCAGCTTCGGCAAGCAAAAACGTTAGCCATTGCGCTTTGCTCACGGGCAAAACTCGAAGCAGTCAAAGGCGATTATAAAGACGCGTTTTCGGATTTGTTGGCGTGCTACCAATTCGGCATGCATTTTACAGGCCCCAAAACTTTGATCGAACAGTTAGTAGGGATAGCCATTAGAGCACTTCCGGTAAACGCTACTTTTCAAATTCTCGATAAGCAAGAGCCTGACTCGGATTTGTTGAAGGACTTTCAACAGAAGCTCTCGTTGCGGCAAGAGTCTCCTATTGACTTCACGGCGGAGAAGTTTTCCGCCTATGACATCATCCAGACAATCTTTACCGATGATGGCACAGGCGGCGGCCACATACCAGAACTTTCCATCGAGCAGAAGGAGAATCGGCCGGACTCTGTGATGAAGGTGCTGCTGTCCGTTTTGACCGAGGAACAAATAAGAGTCCTGACAAAGCTTGACCGGCGAGAGACAAGCGACCTTACTGATAAGCTTTACCAGTATTTTGGCGAAGTGGCTCAAAGCACCCCCTGGCAATTGCACAGTCAAGGCAAAGATGTGCAAAAAGCTGTTGAAGAAATGACAAAGGAAAATCCTCTGTTGCATACGCCTGCCGTTGGCCGGGTTGTGGAACTCTCATACCGATCCGAGATCGAAACGCAGGCATTAATAAGCACAATCGCAATTCTGCGCTACAAAGCTCATAAAGGCCAGTATCCTCAAAATCTTGAAAAACTTATCGAAGCCGGCTATCTCAAGAACTTACCGATGGACCCGTACAGTGACAAACCTCTAATTTACAAACTAACAGAGGATAATTTTACGCTTTACAGTCTCGGTGCAGATTTTGATGATGACGGCGGAGCGCCGAGCAAATGGGGCGAAGGAGAAAAAGGCGGCGACCAGGTCTTCTGGCCCGTCCAGTCGCCCGAAAAGCAAAAAAAATAAAGCGAACGGCAAATAGCATAGGAGTCAACAATGGCAAAGGGAATAGTTGTTTATTATTCAAGAAGCGGTAATACAAAAGAGATGGCTCAGATTATAGCCGAGGCAATGAACGGGACCGGTTTAGCGACCGAATGCAAATCAGTCGACAAAGTAAAGGCCGATGATTTACTTGACTATGATGCGATAGTTGTCGGCTCACCGACCTACTACGGCAGTATGGCCGGGCCTATCAAGCAGCTATTCGATGATGCAGTAACCTTCCACGGTCAGCTCGACGGCAAAGTAGGAGCCGCCTTTAGCAGCGCGGCCAATATCGGCGGCGGCAACGAAACAACAATTATGGGCATAATAGAAGCAATGCTCATCAGCGGTATGGTGGTAGCCGGTGACCCACAGGGCGACCACTATGGGCCGGTCTCCATCGGCAAACCAGATGAAAGAGTCAAGAGCCAGTGCGAGCGCAGAGGCCGAAGAATTGCAGAGCTGACCAAAAAACTTTATCCGTAGAGCTCGTGTGCCGTGGTGCACATTGCGGAAAACGGACGGGGTATATGTGCCAGGTACGGGGGAACCGCCAGCCTGACTAAGACCAATTTGCTCAGGCTGGCTTTTTGATTGCGGCGATAACCATAACTATTTTATTTACAGTAACATAGGGTGGTTTATAATTCTCGACTTTTTGCTTCGCTTGAGGGTTAAAGGTCGCGAAGAATCTCAGTCCCGAGAAGAAACCGGGACGTACACGGGGGATAGAGCCTTCGGCTTCGCCTCAGGATGACACTGAAAGCAGTAGGTTTGAAAAAAATAAATATTGATTTTTTTGCAAAAAACAGCATTTTTCTTTGACAAGACTATTGTGCACCGTTAAGTTCTTGGCGTTTATGAACTACATAGTGGAGGTTTATTTTAATGCAAGAGTACGAAGATCTTAAGGCATTAGTGGCTGAAATTGAGTCTGACATCAACAAAGCTCAAGGCGGAAATAAGGCAGCAGGGACTCGCGTCCGCAAGCAGATGCAAAAAGTCAAGCAGGCTGCTCAGGTTGTTCGCAGCCGCATTCTTGAAATTAGGTCAGCCGACTAAATCATTACAAGCGGTTTCAGAGTCTAAGCACTGTGCATACCTGAGTTTGGTTGGAGTCGGTTAACTGGCTTCTCCAGACTCGTGGGGTAATGGTGTCTCTAATGCGCAGGATGTTCCCTTATCGAGGTCAGTTATGCCGCCGCCATTATTGTTTGATTTATCGCAAATAGACCTGACGGGCAAGCCTATCTTCGACAAAGAAGCTATTGGCAAGGCGAATCCCCAACGACTTGAGATGCAGCAGCTCGACGGCATCCTTTGGTATGACAAGGAAAAATTTCTGGTTTTGGGCTATAAGGATGTAACCGAGAATGAGTTCTGGGTTCGCGGACATATCCCGAGCCGCCCGCTGATGCCCGCCGTAATAATGGTCGAAGCGGCCGCTCAGCTTTCGAGCTTTTTTGTAAAGCAAATTTACGAGCTGAAGGGCTTTATCGGTTTTGCCGGCATAGATTCAGCGAAATTCCGCACTGTCGTTGAGCCGGGACAAAGATTGTATCTGCTCGGCCACCTCACGAAATTCAAGCGCAGAAAATACACCTGCAGCGTCCAGGGGGTCGTTGACGATACTATGGTATTCGAGACGGTCGTATCGGGTTTGAACGTTTAATCAGTGAGGTCATCAACCGCGATTTGCACGTCAATTGCAGCATCTCTGCAAAGCCTGTCACATTAGCATACAAAATTGCGCATCACAAAAAAGGAATTTGAAAGGCCGATTACGCAGAACTTCTCTTGCGGCCTCAAATCGGGCCGGATATTGTCAGAACCCTCACTTCCATATATCAAATAGCCCCAAGGGGATTTATCCGCCGTAGGCGGATTCGAATTCGCCTGCGGCGAACAAGTCGTAAATCTACAGTTTTACCTGTCCTTTTTTGAGCAGGAGAACAATAGGGCATTAGACCGCAGACTCGCAGGCAGCTTTTTTCTTATTCCACTCCCGGTAAGATGGAGTCTGCGACTTTCTCCTATCAACTGTTCGCCTGCTCTATTTTTTGCTCCTATTGAAAGTTGAACAGTAGAGCAGGTGACCGCAGTGGAACATCAATTGTTGTCTCTCCTATCTACTGTTCACCTGTTCCACTGCTCCATTTTGAATTGACTTTGAGTCAATTCAAAATAGCCCCAAGGGGATTCGAACCCCTGTTGCCGGGTTGAAAACCCGGTGTCCTGGACCTGCCTAGACGATGGGGCCAACCTAAAGAGTGTAAAGTTTAAAACGAAAAGCGTAAAATTCCAAAATTCAACAGTTTTTCATTTTTAGTTTTTAGTTTTTAGTTTTTAGCTTAATCTACTCCATACTGATTGCTTCGGCGGGGCAGGTGTCAACGCAGACGCCGCAATCGACGCAGGCATCGGCGTCAATCTCCGCCTTGTCCTCAACCATCTTTATCGCCTCGCTCGGGCACTCTTCTACGCAGGATTCACAACCAGTGCATTTTTCCTTATCTACTTTAGTCGGCATCTATACAATCCTTTCAAAAAATAGTTCAAAACTTACCGGCAAAAGAAAAAGTGTTACAAAATTGTGATGATTTTACAACAGAAATTTTTGCGAAATTCGAGAGCAAGCACAGAGCTGTTGAAGCCTTGCTTAGTTGTTAATAACTCGCGGGTTGCTGCGTTAAATCATCCAAGGTCGGCTGTTCTGCTGTTTCGCCAGCAGATTCTTCCGGCGTGGGCGGTGCCGGCCGGGTTTGCTCCTGAGAGACCCTGCCGCCGAGCGCAATTGCCATTTCGCGCACAAGCTCGTTTGAGTCATACTTGGCGGTCGAGTCCAGAACCTTGCGGAAACCGCTGTCCTGAGATTTGGCCAGTAGAAAAACAGCCATTAAACGGCACGGCCAATGAGTGTCGTACAAGTTTTCCGCCGCGGCACTTATCAGCTCGTAGTCCAGCGGCAGAGAGAGCAGCCCTGCCATAGTGTGCACCTTAACAGTCCAGTCATCATCGGCTATCGTTTGTACCAATGCGGATTTCAATAAAGCCGGCATCCCGTCGGCACTCTTAATTTTATAAAGCGGTTCGCGACTGGCCATCGTGTGCTGCTCCATCAAGAGGCCGATGAAAAGTTGTGCGGTGTTAATCTTTTGACCTTGTTGACCCTTCGAGAGTGAATTAAGTCGGTTTTGAAGATATCTACGGCTAAGTTCGATGCCCGGACGCTTTGCAATTAACTTGGCCGGTTCTATCCAGGCCAGGGCGTTTGTCAGCTTGCCTTCAGCAGTGGTTACGGGGTCGAGATAGACCGTAAATTCTATATTTAAAGACGCCTGCGGACAGGTAAGGAGTATCCGCCTGAGCTCGCCTGTGAAAAGCCGTACAGGGATGAAGATGCTCCGGCCAGGCTCAACAGGCAGTGAAGGCCGAATCTTGACCGATAGAAGGTTCGGTATCTTTTTATCAAGGTCGCCGCTAATATCAGCGTCAATTCTGATATTACCCTTAAACAAACCGTCATCAGAAACTATCAGCAACTCGGGGGAATTGTTTGTAATTGTAACAGTACCCCCAAAATCGCTGCCGTAGTAAAACAGCTTACTGCCTTTCAAATTAAGCCGAGCTGAGATTATTTTCTCCGGACTAACGAATGTAGGAACAACTGCTTCTCCAAAACTGTTTTTTAACACCGTCAGGATAATGTCAGGGTCAATCGGCGCGACATACTCTTTGCCTTGCTCAGCCAGAATCTCTTTAGCCCGCTCCGCCGCCAGCGACCCGGGGTCTTTTGCAATTGCGGACTTCAAGGTCTCAATTGCCGAATCGTGTTGTTTCTGGGCCAGTTGAATCTGAGCCAGCGTCAAAGCAGCGATCTGGTTTTGCTCGTAATTATCAATAAGCGACTTGGCCCAGTCTGTCTGCCCGTTCATCACAAACGAATAAGCCAGAATAGATGCTGCATTTGCCGAGTTGGGTTCGGCTGAGTAGGCTTTATTAGCCCATTCAAGTGCTTTGTCCGCATCCGGCATTGCAAAGCAATAAAACCACGCCAACTTTTCGTAGTTTATAGTTTGCAGTTCATAATCTGCCGGCTCCTGATTACTAAATACGAGTTCAAGTGCCTTGCTCTCAGCGGCCTTTAGTATCTGATTCGCCTGACGTTCATCGCCGATTTTCGCCGCTGCTTTGCCTGCAATAGCTTCCAGGAGCAGGTCAAAGCGCCCGCTTTGGCGCAAATCTGACGCAATTTGCAGGCATTTGTGCTGGCCTCGCTGCGTATTGTAGCTGCTGATTGTCCAGGGAAGATAGATGTAAACCGGCAGTCCACCGCCAAAAGTGCTTCGGCGCACGCCGTTTTGGCGAGGGACAGGCGGATACAGAAACCTGAACAAATCGGCACAGTATTCATAAGCGTCCCCGGCCGTCTCGTAAAGTTCCAGCTCCTCAGCGTATTGTGCAAATGCCAGAGCAACTGCCATATTCAGCGGATTTTCACGCAATCCTAATCTTAGATACTCAAGCCACATCGTCGGGTCTATTTGTTCCGGCACAAACTCAGCCAGCTTCTCAAAGGCCAGCTTATTGTGTCTATTGCTGTTATAGGCCTGCATCAGGTGAAACTGAGCAGCTTCCAGGTCGGCCTTTTCCGCCATCAACAGGCCAAGCAGGGTATCCAATTCGGAACCTAACACCTTGTTTTTGCTGCCCAGATTCCTCATCATCTCTTCAAGAGTCTTCTCCTGTTCCTCGCGCGAGTTCACCCGTCCAAGCAGATATGCAATCCCCCTTCTTATCACCTCAAGGTCGGCGGATTCATCTACATAGTTCGAGAGCAAATAAGAGACCAGCTCAGAAGCATCCTCCTCGGGGTATTGACAGGCCAGCTTAATCAGTACCGGGTAAACGTAGTTAGCTCTGCTGTCCAGATTCATCGTGGCGGTTAAGAAGATAATCGCCTGCTCGTGCCTTAGGTGCTCGTGCCTTAGGTGTTCGGCCTCCGAGGCGGTGACGTCCTCAGAGTTAGCCAGCTCGTAAGCTACTTCGTAGAACCTCTGGCCAACGGATGGTGAGAACAAATGTTCCGAATCAGAAGGGCCCTGGGCACGGGAAAGAGTGCAAGAGTACAGGAGCACAAGAACACAAAGACACAAGAACATAGGCCCCTTGCGCCTTATGTGCTTATGACCTATACACTTATAGCTGCTCTTGAGCATCTGTCTCTCCAGCAAACCCGAAAGAAACGTCCCTTAATATATTTCGGGCAATTGCCCCTCTTGCTTTACCCTGTTAGAAATTTTTGCTTTTCGTATCATATTATTAGCTCGTTACGAAGCTTCTAACGGGGTTTACGTATAATGACAACTGGAGTTGGGTATTTTCCCCGATTTAGCCCCCAGATTTATCTGGGGGTTGCTTGCCCCGCCTGTCCCGTCCCAAATAGGCTCCTGCCGTAATTTGGTGCGGGGTCAGACCGAGCCCGCCAAAGGCGGGTCGAGGAATCTATTCAAAAACACCGTCGCAACGCGACCTCAACAATGTTTAGCCCCCAGATTTATCTGGGGGTCATCCTGAGCCAAGTCCGCCGCGCTACCTCACGTCATCCTGAGCGTAAAAAGCTTGTCCTGCCTGTCCCGTCCCAAATAGGCTCCTGCCGCAATTTGGTGCGGGGTCATCCTGAGCGAAGTCCGCCGCAGGCGGACGGAGCCGAAGAATCTATTAAGAATCGTCATTGCAAGGCCTGCGAAGCAGGCTGCGGCAATCTCCTCAATTTTGCACTTTACACTTTAACTTTTACGTTTTTAACCCCCGCCCCGCCTCCGGCACCACCTCGCTTTCCGTATTCTTAGTAAATGATTGGCGATTTTCGCCATAACGTCCCATAAGTTTTTTGCTGGACATCCGCGGCTCAATGGTGTAAAATGGTGTTAATATCATAAAAAGGTTAGGAGTTGATGGAAAACACCTACCTGTGCCGCACCCGTCTCCCGTTCGTTTACGAGAAATTGTCATTCCGCATTTATTGCGGAATCCAAATATATTTAGCCCCGCAATTTATTGCGCGGGTTACTTGTGGAGCGCCACGAGATATGGGCCGCGAAATACCAGATACGAAATTGCTATGCTGGCAATTATACTTTTTGCCGGAATGGGGGGAATTGAAGAAGAAACGGGAACTTGTTATACAGTAAAAGTAAGTCTGTCTTTCCCGTTTTTTACAGACTGTATAATCATTGGTAGGAGTAGAAGAATGAAGAAAACACTTATTGTATCATGTGTATTTTTGGGCATTGTGGTAACAGTTTTGGGTATAGAAAAAGGGACATCAAATATACCAATGGCGAAAGAGATTTCAGATGGCGAAACCATTGAACTTAAAACGCTTGACCTTGATGGTTTCCGGTATATTAAAGAACTGCATAAGGATGTCAAAGTTCACGTGTTTTGGAATAATGGTGTTTATGGTAAAGGCTTGATGCTCTCTTTCTTTGGGGAATTAAACTCAAAGGTACATAATGTGAAAAATATAATAGCAAAAAAGGTCATTCTTGAAGACGGTACACAACTTACTCGCAAACAAATCAGAAAACATCGTAGTTCAATTATGCTTGGAAACGACCACAAAAGTCTCGGCTTTCGAGTTGACCTTGACACACCCAGGATAACTAATATTAAGCATATTTCCGGCGAATTTGAGGTTGCAACAGTTGTGGTGTCTATCGAAGTTACAAGCGACCTTCTTGAAGATAAATCCAATAGCAAAGAGAACAAGATAGGAATTAATATTAACAGAGCCTCTATGTGGGGGAAGGGGCGTTTTTATGTTCTTATTATTGAAAATGCTGAAAATATTATGGAATTAACAGTACTTGATGAAAATGGCAATGAGTTAAAACAAACCCACCCTTTCAGTATTTATGGTACGAAGCATGATCATGTCAAAATATATGTTGATAAGAAGAAGAAAGGGGTTCCTTTTGCCATTAAATTAAAAAGAGCAAAAAAACTTCAGGTACGGCCAATACCTTTTGTTCTTGAAAATATCAATTTAATGACTTACTGACATCCATTGTTATCAGAGTCCGAACAAAAGCAATCGAGGAGACGCAAGAGATTGGACGAGTATTGAAGAAGCAACGGGAACTTGTTATACAGAAAGAAACAGTCTGTGTTTCCCGTTTTATACAGACTGTATAATCATTGTTATCCCGATAGCCTTTCCGATAATATAGCGGAATTGGACTTGCAGTACAAAAGGACACGACCTATCATCTCTTGATGGAGACCTGGATCATGAAGGCATTACGCACTTTTCTCGCCATAGGTGTGGTGGTGGCGGCTCTTGAGTGGTCGTACGCCGGTTCTGCCGAGACCAACATGCCACCCGTCCGCTCGTCCATTCCCTACGTGGCCAGCCGCAGCGATGCCGTCCGGGATATGCTCTGGATGGCGAATGTTAGAAAGGACGATGTGGTGTACGATCTTGGTTCGGGGGATGGGCGCATCGTGATCGCGGCAGTCCGCGATTTCAGCGCTCGTCGAGCGGTTGGCATCGAGATTGATCCCAACCGCATCCGCCAAAGCCGGAAAAACGCACGGAAAGCTGGGGTGACAGACCGGGTCAAGTTTATTCAGGGCGATTTGTTCACAACCGACTTCCGGCAAGCCAGCGTCGTCACTGTGTTTCTGGGCCACCGGCCGAACATCAAGCTCCGCCCTAAGATGCTCAGCATTCTCAAGCCTGGCACGCGCATCGTTTCACACCAATTCGGCATGGGCGAGTGGCAAGCAGATAAGACACAGACGGTTCGCACGGTTTTCTTGGGGATGTACGGCACGTTTGCCAGGCCGTTCGAGCGCAATCCGCAAGTCCCCGACTACACCGGTAACGAATTAACCCCTCATGGAGGCGACAGGATTTTTATGTGGGTGGTGCCGGCTCCGGTCGCCGGCATCTGGCGTGGAAAAATCGAGACAGCACAGGGGCCGCAAGATTTCAAATTCATCTTGCATCAGCGTTTATCAAGAGTCAGCGGAACATTTCAGCTATCCGGTCAAGCCAATCTGGCGGGTGGCGTATGGATTGACCTATGGGGCAACCACATGCGGTTTTCGTGCAGGCCCAGGAATGTGGAATATGGTGAGTTCGAGCTGAGGTTCGATGGGCATGTCCAAGAGAATACGATGAAGGGAACTCTGGCGGTGAAGGACCACGGCCAGCTTCAGGAGAGCCCATGGCAAGCCCATCGAGACAGGGTGGACTATACCGGCACGTGGGAGTGGCCCTGTGGCTCCGGGCCGCGTTCGGTCAGGCTGCGCATTGAGCAACGGGATGGTCAATTCATTGCGACGTATGTCGATCGAGATCAAGCAGTACCTGTGACTGATTTCTACGATTTTGGGGGAGGGTTCTACTTCACCCTCCTGATTGGTCGCAAAGGACACAGCATCAGAATCACGGAGGATACCGGCTGGTTGATCGGCGAAGGAATTCTCGATAACGGCGAGCTCAAAGGAACGATTGAATTCTACCCATGGAAGCAGAAGATTCCTGTACTTGAGGGGGGAAAGATAACTGGAGAAACAGAGGTGAATCGGGCTATGAAAGTGATCCGAGACCGGGACTGGGCACCCCACTTGATTAAGCCATGAGGGTTTCGGACATAGAGAGAAGCCCAAAAATCCGGATTCAGCCGTGCAGGGTGTGCAACTTGTCCCTCAGGGACTTGTTTGCACACGCGGAATAATTCAATAAACCCAAACCCGCACTTGCCGCCAAAAACAATTCTCTTTAATCTGCTTGCCCCCTTTTTTAGAGTGCCCTTCACTCTAAGGGGGTCTTCCGCCGCCTGTAAGACGTGGTAAAAAGTCCGCGTTAGTCCGTGGTAAAAAGTCTGTGTTCGTCAGTGCCAAATAAAGCACTTTTTTGGCCGTTTTTTTTGTTGGTTAAATCCGTGTATATTTATGCCATAGGTATCTGTGCCTGCGAAAGCGGGTATTCGCGATTAATAAAAACCCATTTTTA
>Ga0114918_10003105_pt1 | contig 14731 bp, 11 predicted proteins | sample LantaG_FD_87015 | JGI IMG/M metagenome (GOLD analysis project Ga0114918, IMG submission 87015) | Deep subsurface microbial communities from Baltic Sea to uncover new lineages of life (NeLLi) - Landsort_02402 metaG | ecosystem: Environmental > Aquatic > Marine > Oceanic > Sediment | place...
CTATCGATGCGCGTGTGATGAACACTGGACGATGGAGTTCATCAGCAACGAAGTGGAGGCCATCAGCGGCTACCCCGCCTCAAAATTCATAGGCAATGCCGTCCGGTCTTACGCCAGCATCATCCACCCCGACGATGTGAAGATGGTCGAAGACACAGTCTTGGCCGGCGTTCAGCGTCGGCGGCCATATACCATTAAGTATCGTATCATCCACGCCGATGGGAGCATCCGGTGGGTCTACGAGCGGGGGCAGGGAATCTTCGATGACAACGGCCAGGTGAAATGGCTGGACGGCGTCATCATCGACATCACCGAGCACAAGCAGGCTGAGGCAGCGCTGCAAGAAAGCGAGCAGCGGTACCGGACGCTCTTTGAGAGCTCGCGCGATCCTATCATGACGCTGGCGCCGCCGTCGTGGAAGTTCACGGCCGGCAACGCCGCCGCGGTCGAGATGTTCGGGGCAAAGGACGAGGCGGAGTTCAGCTCGTTACGCCCCTGGGAGCTTTCGCCCGAGTTCCAGCCGGACGGCAAGTGCTCCGCCGACAAGGCCATAGAGATGATCGAGACGGCCATGCGGAACGGATCGCACTTTTTCGAATGGACGCACAAGCAGGTCAGCGGTGAGGAGTTCCCGGCCACGGTGCTGCTGACCAGGACGGAATTCGGCGACCAGGCACTCCTCCAGGCTACGGTGCGGGACATCACCGAGCGCGTCGAGGCCGAGCAAGCCCTGCGTGAATCGGAGACCCGATACCGTACGCTTTTTGAAGGGTCGGCTGAGGGCATCATCGTCGCCGATATCGAGACGTGGTCCTTTCGCTACGCTAACCCGGCCATCTGTGAGATGCTCGGATACACAGAGCAGGAGTTGGTGCAGATGGGCATCCGTGACGTTCATCCCCCGGAGGGCCTGGACTCCGTCATATCTAGTGTCCAGGCGCAGATAAGAGGCGATCTGGCCCTGGCGCCGGAGGTCCCTTGCCTGCGGAAAGATGGGAGCATCTTCTACGCTGACATAAACTCGGCCGAGATCGTGATTGACGGACAGTCGTGTCTGGTCGGCTTCTTCACCGATGTCACCGAGCGCCGCCAAGCCGAGCACGCCGTCAAGTTCCAGGCGATGCTGCTGGATCAGATCGACGACCAAGTCACGGCGACGGACCTCCAGGGGAAAATCACCTATGTCAACGTCGCCGAGGCTAGGGACAAGGGATTCACCAAGGCGGAGCTTATCGGCCAGTCAGTGGAGGTATTCGGTGAAGACCCCGACTTCGGCGCCACGCAGATGGAAATCGTCGAACAGACGCTTCGGAATGGCCGGTGGGAAGGAGAAGTCGTTAACTACACCAAGGACGGTGAAAGAAGAATTCTACAGGTCCGCACAAGATTGATCCACGACCCGCAGGGCCGGCCTACAGCTCTGTGCGGCGTTTCGACGGACATTACCGATCGTAAGGCCGCTGAAGACGCATTGCGGGAAAGCGAAAAGCGATACCGCCAACTCGTCGAGGGTCTCAACGAAGGGATCGCCGCGACTGACAGAAACGGGATCATCACATTCGTAAACAGGGCCTTTGCCGAGATAATCGGCGACAGCGCCGAAGCGCTCACGGGCAGTGATTTCTTCGGCTCGATCAACAATTATCAGCGAGATGCTTTCCGGCAAACTTTTCTTTATCGCTCAATCGGCTCTCCTGACTACCAGGTCATGTTGCTGCGCCGCGACGACAAGCTGTTGTACCTGAGCGTGCACGGCTCGCCGATCATGGACGATCAGGGCAATCATCTCGGCACGCTGATCGTCATCAACGATATGACCAAGCGCCGACAGGCCGAGGAGTCGCTCAAGGCCGCCCGCCGCAAGCTGATTTACGCCGGAGAGCAGGAACGCCACGCCCTGGCGAGGGATCTGCACGATTCCCTGGGCCAACAGGCCGTCGCAATTCACCTGGCCATTGAGGGATTGCTGACCAACGCCAGGCGGGTCGGCGACTCGTCAGCCGACTCTCTGGCGAGGCTGTCGCACCGGTGCCAGTCCCTCACCGAGGACATACGCACCACGTGCCACGGGCTGTTCCCGCCCACACTGGAGGCGCTGGGCCTGTGCGCCGCCCTGCGGCAGCTCATGCGGGACTACGAGAACGTCATCAACGTGACGTCGGATTGCAGCCTATTCCCGAAAGATGCCTGTCTTGAACCGGACATCGAAATCGCCCTGTTCCGCATTGCGCAGGAAGCGATCACCAACGTCCTGCGACACGGCAAGGCCGAGCACATGGAACTCAACCTGGAGATGGACGGCATGGATGTCGTCCTGACGGTGTCCGACGACGGGGTCGACTTCGACGTTGAAAACATTGAAGCCGGCTTGGGGCTGCTGAGCATGCGGGAGCGGGTCAACGCCGTGGGAGGCAGCCTGCAAATATCCTCCCACCCCGGGCGAACGTCGGTCGTCGCTCGCATACTCGTGGCGGACGAGGACTAGGCCCCCGAAGCAATAGACGTTCCGCCGTCTGGTCGGAAGGTGCGTCTTGTTCCGCCGGTCGCGGGTTGGCCGCGGCAACCGGTGCGCTACCGCCGCTTTCTGACCTTGCGGCGCTGTGCGCGCTGCTTCTTGCTCAGCCGCTTGGACCGCTGCTTAACCTTGCCGGGCATCTGCCCCGAAGACGCCATCTGCGACATCTGCTGGGCGAAGGCCATGCGGTCCTTCCCCTTCATCCCCGCCATCTGCTTCATCATGTCCGCCACCTGGCGGAACTGCTTGACCATGCCCGACACATCGTTAGGCTCCGCGCCGCAGCCGCGTGCGATCCGACGACGACGTGACGCCTCGATGATCGACGGGTCGTCCCGCTCCCCCGGCGTCATCGACAGGATGATCGCCTCCATTTGGCTGATCTCGCTGCCGTCGAGCTGCATCGCGTCGAGCTGCCCGCCCATGCCCGGCATCATCTTCATAAGTTCCTTCAGCGGGCCCATCTTCTGCATCTGACGCATCTGCTTGAGGAAGTCCTCCAGCGTGAAGCGCCCCTTGGCCATCTTCTGCTGGAGCGTGGCGGCCTCTGCCTCGTCGAACTCCTGCTGGGCGCGTTCGACGAGCGTAACGACGTCGCCCATGCCCAGTATCCGCCCGGCCATGCGATCCGGGTGGAACTCCTCGAGCCCGTCGAGCTTCTCACCCGTGCCCATGAACTTGATGGGCTTGCCGGTGACGGCCTTGACCGAAAGCGCCGCCCCGCCGCGGGCGTCGGAGTCGAACTTCGTCAGGATCACACCGTCCAGCTCCAGTCGCTCGTTGAACTCCTTGGCGCTGTTGACGGCGTCCTGGCCCGTCATCGAATCGCACACGAGGTATATCTGGTGCGGGTTGATGGCCGAGGCTATGTCCTCGGCCTGCTTCATCATCTCTTCGTCGATGTGCAACCGACCGGCCGTATCGACGATGACCACGTCGCTGCCGTCGCGGGCCGCCGCCTGGAGGGCCTTGCGGGCGACCTTGACGGGGTTGGTTTCCCCCTCGATCTTGAAGGTGGGGATGTCGAGCTGATTGCCCAGCACGGTCAACTGGTCAACAGCCGCGGGGCGCTGCAAGTCGCAGGCGACGAGCATGGACTTCTTGCCGGAAGCCATGAGGTACTTGGCGAGCTTCGCGCACGTGGTCGTCTTGCCCGAGCCCTGCAACCCAGCCATCATGATGACGGTCAGCGGCTCGACGAAGTATATCCGCGTGTCCACCGGGCCCATCAGGGCGGTCAGCTCGTCCTGAACGATCTTGACCATGTACTGCCCCGGATGCAGCGACTGGAGCACTTCCGTACCGACGGCCTTGTCGATGATGCTGTCGCAGAACTCGCGGGCGACCTGATAGTTAACGTCAGCCTCGAGCAGGGCCTGGCGGACGTCCCGCATGGCCTCGCGGACGTTATCCTCGCTTATCCGCCCGCGGCCGGAGAGCTTGCGGAAAAGGCCGTTGAACTTGCCGGTGAGGGCCTCGAACATAGTCCCGTTATGCTAGCAGCTTGCCCGGCGATTGGAAAGCGCGTGCCGGCAGCGCAATGATGTCAACAATTGCGCCTGAGTTTGACCTGCCGGCCGGCCGTCAGCTTTGCACAGGCGCCCGCCGGGCTATCTCTATCAGCGCCGCAGCGGCGCGGCGGACATGCTCGTCCGTGGTGAACGCCCCCAGGCTCAGCCGTGTCGTGCCCGTCGGATAGGTCCCGATCGTCTTATGCGCCAGCGGCGCGCAGTGCACGCCGGGGCGGGTCAGGATGCCGTACTTTCGTTCGAGCATCTCCGCCAGCACGCTCGGCGAAAGGCCCGCCGCACGCACGCTGAACACCCCCGCGCGCTGCGCGATGTCCCGCGGGCCGTACACCGTTAGCCCCTCTGCACCGTCGGTCAGCTCCATGAACAGCCTGCACAATTGCTCGTCGTGACTGCGGAGGGCATCTACGCCGCGCTGAAGGACCCAGGCTGCGCCTTCGCTCAGCCCGGCCAGGCCTATAGCGTTGTGTGAGCCGATCTCGAACTTGTCGGGCATGGTGCTTGGCTGGACGGGCTGTTCGCTGATAGTGCCAGTGCCGCCCTCCTTCATCGTCGTCAGGTAGTCCTTCGCGCCGGGGCGGATGTACAGCACGCCCGTGCCCAGCGGGCCCAGCAGCCCCTTGTGGCCGGGAAAGGCGACGAAATCCGCCCCCAACGCCCGCACGTCCAGCGGCACGTGGCCGACCGATTGAGCCGCGTCAATCAGACACGGAATGCCGTGCTCGCGGGCAATCCGCGCGACCTCCCCTATCGGCTGGATCGTGCCGGTCACGTTCGACACGTGCACGCACGCAATGAGTTTCGTTTCCGGGCGGATCACGCGGCGGAAGTCATCGGGGTCGACCAGGCCCGTCGAGCTATCGCACGGCAGGAACTCCGGCTTCAGACCGGTCTGCCCGGCCAGGGCGTTAAGCGGGCGAAGCACGGAGTTGTGCTCCATAGTCGTGGTGATTGCGCCGCTGCCCGCGGGAGCCGTGTTCAGCAGACCCCGAATGGCAATTATCAGCGCCTCCGAGCAGTTCATGGCGAAGACTATCCGCTCGGGCCCTTCTGCGTTGATTAGCTCGGCGACGCGTTGCCGACAGCGTGCGAGTATCTCCTCGCATTCCTTCGCTTCGGCGTAGGCCCCGCGCCCGGCCGACGCGCCGCACTCAGTGGCGAAACGCACCATCGCCTCAGTCACGGCCGGCGGCTTGGGAAAGCTCGTCGCCGAGTTGTCCATGTAAATGCGGTCTGCCATGCCGTCATCGTACGCGGCCGGGGCCGGCACAGCAACCTCAGCAGTCTGAGAGGAATGCCGTTGCTGGAACGGTCCTTTGCAGCGCTACACCACGTGCGCCAGGCCATGCAAAGGGCGGTGGGCGTCGCGGGCGGCCGCCTCACTGAGGCCCAGGAGCTGTATGCCCTTGTCGACGGTGCAGCGGTAGACGGTCTCCATGTCGTTGAGCTCCGGCTGGGACAGGTTGACGCCCGTCAGGCCGTCCATTTCGCTCATCGCCTCGATAAAGTGGTCGCCGCGGCCACAGAAGTGAATCGCCCCGCCGTCGAACTCGTCGAACAGCCGTTGGTCGAACGGGCGGACGAACTCGACGTACATCTCGCTGGAGATGTTCATCAGCGAATCGTTGCGGATCATCAGCCCGCCGGTTTGCATGAATCCCCAGTGCGGCGAGAGCGTCACGTCCACAGGCGCCAGCTCGAACCACTTGCGATGGAAGGCTGCGTAGGTCTCGGTGAAAAACGCCAGGCTCTGCTTGACCAGGTCGGGCTGGTCGCAAAAGGCGCAGAACATTTCGCTCCCCCAGACCATCTCGGCGATGTCGACGGGGCCCTGGGTGTCCGGGTGGTAGAGCATCACGTTTCGCCCGATGGCGGGGAACCGCTCGAAGACTTCCAGGAACCGCTCGGCTGTGTCGAAGACCCTCGCGCCCAGGCCGGTGCGAACGTCGGGCACGCCGGCGTCGACGAGCTTCCGCACGGCGTCGGCTGAGTGCAGCGGCACGGCCGTCGGCAGCGTGTCGGTTTCGCGCGGCATGATGAACCACTCACAGCCGAACATCAGCGGCATGATGCCCGTGCCGTAGTTGCTGCGGACGTTCAGTGCGTCGTTGCCGCCGCAGGCGAGCGTGTGCGACACGCCCGACAGCTCGCTGAGGACCATGAGGTCGACGTCCTGGACGGCGTCGTTGATATGGATGTCAGGCCAATCGACTTTTGACGGGGCGGGCCTGCGGGCGGAGGGCTTGAAGGTGTCCTGGTCCCACTGGCCGGCGAGAAACAGCCGCCACTCGTCGCGAATGGCCTGCTCCTGGGTGTCGTCCAGCCGGGAATCCAGGTCGGCCAGGCACGTTTCGAAGTCAGCCGGCATGGGGTTTGGCCTTTTCGGCTCGTTGTTTCTGGCTGACCTTGCAGAGCAGTCGGACGATGGCTGCGGCGATGATCTTTTTCGGTCTCACTCCCCACCGCAGCAGCACCTCATCGGCGGAAAGGATACACGCCAGGCTTCGCGGGCTGCTCATCGCATCGGGCGTATTGACGACGACGAAATCCGCGTTCTTGGCTGCGAGCTCCCGGCGGGCCCTGGCTTGCGATTCATCCGGCGAGCCGTCTTCCACGGCGAAGGAAACGATGAACTGGTCGTCCCGCTTGGTCGCGGCTACGCCGGCCAGCACGTCCTCCGTGGGAACCAGCGTCAGGTGCACGGGTCCGTTGACGCGGCGAATTTTGCGCTCGCTGACCTGCTCGACGCGAAAGTCGCCCACCGCCGCCGCCATAATCAGCGCGTCGTGCCTGGGGAACAGTCTGGTGAGTTTGTCGCGGAGATCTTCCACGGTCGTGAAGGGCACGACGTGGGCGTGCTCGGCAGCGGCCGTTCGGAACTGTGGGTTGACGGGTCCCAGCAGCAGTGTAGTGTCGCAGCCGGCCTGGCTGGCGGCCTCGGCCAGGGCCAGCCCCATCTGCCCGCTGGAGGCGTTCGTGATGAACCGGACCGAATCGATCGGCTCGCGTGTCGGTCCGGCTGTGATGAGAACTCGCATGGTCTAAGTCGCGTACAGAGTGCCCTTTCCGTTTTGCCTCAACGGCGCCGCCCGCTCGATTGATGAGCCGGCGAGGTCCGACGGATCTGTCTCGACGGTTGCTACAGCCGTCGCGGCGATCATCCGGCGCTCTTTGGCGGTTTGGCCCGCAGCATCGCCGACGCAACTTCGAGGATTTCCGCCGGCTCGGCCATTCTTCCCGGGCCTACTTCGCCGCACGCCAGCCGGCCTTCGCCGGGCCCGACGACTCGCACGCCGCGCTCGACGAGCGCCGCCACGTTCGCCTGCGTCTGCGGGGCCGACCACATGCGGGTGTTCATCGCCGGCGCCGTCAGTATGTCGCACGCACCACACGCCGACAGGGCCAGCGTCGACACGAGATCGTCCGCCAGCCCAACAGCCATCTTGGCCAGAATGTTGGCCGTCGCCGGGGCGACGATCATCACGTCGGCCTGCTCCGTGAGCGACAGGTGCGCCGAGTCGTGCCGCTCGGTGGCTTGCCACAGGCCGGTGTAAACTTCCCTGCCCGTGAGGGCCTGGAAGGTTAGCGCACCGATGAATCGCACGGCCGCCTCCGTCATGGCTACATTGACGGCCGCCCCGGCCTGGGTGAGCTTGCTCGCCAGGTCGGCGGCCTTGTAGCAGGCGATGCCGCCTGTCACGCACAGCAACACGTCGTAGCCTGTCAACGGGTTGTCTTGGGGGTCGGCCATGTCGTCTGCACCCGCGGGGGCGACTACTACCTGGGCTTTTCCAGGTTGGTGATGTCGGAGTTCTCGTAGTCGATGGATATCTTGTCTTCCAGGATTTCCTGGATGACGACTTCCATGTCGGTAAGCGGCCTGCGGTTGGGCACGTTCCGCTCGACGAGCGGACGAGAGCCCTGGACCAGTTCCACCAGCCTTCGCTGAATAAGCGCGGTCAGCCTGAACCGCCCACCAACCTTGTTGACGATTTCTTCGCTCTTCAGTGCTTCGATCATCTAGTGATTACTCCTGATTCACGATATCGACAACTTGCCGGATCGCGGTTTCGAGATTGTCATTGATTATTTCGTGATTATACACGCCCAGCGCCCTCGCTGCGGCGATTTCCTCAGCGGCCTTGCCCAGGCGAATCTGCATGTTCTCCGGCGTCTCGCTGCCCCGCCTGGCCAGCCGCTCGGTGAGCGACTGTTCGCCCGGCGGGCATATCAGAACGTACGTCGCGTCGGGCATCTTCTCGTGCACCTGCCTGCCGCCTTCGACGTCAATTTCCAGGACCATCGTCTTCCCGCAGGCCAGTGCTTCGCGCACGGGCGCAGCCGGCGTGCCGTAGAGCTCGCCGAACACCTCTGCCCATTCCACGAACTCACCGCGCCAGGCCATCGCCTCAAAGGCGGAGCGATCGACAAAGCGGTACTCCCGCCCGTCCGTTTCGGCGGGGCGCTGGGGTCGTGTCGTCACCGACACGCTAAAGGCCGTTCCGGTCCGCTTGAGCACCTCGCGCACAATCGTGCTCTTGCCCACGCCCGATGGGCCTGTGATGACCACGAGTTTGCCGCCACTGCTCACTGGGGGCTCCCAACGCCACTAAAGCCGCGGACCTACTGAACGTTCTGGACCTGCTCTTTGATCCGGTCGATCGCCGTTTTGATCTCCACCACGGCCCGGGCGATTTCCAGGTCGTTGGCCTTTGAGCCGATGGTGTTGGCCTCGCGAAGCATTTCCTGGGCGATGAAGTCCAGCTTCCGCCCCGAGCCGGGCGCCCCTGCCACCTCCTGACGGAACTGAGCGATGTGCCCGGTCAAGCGATGAATCTCCTCGGCTATGTCGCTCCGCTCGGCGAAGACGGCTACCTCCCTGGCGAGCATCTCCGGGTGAAGCCCCAGTTCGGCCGAGCTGATTAGCTCCGCCACTCGGGCCGTTAACCGGTCATGGTACTCGCCCACCACCTCAGGCGCCCTCTTGACGACGGCTGAGAGGCGCTCCTCGACGGCGAGGCAGTTCGCCAGCAGGTCGTCAGCCATCGCTTCACCTTCCGCCTGGCGCATTTCAGCGGCGGCGGCTAGTGCATCGCCGATGAGCGTCATTAGCGCATCCCGCGCTCGCCCGCAAAGCTCCGCCGCCGCCGGGGCCTGGCAGACGCCCGGCAGTTGAAGCAGCCCCGCCAGGTCAATGCGCAACATGGGGTTGGCCTCTACCTCCAGCTCGCGTAGTTGCTCCATGTAACGCAGCAGAGCGGCGCTATCGACGGTGTAAACGGCCTGCTCACCGGTGAGGCGCATTCGCACGGTAACGGTCACGCTGCCCCGGACCAGCCGCCGGCGGATGAGCTTTTCCACGTCGCCCTCGATGGCGCTCCAGAGCTCCGGCAGCTTGATGGCGGCCTTGAAGTAGCGATTGTTGACCGCACGGACCTCGACGTCGTATTCAGCGCCGTCGGCCTTCCCCTGCGAATTGCCGTAACCTGTCATCGACAGAAGCATGCTGAGTTCCCTTTCAACGGTCGCTGTCGGGCGCACACGCGCGACCGCAAGCCGCCCACACCGGCGGACCCCCGCTACTCGGGCGCCTCGGCCGGATCGGCGGCAGGCGAATCGACCGGCGCGTCGGGCGCGTCGGCAGGTGCGTCGGCAGTGGTATCGGGCGCCGCATCGGTCGGCCCGCCGGTGTCGGGGGCCCCGGGCAGTTCGTCCCGGTCCAGCGTATCGGGCGAGTCGGTCTCCGGCAGTTCCGGGACCTCCGGCAAATCGGCCAGGCCGTAGACCGCTTGCACTTTTTCGCTGGTCTTCCAGCCGTCCCGCTCCCCCCAGGCGGTGATGGTCGCCCCTGCCGGCACAGGGATAGCTCGATCCTGGTACATGGCGGGCTCGGAGTCGTCAACCTGGTACCATATCGTCGCGCCGACGGTGCTGGTGCCCAGCTTTACGTTGTTCGTCTCTCCGATCTTCTCCTCAGAGGCAAGACGGAACACGGGCTCAGCCACGACCGTGGCGGTCGGGCGAAAGGCCATCGTCGTGACGATCGCAAGCAGCAGAAACATCGCCGTCAGGACAATCGTCACCCACGTCAGCACGTCGCCCGTGCGCGTCCCGAACGCCCCGCTGCCCGCCCCGCCGAACATGGCGCCCAGCCCGCCGCCTCGCCCCTTCTGCAAGAGGATTATCAGGATCAGCAACACGCACGTTATGAAAAGCAACGCGAACAGAATTGGATGGTACCATACAGCTAGCATACTCGTTCTCTCTCCTGCGCCCCGGTCCAGCCGAGGTCTCGATACCACGGTTGTCACACCGCCGGCGTTTGGCCGGCGTCAGGAAACATTCACGCCGGCATTGACGATTCCGGCAAAGGCGTCGGGCTTGAGGCTTGCGCCGCCTACCAGCGCCCCGTCCACGTCGGGAAGGGCGAGCAGGTCGGCGGCGTTGTCGGGCTTGACCGACCCGCCGTACTGTATTCGCGTGGCGTCGGCGACCTGTCCACCGTAAAGGTCGCCCAGCAGCTTGCGGATAATCGCGTGGACTTCCTGGGCCTGCTCCGGCGTGGCGGTGACGCCGGTGCCTATCGCCCAGACGGGCTCGTAGGCGATCGTCACCCGGGCCATCTCGGCGGCGGCGACGCCCTCCAGACCGATTTTCACCTGGCGGGTGACCACATCCACCGTCTGCTTGTTTTCACGCTGTTCGAGCAGCTCGCCCACGGCCAGGATCACGTCCAGCCCGTCGGCCAGGGCCTTGAGCACCTTGCGGTTGATGAGTTCGTCGGTCTCGCCGATGACGTGCCGCCGTTCGCTGTGGCCAAGTATCACGAACCTTGCCCCCACGTCCTTCAGCATGGCTGCGGATATCTCGCCGGTGAACGCGCCGTTATCCTCGCAGAACACGTTCTGCGCGCCCAGGGCGATGTTCGTACCGGCCAGGGCCTCGCCCACGGCCTGGAGGTACACGAACGGCGGTGCAACGCCGAGATCGACGGCGTCGATCGCGCCGAGCGACTCGGCCAGCGCCGCAGCCAGCGCCACGCCTTCGGCGGCGGATGTGTTCATTTTCCAGTTGCCCGCTATGAACAGTTTTCTGGCCATTGTAGATCCTTAACTGAGGCCCGGCCTCGAACCGACGGAGACCCGTAGGCCCGGGATCGAGCCCTACACTATGACGTGAAAACCGCCCGGCGTCAACCGGAATAAGCTCACCCTCAGACGGTATCCCTGGCCCGGGGGAAGCTGCCGAGAACGTGCATCTCACCGCAGTGGCCGCGGGCGGCATCTATCGCCTTGGCGACGTTGTCGTCCCGGCAGTGTCCCTCGGCCTCGACGAAGAAGTAATACTCCCACTCCCGCCGACGCGACGGCCGGGAGGCAATGTTCGTCAGGTTGATGCCGAACCGGGAGAACACGCTCAGCGCGTCGGCCAGAGCCCCTGCCTCGTGGCGGGTGGTGAACATCATGGCGGTCTTGTCGTCGCCGCTGACAGGAGCGGCCGTCGTGCCGATGACGAAGAATCGCGTGCGGTTGTTTGGGTTGTCCTCGATGTTTGCGAAGGCAATCTTGACGTCGTACAGCTCGGCGGCGAGCGCAGAGCCGATGGCGGCCAGGCCCTTTTCCGACGCGGCCATCTCCGCGGCGCGTGCCGAACTGGCAACGTTGATGAAGTTCTCTTGCCGGCCCTGGCTTGAGAGCCACTGGCGGCACTGGGCGAATACCTCCGGCTTGGAGGCGATGGCCGTAATTTCCTCCAGCGGGCAATTCGCCAGCAGGTTGTGATGGACCTCCGCCATGACCTCCGCGACCACCATCACATGCGAATCGATGAAGCAGTCCAGCGTGTCAACCACGTCGCCGCCGGTGGTGTTCTCCACGGGCGTCACCCCGAGGTCGCAGTGACTGCGCTCCACCTCCTCGAAGACCGCCTCGATGTCGGTCAGAGGCTCGTACTCCACCGATGCGCCGAACTTCCGCATGGCCGTCTGGTGGGAGAAGCTCCCCTCCGGGCCGAGGAAGCCCACCCGCAGGCTCTTCTCCAGGGCGAACGAGCCGCTCATCATCTCCCGATAGATCGCCTGGAGCGTCTTTTGCAGCAGCGGGCCTTCGTTCAGCTCGGCAATGCGGCGCAGCACGTTCTGCTCGCGGTCCGGGTCGTAGATCGGAGCGTTGGAGCCCCGCTTGGTCTTGCCGATGTCAACGACGATACAGGCCCGCTCATTGAGCAGCTTGATGATCTGGCTGTCAAGCTCGTCGATTCGCCGGCGGAACTCGGACAGGTCGTGGTTGTTGTTGCGACTATCGGTCATTGTCAGGCGCCTCGGTCACACCGGCCGGTTCGGGGGTCGGCCTCCTGGAAATCTTGTAATCCTATCGACTTCCGCGGTCAAGATGTTTGGCATTTCGCGGGGTCGCGTCCCGCCAGCGCTCATCGCACCCATTGCGCGGCGGGACAGGTCGCAGATCCGCCGAAGGCGCCACCCACGCCGCGCGTAACGGCGCGGCTACAACAGGTTGACCGGGTCCACGTCGGCGATGACCTCCGCATGCACGTCGCGCAAGAGCGCCGCCATCCGCCCGCCGACGACCTGTTGGACCGCGCCCGCACGCTGGGCGGTCAGAAGAATCGAAAACCGGAACTGATCGCGAATCCTCGGCATGTCCGCCGGGGCCGGGCCCATCATCGTTACGCCCGCCGGCGCAAGCAGCCGTCTGAGCCGCCCGGCGAGCTCCCTGGCCGCTGCCTCGGCCTTGAGCTGCTGGTTGTGCCGAACGATGAAACGCACCATCCGCGTAAATGGCGGCAGCGATGCCTCTTGCCGCTGAGCCATCTCGATTTTGGCGAATTCGTCGTAGTCGTGCCGGGCGGCCAGTTGCACGGCCGGCTCGTCGGCGTGGAGCGTTTGGACGACGACGTCGCCGCGTGTGTCCGCCCGGCCTGCCCGGCCCGCCACCTGAACGATCAACTGGAACGTCCGCTCCGACGCGCGGAAGTCCGGTATCGTCAGCGACGTATCCGCCGACACCACGCCCACCAGCGACACTCGCGGGAAGTCCAGGCCCTTACCCACCATCTGCGTGCCCAGCAGTATGTCCAGCTCGCCGGAGGAGAAATCGTCGAAGACCTTCCGGAACTGCTTTGGCGAGGTCATCGTGTCGCTGTCCACGCGGGCGACGCGCGCGGCTGGGAACTTGCGGGCCAGCTCGCCCTCGATTCGCTGAATGCCCAGCCCGAACAGCAGCAGCTTGCCGCCGCAGGCGATGCAGTGCTCCGGCAGTGCGGCTGTGCGGTTGCAGTAGTGGCACATCACAAGTTGCGTCGCCTGGTGGAACACCATCGCCTTCGAGCAGCTATCGCACTTCATCTCCCATTTGCACGACGGGCAGAACACGTAGCTGGCGTACCCGCGGCGGTTCATCAGCAGGATGATTTGCTCGCGGCGGTCCAGTGCGGCGGCCATCTTGTGGGCGAGCGTCTTGCCGATGAGCTCTACGCGCCCAGGCTGAATCTCGCGGCGGAGGTGGACGATTTCCAGCGTCGGCAGCGGCAGGCCCTGAACGCGCCGGGGCAGGCGGAGCAGGTCGTACCGGCCGAGCTGCACGTTGTGCAGCGATTCCAGCGACGGCGTGGCCGAGCCGAGAATGACGGGCACGCCGGCCAGCGACGCGCGCTTCACGGCAACGTCCCGGCCGTGGTAACGCGGCGCCGTGTCCTGCTTGTAGGTCGGCTCGCTCTCCTCGTCGACGATAATCAGCCCGAGCTTCGGCGTGGGTGCGAACACGGCGCTGCGTGGCCCGACGACAACGGACGCCTCGCCGTCGCGTATCTGTTGCCAGTAGAACGCCCGCTGCGCGTCGGTCAGGCTGCTGTGCATAACGGCCACGCGGGGCAGGCGCTTCAGCAGGCGTTGGAGCGTCTGCGTGGCGAGGGCGATTTCCGGCACGAGCAGCAGGGCCTGCTTGCCGGCCTGCGTCACCCGGCGGATCGCACGGATGTAGACTTCCGTCTTGCCGCTGCCGGTCACGCCGTGCAGAACCGTCGCCGAAAAGCCGCCGGCCAGCTTCGGCGCCAGCGCGTCCATCACCGCCTGCTGGTCGGCGTTCAGCTCGAACGGGTCCGGCTCGGGCTCCTGGCCCAGCGATTCGAGCGTGACCGGGCGCGTGTCCAGGCGGATGAGCTCCCGCCCGGCAAGGCGCTTGATGGTGTCCCGCGAGGCCTCGCTGTGGTGCATCAGGCCCTCAAGCGTCAGCGGCTCGACGCCCTGCCTGCGGGCCTCCAGCAACTCATCAAGCACGCGCTTCTGCCGCCCGCCGAGGCGGGAAGGCCAGTCGTGCCGCTCGGCCGCCAGGAACGCGACCGTCTCGGACTTCTCGGCGTGCCGCCCGACGGCTGAGGGCACCATGGCCGACAGCACCATCCCCAGCGGCGTAAGGTAGTATTCGCTGATCCACTCGCCCAGGGCCAGCAGCGACTGATCGAACATCGGCCTGGCGTCGAGGACCTCCGCGACGGCCTTGAGCTTGCCCCCGCGTGTGGACAGCCGCTGGGCGTCTACGACGACGCCGAGCAGCTTGCGGCTGCCCCTGCCGAACGGCACTCGCACGCGCTGGCCGACTGCGGGCGCGCCCAGTTCGGCGGGGTAAAGGTAGTCGTACGTCCCCCACACCCCGGCGGCGACCGCGACGCC
>Ga0114918_10003106_pt1 | contig 14728 bp, 11 predicted proteins | sample LantaG_FD_87015 | JGI IMG/M metagenome (GOLD analysis project Ga0114918, IMG submission 87015) | Deep subsurface microbial communities from Baltic Sea to uncover new lineages of life (NeLLi) - Landsort_02402 metaG | ecosystem: Environmental > Aquatic > Marine > Oceanic > Sediment | place...
CCGCCCCCCGCCCCCCCGCGGGGCGCGCGGGGGCCCGTGTGGGGGGGGGCTTTGTTGTTTTTTTTGTGTGTGTGTGTGTGTGGGGGGGGTGACGATGGATTTTGGGGGGAAAAACGGGGGGAGCGAGAGAGAGAGAGAAAGCGTTGTTAATTCGTTCGCTCGTGTGAGGAGACCGAGGAAGGAGACGGGAAACGGAAAAGAAAAAGGAAAAACTCAGAACTCCTGTACTCACTGCCCGGGTAGAGCACCCGCGCCCACATCACGGGAGAGACCAGCACCCCGTACTTCATCAGATTCTCGAGCACGAGCCTGAAGTTGGCGAGCACGACGATGATCGTCATCAGATTGCGGAGGCCCGAGTTGTCGCCGCGCGTGAGCGAGCGCACCGAGAGCACGGACTGGCGCGGGCCGGAGTGCACGAGCGCCGAGGGGGAGTCGTCGTACGACTTCTTCTGCGGCGGCGGGGGCTGATGGCCGCTCTTGAGGAGCGAGGCGGGGCCCAGGGCCGCCGCGCGGGCGCCTCGCATGGCTGCGGCGGCGTCCTCGGGGGTCATCCCGCCCGCGGCCGAGACGACGGCGGGCCTCCTCGCCGCCGCCGCCGTCCCCCCCCCGCCACCGTCGCCGCCTCTTCTCCCGCCGGCGGAGGCGTCCGAGGCCCCGGAGTCGCTCGTGTAGTCGACGGCGGACTGCGTGCGGCGGTACTGGCGCTGCTGCCGCTGCTGCTGGAAGAAGGCGCCGAGCGCAGCGGCGGCGGCGCCGGCCCTCGCCGCGGCGGTGGCCGGAGAGGGCGGGGCGGCAGCGGCGGCCCCGTCGCCATCGCTGGAGCGGGCGTCGCCGCGCGGGCTCTCTCCTCCGGAGCCGGCCGGAGCGGCGGCGCTCGCGGCCGCGTTCGCCGCCGCCAGCGCCGCCGCCGAGAGCGGCGGCGGCCCCCTCGCGCACCCGGCATCGACGAACGCCGCGGCCCATGCGGCCGCGTTGGCCGCGTCCGTGGCCGCGAACCGGATCAGCGGCTGCAGCCGAAGCTGCTGCTGCCGCCCTCCGCCGCCGCTCCGCGGGGTAGGCAGATCCCCGGCCGACGACTCGAAGTACCCACCGTCGGCCGCGACGACGGCGACCGGGTGCACCCGCCGCTGCGTCGACTCCTCGAGGACGACGTGGCACCCGCCGAGGTCGAGGCGGCCGAGCGGGGCGCTGACCGCGGCGTCGTCGGCGTGGCGCCAGTAGGCGAGGAAGCCCGCCGGGGCGGGGGTGGCCTGGGCGGCGGCGGCGGCGGCGGCGGCGGAGGGCGAGGTCGGGAGACTTTCGCCTGCCCCGCCGCCGCCCCCTCCGACAACGACCCCCGGGGTCACCGTGACGTACCGGGGCTCCCACTCGGCGGAGAGCAGCCTCGCCCTGGGCCTGTGCTTGTAGAGGAGCCCGGCCTTGATCGGCGGGGCGTGCCGGGAGGCGAGGACCTGCGAAGTTGGAGGGGCGGGGGAGCGAGAAAGGTGAAAAAGGAGGTTGAGAGAGAGAGAGAATCACCGAGCTACGTCGGGCAAAAGAGCGAGGGCTGGCGGGTCGTCGTCACCGCCGTCGTCGTCGTCTTCCCCCTCGTCGCTCGCTGGTCTTGCGCCGTTCGCTGCCGCCTCTTTTTCGACCTTTTATGCTTTTGTAAGCGCAGAGGACACCGATGATATGCTCTTTGAGGAGTCAGCGAGGCAGACGAGGGGGCGAAGAGGCAAAGGAAACGGAGGCGAAGATGACGGACGCGATGGTCGAAGCGAGGGGCATCAAACAGACCAAAACAAAGTAGATGGATCGCACGATAGATCCCTCTCTCGCTCCCCTTACCTGCGCCCGCAGCTCCTTGTTCTCGGCCTCCAGAGCCATCAGGCGCGACGCGAGCTCCCTGGGCGCCGGCGCGGCCATTGTCGCAGAAGAGCGCGAGTTCAAAGAGAAGAGAAAACGAGAGAGAGAGAGAGGAGCAGCGACGGCGACGCGCCCCTCGCCTTGTCTTCGAGGAGCGATAAGAAAAAAAATAGTGGAGGGGAGAGAGAGAAGAAAACGAAACAGAACCACGCCTCAACTGCTGCTGCGCGCCTACACCGTGAAACGCTTTTTTTGACACTTTTTCAAGAAGAAGAAGAAGGAGAAGAAGAAGAAGAAGAAGAAGAAGACGAAGGAGCGGGAGAACAGAACAGAAGAGAACACGCCTTTTCCTACGCTTCTCCGAGAGACGCCCACACCGCGTCGACCACCCCCTCGAGCGCCGCGGCGGCAAACGGCGCGTCCTCGGGCGTCGCGGCCCTGCCCTCCTCCGACGCGCGGCTCAGGCCCGCGTCGGCCGGGATCCTCCCGAGGAAGCGCGTGCCCACGGCCTTGGCCAGGGCCTCGCCCCCGCCGCGGGTGCCGTCCGCGGCGTCGGGGGCGGCGTGGAAGAGCGGCAGGCAGAGGCTGAGGCGGGAGGCCTGGGAAGGGGGGCCAAACTCCCGCTCGAGCGCCGCGCGCGCCCGCTCGGTCACGTCCTCTCCCGCCTCGCCCCCCCCTCGCGCCCCGCCTCCCCCCCCGCCCCCTCCTCCTCTCCTCCCGAGGACGAACCTGGCCCCCTCGAGCGGCGAGACCAGCCCCGCCATGTTCTCCACGATGCCGAGCATCGGCAGCCCCACCTTGAGGCAGAAGGAGACCTCCTTGCGCACGTCGGCCAGGGCGACCTCCTGCGGCGTCGTCACGATGACGGCGCCGTCGCGAGGGGCCGTCGCGCCGAGGAGCTGCGCGAGCGAGATGTGCTCGTCGGAGGTGCCAGGGGGAGTGTCGATGATGAGGACGTCCAGGGTGTGGTGATGGCTGCCCGGGGGGGGAGGAGGAGAAGGGCCGCCGCCGGCGTCTCCGTCGCTGCCGTCTGCCGCCGTGGCCGCCGCCGCCTCGCCGCCTCCCCCTCCTCCGACGACGCCGTCCCCGACGACCCCCCCGCCGCTCCCGCCTCCCCCTCCCCAGTCCACGTCCCGCAGGAACTGCTTGATCAGTGCGTTCTTCCTGGGGCCCCTCCAGATCACGGCGTCGTCGTCCCCGGGCAGCAGGAACCCGATCGACATCACGCTGAGCCGCTCCGACACGGCGACGGGGCTCCAGCCGCTGCCGCTGCCGTGCACGTCGCGGCCCGAGGCGCCGAGCATCCTCGGGGCGGAGGGCCCGCAGAGGTCGACGTCGAGCAGGCCGACGTCCTTGCCCCTGGCGGCCAGGGCGTGCGCGAGCTGGGCGGCGACGGTCGACTTGCCGACGCCGCCCTTGCCCGAGAGCACGAGGACCTTGTGCCTGACGCCCGACAGGCGCGCCGCGATGGCGGCGACGTCCGGGTCGACCGCGGGGGCTGCTGCCGCTCCTGCTGCTCCTGCTACTCCTGCTGCTGCCCCCGCGGCGGCGCAGACGGGCGCGTTGGGGCAGCCGGCGCAGGCGGAGGCCTTGCCGGCCTTTGCGGCGTTGGTGCCGGGGCAGCCTGTTTTTTTGTTTTTTTCGGGGGGGGGGAGTTGAGGTCGAGAGTTTTTTCTTTCGTGAGGCATTGTTCTTTCGTTCGATCGCATCTTCTCTCTTCGTACGTCCTCTCCTTCCCTTCTGGTTCTCTCCAACTCACTTTCGTTGGCGTCCGCGGGTACCTCGCCCTGGGGCTGGGCGGCGGCGGCGGACATGGCGCGCTGAGGCACGCGACGACAGGGGAAAGAAGAGAGGAGACTGAGAGGGAGAGAAACTAGGTGAGCCAGCGGGGCATTGATCAAAAGTGAGAGAGGGAAGAAAAAGGAAAAAAAAAAGAGGTCAGAGAGAAAAAGTTCTACACGTTTTTTAAATAAAGAGTCGGTGCTCCAGGCAGAAGTACGTAGTAGTTGTGGCCGTGCGCTAGAACCGTGTGTGTGCGTGTATGTGTGTGTGTGTGGGGGGGGCAGGATCAGTTTGTTTCATGTGTGTATGCGGACGGAAGGGTTGTGGGGAGGTTCGAGTGTGTGTGTGGGGGGGGCTTCTCAAAGAAAGCAAACTAGGGTGGTGCGAGGTTCTTTTTCCATTCATTTTTTTTAAATTTTCATCACCGCCGAGTCGAAAACATCACCCTCCGACGTCAGCTGCGACGGGAGGCGTGTTCCCCAGGGCCGCAGAGAGCGCCGAGGGCCTCGCCGGGACGCGCCAGCTCGCAGAGGGCGGGTTGCGCCGCGGGTCGGAAGAGGAGTCGCCGCCGTCGCCGTCGGGAGTCGCCGCCGTCGCCGCCGCAGCTGCGGCCGCAGCAGCAGCAACGGCGGCGCCAGCGGAGAGAGACCGCCCGAGCACGCGCATGTCGTTCCCGGCCGCCTCTGCTGCCGCTGTCGCGGAAAAGGAAGCATCAGCAGCAGCAGTCCTCGAAGGGGAAGCAACGGAAGCAGCAGCAGCGGCATCGTCGGCGGCGTCGGGCCGGAGGCAGTCAAAGACCGACGCCAGGTCCGAGGGAGCGGCGGCCGCGGCTCCAGGAGCAGCAGCAGCAGCAGCACCGGCAGCGTGGCCGTTCCCAGCAGCAGCCCCGCCTCCGCCTCCCCTCGCGGGCTCCAGGAACCCGGTCCTTCTCAGGATGGCGTTGCGCTGCAGCAGCCGCTCCCGCTTGAGCGTCGCCGCGGGCGAGGTGCCGCCCGCGCCGGCGACGGACGCCGCCGCCCCGGCCGCGGCGGCCGCCGTCCTGCCGCCGCCGTCGGCTCCCCCGCCCGCCGCGAGCAGCGACGCCAGGGACGCGGGCTCCTGGTCGAGAAGGTGCGGCGGGACAAAAGTCGCGGCGCCGACGCGGACGAGGGGAGGCGAGGAGGCGGCGGCGACCGGGACGGCGACGGCGGCAGCCGCGGCCGCCGCGCCGCCGGCCGCCGGTGCGCCTGCGCCTGCCGTCGCCGCCGTCGGCGCTGCGGCAGCTGCTGCTGCTGCTGCCGCGGCCCGCAGGTGGTGCGGGATCGCGATCGGCAGGCTCGTCCCCATCAGGGCGGCGGAGCTCCTCGCGGGCACGGACGAAGCCAGGAAGCGGCGCTGGCCCTTCGCGATGGCCCCCGTCGCCGGAGCGGGGCCGCGGCGGGTGTGGAGGTGCTGCTGCCGCCGCCCGCCGCCGTCGTCGCCGCTGCCGTTCAGGGTGTCCTCCGAGGACCCGATGATGATCGGCAGGGCCGCGCCGGCGCCCGTGAGGAGGCTCCCCGCCGCCGCCGCCGCGTCGTTCCCGGAGCGCGGGGGGCCGGAGCCGCCGCCGGGCCGCCCCCCGGGCTCGAGGCCCGGCTCGGGGCTCGTCGAGCTGGCGCCGCGGGCGCGGGCGCGGCCTCCGCCGCCGTCGTCGTCGCTCGAGCTGGAAGCCGCCTCCGCGGCGGCCTGCTCCTCCCCTTCCTCTCTGTCAGCGCCGCCGCCGTCGTCGCCCCACACGTCGTCCTCGGTGAGATCCCGGTCGGCCATCGCTGGGCTCGAGGAGGTTCCGGAGAGAGGGGTGTGGCTTTGTTTGCGAAAGGAGGAAGGAAAGAAATAAGGAAAGCCGAGACGGACCCGCGATGAGGCAGGAGATCTCTCGTGGTCTGGGCCGCCACCCTTTGAGGGCTTTTTGCTCTCTCCTTCCTGCCCTACGAGCTCTAAGAGAAGGGCTCGCGTGCTGTCTCCTGTTGTTTTGAATTGCGACGAGCGGCGAGTTTCGGGCGTGGTGAGTGAATGAAGCGAGAAGAGAAGACGCAGCTCCGACGGCTCCCCCCCCCAAGGCGCTCCGTTCTGCCCGATTCCGGGTGCATTTTGTCGTTGCCGCCGTCGTCTGCGATCCACTTGAGCGTCTGCTCGAGTCTCGAGGGGTCGACGGCGGTGGACAAGGGTAACAAGGGGCGAAATGTCGAAAGAGGGAGGGCCAAGAGCGATTTTTTTTCGTCCCTCGTCGTCGTCACCGACGAGATTTCTCCCTCTATTGCTCTGGCTCAAACGGCGCCTGTCGGCAAGTTTCGAGAGCAGGAGCAGAGAAGGACGTACCCTTGCGCGTGCAGAGACGACGAAGAGAGCAGGGGCAGCGAGGACGCGAGAGAAAAGGAGAGATTCGCGAAAGCCCAGTCAAAAGAAAAGAACGAGAGAAAAGGCAAAGTGAGCAGCACCCGTGCCAATGTCGACCCACAAATCGCGAGGGAGGTCGAGAGAGACGGCGTTCCTCTGATTGACCTTGTTCCGGGGGGCGCTGCTCTTCCTTCCTTTTCTAGACCAGCTCTCCGTTTGTTTTCGACCCCTTTTAGCTCCGAGACGTCAGTGAGGGCGCCCTAGTGGATCGGAGGGCTTTCGGCGCAACAGGTGAAGAGAAAAAGTGTCCTAGGCGCCGCCGTTTTTTCTTCTCCCATGTCGCCGAGAAATCGAGAAGTTCGAGTTTTTCTCTCGCCCTGATGCCGTCGATTTACCCGCGTGGGACTCAAAGACGCCCCCCGCAAGGTTCTCCTGAGCTCAAATTGCACCGCAGCAGCGAAGGAGAGGCGATGCCGTGGGCTTCTCCGCGAGAAAGTGGACAAGAAATCTTACAAGGCGCGCCTAAAAGATAGCCTCGAGAAAGACCTCCATCATCATCAACTCACATCGGCCCGCCTCCTCGCTCTCCTCCCCCCCCCTTTTGAAAAAAAATTGCTGGTCAGAGAACAGAAAACAGAGAAGACATGATCGACGGCGTGTTAGGAGCCGTCCGGAGGGCTAACGCGTCCTCTACGGGGCGAAAAAGGCCGGCGCCCGCCGGCGACGCCGACGCCGACTGCAAAGACAACATGCCAACGGCGGCGATCGAAGCGATGGATGCAGGAGCGGCCTCTGCGTCCGCGGCTGCGCAGCAGCAGCAGCAGCAGCAGCAGAAGCAGCAGCTAGCCGCCCCAGCAGGTGACACGACGCCAGCGACGCCTGCTCCCGGGATCGGATCGGCGGCGGCGGCGGCGTTGGCGGCGGCGGGAGGAGGAGGAGCCTCTGCCGTCGCCGATGGAGGGGGAGCGGGCCTCCGAGGCGCGAGGCTGCTGCCCGAGCGAGGAGTCGGCGCCGGGACGCCCGCCACGGCGACGACCCCCTTTGCTCTCGCCCCGACCCCCGCCGCCGCCGCCACCGCCGCGTCCGCGGCCGCCTCGCCCTCGACCGTCACGCAGTCGAGGTCGGGTCGCGTCGTCAGGCCCAGGCTGTGGGCCGACGAGGCGGCAGCGACGGAGGCGGGAGGGGCGGCGGCGGCGGTGGCGGCGGCGGCGGGGGCGGCGGGGGCGGCCTCGCCTGGTGCCTCTGCCGGTGCTCCTCCTCTCTCCACGCGCCGCTCGTCCTCGCCCGTGGCGGCGACGGTGACGGCGACGGCGACGGCGAGGAGGCGCGCGAGTGGCTCCCGCGGGCCTCAAGGGGCCAGCGCCGGTCGCGGGAGTGGCGGTGGAGGAGCTGCCGTTGCGCCCGCTGCCTCTGCTGCTCCTCCTGCGCCCGCTGCCGCTCCCCCTGCTCCCCCTGCTGCTGCTGCTGCCGCTGCTGCCTCTCTTCCTGCCCCAGCTGCTGCCCCCTTTGCCCGGAGCGCGGGCACCGCCTCGCTCGCGACGGCCGCGGCCGTCGCCCTCGGCATGGCGGGGCCCGCGGCCGTGGCCGCGCAGGCCTTTGCCTTTGCCGCCGCCGCCCCTCCTCCGGCGGCGCCGCCGCCGCCACAGCAGCCCTCCTCCGCCGCCGCTGCTGCTGCTGCTGCTGCTGCTGCTGCAGGAGCTGCTGCGCCGCCTCTAGCCGGCGCCGCCACCCCGCCCTCGCGCTCCCGCCCTTTCTTCGCAGCCGCGGCCGCCTCTGGCTCGCGAGGAGGCGCGAGCCGAGGGGGGCGCGGAGGGGCAGGAGGAGGAGCGGGGACGGCGGGCGCTCAGCCGCGGCAGCATCATCATCATCATCATCATCATCAACAGCAGCCGCCCGCGGGCGCCGGCGGCGTCTTCAAGTCCGCGGCGGCCCTGGTCCTGCGCGCCGAGCGCAGGCTGATGTCGACGGGGGACATCGCCCGCGCGGCGCTCGCGTCCGGGTACGTCTCCGCGACGGGCAAGACCCCGGAGGCGACGATGGCGTCGGCGCTGTACACCGACGTCAAGCGCAAGGAGGGCGCGTCGGTCTTCGTGCGGCCGCGCGAAGGGCTCTTTGGCCTGAGGGAGTGGGAGCGGGGAGGTGGTGGCGTCGGCGGCGGCGGCGGTGGCGAGCTGGAAGGGATCATTGCGGCCTCGGATGCTGCCGTGGCGGCGACTGCCGCTGCCGCTGCCGCTGCGGCGGCCGCCGCTGCGACTGCCGCGGCTTCGGCCTCGGCGGCGGCGACGACGGCGGGGGGCAACGCGACGGTGGCGCATTCCGCAAACGGCGGCGGCGGTTCCCGCGCGGCCTCCCGCGCGAGGTCCTCCGCCGCACGCGCGGTCGAGTCCGGCTCCGAGGGGGGGGGCGGGGGCGGCGCGGGGGCCGCGGCGCTGCTGGGCGGCGGCGGCTCCTCGGCGGCCTCGCGCCCGACGACGGCCGCGGGCCGGCGCGCGCGCTCCGCCGCTGCCGCCGCCGCCGCCGCCGCGGCCGCCGCGGCCCGAGCTGCGGCGGCGGCGGCGTCCGGCGTCGCCTCTCCCCTCTCTCCCGCTTTGCGCGCTGCTCCTGTGAGCGCTGCTGCGGCTGCTGCGAACGCCGGTGGAGCGAGCGGAGAGGACAACGGCAACGCAGCTGCTGGTACGGCGGCGGCGGCGGCGGCACCGGCGGCGGGAACGACGGCAGCAGGCCAGGCGTCGCTGATGCTGCTCCTCAACGCCGCAGAGGAGCTCCGCCGCTCGCCCGACGCTGCTCCAGAAGGAGCCCAGCTTGCGAAGACAACGACGACGACGACGACGGCGACGACGACGACGCCCGGCGGGGCGGCCCCCCCTCGCTCGCAGGGCGCGTTCGCGCCGGGCTCGGCGCACAAGCCGCCGCGCGGGCCCTCGGCGCCGCGAGCCGGCGCCGGTCCTTCCGCCGCCGCCGCCGCCGCCGTCCCTGCCTGGGCAGGCTCGCGCGCGGGCTCGCCCTCCTCGCTGACCCCGCCGGCGCCGCAGCCCCTGTTTGTCCAGCGCTCCGCGGCTGCGGCACCGGACTCGGTGGCGGCGACTCCTTCTGCTGTTGCGGCGGCGACCGCGGCGACGACGGCGGCGGTGGCGGCGGCGGCGACGACAGCAGGAGCAGCGGGAGGAGGAGGTCTCGCCCTCGGCCTCTCTGCGCGCGTCGCGGCCGACCTCGCTGCCGGGGCAGCGTTCTCCGGCGGCGGAGGCGGCGGCAACCCGGCAGCAGCAGCAGCAGCAGCGGTCGCTCCCCCGCGCGGGCTGGGCCTCGGCGTCGGCGCCGGCTTGGACGTGCGCCGGCGAGCGGCGGGGGCGGCGAGCGGCGGCCGGGGCGTGTCCCGCTCGCGCTCGAGGTCTTCCTCTGCGACGCCGGCTCGCGCGGCCGCTGCCGCTGCTGCTGCTGCCGCTGCTGCTGCTGCTGCAACTGCTGCTGCTGCTGCGAGGAAAGCCGCCGCCACCGCTGCTGCGAACGCAGCAGCTGCCGCTGCGACGACGACGACGACGACGACGAGGAAAGATGACGACGACGAGTCCGAGGAGGACGAGGAGGACGAAGAGGAAGAGCAACCTCCCCCTCCTCTTCAGCCTCACTTTCTCGCTGCGCTGCGCTCCGAAGTCGCCGCGGTCGAGCGGGCGCTCGGAGCCTCGCACCCGCTGACGGGCAAGGCGCATCTGGCGCTGGCCCGCGTGGCGGAGACGGCGACAGCGGCTGGGACGACGGCGGGAGGAGGAGGAGGAGGAGGAGGAGGAGCCGGTGCCCTCGGCGCAGCTTCTTCTTCCTCCTCTCCTCCGTCTTCTTCCTCTTCTGTTGCTGCTGCCGCTGCTGCTGCGGCGGCGGAGGCGCTCTCGAGGGCGTACGACGTGTTTATCGCCGCGGCGAGCGCGGTCGCCTCTGCCGCCCGAACAGCAGGAGACAGCAACGGCGGCGGGAAGGCGGCAGCAGCAGCAGCAGCAGCAGCAGCACCAGCAGCACCAGCTCCTCCGGCTTCTCTTCCGCTCTCCCAGGCCTCGGCGAGCGCCTTCGCCTACCTCATGAGGCGGGTCGGCGCGCCGATACCCGCGGAGCTGGCGTCTGCTGCCAGCAACGGCGGCGCCTGATGAGGAGGGGAGAGAGAGAAGAGAGAGAGATATTCGTGCGCCCCCCCCCTCTCTTCGTTGCCGCTCTTTTCTGCTTTTTTTTTTCTTCCAGGGAAACAAAAAAATAGTATCTTCTTCTTCTTCTTCTTCAACCGCCACAGAATTCTATTCAACCTCTCCGGTCGGCGAGTGCACGCGTGTGTGCTTCCTGAGCCTTGCCGCTTTGGCGTCTCGCACGAGAACAAGAGAAAAAAGAGGGAAAAGAAAAAACCGAAATCGTGAACTCCGAGTGGGAGCTTTTCCTGGCTCCCGCCGTTTTTACTTTTTTTCTTCCACCTCCGGTACACCCTCAATTCTTCCATTTCATTTACCGATCCCCTAGCCCCCCTTTTTTATTCCTCACCAGACTCCCCGCTGCTGAGCTGCGGCGGGTTTCAGAGCGGCGGCGGCCATGGAGTGGGGGGAAACAGGGCAAAAGCAGAAAAACCTTTTTCTTCCCCTTCTTTTTTAAATTTTCAGCCCCCTTCCTTTTTTTTTCTTCCTTTCCGACCAGTAGAGAAAAATTCTGTTCCACACATACACACCGCTCTGTCTGTTATTGTTGCTGCTGCTGCTGCTGCTGCTGCTTTCGCTGCTCTGAGAGAGAGAGAGAGAGAGAGAGAGAGAGAGAGAGAGAGAGAGAGAGAGAGAGAGAGAGAGGCGCGCACAACGTTCTTCCTGTTTTTTTTTCCAGTTCCTCCACTCAGAGAGAAAAAACCGAAAATTGAAAAAAAGAAAAAAAAACACAACCAAAAATTTTGAGAAAAGGCGCGCCTTCTCTCTTCTTTCTCTCTCTCGTTCTTCTCCTTTTTCCCGCGCTCTTGCTCCCTCTGACCTCCAAGCCGCCCCCTCGAGATGGACCTGGAGGCCGCGCGCAGGGCCCTTCTGGGCGCGGCAGAGTCCCTGGCGGCCGCAGTGGGGAGAATGGTGGCAGTCGACTCCTCGGACGACGAAGGCATTGGTCCTCGATCGGCGACGACGCCGGCGGCGATGGAAGAGCGAGGCGTTGGTAGGAGGAGGCGCAGGAGGAAAAGCAAGCAGCGGCAGCCCGGCGCCGCGCCTTCCCCTCCGCGAGTGAGGGGCTCGAAGTCGGACGCGAGCCTGAGCTCGTATTACGACGCGGTCCCCGGACAAGAGGGCGACCATTTCGATGACGATATGGAAGATGGAGACGAAGACGACGACGACGGCGGCGTCCTTGTTCCGCGCCGCGTCGGCGGCACCCAAGGAGCCGCGGCCCCGCAGGAGCAGGCGATGTACCGCGAGCCCGTTGCCGCAGCAGCATCCCCTGGGGAGGAAGAGGACGAACAACAACTCGAAGAAGGAGAAGAAGAGGAGGAAGGAGAGGAGCATGACGAAGACGGTGCGCAGCCCCGGGGCGGCGCGAAGCGAGCGCCGGGCTTTGGCTTTGGTTGGTTTGGGTTTGGCGGCGGCGGCCACGGAGGAGGAGGAGGAGGAGTCGAACGAGGCGGAGACGACGGCGGCAGCAGGTCCTCTGCCTCCGCGTCCCGCTCGTCTTCCCGCTCTCGCTCCCCCTCCCCGTCGCCCTCCCCGTCTCCCCCGCCGCCGCCGCCGCCGCCGCGGTACGTGCCGGCGGCGCCCCTCCCGGAGCTGCCCGCCGAGGAGGCCCCGCCGATGTCCGACGCGTCGCCGCTGCTGAGCCCCGCCGACGCCGCCGCGCTCGCCGCCGCGGGCCTGCCTGCCAGGCTGCGCTTCTGCGGGTGGCGCCTCGCGTACTCGACGGCGAGGGACGGGATGTCGCTGTCAACGCTGTACAGGGCCGCCGCGGCGGCCGCGGCGGGGGCGGGCAGCGGGCCCGTGTTCCCCGGAGCGGGAGCTGGAGGAGGGGGAGGAGGGGGGGGAGGAGGAGGAGGAGGAGCGGAAGCGTCTTCTCCTTCTCGTTCGTCGTCGTTCTGCTCGCTCCCGGGCGCCCCTCCTTCCCCGCAGCGGCCTCCAGCAGCAGCAGCAGCCTCCAGCGGCAGCGTCGGCACGGGCGCGGGCGGGCCCTCGGTCCTCGTCGTCCGCGACCGCGGCGGCGCCGTCTTTGGCTGCTTCGCCTCGGAGCCGTGGGGCCCGCCGCGCCCGCGCTACTTCGGCAACGGCGAGAGCTTCGTGTTCTCGCTCAAGCCCGAGCGCGGGCTCTGGAGGTGGCACGCGGCGCGCTGCGCCGTCGAGGTCCCCGCGTGGGCGCTGGACGAAGAAGAAGAGAAGGAGAAGGAGAAGGAGGAGAAGGAGAGGGAGAGGGAGAAGGAGGGCGGCGGCGGCGGCGGCAGCGGCGGAGGGGGCGAAAAGGAAGCGAGCGGCGGAGGCGGCGACGCTGATGCCGCACCCGCTGCCGCAGCGGCCGCAGCCGCACCAGCCGCCCGCTCCACGGGGACCAGGACAACCCCCCGCAATGACTTCTTCCAGCTGGCCCGCCCGACCAGCCTCGCGCTCGGCGGCGGCCCGCGCTTCGCGCTGGCGCTCGACGCCGACCTGGCGCGCGGCCGGTCTGGCGCGTGCGAGACGTTCGGGTGCGCCCGCGGCCTGGCGTCGGAGGAGGAGTTTGACGTCGGGCGCGTCGAGCTGTGGTCTCTCCACTGAAACTGAACGTCTGAACGTTTGTTCGAACGAGAACGTTGAGGCGGAGGAGGATGGTGGCGGCGGTGGTGGTGAGAGAGAGTTTCATTGTAGCATTATTACAAAAAAGCGGGCTCCTTCGAGCGGCGCGAGCGAAAGAGAGACGGGGGCGGGGGGGAGAAATCATCAGATCCTCTTGGCCACCTTCAGCGCGTTCAGCCCCAGCCCGACCATCGCCACGGAGAACGCGGCCTCGAGGTACCCGGGAGGCGCCGCCACCGCCGTCCTCGACCCCAGGAGGCTCCCGAGCAGACTCCCCGCGGCGAGGCCGAGCGCCATCTTCCAGTCGACGTTGCGCGCCGCGGCGTGCGCGGCGAGGGCGAGCGCCGCGGGCGGGGCCATGGCCGCGAGGGACGTCCCGACGACGAGGGCCTGGGCGCTACGGAAGTCGCGGCGCTCGGGCGTCGTCTTCGTCGATGCTGTCGACGGTGCTGTCGTCGTCGTCGTCGTCGACGTCGTCGTCGTCGAAGCCGAAGCCGAAGCAGCAGCAGCAGCAGCAGCAGAAGAGGCACTCTCGCTGCCGCCGCCGCCGCCGCCGCCGGTGCTGCCGCCCGCCTCGCTGGGCCTCAGCCCGCCCAGGAGGGCCAGCGCCGGGGTCACCAGGATCCCTCCTCCGATGCCCAGGAGCCCCGAGGCGAATCCCGCGGCCGCCCCGGTCGCGAGGAGCGCCGCGGTTCTCCCCGGGGCATCGAGGAGAGAAGCAGGAGCTGCTGCTGCTGCCACTGCTGCTGGCGGCAAAGAGGACGACGACGAAACGGGAGAGGCAGCATCGGAAGCAGACGCAGCGCCCTCCTCTTCTCCCCCTCCCCTTCCCCCCTCCTCGTCGCCAGCGCCGCGAAGCGTCAGCAGCGCTGTCCTCGCCGGGACTAGGACCGCGGCCACCAGCAGGAACGCGCCCAGCGCGGTCCGCAGCGCGCGGGGCCTGGCCGCCAGCGCCGCGCCCGCGCCCGCCCGCACCGCCAGCAGCGCCGCGCCGCCGACGGCCGCCGCGGCCACCGCGTCGACGGCCCCCGCCGAGACATACGCCGGCGTCGCCGCCGCGGCCGTCGCCACGACCGCGGCCAGCGAGGTCCCGCTCAGCAGCCGCTGCGGGATCGCCGGGCACGTCGACGAGAAGAAGGGCACGATGAGCGTGCCCCCGCCGACACCGACGACCGAGCCGAAGACGCCCGCGGCGACGCCGACCGGCAGGGAGAGCCTCCGCGCCTTGGCGAGCACGGCCGGGTCGACGGAGAGGGCGGCGCGGGCCGCGAGGTTGGTCGCCGGAGGGGAGGGGAGGGCTTGGGCGACGGTCGAGGCCGGTGCTGCTGCTGCTGCTGCTGCCGCTGCTGCTGCTGGAGTCGGCGGCGGCGGCGGAGGCCGAGGCCGAGGCGACGACGACGGCGAAAAGCGAGAAGCGAACGATGACGATAATGATGATGACTCGAGCGTGAAAGAGGGATGCAGGGAGGGGGGCATCCGGAGCGCCTGCCAACAGCCAGGACGCAGCAGCAGGGCGCGCCTCGCCGCCGCGGCGAGGGAGACTGCGAGGGCCATATGAAGTTGTCGGGTCGGTCGGGTCGAAGAAGAAATTAGACCGGGTGCGAGTCCGAGGTCGGTAGTAGAGCGTAAAAAGGAAGACGTCGGCAATCTCGGAGCTGCTACTTCTCTGATTCCCCCTTTCTCTATCTGAAGAGCTCTGCGACGTCAAGGCCCAGACATCGGGGGAGGGTCAGAGATTGGTGGGCTAGAGAAGTGGGGTTTTGCCGCGAGTCGAATTAAGGATTGAAAAGAATCAATCGAGGTGCGAGATTCGGCGATTCCGATAAAAATGAACCCGACCGACCCTCTCCTCAACGGATAAGAAGAGAGAAGAAAACTCGTCAACGTTTTCCCCGCCCCGCTCCCCCCCCCCCCCCCCTTTCTCCCACAAAAAAACCCGGAAACAAAACACAAAAATTAAAACGGCGGTGTTCACGGAGACCGGGAAGAGA
>Ga0114918_10003108_pt1 | contig 14720 bp, 12 predicted proteins | sample LantaG_FD_87015 | JGI IMG/M metagenome (GOLD analysis project Ga0114918, IMG submission 87015) | Deep subsurface microbial communities from Baltic Sea to uncover new lineages of life (NeLLi) - Landsort_02402 metaG | ecosystem: Environmental > Aquatic > Marine > Oceanic > Sediment | place...
GGGGGGGGGGCGGGTGGTTGTGGGTGTGGTGGGTGGGTGGGGCTGGGGGGGTGGCGGGGTGGTGGGGGGGGGGGGTGGGGGGGGGGGGGGGGGGGGGGGGGGGGGGGGTGTAGAAAGAAAGAAAGAGAAGAAGAGAAGAAAAAGGTGAGTTTTTTCCCTTTTTTTCGTTTCCGTCCGCGCTCACAGCTCTCCTCCTATCAAACTTCCAACCTCTCTTACCTCAGCACCGCGGTCCAGCACCCGGTGCACGACTTGGCCACCAGAGGCTCGTCGGGCCTGTCCATCGCCACCACGACAAACGTCGGCGCGGGCCAGTGCTCTCCCCCTTCGCCGACGACGCGGCACTCGTGGACGCAGACCTGGTCGAGCGCGACTGACGAGCGGAACGCAACGCGCGAGACGAAGCCTGAAGGGAAGATGTAGCCGGCGTTGTGCCACCCGAGGCCGGTCTTGTTTCCCCTGACGTCGTCCTCGAAGACGGGCTCGCCGACCTCCATGAGCTGGGCCTGCTTGGAAGACTTCTGGCGCACGCGGCCGCGGTTGGTGTGGCCGTTGCGGGAGATGGCGTTGGCCGGCACGCCCGAGGAGAAGACGGGAGGAGGGGCAGCAGGGGCAGCAGTGGGAGCAGCAGCGGGAGGGGCTTCTTCGACGACAGCGGGGGCTTCTTCGACGGCCGGAGCATCAGCAGTAGGGGCGGCCTCTGGCGCAGGAGCATCTGCAGCAGGAGCGACAACTTCTTCTTCCGCCGCCGCCGCCGCTGTCGACGCCGCCGCCGTCGTCGCTTCTACCTCGACGGCAGCAACGGCGGCAGCAGCAGCTCCTCCCTCTTCCTCCTCGATCTTGTCTTCTTGTTCCTCGGTGGCGGCCCTCTTCGCCGCGACCGCAGACTTCTTCCTCGTCGAGGGAGCCGAGGCCTTCCTCTTGGGGGCCGCAGAAGCGGGGTCCTGGGCCGTAGGAGCATCAGCGGCAGGAGCATCAGCGGCAGGAGCATCAGCGGCATCAGCAGTAGGAGCCGCAGTGGCAGCGACCTCTTCCGCAGCGGGCTCTTCCGCCGCAGGCGCCGCTGCTGCTTCTTCCGCCTCCGCCTTCTCTTTCGCCGCTTTTGCTTCCTCCTCCGCGGCGATCCTCGCGGCTCTCTGCTGCCTCTTCAGCTTCGCCTCCTGCTTCTGCTGCTGCTCCCGCCGCTGCGCGCCCGCGGCGGCGACCAGCTCGGCGCAACGCTGCGGGTCCCGGGCCCCGGCCGCGGCGAGCGCCGCCGAGCGCAGGGCCTCGGAGGGCATGGCGAGCAAAAAGGTGGGGGCAGCATTGGAAGGAGCATCAGAGGAAGAAGAGGAATCCAAGAGAGCCTCGACGACCATGGCCCCCAGGGAGGCGAGGGCAGCAGAGGACGAGGAAGAAAAAGCGTTTGCTACTCCAACGACAGCAGCAGCAGCAGCCGTCGTCGAGGCGTTCTTCTCCAGTAGCGCGGCCCTGGCCTCCTCGGGGCTCGCCTCGACGACGGAGCCGTCGGGCAGGCGCTTGAACAGGCGGTGCTTGACGCCGGAAGCGTTGGCGGTGGCGGTGGCAGTTGGTGCTGCTTTCGAGGCGGCGGCGGCAGCGGCATCGGCAGCAGCAACGACGACGGCGGCGCTCGCGCTTCTCGGTCTCCTCGTCGTCGCTCCCGCTCCCGCTGTCGCTTGCTGCTCTAGCCCTTGCGCCGCATCCGCAGGAGCGACAGACACGGAACGCGAGCGTGAAGGACCGGCTCCCCCAGCTCCAGCGGACGCCGCCCTCCTCCTCCCGCCTCCAGAGGGCTCGGCGGAGGAAGCGCGCGCCGTCGCCGCCGCCGGCTCCTCCTCTCCAGCTCCACCTTCGTTCTTCTTCGACGCCAGGTTGTGCGGCCCAAGAGCAGCGGCCCTGCCCCTGAAGGACCCGAGGAAGATCCCGTCGCCCAGGGCGGACAGCTCGACCTTCTTGGGGCGCGGGGCGTTGGCCGCCGGGAGGTGGCAGTTCTGGTCGTTGCGCGACACAGCTCCTCCTCCAGCTCCTCCTCCTGCTCCGGCTCCGTCGTTCGCCGCCACGGGAGCCGCCACGGGGACCGGCGCCGTGGTCCCGCAGGCCTGCCTGACCCTGCGCACGAACGTCCAGTCACCCGTCAGCCTCTCCGCTGCGGCGGCCTCGCTGCCCTTGCAGAACTCGAGCGCCATCTCGGCCTCGCACTGCTGCAGCTCCGGGCAGAGCTCGATCAGCGCCTCGGCCTTGCGCGCCTTCTCGCGCTTCTCGAACAGGGCGTACATCTTGCGCTGCATGGCGACGCGCGCCTCGATGATGGCGCGCTCGGCGTCGGTGAGCGGGCGCTCCTCCAGGGCCTGGAAGAGGTTGTCGGTGCTGTTGTTGTTGTTGTTGTTGTTGAGGTTTTTTTTCGGTTACGTGCGGCGCGACGTCGAATCGTTCAAGTGTGAGCTTCAGAGAAAAAATGTCGAAATTCGCCGTTTCCGAAAGCAACGAGCTCTCTCTTTTACGCGTTTCTGATTTCTGCCCCTCTGTCATTAGACCGAAAAGATGCTCTGGAGCTCTCATTGAAGGGGAGGAAAACGTTCGGGAAAAAAAGACAGAAGCAGAGCGAGGGCTCGAAAGAGGGCGGGAAAAAAAGACTGGATTGCAACGGTCGCGTCGAGAGGCCGACGATGATGAAAAAGAAGAGCAAAAGAGCAATGCCCTCTGCTGCATCGCAATGCACTATGTTGCAGCCGTTTTCGCGTTCGTTTTTCGCTCTCAATCAGAAGAAGACGTCATCTGCTCCAGTTCTGGTGGAAATGACAAGGCGCAGCGCAGCGCTTCGAGGGTCGACTCGGAACAGGAAGAAGAGGGAAAGGCACGCTTTGCGAAATCGCGACGAGAAAAAAAAGTTTGATTGTTTTCCTCTTTTTTGCTCTCTCTCGCCTTCTCTCTCGCTGTCCACCCAAACTCACCGCGCCGTGTCGATGTTCTTCGAGCCCTCCTCGAAGATGGAGGCGATGGACTGCTTGTTCTCGTCGTTGGCGGCTGCAGCGGGAGCGTCGGCGTCGGGTTGGGCATCATTGGCCTTTGTCGTCGTCGTCGCCGCCGCCCCTCCGTCGTCGACCTGCATCATCACGCCGGGCCTCGACGTGGTGGCCGGGGACGCCATGTTTCTTGCTTTCTGTTGCGCGAGGCGGATTCAAGAGCGTGCTCTCGAGGCCCGGCTCTCTCGTTCGGGAGAAGAGAATGCGCGGGTGGAGAAGGAGGAAAAAGGTGTTATCTCTCTCTATCGAAATTCTCGCTCTCCGAGAAACTCAAGAAGTTTTTTTTCCTCGAAATGTGAGAGCTGAAGTTTTTCTTTCTCTCTCTTTCTTTTTTCCTTTCAACACTTCTCTTTTCTCCTGTCGTCCGCTCTTTGTTTCGACAATCAGAGAGGGTACCAGGAGGCAGAGGCGAAGATCTGCAACGCTCCTCTGTGAATAGAAAGCTGCTTCCTGTGTCTCTCCAAAGAGGAAACGCGGTGTGGACGCGATGAGGTCGTCGTCGTCGTCGAGGTCGTCGAGGTCATCTCGACCACGGCCTTCTTCTTCGACCATCATCTGTCTCCCCCGCGCCGCCCCTCCCACCACCGGCACAATACGACTCCCTCCACGCCGACGCACCACCGAGACACCAGCGACTCTCCCCTCGCTCTCTGCCCTGTTTGATTCCGTGGCCGGCAGCGCGCTCGCCAATGCAGCTCTTCCGAATGCAGCAACATCATCACCATCATCATCATCGCCAATCCTCTTTCTCCTCGGCGACGCCGCGACGGCCCTCGCCTCCGCGGCCTCCGCGCTCTCGGCCCTCCTCTCCGACCCGGCCCTCAGGGCCGCCCTCGGCGCCGTCGCCTCCGTCGCCGCAGTCGTCGTCGCCGTCGGCAGGCTGCTCGCGGTCGGGGCTTTGCCAAAAGCGACCGGAGACGTCCTGGCCCGCGTCTCGTTTGCGCTGCTTTTACCTTGCTTGCAGTTCGTCTCGGTGGGTACGACGCTCGCGAGGATGAAGCTCTCCGGAGCAGGGGTCGGCACCGTGCTGGTGCTTCCCGCTGCGGCCGCGGTGCACGTCGGGGTGGGGCTGTTCTTAGGGTAAGGCCGTTTGATCTCTCTCTTTTTCTTCTTCGTAGATTCGGGTTTTTTTTTCTCTCGAGAAGAAGAAGAAACACTCTCTTTCTTTCGCGCCCTTTTCTTCACTTGTTCCTTTCAAAGAAACCATCACCCCCCCCCAAAAACAACAACAACAACAACAACAACAACAACAACAGAAAACTTGCGGGCCGCGTCGTCGAAGGCAACATCCTCTCCTCGCGGGCCCTCGCCCGCATCCTTCCCGCCTTTCTGTTCCAGAGGGCGCCGTGGCACGCGGCTCGGACCCCGGCAGAGTCCGCCCCGGCCGCGGCGGCCGCGCTCGCCGCTGCCGCCGGCGCCCCCGCGGCTGCGGCGGCCCTGCTGCCTCCTCCCCCACCGGGGGCTCCCGCGGGCACCAGGCAGCTGGTCGCCGCGGCGAGCGCGTTCGGCAACTGTGTTTCTTTGCCGCTCGTCGTTCTCGGGGCCCTGTTGCCCATGACAGGTGTCGTTGCAGGAGGCTCCAACCCTTACGAGACGGCGGCCGCGTACGTGTCGCTGTACGCGCTGGGGTGGTCGCCGATGCTGTGGACGCTCGGAGGTAGGAAAAGCTCGGGGCTTTTCTTTTCTTTTTTCGAGAGAGACAGAGGGAGAGAGGGAAAGGAGGCCGAAGAAAAAAACTCTTCTTTTTCACTCACTTCTTTCTTTCTTCTTCTCCTTCTTTCTTTCTTCTTCTCCTTCTTTCTTTCTTCTTCATCCAAAAAAACTCAACGAAAACAGTTGACATGATCGACGAGGCTGCGGTGGCACGCGGAGGCGGAGGCGGCAGCGGAGGCAACGACTCGAACTCAGCCGCAGCTGCTGCCGCCCCGGCCGTGGCTGCCGGCCGCGCCGCCTTGGCCCTCGGCGTCCCGGCCTCTTCCTCTTCTTCCAGTTCCTCCACCGTCACCTACGCCCTCTCCCCCTCCTCCGCCAGCGAGCGCAGGCGGAGGCTCCGCGTGTTCGCGATCGCGCTCTGGCTCCGCGTCAGGGCGGCGGCCTCGGCCGCGGCGGCGAGGGCGGCCTCTCCGCCGCTCGCGGTGACGCTCGCCGCCGTCGTTTTGGGGCTCTCGCCGCTCGGGGAGCTTCTTTTCTTACCGTCCGCGGATGCATCTGTTGCTACTGCAGCTGCTTCTTCCAGCAGCAGCTCTACAATAGTAACGCCTCGCCTGCCCCTGGAGCTCTCCCTGGCCCTGGGAGCGGCCCGCGCCGCCGTCGGGGGGGCCCGGCTGCTGGCCTCTTCGGCGCTCGCGGTGCAGGCGCTGATCCTCGGCGCCGCGCTGGCGCCGCCGGATGTCACTGAACAAGAAGAAGAGAGAAAGCTCCTGGAGCAGCAGGAGCAGCAACGGCAGCGGCAGCAGCGGGAGGAGCTCATCAGGCGCACCTCGAGGAACAACATCAGCCCGTTCCCGGGCAGGGAGACGCTGGCCGCTCTGAGGAGAGCGGGAGCTTCTTCTTCTGCCTCGAGCGGCAGCGACAGCGACGAAGGAAGAGGAGGAGGAGGAGGAGGAGGAGGAGGGGGAAGGCTGCAGCAGCGACAACAACGACAACGACAACCACCACCGAACAAAAAGGGGATCGCCGCGGCGCTCCTCGAGGCTGCGGGCTCCCCGGCCTCGCGCGCCGTCGCCGCCGTCGCGGCCGTGCGCCTGCTGCTGCTGCCGCTGTCGGGGCTCGCGCTCGTGGAGCTGCTCTCCCTGGCGAGGAGGAGGGCGAGGCTGCCGCTTCTTTTTTCTTCTTCGCCTTCCGCTTCTGCTGCTCTGCCTCTGGACCCTCTTCTCATCATGGTGCTGCTGCTGGAGGCGTGCACGCCCACGAGCCAGAACCTGGTGGTGATCGCGCAGCTCCGCGGCGGAGGCGGAGGCGGAAGTGGAGGTGGAGGAAGCGACGGGAGTGGAAAAGAAAGCTCGACCTCTTCTTCTTCTTCCTCTTCTTCTTCTCCTTCTTCTTCTTCCTTGCCTCGGGAGCTCGCGGCGCTAGTGGTGCGGCTGTACGTGCTGTCTGCGGCGCCGCTGGCGATGGCTGCGTTCGCCGCGGCGAGGTACGCGGGGGTGAAACTGGTTGGCGGGTGACGAAGTTGGAGAAAGAGGAAGAAGGTGTAAAAGACTGATTTTTTCCCCATTTTTTTCTCGTTTTTTTTTCACTTCTCATCTTCTTCTTCTTCTTTCTCTTCTCCGCGCGCCTTCCAACTCCCATCCCAGCACTTTTCTTCGCGCGGAGGCACACGACCGCGGGATCGTCGACGCGATGTCGACCGCCACCCGGCGCCGAGCAGCGCCAGCAGCAGCAGCGTCGAGCGATTCAAAACTCGATGACGATGCTGGTGCAATCAATCGAAAAACTTCTCGACTTCCTCGGACTCAACCCCCTTCGCTCGTCATCGCGCTGGTCGGGGGCCTCCTCTCCAGCTCCTGCTGCGTGCTCCAGCTCGTCCTCAACGCCCTCGCGTTCGGCTGTGCCGGCTTCGCGGCCCTCGACAGGTTCCGCGCGCCCGCTGCGGCAGCCACGGCCGCGGCGCTGGTCTTTGCCGAGAGGAAGAAGAAGAGGAGAGGGTTTTCCGCTCGCTCCTTGCTGCCCTTTGCGGTCGCGGGGCTCCTGGCGGCGTCCCCGGAGATCACTTCTGCGATCTCGAGGGCCGGGGGCGTTACGAGTGCCGTCTCCAGGGCGAAAGGGTTTGCTTTCGAGCAGCTTCCGAAGGCTTTTTCTTCTTTGAAGCCTTTTTCTTCTTCTTCTTCCTCGTCTTCTTCTTCGTTCTCCTCCGAGGCCACCGTCACCAGCAGCGCCTCCGCCGTAACGAAGACGCTCCGCCTCACGGGCGTGAAATGCGCCGCGTGCGGCGAGCGGGCCAGGGCCGCGGCGGCCGGGGCCGCGGCCCCTTTCGGCGCCGAGGTCTCTGTCGACTGGCAGAGGCAGGAGGCGACGGTGCGAGTCCCCGCGGGTTCTCCTTCTTCGTCGTCGTCTTCTTCGTCTCCTTCGTCGTCGTCGAGCTCTTCTGATGCCCTCCTGATGAGCGGCGTGATCGAGGCGCTGGAAGAGGCCGGCTTCGGGGCCGCCGAAATGAAGGAGGGGGTGGAAGCGGAAGAGAGCTAGAGGGAAAATGAAGAGAGAGAGAGAGAGAGAGAGAGAGAGAGAGAGAGCGAAAGAAAAAAGAAATGAAAACCCGAAAAAACAAAACTGTACTTTATTATCTTAAAAATCGTTCTCTCTCTCTCGTTCTCTCTTTCTCTCACACCCTCTCCCTGGACGCCCGCTCCCATTCGGCAGCAGCGCAGGCCATGACCGCGGCCCCTCGGGCCAGGGCCTCGGAGACTGCGGCAGCGTCGGCGGAATCGGAAGCGGTGGAGGCGTTTTCCTCGCTTCCGCGGCCGCTTCCTCGGTCGCCGCTTCCTCCGCTTCCTCCGTCGACGCTCCCGCCACTCCTCTCGTCCCCCGCTCCCCGCAGCAGCCGCGCCCCGAGCTTGTCCGGGTGGTACCGCCGCGCGGTCCTCCTCCACGCGGAGGCCAGCGAGCACCGCGCCGCGGCGGCGACGTGCGCGAGCAGGAGGAGAGAGTCGTTGGCGTCGATGTCGTTGTCGTCGGCGGTGGCGTTTCCGGAAGAAGAGGGCGGCCACGGCACACGCCGCGGGTCGAGCGGCGCCGTTCCATCTCCTCCTCCTCCTCCCGCTCTCATTCCTCCTTCGATCTCCTGCCAGGCTCTCTCGAGCTCGATCCAGGGCTTGAGCGGGCCGAGGGAGCTCGGGGCGGAGTCGCCGTCGTAGCCTCCGCCTCCGGTCCGTCGCTTCTTCGTCCTCCAGCGGCGCTTTTTGTTGTTTCCGTTTTCTTCGTCGTCGTCGTTGCCGCTGCTGCAGCTGCTGCTTTCGTGCTGCTCTGCTGCCTCCGCCGCCGCAGCAGCAGCAGCAGCTTCTGCCTGCCTTCTTCGCGTCTCCTGAGCTTCTTCTTGCACGTGCCTCGCGAACTCGAGCCCGTCGAGGCGGGAGGCGACGCGCCTGTTTTTTTTTGGGAGGGGGGGAGGGGAAGGGTTTGAGGGAAGAGGAGAAAAAAGAGAGAGAAAAGAAGATGAGTAACTGCTGCTGCGTTTTTTTTTTCTTCTCTCGTGCTCTCTTTTCCTCAAAAACACTCCCTCTCCACTCTCTCACTCACTCGTCCTCGCTGTCATACGAGTCGTCGTCGCTGCTATGCGATGGAGAGGCAAACTCTCGCATGGTAGAGATAGAGAAAAAGGGCGAATGAAAGAGAAAAGAGAGAGAGAGAGATAGGCGTTTTGAAAAAGAAAAACTGAAAGAAGTGAAAAAGTCATTTTTTTTCGTTTTTTTTCTTTCTACAATCAAAGTTCGTTTCCTTTCTTCTTCTTGCCCCCCAAGAGAGGGGTGGGGGGCAAGAAGAAGACAAAAACGAAAGCAAGAAACAGAGCATCTTCTTTCGTTTCTTCAAGTGCCAATGATTTTCTTTTAAAACGGGGTGCGGAGACAAGGGGTAGCAATTTGAGAAACAGGGACCGGAAAGCAGTGGGGAAGAAAAAAAAACAAGGCAAGAAGGAAAAAAGTGAAAGCAGAAACAGAACCAGAAAAACCCTTTTCTTCCTTCCTCCTCACACCAGCGCGCGGGCCGGCGCCGCGCCCTTGCGCCTCTTGCGGCGCGCAGACTCCTCCGCCTCGACGGCGGCATCGGAAGAAGCAGCGGAGGAAGAGAGCAGCAGGTTGTGCTTGGACCCAACGACGACCTCTGCCGCTTCGCCACCGCCGCTGTTTGTCGTTCGACCTCCTCCGTTCCCTCCTCCGTTTCCCCCTCCTCCTCCGACACGCGCAGGCGTCGCAGGGTGGGAAGCCGGCGACAGCAGCATCGTGCGGGAGGCGGAGGGAGGCGGCAGCGGCGACAGCGGGGACATGGGCACTGCCGGCGCGGAAGCGGTGATGACAACCTCCGCGGCAGCGGGAGCGACGCCGCCAGGCGTCGCCGGCGGCGGGAAGGCCGCCAGAGGGGCCGCGACGGGGGACGCGAAGCCTCCTCCTCCGATTCCAGCGGCAGCGGCGCGCCTCGCGGCGTTGGCCGCCTGGCGGGCCGTGGTGACGCGGGCGGCCTTGGCGACGCGCGCCTCGGGGCCGAGGTCGAGCTCGGGCGCCGGCGGGAGCGGCGGCTTGGTCGCTGGCGTCTGAGTTTGCGTTGGCGATCTCACTTGCTGCTGCTTCGGCTGCTCAGCCTGCTGCTGCTGCTGCATCTGCCGCTCGTGCGAGCTCAGCATGTCCGCGTCCAGCGCCTTGGTCGCCTCCACAGCCGCGAACGCGACCGCGAGGCGCCTGGGGGTCAGCACCAGCGTCGCCGCGGCGGCGGCCGTAGCGGCGCTCGGCGGGCGCGGGCGGGGCGGCGTGGTGAGAGTCGTGGCGGCGTTGGCGGCGTTGTTGTTTGCCGTCGCCGCCGTCGTTGTCCCCGCCGCCGCGGCCATCGCCGCGATCGCCCTCACCAGAGCGCTGCCGTTGCTCATGCCCATCGTCGGCGTCGTCGCAGCGGCGGCGCCCCTCGAGGGCAGCTTGGGAGACGAAAAGCTGGTGTTGTTGGTGGTGTTTTTGTTCGTCGCTGCTGCTTCCGGCGGAGGCGTGCCGGCCAACTTGGGCCTCCTCCCGGGCGTCGGCACGCGCGGCGCCGCAGCCGGGGAGGTCGAGTGGGCCCTCCCCTGAGGCGGCGAGGAGAGCGAGCTCGGCTGCTGCTGCTGCTTGGCGAGCGCGGCAACGACGCCGTTGATGTTGTTGTTCCCCTTGCCTCCGTTTCCGTTTCCGCCGCCTCCACCTCCGCCAAGGGGGCCGTAGATCGGGTTGTCCTCCGTGGGCTTGGGCGCTGCTCTCTCCGCTCTGCGGCGCAGCGCGGCCAGGTCGACGGTGGGCGAAGACCCGGGGGGGAGAGGCGAAGAGGGCGGCAGCGGCGGCAGCGGGGAAGAGGGGGACGCGGCGGCGGCGGCGGCGGCGTTTTTCTTCGCCGGCCGAGTAGGGCTCGCGCCGTTGTCTGTCGTCGTCGCCGTCGCCGCGGAAGAAGGGGAAGCTTGCCCCGCCGCCGTCGCAGCAGCAGCAGCCAGCGCCAGCTGCAACGGAGACCTCGGAGCGCTCTGCTGGTCGATCGTCGTCGTCTTGCTGCGCGGCGGCGAGGGAGCAGCCGCCCCCGCGGAAGCAGCAGCAGACGAAGAAGCGAGCGCCGCCGCGGCTGAGGCCGCCGAGGCAGAGAGTGGCGACGCAGCCGTCGTGAGCGCGTGCGCCGCTGCCGCGGCCAGCGAAGAGGTCCCGTTGGCGTTGCTATTGTTGCTGTTGTTGCTGTTTCGAGCAGCAGCAGCAGCAGCAGCATTGCCGTTGCCGTTGCCGTTGCCAGAAGCACCGGCTCCGTTCCTCCCCGCGCCGCCCCTCGCGGCGGCGTGCACCGCGGCGTTGACCGCAAACGCCGACGCCGACGACCCCGCGTGAGCGGTCCCCGCCCCCGCCGAAGCTGTCGACGCGAACGCGCCCCCGCCGGCCGCCGCCTCGGCACCAAACACGGCCACCACCGCCGCGCGGTCGTGGAAGCCGTCGGCCAGAAGCGCCATCGCGCCGCGCCGCGTCCTATCGTCGGCCAGCGCCGCGACCAGGGCCCTGGTGGGCAGGGCCGCCAGCTGTTCTAATTCAGAACCGTAGTCGTCGATCGCGTGGTTGGTGATGAGTTTTCCGGTTCCGGTCTCATCGTGCGCTCCCTTGTTGATCGCGGCGCGGTCGTAGGCGCGCGCCGCGGCTTCTTCGGACGAGAAGAAACCCAGGTGCACCTGCCTTCCGTCGACGTTGATCTGCGCGTGCCAGCGCCCCGTCTGGCGCAGCAGGGAGACGCCGCGGTGGCGCGAGGTCTGGGCCCCCTGCTTGCGCGCCCTGGCGCGGAGCAGGCCCACGAGCTCCGCCGTCGGCATCGAGACCAGCTCGTCGAGCTCCGACAGGTAGTCGGCCATCGGGAAGTTTGTCTTGGCCGAGCGGCCCGCCTTGTTGATCATGGCCCGGTCGAAGGCGCGGGCCGCGGCGATCTCGGTGGAGTGGTCTCCCAGCGAGGTGGTCTTGCCGTGGGAGGAGATCTGGAGACGGATGAAGGAGGTGAGGAGGAGGTTTCGGAGGAGGAAGTGAGAGAGGCGAGGTGAAGAAGAGAGAGGAGGTGAGAGGAAAAAAGAGACAGGGACCTCGAGGTCGAAAGAGCGGCGAGCGAGGGCGTGTTTTTTTTTCAACTCTCTTCTTCTGATTGAAAGAACCATCTTGTTGTCAAAAACTAGGTGCAACGCGCCATCGACTCCCGTCAATTGGAGCCCCTTGCGTGCGCTGTGACCCGAATCTCCAACCTCAGATGCAAAGAGAATAGGCGCACGAGGCCTTCGGGTGGATGAATGCGCGCGAAAACGGGGCGGAAGAGGGCGTGGAAAGAAGAGGGCAAGAGGCAGATGACAAGAGAGGGAGGGGACTCGCAGTCGTCCGTCGTCGTCAAAGTGGCTAGCGTTCCGAAGAAAAAGAAAAACGCTGAAAGCTCCGACCGCGCACTGGCGGCGTTCCACTCGTCCGATGTTTCTCCTCGCCGCCGCAGGGGGTCAAAAACATTAGTATGCTTTCATCAAAGCAAAAAGCAGGGCTCGAACGAGGCAGCAAGAGGCGGCGAGCGAGGCGCCAAATGTCCCCTCGAAGTTGAGCCGAGGGGCAAGAGGCAGAAAAAAAAAAAACAGCAAATCTTCCTCAGTCTCTCTCTCTCTCGATCGACTTGGTCGCCGCGCCTGCTCCATCCCGCTACTCCTTACCTGCGCACGGAATTTACCCGAAGGCCTGAAGAGCGTCACTCCCCGGTAGAGAGAGCTTTTGGGAGGAGGAGCCATGGCGAGAAGCGGGCTCTGCTCTTGGATGTTGCAGGGCCGCGAAACGAAGAACAGCCGCCGACAAGGAAGCTAGATGGGGGACTTGCTCGCAAACGAGAAGATTCACTTTCTCTCTCTTGGCTTGTCCCGACGGCAAAAAAACAAGAAACGCCGCGAAACAAAGGCCTTCTGGGCGATTGAGAGGTGTCGAGCAAAGGCGGTTGTGGTGCGAGGCCACCGGGGAAGGAGGGCGCGCTCCCGAGAGAGATGGAGCGAGAGAGCGAGAGTGGAAGAAGAAAACTTTTGAAGTGAAGAAGATGGCTGCATTTGTCGAAGGAAAGACACTTCGCTCGCTCCTTCCTCTCTTCGACCTCTTTCTCTCTCTCCTCTCTCGACACCCCACCAACCAAAAACAAAAAATGAACTCCTCGCCTCCCTCCACACCGACCTCCCAGAAACCCGCCCCGGTCGAGGCCAAGCCCTGCGCGGGCGGACAGGCAGAAACAAACCCGGGCACGGTGAGAGCTTGGTTTTTTCTCCAAGAGAATCATCATCAATCGACAGATCGAACTCTTTCTTCCTTTTTTCTCGCGCGCACTTTCACATACGCGTTCTCTCTCCTCGCGATTTCAATTCCTCAGGGATAAGCTTGATGTGATCTTAGATCGAAGAGCAGATCTTTCCGGGTTTCGAGGGAGAGAGGGCAGTAGACGGCGATGGGTTGATTGATGGACTATCCACAACGAAGAAACGAACGAACGACGAGGACGACTCGAGCGAGCTCTCTCACGAAACTTTTCAACTCCAAAAACCTCCTCTTTTCCAGCCGACCCGCAAGTCCATCGACCTCGACGAGGCCATGAAGCACTTTGCGCGCACCTCGGCGCGCTGCTGCGACAAGGCGCGCTCCGGGAGGGACCCGTGGGTGAACGGAGGCGCGGTGGAGTGATGAGAGATTAGGAAGGGAGAAAAGAGAGAAGATGATGATTATGATTGAGTTTTTCGTTTTCGGGTTTTCTTTTTTTGCCGTTGTCTGCACGCAGCTTTTTCCGCTCCAAGACCCTCTTGCCTCGCTCTCTCCCGCCTGCTGAAGATGGTGATGATCAGACAAATGAAGATACAAAAGAGACAAAGAGACAAGTTTCAATTTTGCATACAAAGAAAAAAGAAAAACTTCACTAGTCTCTCTCCTCCTTGCTCCTCCTCTCCTTCCGCCGCGTCCGCTGCCTCTTCTGCAGCACCTTTTCCCTCGCAATCACCGCCAAGGCGCCAACAGCAGCAGCTACGGAGCCAAACGCGGCAAACTCGCGAGCCACACTGCTGCTGCTGTCGTCGTTGTTGTGGTTGTTGTTCTTGCTGTTGCTTCCACCTTTCTCTTCTCCTATCCCCCTCCTGCTCTCCTCGGCTGCTTCCAGCATCCTCTCCCCTTCCAAGAGGGCCGCCCCGAGGGGCCACCCGGCGTGCTTGGCGTGCGCCTTCTTGCGGATGAAGATAGAGAAGTAAGAAGAAAAAGCTGTCTTCTGTTGTTCTTCTTCTTCGTCGCCGTCATCTTCATTTCCGTCGGCGGCGGCGGCGAGGCCGAGGCTCTTCTCGCTCGTCTTTGCCTTCTTGTTCTTCCTCCTCTTGCCTCCGCTCGCGGCCTGGACGGTGAGCCGAGGCGGGGCGAGGCCGAAGCCGTCGCGCAGAAGGGCAGCGGCGTAGGCCGCGCGGAAGCAGAAGACGTCCTCTTCGACGTTCGAGGAAGAAGAAGCGGAGGAAAGAGAAGAAGAAGAGGGAGTGGAAGAAGAGGTCGAAGAAGCCGGCTGCGACGACGACGACGACGCTGCTGCCGCTTTCTGCTGCTGCTGCTGCTTCTCTCCGGACTTCTTCGCTCCTTTCTTCCCGGAAGCAGCAGCATCAGAAGAAGACGCGGAGCCAGCAGAAGAAGCTGAACCAACCGCAGCAGCACCAACCTCCTCCCCCTCCTCCCTCCTTTCCCTCTCCTCCCTCTCCTCCCTCTCGATGCCGCGCTCCTCCTCGAGCGACCACCGAGTCGAGCAGCTGCTCCGCGCGGCCTGCAGCAGCTTGCCGGGGCCGTCTGTCGATTTCAGGTCGAAGTGGGAGTGCACGACCGCGAAGCCGGAGAGGGCGGCGACGCGGGAGTTGGCGGGCAGGGAGGGGAGGAGGTGGTTGGGGTGGTGGGGGTGGGTTGGAAGCAAAGTTTCTTTCGCGGCCGCAACGACTTGTTTCCCTTCCTTCCCTTCCTTGCCTTGCTTTTGCTTCAGCTTCAGCTTTTGCTGCTTTTGCTGCTGCTGAGGCACGAGCGACCTCGCCAGCGCCGCACACTTTCCCCAGTGCGGGTCCCCGACGACCCTGATCGAAGAAGAAGACGGAGGAGAGGAAGAAGGAGAAGAAGATTTCGTTCGGAGCGTCTTCGCGCGGCCGGGGCCGAGGCAAGGATGGCGGACGACGACGACGGCGACTGAATTTTCTTCATTCTCTCCGACTTCTTCCCTCCTAGCTGCTGCTGCTGCCTTTACTGCCGAGGACTTGGAGGAGAGCGAGGCGAAGATCGAGCTGTGGCGGCGGCGGAGGTCGAGAGCGTCTCCTCCTCCTCCCCCTCCTCCTCCGAACGCGGCCGCGGCGAGCGCGAGCGGCAGCTTGAGCACCGAAGGCGAAGAAGAAGAAGAAGAAGAAGAAGAAGAAGAAGAAGAAGAAGAAGAAGAAGAAGAAGAAGAAGAAGAAGAAGAAGAAGAAGAAGAAGAAGAAGAAGAAGAAGAAGAAGAAGAAGA
>Ga0114918_10003109_pt1 | contig 14717 bp, 11 predicted proteins | sample LantaG_FD_87015 | JGI IMG/M metagenome (GOLD analysis project Ga0114918, IMG submission 87015) | Deep subsurface microbial communities from Baltic Sea to uncover new lineages of life (NeLLi) - Landsort_02402 metaG | ecosystem: Environmental > Aquatic > Marine > Oceanic > Sediment | place...
GGGGTCACCCTCTCCGACGCCAACAACCTCGCAGGACTCGTCAGCGTCAGCATGACCGAGCAGGCGTCGGCTCCTGTTGCTCCCGGAGCTGGAAACGGGGCCTTCTGGGTGCAGCAGGGCACGGGCGTCAACCTCCCCTACTTCACGGACGAGAACGCCATGAACGTGGCGCTGGTCCGGTCCGTGGTGCTCTCCCGGTCCATGCCGAACACGGCCGCTGACTCCGTGGAGCTGGGGAGCTTTACCTCGTCGAACTGCCAGTCCCTGGGCATCGTCGTCCACACAGGGACGGCTACGTCCAACGACTACGTGGCCTACCACCGGGTCATCGTCCGGAACCCCAACTCCACTGGGGCCTTCCAGATCCACCAACCTCTCCACACGAGCGGGCCGCTGAACGCTGGGATCTTCGGGGATTTGATCCAAGTGGAGATCAACGTGGCCGTCGGAGGGGTGGTCACCCTCCGGGCACGGTCCTACATCGGAATCGCTGCGACGGTGAAGTTCCGCCTGATCTTGGATGGGGACGACACCGGGGTCTTCACTCCCTCAAGCACCCAGGCGACGACGACCGCCCCCACCACCAACTTCCTGTCCTCGATGCTGACGATGACGGACGCCCTCAACTCGGCGTCCATTGGGACGGGGATTGTTGTATGGAGGCCCTTCTACTTCGAGGAAAGGGCTGCCGCGGACGTAGACATCGCAGGGTTCGGGCAGTTGTGGGTGCGGAATGACTCTCCGAACTCCCTGGTCTTCACCAACGATGCGGGCACCGACATCGTCCTGGGCGATGTTTTTGGGCCGGCCTCCAGTGTTGACAATGCCCTAGCGCGCTTCAATACCACCACAGGTAAGCTCCTCCAGGGAGGGAACGCTAGTAACAACGTCCTTCTCACCGACACTGGGGATCTCACCCCAGAGGTTAGCGACGGAGGGGGGCTGGGGTCGGGGACTCTGCCCTGGTCCGATCTGTTCTTGGCCTCCGAGGGGGTGCTCAATTTCAACAACGGCGACGTGACCGTCACCCACGCGGCCAATACCCTGACGTTCGCCGGGGCGACGGCCGGATACGACTTTGACAACCCGTTCTTCCTGACCGAGCGGGCCGCTGGACTGGCGGATCAGGCGGGGAAGGGGCAACTCTGGGTTCGGAGCGATACTCCGAACGTCCTCGTGTTCACGGACGATGCTGGGACCGACTGGGATCTGAACACCGCAGGCGGATCCCTCGGCGGCTCCACGGGTGCAACGGACAACGCCATTCTCCGAGCGGATGGGACGGGTGGTTCTACGGTCCAGGCATCGGGGATCGCGATCGACGACTCCGACAACCTCTCGGGTGTCACCTCCGTCGTCATGGACGAGGGAGCTACTCCAACCAGCCCTGGGGCGGGGACCGGCCGGTTCTTCGTCAAGAACGACACCCCCTCGAACCCCGCCTTCCAGGACGACCAGGCCACCGCGGTAGCCTACAGCCTCCTCTACTACAGCCCCGTCAAGCGCCCTTGCCGCCTCGCCACCACGGCGAACGTTGCTGATCTAGCGGCAGGAGCCCCCGACACGGTCGACGGCGTAACCGTGGTTGCAGGTAACCGAATCCTGGTCAAGAATCAGTCTACAGGGGCTCAAAACGGGATTTACCTGGTCACTACCGTGGGGACGGGCTCAAACGGTACTTGGACTCGCGCAGGTGACTGGGCCGTAGGCTCCCTCAACCACATTGAGGCTGGCGTCGAGACCTACATCCAAGAGGGGACCCAGAGCGGGACCCGGTTCACGTTGAGCACGACTGGAGCCATTGTGGTAGGGACCACAGCCATCACCTTCGCCTGAAGGCTATTTAGGGGCGCGCTTCGCCGCAGCGGTCTTCTTGGCCCCCGTCTCTACGGCATCCTCTGCTTCCGTCATTGCTAGAACCTCCTCGGGGTGGGAGAGGAGGACCTGGCTCGGCTCTGTGCCCGCCAAGACGGGGATCACCTTCTCCCGGTTCACAAGACCCTCGAAGTCCAGCTCGGGGTTCATTCGAAGAGGGCCCACCTTCCAGCTCTGGACGAGGGACTTGTGGACCGACCACTGCTGGACGTGCATCCACCGCTCGGAGATCGGCAGAGAGACCCCCAAGATCCCCACCATGACCACCTTCTCGGGGAAGAGGGGGTCAGGCACCAGCTGCTGGCAAAGGATGGAGATCGTCCCTCCTGTGTCTGCCTTCAGTTCGATCGCGAATACGTTGGCCACCAAGCCTCCAACAAGAAGGGTCTTCCCACCCTGGCGAGAAGACCCTACCCCTGTTCAACAGTGACCTGGGATCAGGTCAGGGCGGTGGAGAGGTACCTGACCCGGTACACATCGCCAGAAGCCGTGATGTTCGCGCCGAACTGAAGCTCGGACGTGGTCACACGGTACTCCGTGGCGGTGGCCGGATCGACCGCCAGAGTGTTCGTGAGGTCGGCCACGCCGTTCCGGTAGCACTCATTGAACCCGTAGGTCTTGGCGGTAGCGATAGCGGTGTTCGCCAAGCTGACGACGTAGTTGCCGCTCGACAGTGCGAAGGCCGATGCTGCGAAGGTCTCTTCCCGGAAGGAGAAGCCGATCTTGGCTTCGGTCACGGCGCTCGCTGCGAGCTTGGCAGTGGTGATCCCAAGGTCCTTGACGCGAAGGCTTCCCCCCGCCGCCGAGGCTTCCACAGTGGAGTTGTCCACGTTGACCGCGAGGCCGTTCGCATTCAGGCTCAGGACAGAGGCCGTGGTTCCCGGGGAAGTCGTCCCGTCCACATTGATGCGGACCTCGGCAGAGTCGAAGGCGAGGCCGCCCGTACCTACCCCCGCAGCTTCGAGGGCGACCGCCACACCGCCTGCGGTCAGGACGATGCCATCCCCAGGGTCTACGGAGAGACCCCCCGCGGCAGCTGCGAGGCCACCTGTGCCGGATCCTGCTGCGGCGAACTTGACCTCGATGGAGTCGGTGTTGCCGATGATCGTTGCATTGGCGTTCGTGACCGCCGTGACGCCGACGTTGATCGTGTTGCTGGACTTGGTGAGTCCGATACCTGCGTTGATCTGTCCGGCACCGGAGAACTGGACCCACTCACCGCTCGGGACAGAACCGTCGTAGACGAAGGCCGAGTTCTCGTTGACCGAGTTCTCGCCGTTGATCAGGATGGCGTCACCATCCCCAGGCGTCGTGAGCGCCGGGGTGAGGTTCCCACCGGGCCACTGGGCGATCTTGCCTTCGTCCGTCCCATCCGTGAGCGGAGCGTACAGAGTGTCACCAACAGGGTAGGCGACCACCGCACGAGTTCCAGAGGGCGGAGTGCCCGCGGAGTTGGCGACGATGACCTTCCAGGACGTACCGTCGAACTCGGCGATGTCTCCGATCGCCAGAAGGTCCGAGGTTCCCGCTGCCGGGGTGCCCGCAGAGCCTGCAACGAGTGCGAGGCCCGACGTCGGAGAGAGGGCATCGATCTGGGCGATGGTCCGGGTACCTGCGTACTCCAGGACCGATGCCGGCTGACGCCAGTTGACACCGGTGACCGCGTTGTCCACGTAGGTCTTGTTGACCGCGTGGTTCGCATCCGTCGGCGTCCCGGTGACGAAGAGGCCCTCGGCCGTCGTTCCGTTCGGGAAGATCCAGACCGCGGGAGAGACGAAGGTGACCGTCGACCCCGTGTCGACAGCAACGCCCGACCCGGAAACCGAGATGCCGGTGTCCGCATCGACCGAGAGGGTGGTGCCCCCGCCCCCGGCGATGCCATTGCCCTGCGCAGCCACCCGGAGATTGGCGGATCCGTCCGCTTCGATTCCGGTACCTGCGATGGCCGCAACGTCGAGACCGACACCGTTGGCGGTGACGTTCACACCCTGGATGTTGCCGCCCGTCTCGGAGTCCACATCCACAGACAGGGTCGAGCCCGTGCCGGTGAGGCCGTTGCCGTCCACTGCGGTAGCGTCGAAGGCCACACCCGAAGCGGAGACCGAGATGCCGGTATCCGGATCGACAGAGAGGGCCGTTCCCCCGCCTCCCGCGAGGCCGTTCCCCACAGCCGAGGTGTTGATCTGGGTCGCCGTGACGCCGTTCGCCTTGAGGGCCACTTGGTTGGAGGAGTTGACCTCCAGGCCGGTGTTGTCCGTCTGGACCGCCATGTAGCCCTGGTTCGCGGTGCCGGCTGCGGACCCGTCGGCGTTCCGGGAAGCGACGATGCCGCCGTACTGCTGGGCGCCCACAGCCAGGGCGAGCCGAGCTACGACGCGATCGGTGAGGATCTGGATGCCGTTGCCGGGGTTCACATCGAGATCATCCCCAGACCCATCCACAAGGCCAGCACCGGCCGTTCGACTCGCTCCACCCGAGAAGACCGAGGTGGTCCAGTCGTCCGTTCCGATGGTGGCGCCCCCAAGGCCAGCATCGATCCGGTACAGGTTCTCCTGCGTCCCTTCGAGAACCTGGATGTACCAGCCCGCGGCCTCTGCTCCCGTAGGAGCATCCGCAGATCGGGTCAACGCAGCCGCAGCCGCAGTGAAGACGTAGATGCCGTCCTGGGTAGTCGTTGTCTGGTTGTCGAGGAGAATCCGATCCCCGCTCGCAAGCGTGACTCCATCGATGGTCGCAGGGGCGGAGGCGATGCTGACGTTGGCTGTCGAGCGCACCCGGCAAGGCGTCTTGAATGTTGCGGCAGTGCCGTCGACAGACACGCCGTTCGCATCGAGCGCCAAGCCGAAGCCGGCGCCAACACGAATCGCGCTTTCGCCGATGGAACCATCGGTGTAGGACTCCAACCCCGAGTTGGCCAAGGTGGTAGAGATTCGAAGCTGGTCGAAGCGTGATCCGGCCATGATTCAGGGCCCCTTACTAGGATGTGGGAAGACTACAGATGGGGGTAGACGATAAGGTACGTATTGCTGGTGACCGTGATGTCGGTCCCCACCTGAAGGGTGGTTCCCACCACTCGGTACTCGTCCTCGGTGGTCGGGACACCCACAACACGAACCATGTCCGCCATCCCGTTGCGGTACAGGACTACGAGGCCCTGGATCACCGCATTGGAGTCCAAGGTGTTGGAGAGGGTGATCGAGGACGGCGTGCCTCCTGTGAAGGCAGAAGCGAGGAACCTCTGCTGCGCGATTCCGGTGAGGATGCTCGATCCCGTGACGTTGACCGTGACTTGGTTGGGCCCTGTCGAGCTGGCCGTGACAGCCGCCCCCGTGAAGTTGATGGTGGAGGTGTCGGTCTCCACTGGAGTCCCCTCCTCCTCGATCCGCAGCAGGCTACCGGAGGTGATCGTGATGTCCGAAACACCTCCTCCTCCGTCCGCAGCCAGAACACCCGACCCCGTGAAGTTGAGGGTCGTGTAGTTCCCGATGCCCGACCCTCCGTTCTGCACAGCGATCGAGGTCGATCCCGAGGCCGCTGCCGAGATGTTCTGGAGTGCGCCGCTCTCATACCGGAAGTAGAAGTCTCCGAGGGTCGTCCCCAGGGACCCGTCTCCGACGAAGATGATCCCCTTCCCAGGGTCAGCGTTGATCGGGATGGTGTTGTCCAAGATCAAGCCGATGGGATCGATGAGTCCCGGAACGGTCAGCTTGCCCGTCGTCGAGTTGTAGATCATCGGGTTCGGGTCGTTCGGCCCGAAGGTGATCTCATTGGCCGCGGAGACTTGGACCTCCATCACCGAAGGCCACGTGCCGGCAACCATCGCCTGGCCCGCGAACACCCCAAGGGCCGCGTCCACGCCAACGTCCGCGTTGAGGAAGTAGACCTCCGCGTTCACACCCGTCGAAACCGTGGTGAGCTGTAGAACCCCACCACCAGAATCGACGGCGGTGACGAGTCCCGTCGCGTCGAACTTCGCGATCACCGCAGCCAGGTTGTCACCCGCACCAACGGTGATCTCCACCGCTCCGAGGTCGGATGCAAAGCGGATCAACCCCGCCACCCCTCCCACAAAGGCACCTGCTGCTGTCAGGGTTGCCGGAGTCGCGTCCTCCGGTCGAACCAAGAACAGGCCACCTCCGGCCCCCGCCACAGAGTCGCCTGGGGTGATGTAGATGGACCCTCCGTCACCACCACCTGCATCCGACCCCCGGCCAGCCTGTACGAAGACCGACCCTGCATCGAGGGCCGCTCCGAGAGAGTCGCCTCCACGGAGGCTGACTCGACCCACGCCGGACCCGCCCGCAGCGGAAGAGGTTCCGAGGGTGAGGTTGTAGTTGTGGAAGGTCGGACTTCCAGACGCGTTTCCAAGGATGGATGCCGTCGAACCGTTGGGGGCATCGTTCGCCCAGATCTCCCGACCCAAGAGGAAGAGCGGCCCATTGCCGTACGGGTTCGGATCAAGCTCCAGCTCGGGCTTGCCGATGGCCCCGACCCGAACACGGCCGACCACCTCAAGGCCCCCGTTGGTGTTCGCCGGGGGGATGGGGTCCGATGGCGACGACGCATCCACGATCTGGACCGCTCCAGCGTCCGCTACGATGGTCCGACCCGATCCTGTGGATCCAGGGTCCCCTCCGTCGTAGGCGTCGTCCAGCGTCCTCACAGCAGCCGTGAAGGTGTAGATCTCATCCAGGGCATCCTGAACGTTCTCTGCCGTCAGGCCCGTCGTGGCGTTGTCGAAGAAGAGGGAGTCTGAAGGCGTCGTCGCCATCAAGGTCCCTGGAGTGCCTCCGGGGAACGTGAGGGTCCCGTGCTCCGTCGCGCCGAACTGAAGGGACGTCGCTCCGAGGATGGCCGTGGTGTCGAAGAGGAGGTCTTGAATACGCGACCAACGAATCGTCGCAGCCACAGCTCCGGCAGCCCCAGACCCTGTGGGGTTGACGGCGATGCTCTGGGACGTGGCGCCCGTGATCTGGCTGTACTCGACTATCAGGCTCGTAGCGAGAGATCGGATGCCGTAGGTCCCCGCGACCGTAACTTCGCAGTCCCTCAGGAACAGGGAGGAGCCTTCGGCCAGGGCGATCCCTCGTACCAGAATGCGGCAATTTCGAAGGGCAGCAGTCCCTCCGGCAAGAACGGTGAAGGCGAAGCTACCAGCCGATGCGGCGGAGTTCGAGGAGAACCGGCAGTCGAAAGCGTTGAAGGTCGCGGACGACGCCTCTACCTGAACAGCAGGGCCCTGGGGAGACCCAGAGCCGCCCGACAGGAACACCGACTTGTGCGCAGCTACAGACCCAGCCCCCGAGATGGACAGGATGGGGTTCGACGTGGTCGTCGTCTGGTCGAAGTAGAGGTTTGAGAGGATGACCTCATCCCCTACCAACGGGAGAGAGATCGTGTGAGAGGCGGACGTCGCGTTCAGGACCTGGACGATCTTGGACCCCTGGCCTCCGGGCCAGCCGAAAAGGTGGACGAACGGGTAGAAGGTCAGGTCCTCCTGGTACAGGCCAGGGCGGACCAACACCACCCACTGGGAACCTGATCCCGGCAGCTGGCTGTTGGCGTAGTCCATCGCCGCCTGGATGGTGTTGAAGTCCCCGTTGGTGGGATCTACGTAGAGGACTCGACCAGTGGAGCTTGTCGTTGAGATGAAGCTCAAGAGGGTGAGCAGGTTGTAGTTCTGCTCGTCCGCCCACCCTGTGATGGTGATGTCCACCGGAACAGGCACCACATCGACCCGCTCTCCTGCTGCAACGAGCTTCAGGCTCCCAATGGCCGTGAGAGCCCGGAGCCGGACAAACTGCTCGGAGTAGGCGTTCGCATCGAAGAACATCAGCAACGAAGAGGACGCTGCTGTGACCGACGCACCCGACACCACAGGGCACAGATTCACCTGGGCGGACCCAACGGCAACGGTCGGAGTGATGAAGGCCGAGAAGCTGTTGGCGCCGTCGTTGAGAGCCGCCACGATCTCCGCAGCGATCAGGGCCGGGGTGCCCAGAGACCCGTCGAAGTTGTTGGCTCCTGGGGTGCGGCCTCCCGCGACAGCGGTGAGGGGGGTCCCATTGATGGTCAACGTCGACCCTGCGGGGATGGGCGAGGCCAAGACGGTGACGGTAGGGACCCAGAGGACCAGGCGTGCCAGGTAGGGGCCGGGTTCGTCCACTGTGAACGAGCCTGGACTCTTGGTGAGCGCAGATCCAGAGAAGGCAGCAGCACTCCCCTCAGGAACATAGGCCAGGGACCAGGTGTAGGCGGTCCCATTGCTCACCGAGTTCAGGAGGACAACATCGTTGACCTCCAGATCATCTCGACTGGCATTGGTGACCGTAGCCTTCGCGATCGGGGCTGTGACGGTGCTTTCGATGGACGCCGATGCCATGCGGGTAGCTCCTCTACCGAGAAGGGGCCTATAGGACGGCCACCGCAGGCCCCTACTTCTTCCTCGGGAAGGGTTGTTCTGGATCGTTTGACTCTGGCGAGGCCCGTGTCAAACGATCCACGGTTGTCCTAGTAGTGGGTCAGGCCGGGACCGGTTCTGCTAGGGACTACTTCCGCCCAAAAAGGGAGCAATAAACTGCCGTGGTTCCATAGGAAGCCTTCACGTCCATCGACAGGGTCGTAGAGGCCGAGATGGCGAGCGATCCTTCCGAGGACATGACCTGGGAAAGATCTGTGCTAGGCTCCTACAGGGGTCCGGCTGGGACCAGCTCGATCTTGGCGAAGAAACTGGCAGGGGGGGCTACACCAGGTCCGACTCCAAAACCATCTGTGGTCACAGTGAACTTTAGAGTCTTGGTCCCGTTGTCTGCCACGGGAAGCACATCCCAGTCAACCCCGTTTGAGTTGTACAAGGGGGTGATGATAGGCGGGGTAGGGAAGGACACCGTCCCCGTGCTCTGGTCTCTGATGATGCAGCCCTCGACGGTCCAACAGGCCGTATCGTCCGCAGCAGGGGGTGCACCGGGGGGCGTGGCGTAGGCGATCAGGTTGGCCGTGAAGTAGACCATCTGGCTGTTCGTGCCTGCGTTGGGGTTGGCAATGAGCACAGCCGGTGCAAGGTCTGCACTGGTGGTGACACTGGCCGCCTCTGCCCGGAAGATGACCGCCCCACCTGACACGTTGTTGTGATTGTCCCTGCGCCAGACCGACCCATCAAAATAGATGTAGTCATCCACGAGCCAAAAACTGATGGTGTCCAGCGTTGTAGTGCCGGCAACCGACACCCGGTACAGCGTGCCAACGGTACCTGTACCGTTAACCAGGGTGGGGGTATTGGTTGAGGCGTCCCAGGTCCCTTTGAAATCGAGTCGAAGGGGTCCGTTGGAGTCAATGGTGGTGAACTGCGTGGCCATCTATGCCCCCACCAGGAGGATGAACCCATCCAAGCGTCTCATGTGTAGATCCTAGTTGACCTGATTCGGGCATCCGCCGAAAGTTGAGTAGTCCCCGACCCCGTGTTGCGGGTGACAATGACGGAGAAACCCAGCCCTCCCAAAAACAAATTTGCGCTGGACAAGACCCATGTGGCATTGGGGGTCAAGCTGGCAACCGTGCAGGCAGTGCCCGCCTCTTGCGCCAGCGCAACTCCGACGAAGCTGTTGGAAGCATCGTTGATGGCGGCGGCGATCTCGGCCGCGATGAGGGTCTGGGTGGCCAAGGACCCGTCGAAGTCGTCAGATCCTGGTGTCCGTGCCCCAGCAACCGCAGTCAAGGGGACGCCATTGACAGTGAGGGTGAAACCCGGGGTAACTGGGAGGAAGTCTGCGGTGAAACTGCCTGAAGGGGCGAAAGCCAAGGTGAACTGCCCCACTGTCGTCTCGTAGACTACGGTGGGGGTAGCCCCTGCGAGGATGTCAATGGTGTCCGGGGTTTGGAGACTGATGACAGCATCCAAGTCCCATACGGCACTTTGCCCCAAAGTGTCGGTGTCAGCCGCAATCACCCGCCCCTTTACCGAATAGATACCCTGGGTGGTACCCCCCGTAATGTTGACAAAAGGGTCGTTCTCAGTGGCGGTCCTAAACCACTCGGGCACCGCATTCGAGGTGATGGGTGCTCCACCCAGCATAACTGAGTTGTTTGCTCCTCTCCATTGGCGGAGGGCCAGGCTGAAGGTGACGGGGCCCAACCCTATGGAGAAGGCTTCATCGTAGGTCTGGCTCCGAGCCACCGTACCGTCTGGGGCATCCGAGGGGAAGAGCCCGTTGCTTTGGTGCTCAATCGCCAACCCAAACTGAGTCCCTACATCCCCAAAAAGGAAACCCCCTGTAGAGCTGCGGATGCCGCCTTCAAGGATGCGGGAAGTCTCCCAAGTGGGTCCTGCCTCTCCACCTGTCTGGACGACCATCGGGCTGGTGTCGTTGTACAGCACCATCGTCACGTCCTGGAATGCCGCGGCGAGGAGGGAGCTTTGGGATGAGATGATCGGGTCTGGGTCTACGGGCCGAACATCCAACAATGTTTTTCTGACAAGGAGACTCCACGCTGTTGTGGCGCCGCCATGGTACCAGAGGCCACCTACCAGGCCATTTGCTGCTACTCGGATGATGCTGTCCGCAACCTCGAAGGAGCCGCCTCTGGTGTCCCCTCCAGCAACCACCTGGAGGTCCAAATCGCTTCGGTCGATCCGAACAACCTTCGCCGCCGGGGTAGGACCATCAGGCATAGTGAAGACCAAGCTGCCTGTGCAATCCTCCACCCGTAGGGTAGGCACCGCGATAGCCAGGGCGACGTCGGAACCTCCTGACATGCCTACCACCGTGATTCCTCCCGCAGGAGTCGTGGTAGCAGATATTGGGAAGGAGTTGCCCGCAGTGCCCGGGATATCTACAGTCAGCGTCACCACTGCCCCAGATGCGGCTGCCGTTATGCCATGTCCCCACACCACACCACCCCCACCATTCTGGGGATCATTGATGGCGGCGGCAATCTCAGCCGCAAGAAGTTCTACGGTTCCTAGGGAGGTGTCCCAGTCGTAGCTTCCTGGAGTCCTCGCACCAACGACACCCGTAAAAAAGGAAGAGTTGAGGTCACACAGGTCTCCCGCCACGAGTGGGGCTGTTGTTACAGTGAAGGTGCCGCTCGCAGAAACACCTCTGGACTCGACATATAGGTGACGGATCAAAACCGACCCATCGGTGGAGATCGTCGTGGACGTATCAAAATGGAGGGTCGAAGTACCTGTGCTGTAGACAGCTAGGGAGACCGTAGGGTCCAGACCTGACCCATCCCAGAGGTGGCTGACGCCCTCGACCAGCCGGACAACGACCTGGCTGGTCGAAGAGCCCGCAGCCGTGAGAGCTGCGGCAATGGTCTGGTACTGCCGCTTGGTTGCGTCAGCAGCGAGAGCCGGATCCACGTAGTATTCGTTGGGCGCGGTGTAGGTGTCCGTACCGCCCCCTCCGCCCGGGATGGTGATGGTCGCCGTGCCACCACCCCCGTCAGACACAGTGACCCCACCCCCAACGAAGTCGAGGGTCGTGTGGGGGCCGCCTGCAACGACTCCACCCTCATCCTCGACGATGATGCCTTGAGTGCCGACGTTAGCCTTGGCGTCGCGGTTTGAGTCGAAGGTCGCCATCACTGGCTCCTGTAGATGATCTGGGTGTAGAGGCCGGTTGCCACAAGATCACCGTTGTCGGAAACGAATTGGAACCGAACCCTCGTTCCCGCGGAGAGGAGGAGGTCTGCCCCAGTCCCCGTCAGGGCCACTGTGGTGAGCGTCGCAGCGGTCAGCGACGTGAGGTCGAATGTGGCGACGCTGAGGATGTTGTTGGAGGCATCGAGGTCCTCCACCGCCAGGGTGTAGACCCCTGCCGTAGTCGGGCTCGTCTGCCCGTAGACGCGGACCCCTACCACCTCACAGTCGTAGGGGGCGAACCACAGGGAGTTGATGGTGTTCCCCGGAAAAACGGTGGCCTCGAACTGGTGGTTGTCGTCCGGAGCAGGCCCGCCCCCTCCGATGTTGGCCCAAGCCCCTCCGTTCACCGAGGTCTGGAATGAGCCGGAGGTCTGGCTGTACCGGAGGCGACCCTGGTTGACCGCAGAGACCCCTGCCGCCGGGCTCGTGCCGAAGACCATCACGTCGCCTGGAGTCAGTGTGGGGTTCGACCCTCCACTGTTGCTCCCGACCATTAGAGTCGTCGCCCAGTCGGATCCTGCGATTGCCGCTTCCAGCTTCAGCAAGTTCTCATTCTGTTCGTTGGCCCACCCCTCCGCCGACACGTCGACCGGGATGATCCCGCTGCCGTCACGGCGCTCACCCGCGGCCACCAAGCAGAGACCCAGGCTCGTCGTCTTGGCCCGGAGGCGGACGTACTGGGTGCTCTGGGTAAGGAGGCCTACGTCCACCACTAGGCGGACCAGGTAGGGGCCCACCAGGTCGACCGTGAACGATCCTGGGGACACCGCCGTGCCCGAGCCAGAGAAGGTCGCTGTCGAGCCGTCAGGGGCAAACACCAAGGTCCAGTTGTAGGTCGTCGCCCCGTCGAGGGAGCTGACCGCAACAACGTCGCCGATGACGAGGTCATCACGACTCATTTCATCAACGGGATCGATTCCGTTTCGAAGGCTTTGAATGCGAGCAGCCATGAAGGCGGACCTCCTCCGGGCGGACCTTACCCCTTGTCCGAGTATAGGCGGCCCACCGTAAGGGGGTTCGTCCCCGCTCGCTTCGGGTAAAGAGGTGCATGCCCTCAGCCCGCTACAGAGTCATCGTCGCCATGCTGGACGACCCCCTCAACAGGGTCGCCATCACCCGGGAGTTGTTACGCCGGGGGACTCTCCGGATGATGCCGCCCCCCGTCCCCGTGAAGAACGACAACGTGAAGTTCGGGTGGCTCTTCCCCACACTCCGGCACGCCATGAGCCACGGGCTGCCGGCTGCCTACGCCATCAGGGAGGTTGACTCCATTGACGCCGAGGTTCACGTCTTCACCGACGGGGACCACTGGTTTGTCAACCTCCTCACCGAAGGGGAAGGGGGCCTGGAGGTGGGCCCCTTCGACACCAGCGCCCTCGCTCTCGCTGAAGCGAGGAAGTGGCTGGAAGATGAGGGCTACCTTCTTCTCAACGAGGTCCCCTGGGAACAAGACGACGTGGAGACCTTCGCCCTCAAAATCTAGGTGGACCTCTACCGGGCGAAAATCAAGGGCTCGCCCAAGCCTTGGTGAGTGGAGACGGTCGCGTAAAAGTTCTTGCCCCGGACGTGAACGAGCCCCACGGGGAATGTAGGGTCTGCGAAGACTTTCGCTGTCCAGAGGGAGCCCACCGCACCGTCTTCCCCCTCCGCTGCTACGAGGATGCCGTGCCCATTCAGAAGGGACTGGAAGTCGAGGGGGTGGATGCGGACCTCGTCGACCCTCTCGTTCTGACTCTCGACGAGGGAGAAGGCATCCGCCAGTTGGCTGAAGCCGATGTCATTGCAGAGGACGTTTTTGGTCAGCGTCATTTCGGATTCTCCTGGTTCCACTCTTCGATCTTCAGCTTCGCCTTGTTGCAGTCGTAGCCCACCTTCAAGCCCGACCCGTTCGCCAGAAAAGGGTCGAACAGGGGAGGGCTCTTCCCCGGCCAGGAGGGGCCTCCGGACGCTCCGCAGGCCCGGCAGATCCAGAAGTCCCCGTCGACACTGCCCCCGTCGACGTACTCCGTCTCCCAGGTGTGCTCTTTCATGGGAGGGGTCCGCCGGGGAGAGGATCCACCAAGAAGGTCTTCCTGCGGGAGAAGTCGTGAGGGCACCCCTTCCGCCCGCAGGAGGTACACGGACGCTCACGGTAGTGGAGGAGGAGACGGTGAGCCTGGTCCATGTCCTCTGCCTCCACGACGCGGTCCCCATGGATGACCTGCCACCCCTTGTTGGGGTCGACGCGGATCGCCGTCTCGTAGACCCGGTACTCACCGGCCAGCTGAAGACGGTCCCGAATCTCCGCCAGCTTCTCGGGTGGCGTCGGGTGCCGGAAAGGGGACGCCTCAAAGAGAGACCGAGCAACTGCTTCCGGGTCGTCGAGGTCGGGGACAAGATCGGAGAGACGGGTCATGGGTGAGCTTCCTGGAGAGCGTCCCACTCTTCTTGCTCCGTCTCAATCAACCCGCCGTCCCTGAAAGAGAGACCGAGGAGGTAGGCCCGGATCATCGGCTCCGGGCGCTCCAAGTTCGCGTAGAACTCCGCGCGATGGGCGTCGTCCGTCCAGGGAGGGAAGGTCCCGTCGAAGGCACCCCTGAGAAGCGTCCCCCCGAAGGTCTTCGCATTTTCGGAGAACTCAACCTTGGGGAGAGCCTCGACCGCCTCTTTGGGGTTGGTCTCCTGGTCCTTCCGCATCACTTCGATGCGTCGGTCCGCCTCCTTCTCGGCGGCTGACTCCGTCCACCCCTCCTCGACGAGACCCCAGATCACGAGGTCCCGGTAGTCGTCGGGATGCATGAAGATCTTCGTCGGCCGTAGGTCCCAGTTCGCGCCGCTCATCGGCACACCTCGATGGTGACGCAGATCGTGGGCCCCCAAACCTGGACGACGTTCTCCTTCGCGTCGAGGGTTCGCACGACCTCAGCGCCCCAAAGCGCCAAGGGGAACTTCCCCGTGGACAGCATCCGAGAAGTCTCCTCCTTCGTCAGGCTCCAGCTCGCCAGTTGCGGCTTCCCGGTCTTGAGGAGGTCCGCGTAGTCGACGGGGTGGAAGAGCACCCGCTCCACCTCCTCGCCCCTCTCCTGAACTCGCGCGAAGGCGTCCGCCAAGATGTCGGTGACGATAGGGGCTACACAGACAGTCCGAAGGCGGTCTTCCATTCGACGTAGGCGATACGCCTCGCGTTCTTCTTCGGTCAGCTCTTCGCGGGAGTCAGTCA
>Ga0114918_10003110_pt1 | contig 14713 bp, 10 predicted proteins | sample LantaG_FD_87015 | JGI IMG/M metagenome (GOLD analysis project Ga0114918, IMG submission 87015) | Deep subsurface microbial communities from Baltic Sea to uncover new lineages of life (NeLLi) - Landsort_02402 metaG | ecosystem: Environmental > Aquatic > Marine > Oceanic > Sediment | place...
CGGTACAGTCCCGAGACGATTACGCATCAGATTGTGCATGACATCAGGCGTACGAACGTCGACAAGATCATTTTGATGGAACACGATGTCCTCTATCCAGAAAACTATATTCCATTGATGTCCGCTGCTCTGGACGGGGCTGATTTCGCCCTCTATGACAAATACCTGTTTATGGACGGCGACGGGTTCTTCGGAACCGATATGGAGTTTCGCCATCTCAGCCGCTATGCCGCGAGACGAGAAGCTCTGGAAGAGTTTTTCATGTCGAAAATCGAGGAGGACAGGTTTTCAATACTAGAACCGGTATTCACACAGCACTTTTCTGGTGATCCGGATGCCGATATGGTGCATGGTGTCGTCGTCTCCGGCGACGCCCCCGTTCTCGACATCAAGCACGGTGCCAATGCCGCCGGACAGATAATCGTTGGTGAACACCGTTTGATGGACGACTACTGGGGATTTCATCCAAAATACCTTTCGTTGTTCGATGATCCAGGCTATAACGCTTTTCTTGAAACCGATGGAACGCTCGGTTACGGGTTGTTCAGGGCTGCCCCGTGATTGTATACTGCCAGACCGGGGGGATTGGCGACGCAATTATGGGTACCGCAGTCGTATCCTCCCTGAAGGAGTGCTACGGCGATGTAAAGGTAGTCCACTTCGAGGATCTCGTACAGCAGGTGATGCCGGAGGCTGAGAAGTTTCCACAGGAACAGCTTCTCAATCTTGCCGATGTAGGAAGACATTATCCGGATGCGTCACTGGCGGTCATCAACAAGTTCAGAAAGGACAACGACGGAGAACTTTCGTTCTTTTACGCTCTCGACAAATCGATGCTACCCCACGTTAGAAGGCGTCGGCAGGTACATCTTGGTTGGATGCATCAGCTTCTCAATGCGAAAAAACCGGTGTCGTCGTTGCGCGAATTCGATCATCTTCAGATTTTACAGGCGATGAACCGGGAAGCCAACTATTTCGCCGACTGGCAGCGGTATGGACTGAATACCGGGTATGATCGAATCAAACTTCCAGATTCCCAGCGCTCCATTCCCGCCGTCTCGGCTCTTGGGAGTTTTGCTATTGTTCACGACAGCCGACTGCCTGGGCGTTCCGGTGATAGTTCGTATGTTTTGAAGTCGTGGTATACAGGTCGTTGGAGCGAACTTTGTTCAAGGCTTGTTAAAAAGATGCCGGTGATACAAGTTGTTGGAGGCGACCAGAAACTGTTTCGGGATGCGATTCCACATACCGCGATTATTGGTGAAAACGCCGTATTTTCCGACTACCTCGACCTTCTCCGCCAGTGCCGCGTCTATGTCGGTACCGATTCTTGGCCAGCCCATGCGGCGATTTGTGTCGAGGGTCCCAAGTTTGTCATTCTGAAGGGCGCCGTTTCCAGACGATGGGACCACGACAGCCGTTTCTCGAGGATTATAAGGGTTGGCGGCTGTCAGGCGTGCGAGGGACCGCGAGGAGCCAATTCTACATGTCTGTGGCGCTCCGGGTCGCACGAATGCATGGATTCGATTACCGTCGATATGGTTTATAATGCCGTTATGGAGGAAATCGAATGACCACCATCACGAAGATCGACGGCTACACAGTATTCGGAGACATCCAGTCCAGGGCTGGATGGCGCGACAAGATATCATTTATGAAGGTTCGAGGGCTCGACTTTTGTTCAACATTTTCATATTCGGTGTTCATTCCGGTCGTCTTTTTCCCCCAGCACATCTCGGTGAGACGTCGGGGTGGGATCCCAATTCCATACGGGGTGTTCGTAGTGCGCGACGAGTTGATTCCGGACGGCATCGATTTGAACAAGAACATCATGTCTCTTGGAATGGAGGTGGCGCTGCGACTTGCCGCCGTGGCTGTCTATCTCGAATCAGAGGGAAGGTGGTCGAGCGACATACCGCGCTGGCTTGTGGAAAACATAGACTGGATCGCCGAAGTATCCTGTCATATTGGTGAAATTCCATATAGAAATTCTTTATATGTTGCCTACAAGGCGGTTGGAGACATACGCTTTGAGGCATATGACCTCCCGTCCTTTAGACCGCTTGTCGTCAGTGGCAGGCTGTCGTGGGGCACAAAGGCGGTATTCAAAGGATATTCCAGTGCACTGCGCTCCTTTGGCGTCAATGTCGAGGTTTTCGAATACGACAAGCTTCTCGGATATTATGCGCCAGATATAGCCAGAAAGCTTCTTCTTGGGCACGTTTCAGATGTCACGAAGCACTATACACATGTTTTATTTACGGATGGTCTTTCGATGCCTCCGTGGCTGTTGGCGTCGATACGACAGACAAAGGTCTTGATTTCGACCGAAGATCCGTTCTGGGCGGACAGGACGAGGTCGATATACGGCTACTATGACGCCGTCTTTACCAACGACCGCAATATGGCGGAGGCGTTCGGGGTACATTATCTACCGACAGCCGGCGACAGCATGATGCCGTCTGTGGAGCGTGAGAAAACAATTGACGTCTTGTTTCTCGGGGCGATATACCCCGATCGTCTCGAACCGTTGGAACAGCTTGTTGAAATGTGTGGACGAAACGGGTGGACGTGCCGCGTCGTCGGGACGAAACATTTTGAAACCTGCTCTCGGGAATTCGCCGCCGTCTTTGAAGAGTCCGTTGTTCCGACCGAAGTAGCTCGCGAGATGCAGGCGTCGGCAAAAATCTGCATAAATCTTTTTCGAGACGCCCACTGTACAAGACTGTGTCGCAACGCCGAATATTTGATAGATTCCTGGAGTATGAATCCCCGCTGTTACGACGTTCCACTGTGTGGGAGCCTGCTTTTGACCGATATCGTACCGGAATGCAACGAGGTCCTTGGTCCCGATTATTGTTTCGAAGATACCGGCGACCTTGAGGCTAAGTTAAAAAAATATCTGTCAGACGAGGAGTTCAGGCAGGAAAAAGCATTGGACTTACGGAAGTTGGTTGATGAAGGGCACCTGTATCTGAACAGGACCGCAGCAATAATGGCGTGCCTGCAGCAGGGATTTGTGGTGTGAACCACGAATAACAGGATCAAGAGGTACTCCACAAAAGAAACAGGAGTAAAATAAAATGGCATCAATCGTACTTTTCGACCAGGCATCTGGCAGAAGCAAGACGGTAGCTGCAACGTTCGAGGCAGCAGTGCTCCATGCCCAAGTAGATGGAGACATTGACTATTTCGTTCGTATGTCGGTAACAGCAAATGATATTGCTGGCGACGCGATTCCCATCTTCACGATCACCTCGGACGACGACCTCGTCCTGGGTGCGACGCAGTGGGACGGCACTACAACCCCGTACACAAATCTGACCGCGGCTGTCAACGACTATGTGTTGCGGATTCACAGGGGCGACCCAAGTGATCCAGACACGGCACTTGATTTCACTTCGTAAACTGAACCTTAGGAGGTAGGCAATGGCTACTGTCATCAAACCTGGGTTCCGGGGCTACGCCGAAATCGACGGGACTTCACCGCCGTTGCGGATTAGGTTCAGTTCGTGCAACCTGAATGCAAGCCAGGAAATCGAGGCACCAGACCTCGTCATGGGCGACGACACGCACGACGCATGGGCGTACGGCAAAATCGAAGTTCAAGGCGCGTTTTCCGGTCCTGTGACCGAGAGCACCGGCGCATTCATGGACGAACTGGAGGCAAACCTCCAAGACGGTGTTCAAATCAACGTAAAATACTACGACGGCTTTACCCGTGCATTTTCGGGTTGTCGCCTGAACAGCTTCACATTCAATGTGAACGCAGGCGAAGTCGTGCAGTACACACTCGATATCATGGGCGAGAACAGGCTCGATACCGATCCGACGATGACCGACGGCTTCACCAAGGGTGAGAAGCTGGTTACGTGGGACAAGAGCTCAATCAGAATTGGTTCTCTGAAGCTTGACGAAGACGCCGACTGGTCAACCATCTGGAGCACACTCGGGTTCCAGACCAATCTCCAGTCTTTCACGTTTACGGCAAGCAACAACCTGACCCGTCAGTTCATTCTTGGCGAGTCAGACTTGTTCGGTGACCTGGTAGAAGGGATGAAAGCCGTTTCCGGCAGCATCACCTCGTATGTACTGAAGTCCTCCGAAGGGCTTGGTGCAGGCGTAAACTTCTGGGACCAGTACGAAGGCGACTACGCCTATCCGATCAGGTTCGATATTGGTTCGGATCTTCAGGTCCAAGCCGGTGTCAGGTTCCACCGCGGCGTAACCGACCTCGGAACTGGTCCAGTCATGACATCGATTGGATTCACGGGTGTCACCACGCACGGCAGAGGAGCGATCGAAAGCGCCTGAGTATCATAGGCGATGCCAAGGAAATATCGGGCGCGGAGTAAAAATCCGCGCCCTTCCTTCCAGTTTTTGTCTTTCTTAATTTTTGCATATTGTTGAAACAATGTTGTATAATCTTATCGAGCGGGCTTATGCCTGCATAAATTGGAGATCCGTGCATGTCCGTATTCATCAGGGACAAGAATACATTCAGACTAGATTTTTGGATCAAGCATCTCGGCGATTACAACTTCCGGTTTGTAAACAAGCAGACCTGGGAAAAGATGACGGATGAAGAGCGTGTCGGGTTTCAGCACTGCTGGGTGTCGTTCAAACCTCTGAATTGGAGGATGCACAACGAGCTGCGCGACCGTGCCATCTATGACAATCTGGAAACCGGACAGAAGGACTGGAGCCAACCAACATATGCGCAGGAAAAGCTCAAGGCTGTCATTATCGACTGGAGCTTTACCGAGGAAGACGAGGATGGGAACGAGTTGAAGGTCCCAGTGTCGGATCAAAGTCTGTCGTCTCTTCATCCCGGGATAGCCGAAGTTATTATGGACACCTACGAAGAGCATACCGAGCTCACTGATGATAAAAAAAAAGAATTATGAGATCGATCCATAGGTACTACGTCGCCGGCGACGACGAGGAGGTTGAAATACCGCCGGAGGTTGTCGAAATCACCTTGATGGAAAATTTCCACTGGACGCCGAACCAGATCGACGAGATACCATTTGTGAGGATTCAAGAGTATTTCATGATCCTGAACCAGAAGAGGATCACTTTGGAACAAAAGACGGAATTCGCCGAGAAGAACAAACTGCAGGTGGACGACGAACAATTGAAAGGATTGAGACTCCACAAGAATCTCTAACCAAGAGGAACAAAAATGTCAAACAGTGTTTTTGTGTCACGCGACGATACCTTTCCGCTCACGGTGTACTACACCAAGGAAGGGGAGTTTGCCGTCAAAAAGCCGGAAGATCTCACGGAAGAAGAAAAGGTCTCCGAGGAATATAATTCCATCACGATCAAGTTCTCCGTACCCGGACATGCCGTTTCGAAGATGCTCATGCGCCGGTCGACCACATTTGTCGGTGGCGCGTCCACATTCGATCATGGCACGTTCAACAACATGCTGTTCGAAGTTTTGTCGAAATCGTGGGACCTGAAGGACGACAACGGGAAGGCGATCGATTTCGACATTATGAAGCTGAACGACATGCGTCCAGATATAGTTAGGGCGTTCGTCGACCTGCTTCAAAACGAACTCGACGTCCGCGGTCTCTATATGGCTATTCTTCAGAGCTGATGCCCATTTTGTGCTTCAGATATTCCCAGTTCGGAGGATTGTCGAAGTCGTATTCCAGCAGCTTGTCTTTTCTACATCCCTCAAGATGTCCTGGATTGTCATATTCATAGATCGATTCTTTTGCCGCTTCGACGGCGCAAATAATGCAGAGCTTTCCAACGATGTAGGAAATTATTGCAAAGGTGAGCGCCATGATAGTTGCCAATCCGGGCCGACCGTGATCAATACCTATGATGGAGAAGATCAGACAGATCCCCAGTCCCACTACGGCAAAGATGAGTGGGACCCTGGCATAGACTCCCCAGAGTCGCATTTTGCGCCGCCACATCGGGAGTTTCTTGCGTCGCTGGTAGTGGTTCATCTGAATTTTGTCGATTTCCAGCAGATATTCGAGACCGACTCCCCATCCTTTTTCAAGAAACCGGTCGATATAGTCTTCTTGTCCTTCATTATTGGTATTAATTCCCCATGCCTCCAAGAGCCATTCATTATTGGAAAATTGTATCGGCATTGGTTGATTACCGAAGCAGGCTTCTGCAAAACCTGGCATTCCTCTACCGGAAGTGGAGGGATCCATCGAGTTTTGCCTCGACCGGTTCATGTATTCGGCACCGCTCATACCTCCATGGTTATTTCCAGGGGTGTTGCAAAAATCTCCGTGAAAAGCGTCTGTGCTTCCCTGCGCTCTTCCATCGTCGTACTGAAATCTCAGATCGTCGTCGTTGTAGCGGAGAATACACCCCATTGCGAGACCCTCAGGGTCGTATTCTTCGGCGCTGAGAACCGGAGAGTATCCGGGCTTGTCCATAAGCTCTTTACCGTTGGTGTATCCGATGGGATGCCCCTGATCGGCTGCCCCGGCATAGATAAAGCCGTCTTTGTAGAGTGTGGCAGAGGGGGTGTTGTCGACTCGGGCACTGTAGTAGATGTAGCCACCCACGATGGTGGCAACTGGGTGGTGGGGGTTGCACGCTTCGAAGAGCTGGTTGCCGACATGTATGTAGAGAACATCGAGTCCAACGTATTTTGCATAGATTCTTATAGACATCTCATTCTCCTTCTTTATCTAAACATAGCACGGATATTGGATCTGTCAAGCAGGATTATACATTTTTTTTGGACTTTTCAAAAGAGGACTAAAGACCGTGTTTTGTGAAAACATAGAGCAACTCCGAGAGATGACACCTTGATCTTCTTTTCTTTTGATAAAACTGGACGTCGCAGCTATGCCGCGGCAGCGTCCGACAGTTTTGAAATGATGCGTACTGTTTTGAAGGGATCAAAGTCGCTGGAGATCATAAAACTCCTCGAAATGTTTGATAATGCGTACGCAAAACTTCCAGCAAAACTGTCTAAAAGTTTACGCAGTGCCTTTGGCTCGGCTTATCTAACAATTTTAACATCGATGCTGCCGACACTTCGCTCTGATGCGAATAATATCTCTAATTTTTTCAACGACTTACAGTCCAGCATAGACGCGATAAGTGCTGAACTGCCACCCGGATCTAAATTTCAAACGGCGTTTAGCTCGGTGATTTCAAAGGCGATGAAGGAGCTTAATACCGTTGCTGCTTCGTTTAACATTGATCTTCCTACATCCGAGGGAACCGCACCCGCCGCCGCCAAGCCTGTAAATCCTGCTGAAAAAGGTACTCCAGCCGGAGATCCTGGACCCACAGTCGATCCTCCCAAACAAGCCCCCGGACAGGCTCAAAATCCCAAGCAAGCTCCCAAGAAAGCTCCTAGACAAGCTCCTGGACGGGATCCTGGACAGGCTCAAAATGGCGAGCAACAAGCTACCGGAAACACTGCAGCCGAAATAAAAGCCAGAATGCAGAAGACCGCGATCGACGCTGCCATGAAGGCTGTAAACGAGATATCCCCCGTTTTTAACGGGCTTCCTCCGGAAATCATTAGTTTTGTGAAAAATTCGTCTGGATTCAGCCCGTTCATGTTCAGCGGGATGTTGGAGGATTTCTTGGTACGTGTGATTTCCAGTATGGGTCCCGACGGATTCCAGGCATATTACAGTATTTATGGAAGCGACGACCAGTCTGGAAGTATAACCAACAGTGTATCTGCCGATTTTTCAAATCTCGGCATGGCATTCATGTATCAGATTTTGGATGCTGCCATTTCAGACGCCAAGGGACAGGCTTCCGACGATATACAAAAATCAACCATTGCCAACCAAGCGAAGGCGTACGAAAAGTTGGAAAAGGGATTTTGGAGCAAGATTGAAGGAAACAAGGCTTCCGCTGGCTGGGCACCGAAGGCAAAGGCGATCGGCGAATCGATTGCGCGCACTACCTTCAAGTCCAAGGATGCAATAGAAAGGATGAACGAAAAGGGTTCGGCGATATACACCAACCTTTATACTCGAGATGGATACGAGTTGCTGTATTCGAAGTTCATTCAGATAATGAAGAAGCTGTCCAGTTATTCGCCGTGGCAGACGATGCTGAATGGCGCCTCGAATCCAGGTACTATTGAAAAAGGTGCGATGGACAAACTCGCAGATGTAATAGCGCAGGCGGCAAAGACGAGAAGAACGGACAAGGACGCAGCCGCTTTTATTGCCAATTTTAAACCGTCGATAAATGAATTTGCTATGAATTCGATTGCTCAGGGTAAGATCGACAGCGGTGAGAGATCCCATTCCGAGGATATGCGCCCAGATGCATTTGTGAACTATCTCGCCCAAGAAATAGAAAATGCTGCCGGTGATTTGAATCCCAAAATTTCAATACCGGTCTCGTCGACGGTCGACACACAAGGCGAAGCTGAGTCCCGCCGTCTTCCCGCTGCTCCTTCCGCCCCCACTCCTGCCGGCGGTAGCGGTGTTGGTACGACTGCATTCGCTCTCGGAGCGTTGATTTTGTTGAAATATGGGATGAAGACCAACAGTAAAATTGTTCCCGAAGAAAGACTCAAGCTAAATGTTCCCGAAGAAAAACTCAAGCTAAATGTCCCTGAGGACACGCCGGTCGGGGCGCTTCCGGCACCTGCGGCACCAAAAACACTTGCACCCAAGGCACCGGCTGCTCCGGGAGGCTGATTAAACAATGGCATCTCCAGACAAAATGGCTTCTGCCCTAGGCAACGTTACGTCCGCTCTTGAATCGATGATACAAGCGTTCGGTTCTGCCTCCAATCTTACCGCCAAGCATATGAAGATTGTCGACCAGGACAGTCAGGCGAGCAGGGCGCTCGGCAACAGTATAAATTTCTTTGATTCCGCAGTCAGGGCCAATATTGCCACTCTCAACAAGAATGCCAGGGAGCTGGAATCTCTTACCGTAAAGTCTCAGAATTACAATGCTCGTGTAAAGATTGCCGAGAAGCTGACCCAGCATTGGACGAAGTCGCTGGTGGAACTGGGTAATGCCGGAAGTTCTGCATCGAATAAAATTGTTTCCAGTGTAAGTGCAATGTCGTCCTCTTTGGAAACTACGACCGCCAAATTTGGGAATCTCAGGGACACTCTTCTTGAATTCAATCGGACGGCATTCGAGGTTACAAGAAGTGCCGACATGCTCGGGAAATCACAGCCCTTGACACCCAGATTCTGGGACGACGTATCGAAGAGCACGGCACTTTCGAAGCAACAGTTTCTCAGTCTTCAGAAGGAAATGATTAGAATGAGCGAAGTCACTCCCATGGTTGGGGACGACTTTCTAAAATTGACCGCCATCTTACAGGACCGTCTTGGACCGGCGTTCTCGGCTACTGAAGAATCTCTGCAGCGAATGGTCAAGATGAATAATAGGATCCCCGGGTTAACAAAAGAGATTATGAAGATGGCCGCTGCCGGGACATCGTTGGCATCTGTTGATATGTCTAACATTTCCCTTCTTATGAAGGATTTCGGAGCCGATGTCCGTGACCTTGACGTCATGAATCAAATCGTGAAGAAAATGGGTGATGGTGAAAAGGGGTTGATGAAATTTGAGCAGGTTGCAATGAAGCGCGACCAGGCGATTCGGGATACCAACATCAACACTGCCAAGAGCGCCGAAGAATCGATGATGAACATCGAGAGGGCGATGACCAAGGTCACGAAGCAGATCGACAAGATGCTTCAGAAGTTCAATGTATTAGTTGATGCGTTTGTTTACATCAAGCAGATCGCCGCCATTTCGTTTGGAGGTTTACTCAGTGCACTCGCCGGCGCAATACGCTATACCCAGACACTTACAGCCAACTTTCTCCGGGCTGCCGCCGCCGCCAAGGGGATAACCCTTCCTGCCGGCGTCGCCAGTGGAAGTGCTGCCGGAGGAATGGGAATGCTTGGCGGCGCCATGGCGATGATTCCAGCGGCGATGCAGGGATATCAAGCGTACAATGAAATTCGCGGACCTGGTGCCAATGCCAGTATGCAAGACAAGTACGCCGCTGACCGTAATCGAAACAAGGGTATTGGACGTGGCATCGGAACCGGGGCTGGAATGTTGATCGGCGGCGCGATCGGGTCTGCAGTTCCTGTGGTTGGTACCGCTGTCGGCGCCGGTCTCGGCGCCTGGGCTGGCGGAGCCGCCGGCGGATATATTGGCGGTAAAATGGGCGATTCAGAAGAAAAAACACGCGGTTATGAAAAAATCGCCGCTTCTTTCGACAAGCGTCAGCTTAAGGTTGAAGGGATTATGAGGAGCGAAAAGGATGTCGTCCGTACGATCATGGCACAAAAAGACATGACGGACAAGACCGTCGCCGTTCATGCAATTTTGAACGACGGGTTGATGGATGAGAATAAACTTCGCAAGGCCGCTATCGATATCGGGGCGAAAGAAGTCGTTCAGATGATAGAGCGAAAGAAGGTTATCGACGCAGCAGCAAAGGCGTCTGAAAAGGACAACAAAACCGCCATCGCCAAGGTACGCCTGTTAGAAAACCAGTTGAAGATGCTTGAGGCTATTCAAAAGGTGTATGGCGACATTTCCAAAAATGCGTCCGAAATAGGCGATGTCCTTGTTGAGACGTGGGCGTCGGCTGGGGCAAGTGACCAGTTCAAGCTTTCGGCGGAATATAGTGGACGTGTTTATAAGGAGCTTGTAAAGTCTTCAGCCGTTCTACAAGAGATGTACAACGAGCAGCTTAAACTTAATGTTATGAAAGCTTCTGTAAAGGATCCGGTTGATTTTTTGAAGTCAAAGGGGGTTGCCGATCCAGATGTCAAGAATATTGAAACGTCATGGTCTTCAGTTTTGAAGGCAAAACAAGCTGTTAATGACACATCATCTTCAAATGAAAAAGAAAAGATCGCCGCCCTGGCTGTTCTTGAAGCTGCCGAGAAGACCTACGAGACGAGTCTCGACCAGGCTAAAATAGAAGGTGAGATAAGGAAGCAGCTTCAGGTTAGAACCGACTACGCTCAGAAGAATTTGAAGTCTCTTTTTGCACAAGGTTCTGTTATGCATAGTATGATGCTCGATGCCCAACAGATCGCCCTGGCGAAGAAAACAATCTCGATTAGTCTTAAGGGAGTCACCGCTGATTATGAATCAGAATTAGGTCTTATGGACGCCCAGTTGAGAGTTCAACGTGCCCAGGCGTCGGTTGCCGAAAAGTCTGCAGCCGGCTATTCTGTTTCGTATGCCCACCAGAAGCAGATCTACGACAATCTTGTTGGACAGCGAAGGGTTACGCAACAGATGTTGGGTGATTTGGAAAAGAGATCTCCGGCATCTGTCTGGGGAGAGTTCGGGATTGCCTTGGAAAGGGCGGGCGTCAAAATGTCTGATCTCAATAATCTGGAACGTAATCGCGGCGATATCGTCGACAAGATAAACGCCGCCAAGAAGGGTTCGGGTCCAGAAGAAATCAAGGGGTTGAGAGATGCGGAAATCGGGGTCAACACAGCCTTGGCTGTTCAGCTTCAAACGCGTGAAAAGATCTTGGGACTGCAGGAGCAGGAACTGGATATGGCGATGCATCTGCGAGAGGGATATCTAGACGTAATCAACGAGATGACGACTGGCAAGGATATGATGGCACAGATGCTTCCCGATGCAAACCGTGGTATCATGGCTCTTCAGGAGCTTGGGATGCGCGTCAAGGGTGACGAATTCGGCGGTGCTATGAAACGCGGATTCGTCAGTTTTTCACCGTTTGCCGAATCTCAGGATCTCAGCAAGGCTCCAAAGTTTACAAAACAGGGATTCGTCCCACCTTCGAAATCAGGCGCGGTCGAGAAATATCAGAGCGATTTGCTCCGCCTCACCGAGGCTAGTGCAAGAACCGCTGGCGCGGGCGGACAGTTTGCCGGACAGAAACCGCTCGACATGTCTGCAGCATATGCAGTCGGTGGCGGTGTTTCTGGACCCCAAACACTGAATACCACCCAAACGGACGTCCACACCGATCATGTTATGATGGATGTAAAAACTCTCACAGTTAAAAATATGGGGCGCATGAATAGCGCTCCTGCGGCTCCGTCCGAGGGTGGAAGAGCCAGAACATCGATTCCCATAGATCTTAAAGCACAGGGCAGGGCTTCCGGCGGGTTGATTCCGGGATCTCCGTCCGATCGCGACAATCTTCTCGGCATGGTCGACGGCAGGCAGCCTATCGGCTTGGCATCCGGTGAGTTTGTTGTCAATGCAAAGGCGGCACAGAAGAACCGCGGACTTTTGGAGTCTATTAACGGTGGTGGTGGTGATTCTTCTAGTATTGGATTGGCCGGAGGCGGACGTGCGGTAGCTAGAAGTTGGACAAATTGGAAAGTTGGTGTTGGAACTCCAGATATGATGGAGTGGTATTTTAAGATACCCGAAGAGGAACTGGTCAAACGCTCGCGTACCGACCCAAGGGCACTTAGTGCTTTGGCAATAAGAATAAAGAGGGAGCGCGGCGGTTCTCTTTCTGATGCTGATGCTATGAAAATGGCTAAATTTAGATCCATGAGTATCCTCAATAAAATTGGAACTGGAGCAATAGGCGCCGTTGGGCATGTTGCCGGCAGTATCTTTTCAAATTTGAAACAGATCGGAGGTGGATGGGGAGCGGTTAGTCCAAGTGGGAGGTCTGTTGGCGGAACCGGTTCCGGTCCATCGATTTCAAAGTCATCGCCAGATGACAGTATTCGGGCTAAAAAGATGGAAAAGATAAGAATGATTCAGAGGGAGGTGTTGATACACCCCGGACTAAGTGATCATATTGAGAGTAAAACGGGTGGTAAGAAAAGTATGGGTGCCTGGATCAGTGCTTATGACGAGTTTATGTCTGGCACCGGAGCCCGACAGGACGCACGAATAGCCAATACCAAAGAGGTCGATCAATTTTCGAATTCCAATAAGACATTTAAGCGCCAGTCTCTCGCAGCGTATAACCATCGTATTTTAGCTGACGCTACTCAAGAGGAGGCTAAACGTGGGTCACGACTTGCAATGACAAGAGGTCCTCAGTACCATGCCTGGAAGAAGGCTCGCGACAAGGCTGAACAGTTCTGGCTGTCTCCGGATGAAAAGAAAGCAAATTTGGAGAGGCAGAAGGTTGAGCGAGAAAAGATTATCAAAATCTCTAATGGTTCGATTGCATCATATGCCGGCGGTGGTTCTATAGGAATGGGGACGCTTGCTGCGATGATGTCTGGCACTATCAGCATTGGCTCCTTGAACGTCAATGGTCAGGCTCTTGCCAGAAATCTCAGTGGCGCCAACGACATGTCAATTGCAATGGAACAGGCGCGCCAGAACCACTTCACCTGATCATCCCCGTGATTTGATGGTAAAATGCACTTATGGCTACCGAAACGTATGATGGATTATTTGACGCAAATCCGTCCACCTATCCCGGCTATCTGCCTTGGAGGTTGACGGGGCTTGTCCCCGTCACCGAAATTGGAAGTGGTACCGGAGACTACAGAATAGATCCAGAACATCTTCCAAGTTCCGACCTGGCGGTTCGTTTGGACCTTTTTGGCAGGCTTCCGTTTGACCAGTGGTTTGGACCAATCATTCCTCTTCCTTCTTTTCAGCTTACCGGGGCGTTCACCCTTACCGTAATTGAAATTCAGGTAAGTTACTGGAATTGGTTAACTACCGAATTCGCTGGTCGGATCATCTATCCCGAGGGAATAGACAAACAGTTTCCGCGCCCAATGACCTTCAACTACAGCATTTCCGATCGATACAAGGAGACGGTCCACTACGGCTGCAATATATTGCTTCTCGCCATTATCAGATCCATTGGTATTGTCGAGGTTGTACAGATCACCGCCTTCCTCCCATTTCTCGAGCACCGGACGCAGAGCCGGATGAAGAAGACGCGGATCGACCATGCCCGGATAAACGGCATGAGTCTTGTCGACGAGGATGGCTACAAATATCTACTCACTACCGATGCCGCCATTGAATATGGAGTTGACGGGGACCTTCAGGACGTCAACGCCTTGATTTATTTGTTGCCAGATGATTTTCAAAATCGGGATGACGAAAACTACGACCAGTACGAAACCGTGACGGTCCCGATACTGGAACTGAGGGATGATTCCGTATTTGTTGTCGATGCCAATCAGTTCGTTGCTTCTGATGGCGGCGCCCCGCCGTCGACACAAGACGGCTGGACCGGTGCCCTGTTTCAACTCGACAAGTCGATTCAGGTTGAAGACCCGGCGGTAATGTTCAGCGAACGTCCTCCCTATGTGGAACTTATCGACCTTGGATATCAGACACAGGACCAGGACATCTCAACCTCCGGCGATTTTGAAGGGGTGCTTGTTAATCCGCAGGAGTATATCGTTGCTATAAATCTAGAAATTGAACGGCTTGAGGGGACAAAGTCAGAAGATGAAACAGAGCAGGCGAAGAAGCAGGCAACAATAGAAGATCTGCAGGCACTGGTTAAAAAACTGGAAACAGAATCCCCCGCCGTCGACGATCTTGTCCTGTTTCCGGTGACGCCGACGGACGACGATCCGATTGGAAGCGACCTTCGCTATATTCTACAGACATCGCGCACGCTCAACAGGGAAAGTGTCACTGCACAAATAGGCGTCAGAGGAGGGACACTGTCGCGCCAGAATTTTCATTCCGGGTCGCAGGACGGACAATACATTACAAAACAGGACGCCGCAGGCGTGGTTCACCGGTTCCAGATCAGGCAACA